>Ga0181518_10000030_pt1 | contig 155224 bp, 135 predicted proteins | sample PEATcosm2014_Bin_28_FD_119751 | JGI IMG/M metagenome (GOLD analysis project Ga0181518, IMG submission 119751) | Peatland microbial communities from MTU Mesocosm Facility, Houghton, MI, USA - PEATcosm2014_Bin01_60_metaG | ecosystem: Environmental > Terrestrial > Soil > Wetlands > Peat | place...
CCCAAGGCTGTATGATTGTTAGTTCTTCTATTTCACCCGCAAAGAGCATACCAGTGAACCTTTCCTTTCACTGGCAATCATATGCTGACGCTACAACCTTGATTCGTCAACTATATTATTGCCTCCATAAGTAATGATTCTGAAGAGGTTGTAAGCCACTTGCTTTGTTACACTTCTGCAAGTGTTGATTCTGGAAGGGTTAGAGGAGGGGTTTGCTGCAAGTGCGGATTCTGCGGGGCTTAGGGGTGTGGGGAGCGGCAAGAGGATGTGGCGAGAGCAAGACACAAATTAACTCATTTCTAATTATACACAAAAGTAATCGAAAGTCAAGGGAAATCTGCGTGATCCGTCAGTTTTCGACTACCTGAGTTAGACGGCCAGTCGCTAATCAAATTCATAGAACTCTTCGTTGGGCATCGTGCTTACAGTTTCGTCCGGATGCTTGTAGAAGCCATCCAACGCGACAAGCTTCCCGGGAATGAAACGTGCCTTCATAAAGCCCTGAATGACGACTCGGATACTGCCATCTGGTTTGGATTGCACAATGATTCCAATCGTAGCCGGGCGTGAGTCGACTATTAGTTGCTCGCTCGGCTCGGCCGCGAGCTTCTTGAGTGCTTCTTGGGATACCTTTCGGAACGTCGCGAGGGATTTCGGAAATGTACGCATCGGAGGAAGCCTCGAGGCCAGCTGATTGTCGTTTCTGCCGACCTGAAGTAACCAAACTACTACATGCTGCCGTATACCGACGAACCAAGCTATGTGGCTGATTTAACGTGAAAACCGGGACCTTAATCCACTACCGAAATTTACGTTGGGCGAGAAGATCGCCGCGCACGGATTGTGCGGCGATTCCTCCACTGCGGGACGGCGGGAGGCGCCATCCCTTCGGTCGGAATGACAAGTTGCTTCGCTGGCGGATGAATGAGGAGGGCAGAAGGAAGCGCGGAGAAGAAAGAGAAAGAATTCACCACAGAGAAAGCAGAGGGGCTGCCCCGACCGGGTCGGGGTGAACGCCGTTAACGGAGAATTGTGGGCGGAGGCTGAGTGCAGAAGGGGGTGTGCATTCGATTGGGGGCACGCTCGGCGCCAGGAAGAAGAGAATTCAGGGTAGGGATTTGTGGCGGGCGGAGCGGAGGATGGTGTGGAACTGGACGAAGACGTGATCGTCGTCGGCGTGCTGATCGTGGCAGGAAAAACACATGGGAGCGGGGAGGGCTTTGGCGGTTGCGGCGAGGTCGCCGCCTTCGCCGAAGGAGAAATAGGCCCAGACTTCCTTGAAGCGAGAGGAATCCTTGACGGAGACGGCGAGGCCGGTCATTTCGCCTTCAAAATAACCGCCCTTGTTGATGGAGGCTTTTTGAGCGGGTTGATAGACCACGAGCAGGAAGGTGGTTTTCTCCGGGAATTTGCCGGTGGAGCGGTAGGTGTCGAAGGCTTCGGGCTGGGTGTAGACGTTATGGAATTCGCCGGGGCCCTGCGGGTGGTCGTCGGAATAGGTCATGCCGATGTTGGAGCCGACGAAGGTCCAGTGCTCGAAATTGGTGGGGCGGAGGAGTGCGCCGGAGGCATCGAATTGCGGGAGCGGCATGGAAGGAGAGTCTGGCGCGGGAGAGGAGTGGGATTCGACGAAGGGCAGAGTGGCCAGGAGAGCGGCGATGGGGAGAAGAAGGAAAGCACGCATAGGAGTACCTCGCGACGGGGAGATTGTGCGATGAAATGCGGAGGGAAGCAAGGAGGAGAGAGACAGAAGATAGAAATTAGAAATTAGAAAAGAGAACAGAGAAGAGGGACGGTAACACAGAGAGCACAGAGGGAAGAGCACCCCGACCGGGTTGGGGCTGGCGCGGGTCACAGAGAAGAGCGGACAAAGCAGATCCCTCCACTTCGGCCCGCATACAGCGCGGGCCTTCGGTCGGGATGACAAGTTTCGGGCGCGATTCCTCCACTCCGGGATGGCAGAATGCGTCATCCCTCCGGTCGGAATGACCGTACGTAAAGTTGGCCCCGGCGGGGCATGCAGCCGTAAAAGCGGCGGCGAGCCGCCGCACTCCAAACAATCCCGCAGTAGGGCCAGGACGGGGACGAATCGAAGAGGGATTCATCGAACAAAAGCCATGGGGTGGGGCAGAGTTCCTCGCTCCGCGGACTACGCTCAGAATGACGGGCGGCAAGGTTGGTTGTCTGCGCCGAGGGGGCGCGTTAGTTGGCGGCTTCCTGGGAGGCGCGGATTTCCTGCCAGCGGCGGGGGCGCTTGTTGTACTGCAAGACCTTTTTGCGGAGGCGGATGGATTTGGGAGTGATTTCGACGAACTCGTCGTCCGCGATGAATTCGATGGCCTGCTCCAGGCTGAGCTGGCGATGGGGGATGAGGCGAATCGCTTCATCGGCGGAGGAAGAGCGCATGTTGGTGAGCTTTTTCTCCTTGGTGACATTGACTTCCATGTCCTGTTCGCGGGAATTCTCGCCGACGATCATGCCTTCGTACACTTCGACAACCGGGCCGATGAAGAGCTCGCCGCGTTCCTGAAGCCCCCAGAGCGCATAGGCCGTGGAAACACCAGGGCGATCGGCGACGAGCGCGCCGGTGGGGCGAAGAGCCATGTCGCCGCCGTATTCCATCCAGCCTTCAAAGATAGAGTGAATGAGCGCGGTGCCGCGAGTGTCGGTGAGGAGCTGGCTGCGGAGGCCGATTAGGCCGCGCGAAGGGATCTTGAAATCGAGGCGCACCCGGCCAGAGCCGTGATTGCTCATTTTGAGCATTTCGCCCCGGCGGCTGCCGATGGTTTCCATGATGATGCCGATGAAGCTTTCGGGAATGTCGATGACGAGGCGCTCGACGGGTTCGAGCTTCTTGCCGTTTTCGGTGCGCACGACGATTTCAGGCTTGCCAACCATGAGTTCAAAGCCTTCGCGGCGCATGGTCTCAATTAGGATGGCGAGCTGGAGTTCGCCACGGCCGAGAACGCGGAAGGATTCGGGTGTGTCCGCATCTTCAACGCGGATGGAAACGTTGGTGAGAAGCTCCTTGGCGAGGCGATCGCGGAGGTCGCGCGAGGTGACGTAATTGCCTTCGCGGCCGGAGAGCGGGCTCGAATTGACGCTGAAAATCATGGCGAGGGTGGGTTCGTCGATGATGAGCGGCTCGAGGGGAGAAGGAGTTTCGAGACTGGTGAGGGTTTCGCCGATCTGGATGCCTTCGACACCGGCGATGGCGACGATGTCACCGGCAACGACGGTGTCAGCTTCGTCGCGTTCGAGGCCGCGGAAGGTGAAGAGTTTGGTGATTTTGGTCGATATGAGTCTGCCGTCCAGCTTGCTAATGCCCACTTCTTCGCCACGGTTCAGCGTCCCGTTGAACACGCGGCAAATGGCTAGCCGCCCCAGGAATTCGGAGTAGTCCAGGTTAGTGACCTGAAGCTGGAGGACGCCAGCGGGATCGCCGGTAGGAGGCGGGATTTTGGCGACGATGGCTTCAAAGAGGGGGAGAAGATCACATGATTCATCGCCGATCTTGCGATGAGCGACCCCTGCGCGGGCATTGGTACAGACGATGGGAAAATCGAGCTGGTCTTCGGTGGCGTCCAGGTCAATGAAGAGGTCGTAGATTTCGTTCAGGACCTCTTCGGGCCGAGCGTCGGGGCGGTCGATCTTATTAAGGACAACCACCGGAGGGAGCTTGGCAGCTAGGGCTTTCTGGAGGACGTAGCGGGTTTGGGGGAGCGGGCCTTCGCTGGCGTCAACGAGGAGAACGACGCCGTCTACCATGCGGAGGGCGCGTTCGACTTCACCGCCGAAATCGCTGTGGCCGGGAGTGTCCACGATATTGATCTTGGTGTCATGGAAAAAGAGAGCGGTATTCTTGGCGAGGATGGTGATGCCGCGCTCGCGCTCGAGGTCGTTGGAATCCATGATGCGCTCGATGACGGCTTCGTTGGCCCGAAAGATGCCGGATTGGCGGAGCATGGTGTCCACGAGCGTGGTTTTGCCGTGGTCCACGTGAGCGATGATGGCGATGTTGCGAATCTTTTTGTTCATTTTCGTGAAAGCGTTTTAAGACAAAAATAGCTGCTGAGACAACCAGCAGCCCGGACGAGACCTTTCTTCATCGGATACAGGTGCGGTTACAACGTAGTATTTTAGCAGAGGCGGAGCGGGCGGGCCAATGGAGGATTTGGGCGGTGGTGGGACGAGTTTTTGAGTGACAGACTTGCCGGACGGCACAGGGATCTTCATTCTATCAGCGGAAATCGGGATAGATCTCGTCAGCGATCCAATAATTTTCCAGAAGGATAGCGAAGAGCGTCCCCGCCAACAAGAGTACCCAGCGGCGGCGCGTCCAAATAGCGGCAAGGCTTGAGTGCTGCATGGGAATATCCACGAAATAGGCGGCGCAGTAACAGGCGTTCGCCAGCAATGCCAGGATGACGAGGAGAAGTAGAGAGGAGAGAGTGAATGCCGGATGGAAGTGGGGCCAAGTCAGCACAAGCCAAAGGATAACGACGACGGAGAGGGCGAGATTATAGAAGATACGACGGAGCTCCCAAAAGCGGAGGGCGTCGGCGAGGAGGGCGCGGAACGGATCAGGCGGGGGCTGGGGAAGAGTTGGGGATTGCGATGGGAGAGGTGATGGCATGGAAGAAGGATACGCTGCAGCTTGTCACTGTAAAGTACTTTGTATGGCAAAGACAGTTCGCGCTCTGCGTGGGCATGGAGGGAGGATGCGCCACCGGGGAGGGCCTCGTGTGAATGGGCCACCTGACCGAGGATGGAAAGTCCGGTGTAGTATGCTCACGGCGAAAATTTGTGGGTGACAGAAAATACGGTGGCAAGGGCGAGGATACGAATGATGAGTATGCGAAAACATGTTTGGTTGTTTGCGGCGGTCATGCTGCTGGCGGTGGGGGTTGGGGCGAGGGGGCAGGAGGCGGGGCGGCCGGACCTGAGGAGGATGTTCGACAAGAGCGAGGTGATGATCTCGATGCGGGATGGGGTGAAGTTGCACACGGAGATTTACACGCCAAAGGTTGCGAAAGAGCCGCTGCCGATGATTATGATGCGGACGCCATACGGAATATCGGCGCCGGACAAGGGCTACAGCCGGATGCTGTATGAGAACGAGGACCTGTTCGCGGATGGGTACATTTTCGTGTTTCAGGATATTCGGGGGCGGTACGGCTCCGAAGGAAAGTTTGAGATGAACCGTCCGCTGCACGACCCGAAAGACGCGAAGGGCGTGGATGAAAGCACGGACACATACGACACGATCGACTGGCTGGTGAAGAACGTGGCGAAGAATAGCGGGCGCGTGGGGATCTGGGGGATTTCGTACGACGGATTCCTGGCGGCGATGGCGATGGTGAACCCGCACCCGGCACTGAAGGCGGTTTCCGAGCAGGCGTGCATGGGGGATGCGTGGATGGGGGACGACTTTTTTCACAATGGGGCGTTCCGGCTGAGCTACGGATTTGAATATGCGGCGATGATGGAGACGTCAAAGGAAGACTCCAGTTTCGCGTTCGACCGCTTCGATCTATTTGACTGGTTCCTGCGGCTGGGAGTGTTGTCGCACGCGAACGAGCGGTATCTGCACGGGAAAATTCCGACGTGGAACAATTTTGTGGCGCATCCGGCGTACGACGAGTTCTGGAAGATCCACGCGATCGAGGCGGGGCTGAAAGAAGCGAAGGTGCCCAACCTGAACGTGGCAGGCTGGTGGGACCAGGAGGACTTTTACGGGCCGATGCGGACGTACGCGAACCTGGAGAAAATGGACGCGAAACGTCTGAACTACCTGGTGGTGGGGCCGTGGAATCACGGGGGATGGTCAGGAGGTCCCGGGAATTCGCTGGGCGAGATTCCGTTCGGGTCGGACACGGGAGTATATTTCCGGCAGAAGGTGGAAGCGCCGTGGTTTGCGTACTGGCTGCACGACAAGGGGAATTTGCCACTGAAGGAGGCGTTGCTGTTTCAGACGGGAAGCGACACTTGGACAAGTTTCGATGCGTGGCCACCGCGCGATGCGAAGACGGAGAGTTTGTATATTCGAGAGAATGGAAGACTTTCGTTTCAAGCGCCGCAGACGGAATCGCGGGAGGCGTTTGATGCTTACGAGAGCGACCCGGCGCATCCCGTGCCGTACAGGCACCGTCCGGTGGACATGACGTATCCGGAAGATCATCTGGGAAGTTGGTACACGTGGCTGGTGCAGGACCAGCGGTTCGTGAACGACCGGCCGGACGTGGCGACATGGCAAACGGAAGAATTGCGGGAAGATGTGACACTGGCGGGGCAGGTGACGGCGAAATTGTATGCGTCCACGACGGGAACGGACAGCGATTGGGTGGTGAAACTGATCGATGTGTACCCGCAGAAAGTGGAGAGCGATTGGAAGCTTTCGGGGTATGAGCTGATGATTGCGGACGAGATTTTCCGCGGGCGCTACCGGAATTCGTATGAGAAGCCGGAGCCGATTGTGGCGGGCGAGGTGACGCCATACACGATCGATTTACACACGGCGGACCACGTGTTTTTGAAGGGGCACCGGATTATGGTGCAGGTGCAAAGCACGTGGTTTCCGCTGTATGACCGTAACCCGCAGACGTTTGTGGGGAATATTTTTGAGGCGAAGGAAGGGGATTACCAAAAAGCGACGCAGAGAATTTACCGGACGAAGGAGTATCCGTCGAGGGTGGAGATTTCTGTGGTGCCGGAGGGGGCGGGGACGGCGGGCGGGGGATGAATTAAAACTTGCCGGCGAGTTTGCAGCCGTAAAAGCGGCGGCCCTTCGAAGCTCCCCTCGAAGCTCGGGGCAAGCAGGGTAAACAAGCCGGCGCACTCCAGATTAGCGGGAAGCGAAGGCGGAAGCAGGATCGGAACTGGGAATGAGGAAACGGTCGGGGCGCAGGTTGAGGACGACCTGGAACCACCAGTTGGGCTGATAGCGAATCTGGACGGGAACGCCGCGAAGATTTCCCTGAGTGCCAACAATAATGGAGAAGGAGACGGTTTTGCTGGTCTCTTTATGCTTGGAGATGTAATCGAGTTGGAGCAGGTTGGCGTAGGAAGTATCGAGAAGCACGGTGCTGCTGGGGCCGTGGAGCTGCACGAGAAGCTTTTGGACGGGAGTAACTCTCTCTAGGATGAGCGTGTTTTCCTGGGCGTCGTGCACATAGCAGAGGGAAAGCGGGGCTACGTGGCCGGAGAGCGCAGCGTCCAGGAGATCCGCGACGGTGGCCAGGAAAGCGGCGGAGCGGGGGCAACGCGAGGGGTCATCGAGAGAACGCACGGGGCGGTCGGAAGCGGCGATACGGTCAAGCATGATGGGCTGGGCGATGTCGTACTGATGCAGGTTAAAGTCGGTGTCGGACTGGAGAGGAACAATGGTGGAAAGCGCGTGGGAAGGCTCGACGCGACTGAGGATGCCAGTGAAGGAGTGCTGACCCTGCTCCTGTTCTTTTCTTAATTCGCTTTGCATCTCGCCGATGGACTTGCCGCGGGATGACTTCATAAAACCAAAAAAGGCGCTGGAGGTGACATCGCCCTCGCGCGAAGGAAGCGAAACGGAGTTTCTGTGCCAGGCGACTTCGGTGCCGGCGCCCCAGCGGTTGATGGCACGGGGAGCTTTCTGCGGGTCGCTTCCGAAGAGGACCTGGAAGAATTCGACGCGGGAGTCCTGCGAGGAAATGCCACGGCGGATGTAGCCTCCGCCGACGTTGTCCTTGCCGGCCCAGAAGAAGATGAGATGGACTCGGGCGGTCATGATGTAGTCGTACTCGACGCTGCTGCGGAGGGGCGAGCGCACCCATTGAAGAGCTTCGACGATGAGTTGACGGTCGGCGAGGCCGGCGGTGGAGGCGGTGACAGCAAAAAAGGGAAGGCAGAAGAAAAGTAGAAGGCCACGGTAGAGGGTGGCCCTCATGCGGAGAGTACTTTCCTGAAGCGAAGGGCTTTTGCAAGATGGAGCATGACGGAATAGTGCGGCAGGAGGTGTTACGCAGAGTTAACGAAGAATTGAACGGATGAAGATGGTTGAACGAATGTGCCGAAAAAGGTAATGGAAACGTGAATCTTGAACGTAGTGTCATGCATGAGTAACACAGGGTTTCTACGCTAAAGAGAATTGAACCCTGGTAGCCAGTGAGCAGGACAGGGAAGGGAGCGTACCATGGAGGGCGGCCCCACTCTCGTTCACAGGTTTGATCCGCGCGTGAAGTTTTCCCGGCAGTACCGGACAGGCATTTCCCTTCACAGCCATACGATGCATTCGAAAGAGTACCTGGACAGGTTACCCACCTATATCGCCAAGTTTCCCATCGGTTCGTACATTCTGGAGCGGGAAATCGGCAGACTGCATTTGTATGAAGGGCGCATCTTCAACTTCAAGAACTATTACTGGACACCGCCGCTCTCGCCGCGGGAAGCCCACGAATTGGAACGCAAGCAGATCGAGGAGCAACTGGGACTGTGGGCAGAGGTTTCGCTTTCCGACCACAACAACATTGAGGCGGGAATGCACTTGCGGATGCTGGAGGGAACGGCACGGGCGCCGATTTCGGTGGAATGGAGCGCGCCGTATGGCGAAACGGTGTTTCATCTGGGAGTGCACAACCTGCCGGGGCCGCGGGCAATGGCGTGGATGAAGGAGTTTGCGGCGTACACGGCGAGTCCCGACCCGAACCGCTTGCGGGAATTGCTGGAGAGCCTGAACGCGGAACGCGCAGTATTGATCGTGCTGAATCATCCGTTCTGGGATGCGGAGAGCCTGGGGCCTGAGCAGCACCGCGAGGCGCTGGGGAGCTTTCTACGGGTCCTCCTGCCGATGGTGCACGCGCTGGAGCTGAATGGGATGCGTTCGCGCAAGGAAAATCGGATGGTGGTGAAGCTGGGGGACGAACTGCAAGTGCCGGTGGTATCGGGAGGAGACCGGCACGGGTGCGAAGCGAACGCGGTTTTGAATGTTACGAAGGCGGGAAGTTTCGAGGAATTTGTGCAGGAGATCCGGGAGGACCTGAGGAGCGAAGTGATGCTGATGCCGCAATTTTTCGAACCACTGCCCCTGCGGTTGGTGGAGAACGCATGGCATGCGCTCTCCGACGCGCCGGGAGAGTTCGGGCGGCGCCACTGGATGACACGGGTCTTCATCGAAGAAGACAGGAAGGCGCTGCCGCTCTCGCAATTCACGGGGACGCGCTTCCACCGGGTGATTGACAAGTTCCGGTGGGTGATCGGACTGGTGGCGAACCCGATGCTGCGACCCGCGCTGCGCTTGCCATTCCTGGGAAATGAAGAAGGAGGGTTATGAGCTCCACGCCACGAGTGGCGCTTTTCTGCGAGACATTCCACGAGATCAACGGAGTGGCGTTGACAGCGCGGCGACTGGTGGCGTATGCGCAAAGGCACGGGTTGCCGCTTCTGGCGATTCACGGAGGAAAGCAGAAATTGCGACAGCAGGAAGGAAGCGTGACGCGGGTGGAGTTGACGCGCGGGTGGGCGAGCGTAGGGATCGAGCGAGACCTGCGCTACGATTTCGCGTTCTGGCGTTATGGAAATGCTATTCGGGAAGAGCTTCTGGCGTTCCGGCCGGACGTCATACACATCACAAGCCCGGGCGAATTGGGGCAGTTGGGCGTGTACCTTTCGCGAAAACTGAAGATACCGCTGGTGGCGTCGTGGCACACGAATTTCCACCAATTTGCGGCGAGGCGGCTACAAAAACTGATTGGGTGGATGCCGAAAGGGATTTCGCGGCCGACGGTGGCATGGTCGCAGGAGAAAGGTCTGCGCATCCTGCTGAGGTTTTATGGATTGGCCAAGGTGACGCTGGCGCCGACGGTGGACCAAGTGGCATGGCTGGAAAAAGAATTGCAGCGGCCATCGTTTCTGATGCCGCGCGGTGTGGATAGCGAGCAATTTCATCCGCGCTGGCGCGCGGTGACGGACGGGATACTGCGATTGGGATTTGTGGGGCGCGTGACGCCGGAAAAAGGCGTGCGGCTGCTGGCGAAAATTGAGCGAGCGCTGGAGGAGAGCGGGCAGCAGGATTTCCGGATTGTGGTTGTGGGACACGGGAGCGAGGTAGCGTGGCTGAAGCGGAGGCTGAAACATGGAGAATTCGCAGGAGTGCTGCGGGGAGAAGAACTGGCACGGGCTTACGCGAACATGGACCTGTTTGTGTTTCCGTCGCGAACGGACACGTTTGGGAATGTGATTCAGGAGGCGGCGGCGTCGAGCGTGGCGGCGGTGGTGACCAATGAAGGCGGGCCGAAGCACCTGGTGTTGCCGGGGATTACAGGACGGATCGCCAAAACGAATGAAGAATTTGTGGCCGCGGTGGTGGAATTGACGAGGAACCGGGAGGAATTGCGACGAATGGGGGAGGCGGCGAGGGAGAATGTGGCGGGTTGTTCGTGGGAGGCAGCGTTTGCGATGACCTATGCGGCGTATCGCTATTGTCTACCGGGAACGGGAGAGGAGTTGGCATGCGATAAAAAAGTGCTGAGGGGTGAGGCACGCGCGCACGGAGTCATGGGGCGGCCACGGTTCCCGGCGTGAGTGCTGAACGGGCGGAGAGGTTGGGCCGCGATTCCCCCGCTGCGGGACGGCACCCTTCCGGGCTCCCTTCGAGGCTCAGGGCAAGCAGGGCAAGGAAGGCGCCGTCCCTCCGGTCCCTCCGACTTCGCTCCCCTCGAAGCTCGGGGCAAGCAGGGCAAGCGGAATGACAGGGTGTCTTGATGGGTGCGGGGGAGTATGCGGGAGATGAATTAAAGTATGTCGGCGAGTTTGCAATCGCAAAAGCGGCGGCCCTTCGAAGCTCCCCTCGAAGCTCGGGGCAAGCAGGGTAAACAAGCCGCCCTTCGAAGGAACTCAGGGCAAGCCGCACTCCAAATTAGCCTGCGTGAAGCGGAGTTAGTTCATGGCGGTGGGCATTTCGCCGGAATGGAATTCGGTCCAGGGGCCGGCTTTCATGTCGCGCAAGTAGGGTTCCTGCCAGGCGAACTCGGGATGAGCGGCGAGGAAGGGCTTGGCGAGGAAATCTTCTCCACAGGGATGGCCCATGCGAGCGACGAGGCGCATGTCGCTGGCCATTGTCGAGTCCGTTGCCTTCCCCTGGACGGCGCCGCCGGGATAGAACGCTCCCCATTCCCATAGGGAAACGCCACGTGTGCTGGTTTCTACGTGGCCACAGAGTGTGCGCTCATTCGCCCCGGTCATCTTCTCAGACGAATCGACGTGGTCGGCAAGCATCTGCTGGGCAAGCGAAACATCGATTTTGCCCTTGTTTTCATTGAGGAGTTGATCCCAACGAACGCGGCGGGCGTTGGGAGATGAGGTCATGTCGTAAGGGTCGAACTCGGGCGTGTCTTCCTTGAGGACCTTGGGATCGCGGGCCCAGTTGGAGCCGGCGAAAACGCCGTCTTTGGTGCGCCAAAGCTTGTAGGCCTTGAGGCCAAGTTCAAGCTGGGCGATTTCACCGGTCTTGCGGTCGCCGAGGAGCCAATCGTTGGCGTAGCCGCCATTGTTGCCGTCGAGCATGATGCGCGTGTACTCGTCGATGGAGCCAGCGTATTGCAGGGCCTTGCGCGCGCGGAAGAACTCGGGCTTGCCGCTGGGATCCCAACCTTCAAATTGGGTGATGGTGGTTTCGGTGACCATGAGGCCATCCGAATTGATGCCGAAATCGTCGTCGCTGGCGATGACGCCGGGGAAGCCGTCCATCAGGATGCGGTAGCCGTGAGCGGGCTGAATATCAAAGATGATGCGCCAGCGTTCGCCGTCCATGTAGCTGGTCCAATTGTTGTGAGCGATGACGATCTGGCCGTTTTTGGTCCAACTGCCTGTGGCGACGAAGGCGCTGCAGTTGCCAGGGCTCTTGAGATTGGGGGCGCCCGTGAGCTTTTCTTTTTTGTTGAGCCAGGGAACGTAGTAGTCAGGGACTTCTTCGAAGGAGTTGACGGCCACGATGTCGTAGACGTCGAGCTGCGAACCGGTGCGGGCGTTCAAGCCTTCCGCTATCCCCTGGAGTTCCTGCTGATATTCGGGATCGATCCTGGGCCAGAGCATTTCGCGCGCGACCTGACGGAAGAAGGCCCAATCGCGCTGCGTGGAGCGCACCATCCCGGCCTGGACGGCGGGAAAGGCGTCCTCGATTTCCTTGGCCAGCATGTAGCCATGCTGGAAGCCGATGGTGGCGGGGTCGCCCTCGAGATGGATGTAAACCCAGCCGCCGCGGTCGAAACTGTAGGTGCCTTTCAGGCGGGGATCGCCAGAGGCGGCGTGTTCGCGAGCGTACGCGACGGTGGAATTGAGATCGTCCTTGGCAGCTTCAGCATCATTGGAGTGTTGTCCAGACAACCACAAGAGCGTAGCGCCGGCGACAAGGATGAGGATGGCGGCGAAGCGACGAATTGCATCGGACATGGGGAGATGCTCCTTGGGACGAGTGTGGCAGGCATTAGTGTACTACTGACGGGGTTTGAAAAAGGATTACACAGAGGACACGCGGGACGCAGAGTTCGCAGAGAAGAGCAGAGAAAGGCTGCGGGGCTCCCACCAGAAGGCTGCGGGCGGTGGATGAATTGTAGTTTGTCGGCATGCATGCAGCCGCAACAGCGGCTGCCCTTCGAAGCTCAGGGTAAAACAAGCCGCCGCACTCCAAATTGGCGGGCGCTGCGCTGGAAGATTATTTCGTCGTTGCCGCGGCCTTGGCAGGTGGCGCTAGATCGGGGGGCGGGCCAATGTTATCCGGCAGCTTGCCATTAAGGGAGTCGAGAAATTGCAGGAGATCGTCGCGCTCGTCGAAAGTGAGGACATCGAGGGAGTGGATTTCCTTGTCGAGATGAGGATTCCAGTTGCCGCCCCCGATGTAGTGGGCGAGGGTGTCCTTGACGGTCGGGAAAGTGCCGTCGTGCATATAGGGGCCACGGTTGGCAAGATTGCGGAGCGAGGGCGTTTTGAAGGCACCCATGTCGGCATCGTTCTTGGTCTCGTTGAAGCGGCCGAGGTCATTCAGATTGCCGCGCGTATCGGCGCCTATGCCCAGATTGTGGAATTTATTGTCGGTGAAGAGAGAGTAGTCTTTTCCGATGGGGTGGCAGACAGCGCAATTGCCCTTCTTGGCGCTTATGAAGATTATCAAGCCGCGCTGGGCGGCGGAAGGAAGCGCCTTCGAGTCATGGCCATAATAGAAACGGTCGAAGGGAGAATCACCGGCGATGACGGTGCGCTCGAACGAGGCGATGGACTTCACGACCATGTCAATGGTGATCTGATCGGCGCCCCAGGCCTTCTTGAAGAGTTCGCGATATTTCGGATCGGCTTGCAAACGTTGCACAACGCCTTCGAGGGAATGGGCCATTTCCACGGGATTGGCCATGGGCCCTTTGGCCTGTTCTTCCAGGCTGGGAGCCCGGCCGTCCCAGAATTGCAGCGAGCTGAAGGCGGAGTTGATGACCGTGGGGGAGTGGCGAGTTCCCGGCTTGCCACCAACACCCTGGGAAACCGGACGGTTGTCCGAAAACGAGAATTGCGGAGCGTGGCAGGACGCGCAGGAAATTGTGCCATCAACGGAAAGCAGGGGATCGTAATACAAGCGGCGGCCGAGCGCGATGGTCTCTTCCGTCGGCGGATTGTCTGACGGAATCGGAACCGGCGGCAATCCCAAAGGAGCTTTGATCTCCACGGTTTTTCCAACTGGCATTTTTGCGGAAGGTGAAGGCGCAGACTGCGCCTTGCCGGGAAGGTAAGCGAACGCAGCGAGGAGAAAGAGGCCCAGAAACACTAAGACAAAGAGAGTGAGTTTGGTGGAGGGTTTCATGAGGGCACACCTCGGGGCGAGGATAACGTTCGGGAAGCCCAGGGTAATGTGATGGAGGTCACGAAAAAAGGACGAGCGGGAAAACCCTGAGGCGCTCCGCTGTGAGCCATCCTGAGGCAAAGGGGAATCCTTGAAATGGCCAGAGCCATAGAGGTTGCGATATTGCCTAACTGGGAGTCGAGCGGTGCTCAACCCCTACGGGAGCTGGATCAGGAGCTTCAGCAATAGCTGCAGGCTTCGTCGGCCATGCCGTTGCCGCTGCTCATGCCATCCTTCATGCGGCGCAGACGCCGGCCGAGCCGCTCGGCAAGCTGATGGCGAGCGCGCCAGAGCCGCGCTTTCAGGGTGTTTTCGGTTACACCAAGTTTCTTGGCCGCTTCGCCCGTGGAGTAGCCTTCCACTTCGCGCAAAAGGAAGGCGGTCCGCAGAAGTGGCGAGAGGTCGTCTAGGTTCTCGTTGATCATTTCGCGGATTTCCGTGCCGGCGTAGACCTGCTCCGGGTTGGGCCCATCATCAGCAAAGCGCTCGGCGATGGACAGTCCGTCCTCGCTCTGCGAATCGTCAAGGGAAACCGCGGGGCGGGCCTTGGCACTGCGGCGCTTCATCAATGCGGCGTTAATGACGATGCGCGTGAGCCAGGTAGAGAACTGCGAGCGGCCCTCGAAGCGCTTCAGGTTGCGATACGCGGAAAGCAGACCTTCCTGCAGAGCGTCTTCGGCGTCCTCGGCATTGCCCAGGACGCGAAGAGCGGTCTGGAACAGTTGGCGATGGTAGCGGCGAAAGAGAGTCTCAACCGCCTGGGCATCGCCACGCTGGCCGGCCCGAATCAGCTTCTGTTCGCTAAGTTGCGGAATACTCATCACTTGCGTTGCCATTTGCTCCCCCCATGTAGCCTACTAAGAGTAGTACAGCACAGAAAAGTTACAGACACATGGCAGCCTCAGTGCACAGGTGTCCCCCTGTAGCTTCGTAAACGTAGCCACGATGACGGTAACGGCGATCACCCAAGGGTTGATCGAGCCATCCGGCATGCGCAACTTCGATATGATTTTCCCCAGCATCCTTTGCGATTCTCCCGTTGCGTTTAGTCTGTAATAACCGTTGCTTCCACATTCATGCCCGGCCGGAGGACGGCTACTTCCGGCGAAATTGGATCCAGGACAATTTTCACGGGGACACGCTGAACGACTTTGACGTAGTTGCCCGTGGCGTTTTCCGGAGGGAGCAGGCTCAGCACCGCTCCGGTAGCACCCGAGATGGAATCGACGTGCCCGGTGAAGGTCTTGCCGTAGGTATCTACTTTCAAATAGGCCTTTTGGCCGGGCTTCATATTCTTGAGCTGGGTTTCCTTGAAATTGGCGGTGACCCAGACGTCCCGGAGCGGCACAACCACGAGCAAACCCTGGCCGGGCTGGACGATCTGTCCGGGCTCGACCTGCTTGTGGGTGGCCACGCCATCGACGGGCGCGACTATGTTGCAGTAGCTCAAATTGAGGAGTGCGGCGTCCAGCGCGGCGCGCGCCTGGTCCACCTTTGCGAGCTTGGCTTGGGCGTCGTCCGAGCGCATGGTCACGCGGCGCTGATCGGCATGGGCCGAAGTAACGCCCGCCCTGGCCTGTTCGACGCGCGCCTTGGCGGCATCGAGCTGGTCCCGAGACATATCCACGTTGCGCTTGGCCTGAGCGAAGCGTTGCTCATCCGCGTTCAGGGCGCTGAGGCTTGCATCGGCGTTGGCTTTAGCTGCGTCAAATTGCTGTTTGGAGATTTCGCCCTTTTCCATCAAAGGGGTGTAGCGCTCCAGATCGGACTTGGCAAGCTGGGCGTTGGCGCGGCTGCGATCGACGTTGGCCTGGGCAAAGGCGAGGTCCGCGGTTTGTGCCTGTTCGTAGGAAGCCTGCGCGCGGAGGAGATCGGCTTGCGCGGCGGCGAGTTGCGCATCCGCGCTGGATTGGCCACTGGCAACATTTTCGCTGGTGCGAGGGACATCCACGCCCGCCGAACGCGCTTCGCCTTCCGCCAGGGCCAGTGCGGCCTTGGCCTGATCGACGGCGGCCTGATAATCTGCCGGCTCGATCTGGGCGAGCACCTGGCCGGCCTTCACAGCTTGGTTGTCGTCCACGAGAACTTTGCCGATGCGGCCCGAAATTTTAGCAGCGATGGGGGTGATGTGGCCGTCAACCTGGGCGTCGTCCGTGGTTTCGCGATTGTGGAAATAGAGGAAGAGTGCAAGCAAGGCGGCAAGCAGCAGCACCCCACCTATGGTTAGGAAACGGCGCACTTTCGGGCTGAGAAGACCCTGTGGCGTCAGGTCCGTCTTGCGCGGCTCAGCAGGCGGCACTTTGACGTTCGCCGCATTCTCCAACCCAACTTCGATCTCGACACTCATCGCGTCCTCACTTCGAGTAGGTCTTTTCCATCTGCCCAACCGCGCGCGCAAAGTCTGCGCGAGCCTGGTTGAAGCGGTAGAGCGCCAAGATCTGATTGTCGTTGGCGCGCGCCAGGGAATCCTGGGCGGAAATCACTTCGATGTTGTTAGCCACGCCGGCCTTGAAACGATCGCGGGCCTGGCTGACTTCTTCTTTTGCCAGCTCAACGCCCAGATTGGCGACCTGTACTTCACTGCGCGCCGAATCGAGGTTTAGCAGCGAAGTCTTCACATCAAGGGCAATCTGATTGCGCAAATCGGCCTTCTGCTGTTGCAGTTTCTGAACTTCGAGGTTAGCCTTGGCGATTTCGGCGTGAATCCTGCCGCTGGTGAAAAGCGGGAAGTTCACGCTGCCTTGATACTGATACATCGGAATGGCGTTGTTGGTGGAGGTACCGAGATCGGTCCAGTAGCCGTCGAAACGCAGAGAAGGCAGGCGTGAGAATTGCGAGGCCTGCTTTTCGTACTGCACGACTTTTTCCTGGGCGAGGAGGGCTTTCCATTCCTGACGACCGGCGAGGGCAACGTCGATGCTGGGTTCGACTTCGGGTTGCGGCGTTTCAAAGAAGCTTAGGGAATCGGCCAACTCGACCTTCTGGCGCGGATCGAGGTCCAGCAGTTTACTGAGGCCATAAAGAGAAACGTCGCGATCGTTTTCCGCTTCGATCAAGCGCTGTTTTTCGTTTTGCAGTTCGACGTTTGCACGAAGGGTGTCGATGCCCGTGCCTACGCCTTCTTTTTGCAAATCAGCGGCCTGATCATAAAGGGCCTGCGCCAGATCCACGCGCGATTTGGAAGCTTCGACGCTGGCCACAGCGCGCAGCGTGCCGATGTATTGCGATACAACGAGCAGGATGACTTGCTCGCGAGTGGAGAGGCTGTTGGCCTTGCTGGCATCGACGGCGCTGCGAGACGCCTGGTACCGCTTCCAAAGGGACAGATCCAAAACAGGGCTGCTAAAACTGGGTCCAACCGAAAAAAGCTCGTAGGGACCCAAGTGCCCTGGAAATGGCAATCCCGGGAACGACTCACCTCCGAATTGGGCCTTGAGGTTCACGCGATTGGCGGAGTCGGCTAGCCTCATGTTGGCCTGAGGCAGGAGATCAGAACGCGTGATGTTTTTGTCCTGGACGCTTTCCGCGGCGGTCAGGACGGCGATCTGTTGCGTGGGGTTCTGCTTCAAAGCGAGCGCGACAGACTGCTCCAAAGTGAGGCGGAGGGTATCGCTTGGAGGATTCGCCGGGAGCTGCGAAGCGCTGCCTTGTGCGAGCAATCCGGCGGGGAGAAGCAATAAGCTGAAAAAGACACTATAGAAAATGATGGGCGACTTCTTGCGGGAGTCTAACTCCTTCGTGGCGTCGGTGTCGTGTTTCGCGTCGGCCTCGACGATTTCGTTGACGATGGCCTGATTGAGGCAACCTTCCGCGATGAGTTCGCCACCCAGGCGGTGCATCTCCTTCAGAAGAATCTTACCGGCGTTATCGATGAAACTCACGCCGCGAAGATTGATACTGAACTTCTGGCGCGGCGAAGCTGCCAGGAGTTCGCGCCAGCACTGTTCGAGAGCGGCGACCCAAGGCCCGGCGAGGCGACCCTCGACACTTAGAGTGAGATGGCCCCGCTTGGTTTCGGTGGTAATTCGTAACATGGTAGTTATCTCTTCGGGTGAGGTGACGAGCAAGGGAAAGGCCAAAGAGATGTGCGAAGTATCTGAAGTAACATTCTTATTATTCATTAATTTACATTTTCCAGTGTGAGCCACAAGGCCAGCGATGTGCCCTTATATGGGCAAATGACGCAATACTATCGTTCCTAAATGCCCATTTATAGTCATTACGGAACAGGAGATGCTCCTGTGCCAAAGGAGGAGGATGCGAAGCGACGCGAGGACAAATTCGGTGGCAGACGATGTGGGAATGTGCGACCTCGGCAAAGCTGGATTCTCCTCCGACACCGATTGAAAGAAAACAGGATGTGCTCGCCTGCAGTTGGTCGGATTCGGATTTCGGGGTTTCTTCCTGAACGGCTTGTCAGGGCTTCGGGGGTTCAGGAGAGGCGGGAGCGGTGGTGGGCGTCCCGGCCTTGTCTTTTTCGCCGGCGGCAAAGATCTCTTCCACGATGGAGGCGGCGCGGTCCTTACTGTAGCTGCACGCAGGGTCGTTGATGCGGCACTGGGCGAGAGTGAGCTTGCAGCCGCAAGTGCACTCTTCGGCGTTGAATTTGTGCAGAGCGACGAGGCGCTGCTCGGGGGTCAGTTTCGTGGTGTTGACGCCAGGGAGCATGGTGGCGCGGTCGGCGTGCTTCAGGAAGATTTCGCCGGTGTCCTCGAAGGTCTCGACCTTAGCGGTGATGGGCAGGTCGAGGAGGGCGCGGACTTCTGTTTCGTAAAAGGCAGGATTGAACAGTCCGACGTGCTTCTGAACGATGCGGCCTTCGCTGTTGATGACGAAGAGGGTTGGCAGAGCGGGGATGCCGCCATAGGCTAAACGAATATTATCGCTGGCGAGGGCCACGGGGTAATTGATGCCTTCGGAATCGACCACTTGTTTCACGGCGTCCTGGTCATCGTCGTCCACCACCAGGCCGATGATCTGCATACGTTCCTTATAGCGATTCTGGAGTTCGATGAGGCTGGGGATTTCGGCGCGGCACGGCCCGCACCATGTAGCCCAAAAATTCAGGAGGACGACTTTGCCGTGGACGGAGGCCAGAGAGAGATCTTTTCCCGCTAAGTCCTTGAGCTGAAAATCAGGGGCAGGATCGGGGTCGCGCACGAAGCGGATCACCGGCAACTGAGGGGAAGCGAGCAACGGAAGCAAGAGGCCCAAGATTGCGAAGCCCAAGAGGTAAAAGGGGAACAGCCTGAGAAAGCTGCGGGGGCGGATTGTGGGCGTCGATTTCATAGCCATGTCACTCTGATAATGGGACCAGAGTGCAGCGGAAAAAGCAAAGTGCAAGGCGGCGGAATTGCTCAAGACGACAGATCTTTACCGCTTCGGTGGGCAGTATCCTCATTGGGGACGGGTTTTGCCGCTTCACACGGGGCGGCGGATGCCGAGCTTGCGCATGCGGGCTTGCAGAGTGGTGCGCTTCATGCCGAGAAGATTGGCGGCGCCGCGAGGGCCGGCAATGCGCCACTGGGTTTGGCGGAGGGCGCGGAGGATGTGCTGGCGTTCGGCTTCTTCCAGCGTGGCAATGGATGCTGATGCAGGCAGCGCATTGGACACGGGCGACGCATAGCGCGGAGATTCCGTTGGCGGAGACGTCAGGAGAGAAGCGGGGGAAAGGTCGCGCAGCTCAGAGAGGGGGACGCGCAGCTCTTTGCCCGGGGAGAGGAGGACCGCGCGTTCGACCAGGTTTTCCAGTTCGCGGACGTTGCCCGGCCAGGGATAGTTCACCAGCGCTTCCATCACGTCCGAAGGCACATACTCGACGGTCTTGTTCTGGCGGCGGCTGAATTTCTGGACGAAATAGCGCACCAGGAGAGGAACATCTTCGGGGTGCTCGCGCAGCGGCGGAATGTTAATCGGGAAAACATTCAAGCGGTAATAAAGGTCGCTGCGGAATTTGCGTTCGGCGACGAGTTGCGCGAGGTCGGCGTTGGTGGCCGCAACGACGCGCACATCCACGCGCTGGGTGCGGTTGCTGCCGAGCCGCTCGAACTCCTGTTCCTGCAACACGCGCAACAATTTGGGCTGAAGCTCGAGGGGGAGATCGGCTACTTCATCGAGGAATAGGGTGCCGCGATCGGCAAACTCAAAGCGGCCGATCTTTTGCGTGAGAGCGCCGGTGAAGGCGCCGCGTTCATGGCCAAAGAGCTCGGATTCGAGGAGCCCGGCGGGAATCGAAGCGCAATTGACCTTGACGAAAGTGCGCTCGCGCCGCGGGCTTAAATTGTGAATGGCGCGGGCGATGAGTTCCTTGCCTGTTCCGGTTTCACCGAGGATGAGGACGGTCGTGCCCGCCGGCGCGGCCAACTCCACCTGGGTCAGAGCGCTCCGCAGGGCGGGGCTGTCGCCAATGATCTCTTCAAAATTGAGTTCCGTGCGAATTTCTTCTTCCAGGTAGAGCTTTTCGACGGCGAGCTTATCCTTGAGGGCGTCAATTTCCTTGAAGGCCAGGGCATTTTCCAGGGCGATGGCCACCTGCGCGGCAACTTGTTGGAGGAGCTCTACATCGGGCGTGGAAAAAGCTTGCGGATTTCGGCTGGCGAGGTTGATAGTGCCGAGCGCGCGGCCGTGGGTCACCAAGGGCACGCAGCACATGACTTCGACGCCTTCTTGACGCAGCATGCGGATGACATCAACGTTGTAGCGGTCGAGCTGCTCGCCGCGGGCGATCAGCACTTGCCCGCTGGTGAAACACTGCCCCGAGGGCGAGTTCTCCACCGGGATGGTGAACTCCGTTTTTGGCAGAGCAAGGGTCGCGGGCATGTCCAGGGCATGGATCTTCAGGAACCCGGTGACGGGATCGAGGAGAGCCAGGCTGGTGTAATCGTGTTGCAGGACGGGCTTGAGCGACGAGACGATGCCATTGAAGAGCGCGGTGATGTCGCGGGTGCTGAGGAGGATGTTGTTGATAGAGAGGAGGGCTTGCAGGCGGTCGCGTTCACGGGCGAGTTGCTGTTGATAGGCCTGCGCGGCCTCCAGGTTGATGACGTTGTCAACCGCGACGGCGACTTGCGCGGCCACGCGCTTCATGAACGCGATTTCCACCTCGGTCATGCCTTGCGGCACATAACGCCCTAAGCCCATGGCGCCGAGGCGGTGCTGCGCAGTGGTCAGCGGCACAATGGCAATCGTGTGGACGCCGGCGTCCTGCAGGCGCTGCATGAAGAGCGGATAGCGGGCGTCCTTTGCGGTGTCAAGAGAGACAAAGGTTTGCTGGTTTTGCCAGACCCAGCCGGCGGGGGAGTCTTCGACGGAAAGATCGTCCGAGGGGGGCGGATCCGTGTTCCCGCGAGTTTCCAGGACGTAGAGGCGCATGGTGTTCTTCGAAGGGTCGTGAAGAACGAGGCCGAGAAAATCGAATTGCAAAACGAAGTGGAGACGTTCGGCGAGTTGGTGGAAGAGGGCGTTGAGATCGTGCTGCTGCGCAATTGCTTCGCTGACTTCCAGCAGGGCCTCGAATTGCCGGCTGGAAGAGGCGAGGGGCGAAGGAGGACGCGCTTCTCGAGCAGGATTTTGCGATTCCGCCATGAAAACGAGAATAGCACCCGGTTTGGCGGGCTCACAACCAGGGGAAGGACGTGCGGCACGGCGGGGCAGTTGCGTATACTCAGGGCTCATCTATCGGAGATGTGATGTGTATCCCAGGGAGACCTTTGAATTGAGGAAGACGAGCGAAAAAATCGGCGCAGTCATATGGCTGGTGCTATTGTTTGGGATTCCTGTTTTTGGTTTAGGGGGCTGCGCGCAAGGGCCACAGCCCCAGACGAGCAATTCCGACGAAGCGCGCGGCGGCCACACGCTGGCGCGGCATGTGGCGCGGACGAACGAAGAGCTTCGCGAACGGCTGCACCGTGAGGGCAACATTTCGGCCGCCTCCACCTGGACGGATCGGGAAACCGCCGAGGAAATCATTGCGGAAGCTCTGCGGTCCGAGCGCGGGGGCATCGAGAGTTGGATGCGTCGCGGTCATCCCCGCGCGAACCTGACGCTGCACTACGAAGCGAGAAGCGAAATCGGGCGCAGCGTGAGCCAGGGGAAAACGGAGGCGGTGCGCTGCCGCGACGCTGTGATTGTGCTGCGCGCCGATGGACCAAATGGTTTTTATGTGCTGACAGCGTATCCGGAGGCCCGCGAATGAAGACGGAAAGAAAGGGCGGCGCTTTTGTGCCAGCGAACTATCCGGCGTTGCGGGAATTCTTGCCGGGCTACCTGCACGAAGATTTTCAGGAGACGTCCGGCACGGTGGCGGAAGCAATGGAAGCTTTCTTGAACGAAGGGAGCGCAGAGGAGATTCAGCAGGTGCGCGAAGAGTGGCAGCGATTGCGCAAACAATTTGCCGAGCGGCCGTTGAAGGAGCTACAGGCGGCACTGGTGCGGCTGGGAATCGCGTGGCAACCCGCGTCGGAAGAGGAGTTGCGGGCCTTGGACGAAATTCTCACGCGCGGCAAGGCATGATATTCTGATGGGGTTCTAGGCCCGTAGCTCAGTTGGTTAGAGCGCTACCTTGACACGGTAGAGGTCTGGGGTTCGAGTCCCCACGGGCCTACCATTCCTGAGATGGCTGCCTTTCTCTACATCCTGCAAAGCCAATCGTCGAACAGGTTCTATGTAGGTTCCACAGACGATCTGCAGCGTCGATTGTCCGAACACCTGCGTGGACATACACCCTCGACGCGCGGACGAGGGCCCTGGAAGCTTGTTTACAAAGAAGAGTTTGCGACTTTGTTGGAGGCGCGGCGGCGCGAATTGGAAATCAAGTGCTGGAAGTCCTCCCGCATGATTCGCGCCCTTATTTCCGCGCCAGTCGGTTAGAGCGGGCCGACCGGGTCGGCCAGGTCTGGGGTTCGAGTCCCCACGGGCCTACCATTTGTTTCAATCACTTAGCAAAAAGTCCGAGAAAACTTCACCTGTAAATTGGGTCGTTTGGCACATTTCTCGGTTCTATCTAGTCTGCTGTCCCGTAAGTTCCTTGCGATTCCTTTTTGTTGGATGGGGGCTTCAGCCCCATCGTAACTTCCTACCGCTCAATGGGGTGACAGCCTCTGCAGGGGCAAGGCTTTGGCCCGTTATTTCCGGGACACCACACGAGCAGCCGCCTGCTTAACGCTTAAGAGCTTCCTGGCTTCCACACAATCACTTGTTCCGGGTAGTGTGGACCATCATAAGCCCATTTGCGCCTTGAGTCTCCAGACACTTTCGGGCCGATACATCCCGCGCTCAGGTAGTCTTGGCCTTAGCAGGAGGCGCGAGTGCGACGGCGGCCTCGCTCGTGAGCGGCAGGAAAGTAAACGTCTCCTGCAGATAGAGGCGAACAACAGAATCGTTGTGGTTGGAATAGCCGATCGAGACGTCCTGACCGATGTGCAGTTCGAAATCGCCGCCGCGTGTGGTCAGGACAAATGCGCCGGCGATGGCGGGCGCCCAAATAATCTGGTCTTTGACGAGCCGTTTAACGTGCTCCAGCACCGGATATCCATGGTCGCTGGTCTCGGAAAGAGCGGTGTAGGCGTCTGCTCCGAGCAGCACCACATACGGGCCGTTCACACCTACGAGGCGCAACCGGCTCAAACCTTGGGCAATAGCTTCCGGGTATTCGCGCACGTCGCTCGGAAGCGTCATCTTGGGATTACTGGTGCCTTGCCGAATGCCATGGATGCCAGCCGCTGCATAGCCCTCGAAAATGGCGCCGTCCTCGGCGAAGGCGATCTCTCGCGCGGCATCCTTCGCAGGTTGCCAGTCGGAGTCGTTTGCTCCACGTTCAACATCGTCGATCGTCTGGCGATTCAGGTCGAACGGAACACGCAGCTCAGCTAGCGCCTTCACTTCCCGCTGTTTCGCAACGATACCTTTTGCGGGAGCTGCGATCACATTGAGGTGGCCCGTCCCGACAGCGGACAGGCCAGTGCCGCTCGGCCCACGCAAATCCACAACCCGCCGGCCAGCGATATAGCGTTTCAGGGTGCGCGAAGTTTCCTCTTCGATCTGAGCCCACGCTGCATCGGAAATCGGGGCAAGCTCGCGATGTAAGTTATTCATTTGGGATATCTCCTTTGAGGGACCCGATACCGAGCGAACCATCGTGCTTCGGTGGGACAGAGTTCAAAGATTCGGCCGGTGGCGTCGCTGAAGGCGCTGTGTCCAGGGCCTGATCTTCGGTCACTGCCTCCAAAAATGCCTTCGTGGGCACAAAGAAAAGGTTTCCAGTGACGGCGCGGCTGAAATCGAGAAGCCGGTCGTAGTTGCCAGGCGGCCGCCCGATGAACATGTTCTCTAGCATCTGCTCGATCGTGCCGGGCGAGCGGCTGTAGCCGATGAAATAAGTTCCAAATTCACCGTGCGCAGCCCGCCCAAAGGGCATGTTATCGCGCAGAATCTTCACTTCTTTGCCATCCTCGACAATGGTATTGAGCGCGTTGTGCGCTGAGAGCGGCTTAACGGAATCATCTAATTCAATGTCCGATAGCTTCGTGCGGCCGATGATCCGTTCCTGCGCCTCGCTGGAAAGCGCGTTCCATCCATCCAAATCGTGAAGATATTTCTGCACAATGACGTAGCTGCCTCCCGCGAACGCGGCGTCCTCTTGGCCGACGAGCACGGCGTCGATCGCTTCTTCTCCCCTTGGGTTTTCCGTTCCATCGACGAAACCAAGCAGATCGCGATCGTCGAAATACCGGAAACCGTGCACCTCGTCTACCGGCGAAACCGCACCACCGAGACGTGCCATTATTTGCGTCGCAAGCTCGAAGCACAGATCCATGCGTTTTGCGCGGATGTGGAATAGCAAGTCACCCGGCGTGGACACCGCATGGCGCTCTCCTGCGCGAATCTCCCGGAACGGGTGCAGTTTCGCCGGGCGCGGAGAACCAAAGAGTCGATCCCACACCTCGGAACCAAATCCCATGACACAAGAAAGACCGGCTTCAATATCGCGAAATTCCACCGCCCGCAAGAGCGCAGCGAGGTCTGGGCAGAACGATCGAATGATCCTGTGATTCTCGAAACCGGGGTTAACGGTCACAACGACGAAGATAGCGGCGCGGGTGAGTGGTGCTGCTATTTGCTGTGCGACCGCTCGCATGCCGCTAGCCCCTTCCGGGGTACTCATTGGAACCGATTCCATCGAATGTCAACCTGGCTAGGCCCGCGAGGTCTAATTTCTTAAGTGTCACGCGCGTCTTTTGCGCGCGGCAAGCTTATCACATCAAGCCCTTACCAGCGTGCATGATGCCTCTCTTTTGAAATGACACGGTAGAGGATTGGGGTTCCCTTCGAGAGCTCAGGGCAAGCGAGTCCCCACGGGCCCACCATAACATTTCGATGGGTTTAGCCACGTTTTCGCCACCCAGTTTTTCGCCATTCCGTACCGCTCACCGTACCGTTGAAACTGCGGCTTATACGTTTTCCCGTTTTGCTTCATCGGCTACAGTCAATGTCACCGGTTTCCAGGGAGCCTCCGTTCACGTCTAGTGTCAACGATTGCGAAGTAGAGAAAAGCCGATGTGAGTGCCGAAACCCAACACGCGGCCCAGGTGAATATTGAGAAGGGAGAATGGTTCGAGGTAACGAGAGTTGCGAAGAGGGCCCGCGTCAACGGGATCGAAACCGAGACGGGCAATCACTTGGCGAACGCACTCTTTGGATTTCGATTCGTCACCCGCAAAAAAGATGCTAATGGATCGGCCATCGATCCGTGGGCTTTGACTTGCGTAGACTTCGGCGAACACAGCGTTGAAGGCCTTTACGACATGAGCGCTGGGAAAGGACTGGGCGATCACTTCGGCGCCTGAATTCACGTGCCCAATCGTGAGAGCTCGATGATCGGGAGTAATCGGATTCGTTACATCGACGAGGGTTTTTTGCGTGAGATGGGCGGTGACAGGGCGAAGGGCAGTGTTTATTTCAGAGAACGGGAGGGTCAAAAGGATGAGATCCGAGTCATCGACGAGAGAAATTAAGTCCAAAACCTTTGAACCGCGTCCCGCATGCTGCGCTGCTTCTTGGGCGTGCGCTGGAGTCCGAGAGGTGAATCCAACGGAAAAGCCGACTTGTGCAAACCATGCGCCAAGCGAGCTTCCGACTTTTCCGCTTCCGAGGATCCCAAGCTTCACGCAATGTTTATATCGTCCGGATGCGAACCGGTCAATCCGAAGCGTTTTATCGTAGGCAGTCTCAGGTCATGGATCCGACCTGGGCAATGGATTCTGTCCTATTCGTGGACCGATCGATTAGATGCACGACTGCGCCCGCCTGACACGATAGGCCCTGCTGGAGCGGGTCAGAATGGCTTGTGACCCCGGTCACGGAGCCCCCCTGCCTAGGTGCGAGAATCAAATTCAAGACTTCTAACGGAATGTGGACCTCTTTCCGTGAGAGAATCTCGCCATGATGTGGCTTGTAAGACTCGCGCTGAACCGCCCCTATACGTTCATAGTGGCGTCCATACTGATTCTGATCCTCAGTGTGGTAGCCGTTGTCCGTACGCCCACTGACATTTTCCCCGACATTAACATCCCTGTTGTCAGCGTGGTGTGGGGCTACACGGGCCTGGCGCCCGAAGAGATGGAGCGGCGCATGGTCACGCTCTTTGAGCGGGGCGTCACCACCACCGTCAACGATATCGAGCACATTGAGTCCCAGTCCTATTACGGCATCGGAGTAGTCAAGATCTTCTTCCAGCAGGGCGCAGACATTAACGGAGCCGTTGCGCAGACCACGGCCATAGCCCAGGCGGTTCTCAGGTCGATGCCACCCGGCACCACGCCTCCGCTGGTGATCGCTTACACGGCCTCGAGTGTGCCTATTCTGCAGTTGGGCTTGAGCAGCCAAAGCCTCTCCGAGGGGCAACTCTTCGACTTGGGCGTCAATTTCCTTCGTGTCCAACTCGCCGACATCGAGGGGGCGTCCATCCCGTCTCCGTACGGGGGGAAGCCGCGGCAGATCAGCGTTGACCTTGATCCCCACGCGATGACTGCGCTAGGCATTTCCGGGGCCGATGTAGTTAATGCAATCAGTGCCCAGAATCTTATCCTGCCGCAGGGTACGATCAAACTCGGGCCACGCGAGTATGACGTCGCGCTCAACAGCAGTCCCGTGCAGGTGGCGGAACTCAACGATCTGCCCATCAAGGTGGTGAACGGCAGCATGGTGTACATTCGCGATGTCGCTCATGCTCATGATGGCTTCCAGTTCCAAACCAACATCGTGCACGTGGATGGTCACCGTTCTGCCCTGTTGAGCGTCTTCAAGACGGGTAAGGCATCCACTTTGGATATCGTTTCCCGGGTCTATGCGGAGCTGCCCCGAATTCAAGCGGGGCTTCCGCCGGCCCTGAGAATCAACCCCATCGCCGATCAGTCGCTATTCGTGCGCGCCGCTATCAAGGGAGTGCTCCGCGAAGCCATCGTTGCGGCCCTTCTGACCGCCTTGATGATTCTGGTTTTTTTGGGCAGTTGGCGGATGACTTTTGTGGTGTCAATTTCGATTCCGCTGGCCATCTTGACCTCGTTGCTGACGTTCACCTCGCTCGGCGAGACCATCAACCTGATGACCCTGGGCGGGCTGGCACTGGCGGTCGGGATTTTGGTAGACGATGCCACGGTTGAAGTAGAAAACACCAATCGTCTGCTGCCGGAAGGCAAGTCGCTACGGGAAACGATTCTCACCAGCGCCAGTCAAATTGCCACTCCGGCCTTGGTAGCCACCCTCGCCATCTGCATCGTCTTTGTACCCATCATGTTTTTGTCGGGGATCCCTGGTTTCCTTTTCCGGCCCTTGGCAGAGGCCGTGGCCTTTGCCATGCTCGCCTCCTATCTGCTTTCGCGGACGCTCGTTCCCACGATGATGTTCTACTTCTACCGGGCCGAGCGCCTGTTGGAGGCAAAGAAACGGAACAAGCCACATCGGGGACCCGGTGTCTTCCGCCGTTTCCACCAAAGGTTCGAGGAGGGTTTCAATCGGCTCCGCGAACAATACGGCGTTTTGCTCGAATGGAGTCTGCATCACCGGATGTTGTTTGGCACAGTTTTTCTTGGTTTCTGCGTGGCCAGCCTGGCGCTGGTTCCGCTGCTCGGGTCGGACTTGTTTCCATACGTTGACGCCGGCCAGATCCGTTTGCACTTCCGGGCCCCGACCGGTTTGCGGATCGAAGAGACTTCGGCGCTTTGCCAACGAGTGGAGGAGGCGATTCGTGAGGAGATACCGGGCAGCGAACTGAATACGATCCTGGACAATGTGGGAATGCCGTACAGCGGTATCAACTTGACGTACAGCAATAGTGGAGTCATCGGTACGTCGGATGCCGAGATTCTGGTCTCGCTGAAGCCGGAGCATCGTCCGTCGCCGGAATACATCCGTGAACTCCGCCGCAAGCTGCCGAAGGAGTTCCCTGGCACGCAATTTTTCTTCCAACCCGCGGACATTGTCGGGCAGATTCTGAACTTCGGACTTCCGTCGCCCATCGACATTCAGCTCGTCGGCGCGGACATGGCCGGGAATTACAAAATCGCCAATGAGATGGTCTCGCGCATCCGCCAGATTCCTGGGGCGGCAGACGTGCACATCCAGCAAGCGCTGGACGAACCCATAGTAAAGGTGGATGTGGACAGGACCAAGGCGCAGCAGATGGGTTTCACCCAGGCGAATGTGGCCAATGATGCGCTCGTCGCTCTTACCACCAGCTTCCAGACTGCGCCGAGTTTCTGGCTGAGCCCACAAGGCGTGAGCTACTCTGTGATTACCCAGACGCCGCAATACCGGATGGACACTCTGGGAGCCCTCCAGAACACTCCAATCTCCGGCGGCAGCGTTCCTCAACCGGAAATTCTGGGCAATCTGGCGAGCATTCGGCGCGGCCAGGCACCGGCCGTAGTCAGCCATTACGACATTCAACGCGTGATTGATATCTACGCCGCGAGCCAGGGAAGGGACCTGGGCGGCATCGCATCAGACGTGAACAAAGTAATGGACGAGTACCGAGGGAAATTGCCTCGCGGAAGTTTTATGGTCGAGCGCGGCCAGGTGGAAACCATGCAGTCGGCTTTTAAGGGCCTCGGGTTCGGCATTCTGTTCGCAGTGATTCTGGTTTACTTGCTCATGGTCGTGAATTTCCAGTCCTGGATGGATCCCTTCATCATCATTACGGCCCTCCCGGCGGCGTTGGCCGGAATTGTCTGGATGCTCTTCATCACGCGCACGACGCTCAACGTTCCTTCTTTGATGGGTGCGATCATGTGCATTGGTGTGGCCACCTCAAACAGCATTTTGCTGGTGACCTTTGCCACCGGGGAACTCAAGGAAGGGAAGAACTCGCTGGACGCGGCGCTGCGGGCCGGGTTTGTGCGGTTACGCCCCGTCATCATGACCGCTCTAGCCATGATTATCGGAATGGTGCCTATGGCGTTGGGTATCGGCGAGGGCGCGGAGCAAAACGCTCCTCTGGGACGCGCCGTCATCGGCGGACTCTTGATCGCCACGGTCGCCACGCTCTTTTTCGTCCCGGTGGTATTTAGCTATCTGCACCGCAGTGGATATCACCGGCTTGCCACCGAAGAAGGGGAGCGGGTGTAGGGGCCCCATGCAGGTACCGCAGGACGACTCAAACTGGGCAACTTGTACGAAGGTAAAAGGAATTAGGTGAGAAGATGCCAAGCGTCACCCCACATGAAGAAGAGAATTCGGTGAAACTGGCGAACGGTCCCACGGAACCTCCGGCTGCAAAGCATTGGTCGAAGGCCGGAAAAAGCGTAGCCGCCGTGGCCCTTGTGGCAGCGGCTTTCTTTGCCACAGTCTTGCTTTTTGAGCTGGGTCACCAGCGGGCCGTACGCGCGGGACTTGCCGCCGACGCGCGCGACCAAGCGCGGACCCCCGTGAGCGTGATGCATCCGCAGTTGAACTCCTCGCAGCTCAGCGTCACGTTTCCCGCCAATATACAGGCCTACATTGAGACGCCCATCTACGCTCGCACGAACGGGTATATCAAGCGCTGGTTGGTGGATATCGGCGGCCGCGTGGGACGCGGCCAGCTTCTGGCGGAGATCGAAACCCCGGAATTGGATCAGCAGTTGCGGCAGGCGGAGGCAGCGCAAGCTCAAGCCCAAGCCAACCTGGATCTGGCCCGTACCACCGCTGCTCGGTATCAGGACCTGTTGAAAGCCGATGCGGTCTCGAAACAAGACACGGATCAGGCTATCAGCACTCTGCATGCCCTGGAGGCTAATCTAAAAGCCGCGATCGCGAACGTGGGTCAGCTGAAAGAATTGCAAACCTTCGAGAAAGTCACGGCTCCTTTTGCGGGCACGATTACGGCGCGCTACATCGATACCGGCGCCTTGATTGCCTCCGGCACCAACACAATTCTGTTCCGGCTAGCGGACACCTCAACCTTGCGCGTTTACGCCAACGTCCCCGAGGCCGACAGCAAGGACATTGCGCCGGGGGTTTCTGTCGATCTTGAAACCCCAGAAGTGCACGGAAACAAATTTAGTGGCCGAGTTGTCCGCACCGCTGGCGCAATCGACCCCGTTTCTCGAACCCTGCTCACCGAGATGCGAATACCCAATCCAAAACTTGTATTGGTACCTGGAGAATTCGGAGAAGTCACCTTCCATCTCCAGAACAGCAAGCCCACGCTGATCATTCCCGCCAGCACTGTGCTCTTCCGCGCACAAGGTACTCAGGTGGCGCTCGTGCAGAATGACGGCAGCGTTCACATCCAAAATGTCCGGCTCGGCCGCGACTTTGGCAATAGCGTCGAGGTGCTCTCAGGTCTCACGCCCGACGACTCTGTGGTCGAAAATCCATCTGACTCGATCATCGACGGCGCCCTGGTTTCCGTTCAGCAGCCGAGAGGTCAATAACTGGAAGCCTTTCTAAGTCTGGTTCTGAGAAACTCGCAACGAGCAGCGCGAAGCTGGCAGCGGGAAAAGGATTTAGCTTTCTGATTTTTTTAACACGGTGGAGGTCTGGAGTTCCCTTCGAGAGATCAGGGCAAGCGAGTCCCCGCGGGCCTACCATTCCTGCCATGGGAGTCCCGCAAGTTCAGAATACTGCGACCTGGTAGCCGGGGAGTGGCAGCTCCGCGTGGGGGCTTCTCCTTCGGCAGTTCTTGGTGGTGATTATTTGCACAAGGCCCCGTTCGCTGGCGCCTTTGTTCGCCTAGTTCTTTGCTAGCCTACAGATACGAAATGACATCGCCCGGATCACGGTCTGTCCAGGACTCCTTGGTTCGGGGCGGATCATGTTTCCGATGGCATCGCCGCTTGGGGGCCATTGGAATTCCATCGCCGAGTCCGGCGATCAGGGGGGCTGAAGTGAAAATCACATCGCTATCTCTCGCGCTAACCGGGATGCTCGGTATCCTGGCTGCTCCCGCGCTCGGCCAAGCGCCATCCTCCGCCGGCCCCGCGCAGAGTGTCACTCGAACCACTAAAGCGGTGAATTATCGCCGCGCCGGAGGCTCGACGAAGATCGACTTTCAAGGAACGGAATTGATGTCCGCAGCTAGAGGCGAAGCCAAGGTCCAGAACAAGGGTAACCGCATCGAGATTGAAGCAAAATTTACGGGCCTGGAGGAGGCTACCAAATTCGGCCTGGAATACCTGACGTATGTCTTATGGGCCGTCTCACCCCAGGGCCGCGCCGTGAACCTGGGTGAGATTGTGCTGAAGAGCGGGAGCGGTGAGGTCAAGGCCATCACCGACATGCAAACCTTCGGCATGATCGTAACCGCCGAGCCGTATTTCGCCGTCACGCAGCCGGGTAACACCGTAGTCCTGGAAAACGTTTTTGGCCCTGCGACGCTCGGGAAAGTCGAGAACATCGACGCAAGCTACGAGCTCCTGGGCCGCGGCATCTACTCCTCCTCCAACACGAAAATCGAAAACGCCATCTTCGGCATCGACCGCAAGACGCCGCTCGAACTTTTCGAGGCGCGCAACGCCGTGCGCATCGCACACATCGCGCTGGCTGACAAATATGCAGCGGCTACTCTTGCCAAAGCCGAACAGCAACTCCGGAACGCCGAAGAGGTTTACGCACACAAGAGCGATAAGAAATCCGTCGAAGCCGCCGCCCGTGAAGTTGTGGGAACAGCCGAAGAAGCCCGCGTCATGGCGGTGAAACAAAAGGCCGAGGAAGACGCTCAAGCCAAAATTGCCGCCGACAAGAAGGCCGCAGAGGAGCGCGAGGCCAAAGCCGTTGCCGATGCCGCCGCCGAAGCCCAGCGTCGCCTGGAAGCCGAGGAGGCTCGCAAACAAGCCGAAGCCGCGCAAGCCGAAGCCGTGCGCATGAAGCAGGAGGCAGAGAAGGCCGCGCAGGAAGCGGCGCGCCAGAAAGAGGAAGCCGAAAAAGCCAGCGCCGCAGCGTTGGCCCAGCAACAAGCCGCGCAAGCCGAAACGGAAAAGGCGCGCCAAGCCGCCGCGCAAGCCGAAGCGGAGAAGGCCCAGCTTCGCGCGCAACTTCTCGCACAACTGAATTCCATTTTGCAGACGCGCGATTCCGCCCGCGGCCTGATCGTCAACATGTCGGACGTCCTGTTCGATACCGGCAGCCACACGCTGAAGCCCGGCGCCCGCGAGAAACTGGCCAAGATTTCAGGTATTCTTCTCGCCCATCCCGGCCTCACGCTGCAAATCGAAGGTCACACCGACAGCGTTGGCGGCGACGAATTCAATCAGCAGCTTTCCGAACGCCGTGCCGACTCCGTGCGCGATTTTCTTGCCGAGCAGGGCGTCCCCGTCTCCTCCATCACCGCCCGCGGGTTCGGCAAAACCCAGCCGGTCGCTTCCAACGACACTCCCGAAGGCCGGCAGCGCAACCGCCGCGTCGAACTGGTCGTCAATGGCAGCGCCATCGGCAACACTACAAGCGACTCCTCCACGCCCAGTTCTCAGCAATAGGACTCCGCGCACGCATCTTCCTCGATGTCCAGTGCGGAACGACAGATATAGGCGCACCGTTTTCGGTTCTGTTGAAACTGCAACTTACATGTATTTCCGCACACTCCGGCAGTCTCGGTCGTTGGGAAATGTATTAGCTAGATCGCTTTTGACACGATAGCGGTCTGGGATTCGACTCCCCACGGCCCTGCCATTCATTGCCCGATGATTGGCGCTCGGCTGGTTAGAGCGGGTCGCCTGAGAATGAGGTGCGAGTTCCTGCGATTCAATTTCCGCGGTCCGCGGCCGGTACAGCAGGCAATAGCTCCGAACTGACGACAAAAGGAATGATCACGATATCTCCACCGAATCTCCTCGGAGCAAGGTGCCGAAATTCCGGAAAATGTTGCTGCAAATCCGTGTCCAGGTCCGCTTCCCAACCCGACTGAAAGACCCAGACCCGATCCCCGGGTTTCAGACCACATTCGTGTGCCATTTGTTCAAACGCCGGCAAGAAATTCTTTTCGTTCAACTCCCAGACACGATAGTTCAAGGACATGATGGAATGCCCGCCACACCTCATGGGGATGAACTCCCTTTCGGACGCAAAAGTATCGCGGCCTTCCTCCGGGGTACACAGATAATATGCGATTGTCAGGCTACTCTTGAAATCCATAAGGATCAGGTCATTCCCCGGGATGGACTTCTGGACATAACTCAAAGCCGCGCTCATCAAGGTCCGCCTTTGGTCTTCCGTACTGAGGTAGGACTCCGATACGTCTCCAGAAGCATTTGTTGCTCCCATCAAAAGAATCGCAATCAAGAGGCCCCTCCAAAGCTTTTGGCCGGCAAGAGAGGCGAGCAAGGCACTCGCGGCCGCTATGGCAAAAGGGGCCAGAAAGATGGTATGCCGGCTGGGGGAATATGGGTATCTTCCGGCAATTGCGGCGCCCCAAAGAGCCATAAAAGGCAGCAAAGTCAGGAGAGCCAACTGACTGGAACGCGGATATCCGCGGCCCGGTAGCAGGCCGCTCATAACGAGAATCGCGACACCAACGACCCACAGCGAGAACATGATTGGCGAAATATAGCTTTGTCCAAAAAAATACTGAAAAACATCGGGCGTATTTTCTCGCAGGAAAGTGAAAATATCAGCAAACCCTCCATAAAAGAAAAAACGATTGTAGGGGCCCGCCCACAATGGAATGACAGCCTTTAGTTTTGACAGCTGCGTCACATAGAGAAATCCATAAATCGCCACGGCGCCAGCCTGTCCGAGGACCCAGGTAGCAATAGCCTTTCGCGGAAGATGTGCTTCCGCAATTCGCGCCAGGGCGTACAGGCCAACGGCCAGAACAAAGAAAGCCGCCGAGTAATGCGTAAGAATGGCCAGGCAGAGAAAAACATTGAAATACGACATTTTACGGGCAGATTTTTCCTGAATAGCCCCCTCTAGGTAGTAGAGCGCGGCTGCCATGCAGAATAACAAGAGACTGTATTCTCGCACCTCAGCCGAAAGGCCGATCAACGTCGGCGAAAAGGCGACGAGAATGAGGGCAATCAAGCTAGCCGTCCTGCTAAAAGAAATTCCCATCCACTTGAAGAAAAACCAGCAAAACGCCGTTCCAGCAAACACCGACGGCAGGCGAAGCATTACCTCGGAGTGTCCCAGAAGATGCCAGAAGTAGAGCACAAGGAAAAAAAGCGGGGGATGCGCGTTGGTCAGACTGGCTTGGTAGGCTAGAAAGGCGGACTGTTGTTCAATCAACCAGTAATGTAGCGCCTCGTCGGGATTGAGGAAACCCCTACTCGCAATGACCAACCTGATCACTAATCCAGCGGCAACTATCGCCAACGCCACGGCATTGAGATGGGCCTTGAGCCAGCCCTCGACAAAGCTGTCCCTTCTGGCCGTCCCGAGTTCGCGCTTTCCTGGCAGAACGTCCCACGGTGGCTGCAGTTCATTGTCGGTCGTAATTCCTGGGCTCACTTTTTTGCTATTCTCCCGGACCGTTTTCATCGGCAGAATCAAGAGCAATTGGCGGATTGCTGGGCACAGCCGTAATCACAAACTGATAGCCAAGCCCGGTTTTCCAGCATCGCGTTAACAGATAAAGCGCCTCATGGAGTGGCCCAAACAAGCTCTTGCCAGTGAATGGCAACACAATTTGCAAAGGCAGCGGAGTCGCAACGACGCCTAGAACGCTGCACGATACTTCGCTCAGCATTTTGTCCAAGCTGCGCAGGGTGAAAAATCGGAGATGTGTCCGATCGAGAATCCCGCGGTCCATGTAGTCGAAAGTGCCGAAGAGCAGGTTAAGGCGAACGACAACGTTGGCTACATTCGGAACGGAGATAATCAGTTTTCCGGATTCCTTCAGCGCCGGGAGGCATTTTCGCAATACCGTGGCAGGATCACGCAGGTGTTCGAGGACGTCAGCGAACAGAATGTAGTCGAACTCTCGGCCGTAAGGAAACTCGAAGGTTTCCAAATCCGCCAACTGAAACGAATCGTAGAAACACTTTGCTTTTTCCGCCATTACGGCATCGTTCTCGATGCCAAAGACAGAATGGCCGCTGGCTCTCAATACCTTCCCCAAATAGCCGCCGGCAGTCCCGACATCGAGAATCTTGAGGCGCTTTTTTTCAGACTTGAGGATTTTCAGGATCCAGTAATGGCTGCTGTACTTGAAGGCCTTAAATTCATAGCTAGGACCCGGCGTTTTCAAACGAATTACTCCACCCGTCTATATCTGGAATGCAAAGGCTGAAATTGGCGCAGTTCGACCAGCGATAATCTGTGAGCCAGGAAACAGAACAGGAGAAACAGGATGCTCAGCCCATAAATAACACTGTCCAGAAAACTCGCATTGGATGCTTCCGGAAAATACTTCGTCGGAACAGGCACTTCCCTGATTCTGAATCGCAGATGAGCAGCCTGCACGAGCATTTCCTGATCAAAGACGAATTTATCGGAATTCAAGGAGAAGGGAATCTCCTCCAAGACCCGGCGGCTGAAGGCCCGGTAGCCGGTGTGATACTCGGAGAGGCTGAGCCCGAGGACCCAATTTTCGAGTTTGGTCAGGAATCGATTTCCCAGGTACTTCCACCAGGGCATACCCTGTTCGAGCGTTTTACCCATCAGGAAGCGAGAGCCCAAAACAATATCGGCATCACCGGCTTTGATAGGAGCCATGACTTCCGGCAGCAGTGCCGGGTCGTACTGGTAGTCCGGGTGGAGCATTACGACGATATCGGCGCCCTCTTTCAGGGCCTCGGTATAGCATGTCTTCTGGTTGGCCCCGTAACCGTAGTTGCGCGTGTGAACGAAAGCGGTGAGGTGCAATTCCCGGGCAATCTCCAGGGTCCTGTCTGTGCTCCCATCATCGACAAGGATAATTTGATCTATGGCTTGATGCGGGATGGCCTCATAGGTGATCTTCAGGGTTTTCGCGGCATTATAGGCAGGCATCACGACCACAACCTTGGGCTTGTCAGAAGTCTTTCCGAATGGGGCCATGAGTTTCTTTCGATAGAATCTTCATTAGACTCACCGGCATCTCGGCTTGTCTATCCGTGGTTAGTTTATGTTGCCTTAAGGACCAACAGCCAGCACTGTCTGAATTGGCGGGCAATGTTGCAGGCAGAAAAAATGGCCGGACGGCAAACGGATGGCCGTCCGGGGATGAAACTGCAAACGATGCGGCGGGGAATCGCTCAGTTGGCGGACTTGTTCTTTGGCGAGCGCTTGTTCAAGGTGGCCAGGAGTTGCCTCGCGCTGGGCGGCGCCGGGACAACGCCCTTCAGCACGATGTCCTTGGCCGGGAGGTCCTTGCCATACAAATGCATGTTGGCGTCGTTGTCCGGGCGGAGCGTGGAGCCTTCGAGGGAGATGCCGGCGAACAAACCACGGGAGCGCGAATAGCTGAGAATCTCCGCGCGGAGGGTGGCATCCGTTTCTGCCGAGGCGTCGCGGCCCTTGGGACCAGCCGCAGCGGCGGCATCGCCGCCCAGCTTCACCTTGCTGGTAAGGACACCTTCGGCGCTACGCGCATTCATCAGCAAAAGAACAAAATCCGTGGCCTGACCGCCGAGCTGCAAACCGAAGCTGCCGCCCTCGAGTGCGATCATGGTAGGCGCGCCCCACGGCCCGTTGAATTTCTCACCGCTGCGGCAGGTCATGACGCCGCGGCCGTAGCTGCCGCCAATGCCGATGGCGAACTTCACCACGGACGGCAACACGACCACACACTCGGCCTTGTCGAGCAGGTCTTGGGGAATGTTATCGGGGATATTGAGAATTTCCGTGATCACGGTACCCGAATTTTCCACGCGATCCACTTCTTTCTTATTGTCCGCATAGCTGGCCGAAGCCACAAAGGCCATGGCCACAAGCGAAGACCAAATTTTTTTCATGATGTGACTCCTTGAAGGAATTAAGAAGCGCCAGTCGAGCCGTCTTCCGAGTATCGGGCGGGTGTAAGAACGCATGAATTATAGGACAGAAAGGAAGGGAAAGGTAGAACAACTGGGAATACGTCTAGTACCAATAAGTTTGAGCGCGGAGTTCCTAGCCGGGGCAGTGTTACAAGGAGGTGCGAACAGTTCCGCCGCGTTTTACTTTATAAGAGAAATCTTGATTCACTCAGATTTGCCTTAACTGGAGAGACCAGCGCCATAAGTTAGGAAGGTCCTTGCGCCCCTCCCTTTTGATGATCGGCGAAGTCGGAGTGGGATTCCTTTTCTCCCCGCCAACATCTAGAATCCGGGCACGCCAACGGGCCCGCTGACGTTCCGGTATCAAGTGCCAGTGGCGCGGATAGCGAACGGCGAGAGCAAGGGCTTTCCATTTAAGACTAATTGGAACTATTATGATGACAAATAGTATTCGGATGTAGGCCCCACCCTACCCCGGGATTTCCGAGGAAATGTGGTCGCACTTTCGATACGATATGCACTCTAGGAAAGAAAACGCGGAGCAGGCTCACTCAATCCGCGCCAAAATCTAGTCAGGGAGCAAAACATGGATACAACAAGGAAGAACCTCGGGACAGCGACGCTGGTCGCGACCCTGCTGGCAGGCGCATGCCTGTTCAGTAGCGTGGCGAAGGCCGATGTCGCGGCCGGCGAGGCGACGTACAAGGCCAAGTGCGCCATGTGCCACGGGGCAGATGGCAAAGGAAAGGCATCCATGGCAAACAGCGACCTCACTGCCGCGGATGTACAGAAGAAGAGCGATGCGGATCTGAGCGGCGCCATCACAAACGGCAAGCCGCCGAAAATGCCGGCGTCTAAGTCCTTGACTCCGGATCAGGTGAAGGATCTGGTGTCGTATATCCGTTCGCTGAAGAAGTAAGTTCGAGAGGTTGTAGAGATGGATTGAGGCATGAGGCGCGTTCGCTCCGCGCGCTTCGTGCCATCAGAAAAAACCAGGAGGAAACAATGAAGAAGGTGCTGTCAGGGATGGTGGCGGTAGCTGTACTGTGTTTGGCGGGTGGGGTGGTAAACGCGCAAGATAAGGCCAACGGAGAGAAAGTGTACAAGGCGAAGTGCGCTATATGCCACGGGCCTGACGGTAAGGGAGAAACGGCTACGGGAAAAACGACCAAGGCGCGGGATATCTGCTCCGACGAAGTGAAGAAAGAAACGAACGCGGCTTGGACGGACATCATCGTCAAGGGCAAGAACAAAATGCCCAGCTACGATAAGAAGATCACCGACGCCGAAATCAAGGACGTCATCGCTTACATGCGGAGTCTGTGCAAGTAAGAGCGCCGGTGAGCCCGCGACTGCAGGCACACGAAAAATCAGAAGGTCTCGAGGCCCCGGCGCATCCTTCGCTGGGGGCTTTTTTTGTGAAGGTGCGTTTGGAAGCGCCTAAAGCAAGCGATGTGGGAGCATCCACCTCATGAGTCCGCAGAGCACTATACGGAATTGGGCACGACTGTTCTACTTTCTGAGCCAGAACGTCACCAGCTTGATTGGCGTGGTTCTTACGACGAGCACGGCAATCACGATGATTGCCTTCTGGATTTACGATTTCATGCTGCCGGGCCCGCCGCACCCGTACGTTGGCATACTGATTTTTCTGATCCTTCCCGGGCTGTTCGTCCTCGGACTTTTGTTAATTCCGCTGGGGATCCTGTTGCGGCGGAAAAAGCTGCGCGACGCGGGGGAATTGCCAATCACTTATCCAGAAATCGATTTACGCGTGCCGATCGTTCGCAGCGGCCTATTGTTTGTCGCTATAGCGACGGTTCTGAATATACTGATTTTCACATTCGCTTCGTACCAGGGTGTAGCGTACATGGACACGACCACGTTTTGCGGACAGACGTGCCACACGGTGATGCAGCCGGAATTCACCGCGTATCAGAATTCGCCGCATGCGCGGGTGAACTGCGTGGAGTGTCACATTGGTCCGGGCGCCGGTTGGTTCGTCAAATCGAAGCTGTCGGGAGTGCGCCAAGTTTTCGCAGTAACCTTCAAAACTTACTCTCGACCCATACCCTCGCCCGTGAAGTACCTACGCCCCGCGCGCGAAACGTGCGAGCAGTGCCACTGGCCGCAGCGCTTTTCCGGGGATAAGTTCATCGTAAGGACGGATTACAAGGATGACGAGAAGAACACTCCGGAGACCACCGCGCTGGTGCTGAAGATCGGGGGAAGAACGTGGCAGGGTTCGGTCGGCATCCATGGCCGCCACCTGGATGAGGGCTCGCGCATCCGCTACATTGCGACGGACGAGCAGCGGCAGGTGATCCCGGTCGTGTATTACACGGACGACAAGGGCAAGACGGTCGAATACGTCTCAACGGACATCAAGGTCAGCAAAGAGCAACTGGCAAAGAGCGAAAAGCGCGTGATGGACTGCATCGATTGCCATAACCGGCCGACGCACACTTTTGAGCTGCCAGAGAGCGCCGTGGATCAGCGCATCTACCTCGGCCAGATCAGTGGGGATCTGCCGTTCATCAAGAAAAAAGCTGTGGAGTTGCTCAAAGCGGACTATCCGGACCGCGAGACGGCGAGGAAGAAGATCGTGGAAGGGGTTACGAGCTACTACCACACTTCCTATGCGGACATTTACAACATGAAACGCGCGTTGGTGGAGCAGTCCGCGGAAAATGTCGCCAGGATTTACATGCAGAACATTTTCCCCGATATGAAGGTGACCTGGGGCGTGCATCCCAACAATCTGGGCCACAATGATTTTCCCGGCTGCTTCCGCTGCCACGATGGGTCGCATAGGAGCGCGGATGGCCAGACGATTTCCAATGATTGCAGTGCGTGCCACAACCTGCTGGCGGTTCAGGAGGAAAACCCGAAAGTGCTTACGGATCTTGGCATGAAGTAAGCATTGCCTAGAGTTTGACATGGCTGAAACAAAAGTTGTGCGAAGGAAGTGGTGTGCAGGTCTGGGCATTATCGTCGTGACGCTACTCGCGACAGTTTTCTCACTTCTGTTTTCGGAATGCCCCGGCCGCGCGGCGCGGCCCGAAACCGAGCAACCGGGCGCGCAATGTCTCGCCTGCCACGGCGAGAAGAGCATGAGCACGATGCGAGGCGGCAAGACGGTTTCGCTGTACGTGGACGGGAAGAGATTTGCGACATCTGTTCATGGCAGCTTCGGGTGCACGGGCTGCCACGCCGACTTGGAAGGAAAAGAGTTGCCGCACGAAACGCCGCTGGCGCGGGTAGATTGTGGCACGTGCCACCAGGCCGAGTGGGAGCAACATGCCCGGTCGGTCCACGGAAAGGCCATTGCGCACGGCGACCCGCTGGCGCCCCGGTGTGTGAATTGCCACGGGAACCACGAAATCTATCCTGTAAAGGACCCGCGGTCAGCGGTGGCGCCGCTGAAAGTGCCATTCGTTTGCGGCCAGTGCCATCGAGAAGGAACTCCTGTTCAACGTAACCGCCCCATACACCAGGATAATATCTTGGAGAACTACTCCGAGAGCATCCACGGAGAGGCGTTGTTGAAAAAGGGACTCGCGGTGGCTCCCAACTGCGCAACTTGCCACACACCGCATTTGATCTTGCCCCACACCGACCCCGCTTCCTCGATCGCACGCCGGAACATTGCCGCCACCTGCACGAAATGCCACTCGCTAATCGAAGAGGTGCACCGGAAGATCATTCGTGGAGAGCTATGGGAAAAGGAAGCAAATGTCCTGCCCGCGTGCGTGGATTGCCATCAGCCGCATAAGATCCGGAATGTCTTCTATTCGCAGGGTATGGCCGATGCGGACTGTCTGCACTGCCACGCGGACGAGAAGTTGCGCCGCACGCGCGACGGTCAATCCATGTACGTCAACGCTGCCGAACTGAACCATTCGCGGCACAACCAGGATCCGCTGCAGCCAGGTCAAAAAGTCGCCTGCAGCCAGTGCCACTCCGAGGTAAATGCATCGCATGTGCGCCCCTGCGAGACGATTACCCACAAAGTGGACTGCACTTCGTGCCACGATGAAATCGGCAAACAGTACATGAGCAGCACCCACGGACAACTGGTCAGCAAGAATGATCCGAATGCACCAAGCTGCAAGGAGTGCCATGGTACGCATGGAGTGCTTAGCAGGCAGGACCCACAGTCGCCGACTTTTGCGACCAATGTTCCCGTACTTTGCGCGCGGTGCCACCGTGAGGGTCAGAAAGCTGCGTTGCGCTACACCGGGAGGCAGCGCGAAATTATCGCGAATTACACGGAGAGCATTCACGGAAAGGGATTACTGAAGGGCGGTCTGACTGTCACGGCGACCTGCACGAGTTGCCACACCGCTCACCATGTCCTTCCGCGAACGGATCCGGAATCGAGTGTCAACGCAGCGAACGTGCCGGCCACCTGCGGCCGGTGTCACCACGGCATTGAAGAGCAGTTTGAAAATAGCATCCATGCCAAGCGGGTGAGCGGGTCCGCCAAGGAACTTCCCGTTTGCAACGACTGTCACACCGCTCACGCCATCCGCCGCACCGATGAAGCCGGCTTCCGGTTGGACATCATGGACACGTGCGGACGCTGCCACGCGGATATCGCCAAAACCTATTTTGATACCTATCATGGGAAGGTTTCGCGACTGGGGTACACGAAAACGGCAAAGTGCTACGACTGCCATGGAGCTCACGACGTGCTTGCAGTGACGGATCCACGCTCGCACCTCAGCCGGACAAACGTGGCGGCGACCTGCCAGAAATGCCATGCGGGCGCGACGCGCCGCTTTGCAGGGTACCTGACGCACGCCACACACCACGACCCGCGCAAGTACCCGCTCCTGTTCTATACCTTCTGGGGCATGACTACGCTGCTCTTGGGAACATTCGTGGTCGGTGGCATTCATACCCTGCTCTGGCTTCCCCGGGCATTCCAGATGCGCCGGGAGTTGCGCGCCGCCGAAGCGCAACCAGCCGCAACGCCTGAAACTCCCGCAAGCAAGGAGAGCCCCGATGTCTAACGGCGGAACGGCAGAACGCCAGTTCATCCGCTTCACCCGCCTGCAGCGGATCCTGCACATCTGCATGATCGTGAGCTTCATGAGCCTGGCGCTGACGGGGTTGACCTTGAAGTTCTCCTACACCAAATGGGCGTCTGTGCTTTCTCATCTGCTCGGGGGATTCGAGAGCGCGGGCTACATTCACCGGAGTGCCGCGGTGGTGATGTTCGGAGTTTTCATCACACATCTTGTGGACCTGTACCGCTTGAAGAGAAAGGAGCATGGTTCGTGGCGCGCGTTGCTGCTGGGTCCCAGCAGCATGCTCCCCACCCGAAGAGACTTGTCTGAGTTTGTGGCCACGCTGAAGTGGTTTGTAGGCCAAGGCGAGCGGCCTGCCTATGGCCGCTGGACGTACTGGGAAAAGTTCGACTATTTCGCGGTGTTTTGGGGGATCGCAGTGATCGGATCTACCGGACTCACGCTGTGGTTCCCGGTGTTCTTCACACGCTTCTTGCCGGGGTGGTTCCTCAACGTCGCCACCATCATTCACAGCGACGAGGCCCTACTCGCCACCGGCTTCATCTTTACCGTGCATTTCTTCAATACCCACTTGCGGCCCGAAAAGTTTCCCATGGACATCACCATATTCACCGGGCGCATGCCGTTGGATGAGTTAAAAAGGGACAAGCCAAGGGAGTATGAAGCGCTGGTGGCTAACGGGAAGCTGGAGGGAAAAATGGAGGAGGCTTATCCGCAGATCGTAATCCGTGCGATTCGAGCCTTCGCGTGGGGAGCGCTGGCGGTGGGGTTCAGCATTGTGCTGTGGATCATTTATGCGATGTTGTTCGCGTACCGCTAGTACCGTTCCAGCTATTTGGACCAAATGACGGTCCGAGCATCTGACGCGAACACGGAGAGAGTACTCTCGAAGAGATTTGCTGGAACAAGTTAGAACGGCACTAGAGCCGAATTGCTGTCGAATTGTGGAGAAGGGTGTTGAGATGCTCGCGACGCTGGTTGCACTGGTTTATCTGACTCTGGCTTTGCCCGCGCCGGCCGCCGACCAGGAATGTCTGGCATGTCATGGGCAAGCGGGGACGAAGTCCGACAAGGGCAGGGATATTTATGTCAATCCTGCGAAACATGCGGCCAGTGCGCATGCGATTCTCGGCTGCTCCGATTGCCACACCGCCATCAAGGATTTCCCGCACCCCGCCAAGATTGCCAAGGTGCAGTGCGCGACGTGCCACGCAGACGAAGTGAAGGCCTACGCTGGGAACGTGCACGCGATTTTGGGTGAAACGGCGTGTGTCACATGCCATGGCAGCGTGCATGAATTGACTTCCGCCGCCGCACTCCTACCCGGCAAATGCTCGGAGTGTCATGCAGATGAAGTGAAAAGTCTTGCGGAGAGCATCCACGGTCAGGCGGCAAAAAACGACGACCCCGATGCGCCTAAATGCACCTCATGCCATGGCGCCATTCATGCCGTGAAAGCCACGAGCAAGCCAGATTCCACGCTTGCTCGCAAGAACCTGGCGGATACTTGCGCAGAATGCCATAGCGATGCCGGATTTTTGTCGCGGCACAAGATTCCTATCGCTCATCCCGTCGAGTCTTACAAACAAAGCGTTCACGGCCGCGCGGTGGCTTCGGGCAACGAAAAAGCGGCGGACTGCAGCAGTTGCCACGGCAGCCACGACATCTACCCTGCCCGCGATGCACGTTCCAACGTGAATCACTGGAAGGTGCCGGAGACCTGCGGCCAATGCCACAAGGAAATCGCCCGGCAGTTCAACGAGAGTGTGCACGGGGAAGCGGTCAAGGCCGGCGTGCGGGATGCGCCCGTTTGTACCGACTGCCACGGCGAGCACCTGATCATGGACCCGAGCAACCCGACTTCGCCCTTAAGTGCCGCCAATATTTCCGCGGAAACCTGCGGGCGTTGCCATGGCGATCCCCGCCTGGCCCTGCGCTATAATCTTCCAGCGGATCGCCTGCCATCCTATGCCGGCAGCTATCACGGGCTGGCTCTCGAAGGCGGGAAACTGACCGCAGCAAATTGCGCTTCGTGCCATGGCGTGCACGACATTCTCCCTGCGAGCGATCCTCGCTCGACCGTCAATGCCGCAAATCTACCGAAGACCTGCGGCCAATGCCACAAAGGTGTAGGAGGATCCAAATTCACAATCGGGCCCGTGCACGTGCAGACCAACGCCGGGCCCAATCACCCGGTAGTGAAATGGATCCGCTGGACGTACTGGGTGCTGATCCCGTTCACGCTGGGATTCATGCTGTTGCACAACCTGCTGGACCTGCTGGCGAAACTGATTCGGCGGCGGCCGCGGCAGGAAACCAGCGAAGTTGCGGTGCGGATGAATCTAGGATTCCGGATCGCGCACTGGGGGGTGATGGCCAGCTTCCCCACCTTGGTGGTGACCGGATTTGCGCTGAAGTATCCGGAGAGTTGGTGGGCGCGCCCGCTAATGATGTGGGAATCGAACGCGGGATTGCGAGGCGGATTGCATCGCACGGCGGCGATCGTGCTGATTGCGGCGACGCTCTATCATTTCATTCATTTGGCGCTGAAGAAGCGCGACCGCAGATTCCTTACGGCAATGATCCCCACGATCAAGGACGCGACGGACATCCTGGATGTTTTCCGTTACAACTTGGGGCTCACCAGGGAAGAACCGAAATTCGCGAAGTTCAGCTATGCGGAAAAAATGGAGTACTGGGCCTTCTTGTGGGGCACGGTGGTGATGGGCCTCACCGGTTTTCTACTGTGGTTCAATAATTTCACTCTACGTCATTTCCCGAAGTGGGTGGCGGACGCCGCGACCGCCGTGCATTGGTATGAAGCGCTGCTGGCGACCTTCTCGATCCTGATCTGGCACTTCTACCTAGTGATCTTCGACCCCACGGTCTATCCGATGGACACGGCATGGCTCAACGGGAAAATACCGGCGGACCACTACCGGCACACGCGACCCGGTTATTACCGGGAATTGGGGCGCGCAGGTTTGCTGGAAACGCCGGAAGAGCCGGATTCAGCGGATGGCCAGCAGGAGACAGCGCGCGGAAAAGAGCCGATCTGAAGATCGGGCACTACAACAGCGAGAGAAACGCAGGAGCGGTGTACGAGAAACCCAAGAGGGGAGCCGGAGGGCCGCAATAGCGGCCCGCCTCAGAAGGCCGGGTCCTACAAGCCCAAGAGAAAGGCGGCCACCCTTGTGGCGGCCGCCACACCTTCAGGGGAAGGCCACAGTGGCGGAGTGGCTCACGGAGTCAAAGCGGCGGTCCTTCGAAGCTCAGGGTAAACAAGCCGCCGCACTCCAATATGCTTGACCGTGGATAGCTACGCCTTCGGCTGCGCAAACTCGCCCAGCACGTTTTTCATTTGAAAAATATAGATTAACGGCGGGAGCGGTCCTTACGGACGGCTTCGTCGATGAGGGCGTCGAGTTCGGCGCGGGTGAGCGTGACTTCGTCGGCGCTGGATTCGCCGGTATCGCAGGTTTCCGGCAACTCGGCGCCGCCGCCGGGAGGCGGGGTGACGAAATACCTGGCGCGGGCGGCCATGAGCTTGGCGACTTCGCGTGTGGAGAGCAGTTGGGGTTCGCCAACAAGCTTGGCGGCGAGGGTGATTTTTGCGAAGTGCTCGAGCGTTTCCATGCGGAAGAAGGCGGTGAGCAGGTCTGGCCCGCAGGTGGTGGCCCCATGATTGGCGAGAAGGAGCGCGTCGTAGTGAGGCACGTAAGGCTCGAGTACCGCGCACAGATCTGGCGTGCCAGGGGTAGCGTAGCGGACGAGAGGGACTTTGCCGAGACCGATGATCACTTCAGGGAGAAGCGCTTGATCGAGGCCGAGGCCTGCGACGGCGAAACCCGTGGCGGTCGGCGGATGGCTATGGCAAATCGCGTTGACATCGGGGCGCATGCGATAAAAGAGGAGATGCATGGCGGCTTCGGAAGAGATTTTGCGGTCACCCTGAAGATGCGTGCCTTCCATATCCATGATGACGAGGTCCTCGGGCGCCATCATGCCTTTGTTGACACAGGTGGGAGTGGTGAGAATGCGTTCGGCATCCAAACGAACAGAGAGATTGCCTTCACCGGCGACGATATAGCCGCGTTCATACAACCAGCGGCCAACACGGCAAATCTCTCGACGATACTGATCTTCCAACAGCGCGGAAGTTTCGGGCGATGAATCCGAGGGCACGGTAAGGACTCCTTCCTCGACCGTAGAACGGTAAGACCCAGTGTAAATCAGGCGACGGCGCACGCCAAGTGGGACAGAAAGTCCGGGACAAAGAGTACGCCGCCTGGCGCCGAAAGCCAAGAAAAAATCAAGCGTAGATGCCGCGCAGTTTCAGGGCGGTAGCCACACGGTTGATTGCCACCATGTAGGCGGCAATGCGGTTGTTGACGCGGTGGAGTTCGGCGTAGCGAACCACCTCGTCGAAGGCACGGTCCATAACGTCAAAGAGACGCTCGTTGACTTCGCTCTCTCGCCAGAAGAAGCCCTGGCGGTCCTGCACCCACTCGAAGTAGCTCACTGTGACGCCGCCGGCATTCCCGAGAATATCGGGGACCGTGAAAATGCCCTTGGCGTCGATGATGGCGTCGGCCTGCCAGGTGGTGGGGCCGTTAGCGCCTTCACAAAGAACCCTGGCCTGGACTTGATGAGCGTTCTGCTCGGTGACCTGGTTTTCGATGGCGGCGGGGATAAGAACGTCGCAAGGCTGGAAAAGAATGTCGCGGGCGCTCATCTTGGTGCCGCCGGTGGGATGTTCCTGCAAGGGTCTTTTCTGGGCGTAGACCCAATCAATAACTTTGGGAAGATCAAAACCCTTCTCGTTGTAAAGGCCGCCGCCGATATCGGCGAGGCCAATGATTTTGTAGCCGGCCTCTTGCATCAACTCGGCAGCAAGAGAGCCCACGTTGCCGAATCCCTGAATGATGACGCGGGTGTTTTCTTTTTTCATGCCGAGCTTGGCCATGGCTTTATCGACACAGATCATGACGCCGCGGCCGGTGGCTTCCCGGCGTCCGCGCGAACCGCCCAATTCGATGGGCTTACCGGTAACGACGGCGGTGGTGGCCTGGCGGATGTGCATGGAGTAGGTGTCCATGACCCAAGCCATGGTCTGCTCGTTGGTGCCGACGTCGGGGGCGGGAACGTCGCGCTCCGGGCCAAGCCAGTCGGAAAGTTCGGCGGTGTAACGGCGGGTAAGGCGCTCGGTTTCGCCGCGGGACAGTTTGCGGGGATCGCAGATGATGCCGCCCTTGGCGCCACCAAAGGGAATGTCGACCACGGCGCACTTCCAGGTCATCCAGGCAGCAAGGGCACGGACTTCATCGAGGCTGACGTCCGGGGCAAAACGGATGCCGCCCTTGCCGGGGCCGCGCACTTTGGAGTGAAGGACGCGATAACCGGTGAAGACTTCGAGCTGGCCATTGTCCATGCCGACGGGAATATAGAGCGTAATCTCCTTGTCAGGATATTTGAGGTAACGATAGACGCCTTGCTCGAGACCAAGTTTATTCGCGGCCACTTCAAAACGCGCTTCGGCGTTTTGGTAGACATTCATTTCTTCAGGCACAAGCGTTTGGGGCATGCAAAAGTCTCCTCTGCCCAGTCGGACCACCCTGCTACCAACGGGGCTGCGAAATTCGGCCTGTGAGAGACGCGCAGGCGCGAAAAGAAGGGCCAAGTGGGATGCATGGAGGCGGGTTACCCACCCGCTGGACCTGCCAATTGGCCGGGGGGCCAGTATACGAAGGGGAATGGCCAATCGCAAGGAAGGGGTACAGATTTTAATTTCGTGAAGAGCGGTGCGTAATGCGCAATGACGTGGCGCGTTAGTGGCTGCGGAAATGAACGGTGACGGCAACTTGGACGGGGGTGGGTTTGCCGTTCAACTGTGCCGGTTCGTATTTCCATTGCTTGACGGCGTTCAAGGCCGCCTGATGAAGCAAAGCCGGACCTGAGATGATTTTGACGGAGCTGACATCGCCGTTTGCATCGATTAGGGCGTCGATCTTGACGTCACCCGAAATGTTCTGGGCTCTGGCGGTTGGTGGATAGATGGGAGGAACCGACTTGAGCAGGCGGGCTTGCTTCAGGTCTCCGCCGACGGGAAGAGGAGCGGTGGGTTCCTTGGGACGGCCAGCGGCCAGACCGGTGAGAGGATCCGCATCGGAAGATTGATTGGCCTCAATGGAGGGCTCGGATTCATTGCCCTCCTGAGATTCACCGGCACGATTGACAACGGGAGTGGCGAGGTGAACTTCGCCGACAGCAGGCTTTTTGGGCTCCTCCACAGGAGGAGTATTGCGGGCAGTTGTTTTGGGATTCTTGGCGGCGGGCGAAGCTGCCGGCAGGGCGGTAGCAGCGGTGTTCGCGGGAGGCTCATTGTGAACTACAGGTGAGCTTAGAGGTAGAGGAGTCGGCTTGGTTATGCCGGCAGGGGGAGTTGCGGGCTGCGGCGCGGAAGGGTGTACGGCCGCACGAGAGAGATTTACGGCCTGCGCGGGAGCGGTCTTCAAAACGAGCAGGCTTGAAATCAAATTGTCCGGCTGGCGCATGTACCACACGACACCGGCAGCAAGAAGAAGCGTGGCGGCAATGCCGAAGAAGAGGCCCTTCTTTGAGCGGGGGGAAGCGGCTGGCGTGGGGGCGCTGGATTCGCCGAGTAACTGTCCGCCGAAGGTGGCGGAATGCAGGTGGCGGTGGGGCTCCGTGACACCAACCGTGAGAGATTCCTCAGAGGCAGGCAGGGAAGCCGGAAAGGAATCGGAGAGTGCGGAAAGCTCGGGGACAGCGGCGGGTTCGGCGGTTGTGGATTCCGATTCGCGCGCCAAAGGAGCGAGCCAGGACGGAACCTTGACCTTTTCGGCAGCGAGCGAGGGAGGCACGAAATTGCGTGCCGGGGCAACCGGCTTGATCTCGGAATGTGCAGTCGGCTTCGGGCCTGCTTGTGCGAATTGCAGAAGCTTGTCGGCAACGTCCGGTAAGGGGAATTCTGTTTTCGCAATGCCAGCAGGAGCTGGTGTAGACGGCGGCTTTACGGGAGTCTCCGTGAAGAGAAGAGAGCTGAGCTGCTCCTGAAGGCGCGCGGTGCGCAGCTTGAGCTGCTCGGTGGACGATTCGGCGGGTGCTGCAGCGGCTTCGATCTTGGGAGGTTCAGTGGCTGCGGACTTGGCACCGGGAACGCCCGGAGAGTCGAAGAGCGAAGAGATTGCAGCCGCGAAATCTGGCGACGGGAGGGGAAGAGATACGCGCTTGATGGAGGCGGGTCCCGGTTTTGCGGCTACCGGTGGCGGAAGCGAGGGAACGACAGGGGCGACGGTGACGGCTTGCTCGGCCACAGGCGCTATGGCGAATGGGGCAGGAGGCGGCGCGACGACGTTCACGGGCATGGGAGAAGTGGGTGCCGCGGGTTTCTGAGCCGGAGGAAGTGGCGGCACAGCAAGCTTCACTTGCGCAGAAATGGCAGGCGCGGGAGAAACTGGCGCAGCGGGCTTTGCGGCTACCGGAGGAGCGGGCTGAGGAGGTGGAACGGCTTTGGGTGGAAGAGGAACGGCGGGAACAGCGGCGCGCGGCGCAACGTGCGTGACCGCAGGAGCGGGCGCAGCGGAAACGGGGTGTTCGGGAGGGAAACGCATGCCCCAGAAACCGATGGCAGGCTCGGTGAATTCGAGTTCCACGTATCCGGTCACGCTGCGATAATTTTTCGATTTGATGACCTGGCAGACGACTTCCTTCTTAGTTTTTTCGTTAGTCAGGAAAATGAGCTGGCCGGGCGCGAGGGAAGAAGCGAGGCGGATGACCGCGCCGTGGCTGAAGACCAGGACGGTCTTGGTGTTTTCGGAAAAAGGTTCGCGCTTGTCCGAGCCTTCAACGGTGCGGGCGCCGTTCACGGTGACGGGGATTTCCAGAGCGACAGGCTGAGGACGGGCGGGGGATTCGTCCCTGGTTTTCGCGACCGTGGTGGCCGGAGCGGCAGAGGTGGGCGTCGCAACCGCAGTTTCGGAATCTTTCGCAATGGGTGGCATAGCGCGCTCGCTCAAAAAGGAATTTGGAATGGCAGCCCTGTGAAGACAGAGCCCCCCTAGTCCACTTCCTTATGGTGGGGCGGGTTGATAGAGGGGGCTATAGTACTTGGGTACTACGATGGAAACAGAAGGCGGTGAAAGTGCGGCGGAGGGCCGCAGAGAAGTCCGGACAGCCGCCTGCGAATGCGGCGCGCGTGGGGAAACCGCCCTCACGGAAGCTCTCGAGGATTCTGTGGTAGTGTCACGAAGAGGAGTTCATTCCCGTCATGGCGATCCGCACCATCATTGAACCATTCCGTATTAAAAGCGTTGAGCCCATTCGTGAGACGTCGCGGGAGGAGCGGCAAAAACTGATCGAAGCCGCGGGCTACAATCTTTTTCTTGTCGCGTCCGAGGCGATCCTGATCGATCTGCTGACCGATTCGGGCACGTCGGCGATGTCCACGGAGCAGTGGGCGGCGATGATGCGCGGGGATGAATCGTACGCGGGGTCGCCGAGCTTCACGAGGTTCCGCGAATCGGTGCAGTCGATCTTCGGATTTCGCCACGTGATTCCGACGCATCAGGGGCGCGCAGCGGAACGCATCCTGTTCAACGTGATGTGCAAGAGGGGCGACATCGTGCCGAACAACACGCACTTCGATACGACGCGCGCCAACTGCGAATTTGTGGGCGCCACAGCACTGGATATACCCATCCCAGAAGCGAAGGAGCCGAGCCACCTGCACCCGTTCAAGGGGAACATGGACGTGGAACGGCTTGCCGAGGTGATCGCGCGGGAAGGGGCGAAGAAAATTCCGCTCGTGATGCTGACGATCACGAACAATTCCGGCGGAGGCCAACCGGTTTCCATGGCCAATATCCGGGAAGTGAAGCAGGTGTGCCGGAAGCACGGCATCCCGCTGTACATTGACGCGTGTCGGTTCGCGGAAAACGCGTACTTCATCAAGCTTCGCGAAGAGGGGTATGCGGACAAAACGCCGCGCAATATCGCGCGGGAGATGTTTGCCCATGCCGATGGGTGCACGATGTCCGCGAAGAAAGATGGCCTAGCGAATATTGGGGGCTTCCTTTGCACCAATGAAGACACCCTGGCGCAACAGGAAAAGGACCTGCTGATTTTGACCGAGGGATTTCCGACGTACGGCGGGCTTGCGGGGCGCGATCTGGAAGCGATCGCCGTGGGATTGAACGAGGCGCTGGAGGAAGAGTATTTGAAGTACCGCATCGCCTCGACCGCTTTTCTGGGCAACCACATCGCCAGCGAGGGCGTGCCGATTGTGCAGCCTCCCGGCGGGCACGCAATTTATTTGGATGCGCGCGCATTTCTGCCGCACATTCCCACGTCGCAATTTCCCGGTGTCGCGCTAGCGGTGGAGCTTTATCTCGAGGGAGGAATCCGGTCCGTTGAAATTGGGTCGCTGATGTTTGGAGAGCACGCGCAGATGGATCTGGTGCGGCTGGCCATTCCCCGGCGGGTGTACACGCAGAGCCACATCGAGTATGTGGTGGAAGTGATTCTGGACGTGTGGCGGCGGCGCGAGAAGATTCCGGGGTACGAGCTTGTGCATCAGGCGCCGTTCTTGCGGCACTTCACGGCGAAGCTGAAGCCGATTGCGCGGTAAGGCTCTCAGGATATGGAGATTGAGATGTGGCACGCGCAAGGCACAGCATGGTTACTGTGACGATTGATACGGCGCTGAAGGCGAAGTGCCCGCGGGTGGCGCTTGGTTGCGTCACGGGAAATGTGGAGGCTGTGGAAACGCCGGCGGCGCTGCTTGCGGAGATGAAAGCGTGCGAGGCAAAAATCCTTGGCTTGCCTGAGCCGCGGGCAGTGCTGGAGGGGCCACAGATTTTGGCGACGCGTGCCGGATATAAAGCGCTGGGCAAGGACCCGGCACGCTACCGTGGCTCGGCCGAAGCGCTGCTGCGGCGCATCCTGAGCGGGAAGAGTTTTCCGCAGATTGGCGCGGTTGTGGACGTCATCAATTTGGTCTCGGTGGAAAGCCGATTGCCCGTCGGGCTCTACGACCTGGCCAACGTGCAGGGCGATATCATTTTTCGCGCAGGCCGCGCCGGGGAAACCTACAAAGGGATCGGGAAGTACGACTTGAATCTGGAGGGGTTGCCGGTGTTTTGCGACGCGGCGGGGCCGCACGGGAGCCCAACGAGCGACTCCGAGCGCACCATGGTTACGCCAACGACGAAACGTATTGCCGCGATTCTGGTGGGATTTGGCGGCAGCGAAGGGCTGGAGCGCTGGTGCCAGCGAATGACGACGCTGCTGCAGCAATACGCGCGGGGCCACGCCATTGAGTCGAAGGTCGTTTCGTGACCGCGGTTGCTGGTTCGCGGCTGAATCCGCCGCGCCCTCTCTGGGAGCGGCGAATGGTTGGAGGCCCAGGCTTGGTAGTCGCGTTTTTGTGGGGATTGGCGGAAGCCACCTTCTTCTTTATTATCCCGGACGTTTTTCTTTCGTTCGTCGCGATGCTCGATTGGCGTTCGACATGGAGGCACATCGTTGCCGCGCTTGCAGGTGCTCTCCTCGGGGGAGCGCTGCTATTCCACTGGTCGCAGGCGGATCCCGAGGCGGCGCACGCCACGGTCGCACGCGTTCCATTCATTGCTCCGGGAATGTTCGCCAAAGTGAATTCTGGCTTCGACAAGATGGGCTTGCTGGCCATCCTGTCCGGTTCTGTTTCCGGTATACCTTACAAACTCTACGCGGTCGAAGCACCAAGGATTTCGACGCAGTTTGCCTTTCTGCTGGCCACGCCGCCGGCGCGCGCGGTGCGATTCACCCTGGTGTGGATGATTTTCGGTGCCGCTGCTGGCTGGCTGAGAAGAAGATGCGCGCTTCCAACACGAAAGCTCGTATATATTCACGCCGTGATCTGGATTGCCTCGTACGCATTTTATTGGGGACGCATCGTGTACCGCTGATGCCTTGCGGGTAGGATGAGGATAACCGCCATGCCCAGCATCTATGGCCTGAAAACGAAATTTCAGGGGTTCCTGCGGCCCATCACCAACGCGTTGGCCCGCGCGGGCATGACCGCCAATCAGGTCACGGTCAGCGCGATGCTGCTTTCCTTCGCGACGGGTTTGGCGATTTTCCATTTTCGCGGCATCCGCATCTTGTTATTGCTGCCAGCCGTGCTTTTCCTCCGCATGGCGCTGAATGCGATCGACGGAATGCTGGCGCGAGAGCACAATCAGAAAAGCGCAGTGGGCGCAATTCTGAATGAGCTTGGCGACGTCTTTTCCGATGCGGCTCTTTACCTGCCGCTGGCCACTTTTCCTCCGTTCGATGCCGCGCTGATGGTGCTGATCGTTCTGCTTGCCGTGATCAGCGAAATGACGGGAGTGGCAGCAGTGCAGATTGGGGGTTCGCGGCGGTACGACGGGCCGATGGGGAAAAGCGACCGCGCCTTTGTTTTCGGGATTCTGGGATTGCTTCTGGGGTTGCAATTGCCTATCTTTCGAGTAGTCATCCCCGTCCAGTGGATTGTTCTGGTGCTCCTGCTCGTGACAATCGTGAACCGAGCGCGTGGCGCGCTGCGGGAAACTCGAGGTCGCACGTCCTGATGAACGGTCACATTCATCCGTTCGCAAGTCTTCTGGCGGCGGTTGCCCGCGGAATTACCGGGGTGCAGGTGCAGTGGGCGGGGTGTGAACCGGACGAAAAGCAGCGCATCTACTTCGCCAACCACACCAGTCATCTGGATTTCGTTGTGTTGTGGTCGGGGCTGCCTCCGGATTTGCGGGCACGTACGCGGCCCGTGGCCGCGCAGGACTATTGGGAAAGCTCGGCGCTGCGACGTTATGTGGTGACGAATGTGTTCAACGCCGTGCTGCTGCAGCGTGGCGTGATGGCGCAGGCCAAAAGTCCCGAAGAAGCGCGCTATACCGGACGCGCACTGATCGAGCAAATGGCCGCCGCGCTGGGCGAACAATACTCGCTGATTCTTTTTCCCGAGGGCACACGAGGCAACGGTGAAAAGGTCGGGCCGTTCCGAGCGGGGCTGTATCACCTGGCGTTGCGCCGGCCGGATGTGGAACTCGTTCCGGCGTACCTTGAAAATATGAACCGTATTTTGCCGAAAGGAGAGGTTCTGCCCGTGCCCATGCTGAGCCTTTTGACCTTTGGCAAGCCGCTACAAGTAGAGCCGGGAGAAGAAAAAGAAGCGTTCTTGGAACGCGCGCGCGAAGCCGTCAGCAGCCTGCGGCGGATTGGATCGGCGTGATGCTGGCAGCAATTCACGATGCGAAGCTGGCGGAGTTGTTTGGCGGCGTTCTGTTCCTGCTGATCGTTTCCACCCTAATTGGCCGATGGCTGAAGCGCCGCCGGAAGGGCGAAGCGAGCCGCGCCACGGTCGAGAATGTAAATGCGCGCATCCGGGCGTGGTGGAAGATGTGCGCGATTTTTGCCGCAGCCATACTCCTGGGACGCGTAGGTTCATTGATCCTGTTTGGCCTGATCTCGTTTCTGGCATTGCGCGAGTACATGACCCTGGTGCCCACGCGGCGAGGGGATCACCGGACGCTTTTCTGGAGCTTCTTTGTAATCATGCCGCTGCAGTATTTCCTCATCGGCATCCAGTGGTACGGCCTTTTCGCCATTATGATTCCGGTGCTGGCGTTTGTTTACGTTCCGACACGCATCGCGATCGCGGGAGACACCTCGCACTTTCTGGAGCGCGCCGCGAAAATTCAGTTTGGAATCATGGTGTGCGCGTACTGCCTGAGCCATGCACCGGCATTGCTACTGCTGAAGATTCCAGGCTTCGAAGGGCAGGACGCGCAACTGCTGCTCTATCTGGTGATCGTCGATCAGATGAGCGACGTCCTGCAATTTGTGTGGGGCAAGCTGATCGGGCGGAACAAAATCGCGTGGCGCGTGAGTCCCAACAAAACCTGGGAAGGGTTTTTCGGAGGGATCCTGAGCGCGACGGCGCTGGGCGCGACGCTTTGGTGGGCCACGCCGTTTACGCCGCTGCAGTCCGCGGGAATGTCGTTGACCATTTGCATTTTGGGATTTTGCGGGGGCCTGGTGATGAGCGCGATCAAGCGGGACATCGGGATCAAGGATTTCGGCAGGGTGATCGAAGGACACGGCGGAATCCTGGATCGCATTGACTCGCTGTGTTTCGCTGCGCCGATTTTTTTCCACCTGGTGCGGTACTACTTCGTTCCGTAATCCATGTTTTTCAGCGAGTTGCAGAAAGAGAAGAGCCGCAGAGTTCCCGCCAGAGGACGGCGGGCTGGCGAAGCGCGGACTCGCCTTGCGCAACAACAGAACCGTGCCTCAGGGAAGGCGGGCGGGAAGGGAATGAAGTTTGTTGGTGACGCTTGCAGCCGCAAAAGCGGCGGCCCTTCGAAGCTCAGGGTAAACAAGCCGCCGTGCTCCAAATTCGCACGGGAGGCAAGAGGCAGAAATCTTACGGACATGGGGCGCAGCAGGGCTACGCCCCTACGGGAGGCAAGGATCCGCGCGAAACCGGCTCCACGCGCTGCTCGCGCACTTGATTGCGCGATTTCAGGAAGCCTTGCGCCGCCAGAAGTTCGGCGTTGAGCAATGCGGCGCCGGCCGCGCCGCGGACTAGGTTGTGCGAAAGCAAGGTGAGCTTGACGTCGAACAGCGGGCACTCACGAATACGCCCGACGACAGCAGCCATGCCGTGGCCCGTGTTGGCATCCTTGCGGGGTTGCGGACGATCGGGTTCGTCGAGGACGACGACGGGATGTTTCAACGCGGTGGGCAGAGAGGCCAACTGGTCTGAAACCTGGTAGGAGCGCAGCGCTTCGCGAACTTCGTCGAGCGTGGCGGTCTTCTTCAGGCGTAAGGATACGCATTCCAGGTGGCCATCCACCACGGGGACGCGGTTGCAGTGGGCGCTGATGCCCAGCCCCGCTTCGATGAAACGGTTGCCATCCCATTTGCCGAGCAGCTTCTGAGGTTCTGCTTCCATCTTTTCTTCTTCGCCGCTGATGAAGGGAACGACGTTTCCCTGGATGTCCAGTGCGGGCACGCCGGGATAGCCTGCACCAGAGATGGCTTGCAGGGTGACGACGAACACTTTCTCCAGTCCAAAAGCATCCGCCAGAGGTTTCAGGACGACGACAAGCCCGGCTGTGGAACAATTGGGGTTCGTGACGATAAATCCCGAATCGTAGCCACGGTTTCTCTGCTGCACCGGGATGGCGTTCAGGTGCGCTGCATTGACTTCCGGAATGAGCAGAGGAACGTCCGGGTCCATGCGGTGATTCCGAGAATTGCTTACGACGGGATAACCGCGCCGCGCGTATTCCTCTTCCGCCGGGCCGGCTACCGAAGAATCGAGCGCCGAAAAGAGGAAATCGCAATCCAGGTTGGGTTCGAGTTCCTTCACGGCGAGGCCGCAGGCGATTTCCGGCACCGGACCTTCGAGGTGCCAACGCACGGCTTCGGCATAGCGTTTACCGGAGGAACGCTCCGATGCGGCAACTTCCGTCAATGTAAACCAGGGGTGATCAGCGAGGAGCTTCACCAGGCGCTGCCCCACCATTCCGGTTGCACCCAAGACTCCCGCTCGCCATTTCTTTCCATTTGGAAGAGCGTTCATGCTGCACCCCCGTTCTGCGCCGGCCCAATGCGCGTTCCGCGCAGGTGCGGTTTGAAGGTATTCCTGACCCACACAGTCATTTCGTGCTTTGCCGCGAGCGGCAAGACGTGCGGGTGAAGCACTTTGGCCCCGCTTGCGGCCAAAGCGTGGGCTTCATCGTAACTCAATTCGTGGAGGAGTTTGGCCTCGGCGATTTCGTGGGGGCTGGCGGTGAAGATGCCATCCACGTCGGTCCAGATGACGAGTTCTTCGGCGTCCACGACGTGGGCGATGAGGGCGCCAGAAAAATCGGAGCTGTTGCGACCGAGCGTGGTGATACGGCCGTCGAGGGTCGTGCCGATGAAACCGGTAACGACCGGCACGATGCCCGATTCGAGCAATGGCACAAGAACTTCGCGGCCGCGCTCTCTGGTTTGCCCGAGATGGGGTGTCGCGTTCTGGAAAGTGTCACAGGTCAAGATGAAGTCCGAAGAAGCGACGGGAACCGCGACGATGCCAAGCTTGTTTAGAGCGGCCGCGAACAGGCGGGCGCAGAAGCGTTCGCCAAAGGAGGCCAGCCGGTCAAAGAGAGCGGGATCCACGGCCACGGGCCCGTGCTTTGGTGTTTCATGGAGCAGGTCGCGGGCAAGAAGTTTCAATTCGTGCAGGACCTGCGCATGGTCATGTTCGGGAAGCAGCAAGCCATTGAGAACGTCGAGGTGAAGCACGACGAGGTTCTCCGCCGCTTCACGCGCTGTTGCGAACTCTTTGCGCGCGAGTTTTCCGGCGATTTCCAGGAGGGTATCCGTCACTCCCTTCATCGCCGATACGACCACGGTCACCGGTGAAGCAGAGGCCGCTTCCCGAACCAGCGCGGCGGCATGCAGTATACGAGCGGCGCCCAGCAAAGAAGAGCCACCGAACTTGAAGGCGATGCCGCGCTCTGGGCCGCGAGCGGCCGTTGCGACGGTCACATCCCGCGGAAAGCGCCCGTTCCCTGTGGGCGGGGCTAAATGGTCTCCTGCTGCGAGAGATACTTCCTGCTGTTCCGGGTACATGGTAAATGCTCCTTAGTTGTGTACCGCGGAAGCGATTCTTGGGGAGGGCAGAAACTAAAAAACCCACCGCCAGGTTCGCTTCCGGCGGTGGGATGGAAACTTTTTGGTGGCTAGCCGTTTCTCCCGTCGCCCAAAGCGGTGGTAGTGCACATAATCGTAGTAATCGTCGTAGTCGAAATGATCGACCGCTTGCTACGGGAGGGCTTTCGCTTCGTGACGTTAGCCAACATCAATAACAGAGTAGCACACCAGTTTGGAATTCCCAACGAAAAGTGACGGCGCGCAGCCGGGTGTTTCCAGAAGTACAGTGACCTTCCACTATTCCTGCAGGTTTCGCGGAGCTATTCCGGGGCATCGAACAGCAGGCTGGAACAGGTCAATCCCGATTCCGCTTTCTGGAGTTCACCGATTTCGATCGCGGTAACATGGAAGCCTTTCGCCTCAATGTGGCCCCGCGTACGCGGAAACGAAGCGGGAAAAACGACGGTATCGCCGATGACAAGTGCGTTGCCGGCATGCGGCTCGGCGGGGTCGACGTCAACCCACTCGAAGCCATCCATTCGTGACCACTGAAACCACGCGCGATTCACCAAAAGGGTGTTGCGGCCCAGATAGGTGACTGCTGATTTCAAGTGCAGGCAACCCCAGGCGGGCACGGCCGTGAGGTCATAGTCAAACTGCGAAACGATAACCGCGAGTTGACGAATGCCCTCCGCATTGGTGCGGCGCGTGAGGCCCACGAATATTCTTTTTCCCACCTGCAATACATCCCCACCCTCTAGAAGTCCCGGCAATTTTACGAAGGCCAGTTTGCGGTACTTCTTCAAGGCTGCTGCCAGGGAAGGTGCTTCCTTCCTGCGCGTCTCCGTGCCTAGCGAACAGATCACCGCCAGTTCATCGAGGACGATGGCGGGATCTTCGACGAACATCGAGTCCGGGAGATCCGGCTCCTCTGGCAGAGAAACCACATGAGCGCCGAGATTGCGCAGGACACCTTCGTAGGAGTGATGTTGCGCGCGGGCCTTCGCAAGGTCGATGGGCTGACGGGGGATAAAACTCAACTCGCAGTTTGCGAACGAAGAACTTACTTCGCGCGTGATGGCTGTCAGCATGTAGTGAATGTAGCAGAGAACCTGGCAGCCTTGAATTTTGTTGCGCCGATGGAGTGGCGGCTAGTGCCGTTCCGGCCATTTGGGTCAAATGACGGTCCAAGCATCTGACGCGAACGCGGAGAGAGTATTCTCGAAGGGGCTTGCTGGAACAAGTTGGAACGGCACTAGCGGCGAGCGGGAGCAAAGCGGCCCAGAATGCGCAATTCACTGGCAGCTTGGCGCGCTTCCTTCAAGGCTTGTTCGAGCTCATCCAGGTGGTCGGCTTCGACGTCCAGATAGAACTGATACTCGAAGGGCTTGCCATGGATAGGGCGGCTCTCGATTTTGAGGAGATTGACGCCGTGTTTGGCGAAGGGCTCGAGGGAGGCGAGGAGGGCGCCGGGCTTGTGAGCGAGGCGCATGGCCAGAGAGACCTTAGTTGCGCCGGGTTGGCGAAAATGCATGGCCTTGCCGGGCGGGAGAAGCAACACGAAGCGGGTAAAGTTTTCGGCGTTGTCCTGAATGCTTTCGCGGAGGATGACCGCGCCGTAATGTTCCGCGGCATGGCGTCCAGCGATCGCCGCGCAGGATTTGTCCTTGCGGGCCATCATTTCGCGGACGCTGCCGGCAGTATCTTCGGCGGGGACGCGCTTGAGGTGGGGGAATGATTCAAAGAAGCGCTCGCACTGCGCAAGTGCCATGGGATGGGAGGCGACGGAGCGAAGCACGTCCAAGGTCGAGCCGGGGCAGGCGATGAGGTGATGCTCGATAGGGAGAATGGTTTCGGCGCAAATTTCGAGCGGGCTTTCCAGCAAGAGGTCATAAACGCGCACGACGGATCCCGCCAGCGTGTTTTCGAGCGGCAAAAGCAGAGCTTCGGCGGCGCCCTCGGCGATGGCGCGGAAGGTAGCGTCAAAGGTGGGGCGAGGAACCGTGTGGATGGATTCACCGAACAATTGCGCGGCGGCGGCTTCGCTGAAGGCGCCGGGTTCGCCCTGAAAGGCAACGCGCATCGTTTTGAAATTCAGCTCGCCCATGTTTGGCCTCCGTCAGCCGCCAGGTTTTCTCCTGCACGCCACGGCCAGCTATAATTGGCAATCTGCCGCTGTTTGGGAGGCAAATGCATCATGACACAGAATCGTCCGCAAGCGAGCGAATACGCGCCTTATTATGAGAAGTATGTGGCGCTGGTACCCGATGGGGAGATTGCGGAAACGTTGGAGGCGCAGTTAAGGGAAATGAAGTTGCTGCCGGGAAACCTGAGCGAGAAAGTGGCGGAGTTTCGCTACGCCGCGGGGAAATGGTCGATCAAAGAGGTGCTGGGACACATCAGCGATACGGAACGGATTCTTGCGTACCGGCTGTTGCGGATTGCGCGCGGGGACCAGACGCCGCTGGCGGGATTTGAGCAGGATGGTTACGTGACGACGGGGAATTTTTCGGCGCGGCCGCTGGCGGAACTTCTGGAAGAGTTTGCGGCTGCGCGGCGGGCGACGATCGCGTTAGTGAGGTCGCTGGATGAGGCGGCGTGGTTGCAGCGGGGCATGGCCAATCAGAAAGAGATCAGCGTGCGAGCGCAGGCGTTCGTCATTGGGGGCACGAGCGTCATCATCGCGTGGTGCTGCAGGAGCGGTACTTTCCAATGTTGCCGCGGACCTAACTATCCATCACATCGGCCCAGGCAGATGCGGGTTCTTTTGCAGCGCGTGTCCAGCTTCCCGACGCGCCGGGACGGCATTTCCATATGCCCCGAGGGGCAACTTACCGGACTGGACGCGTGAAAGGCGGGATGCATCAGGCCTGGGGAGTACCTGCTTGCCTCGCGGACGAACCATATAGAAGAGCAGAACGATGGCCAAGGCGAGGATCACGCCCGCGGATAGGATGGAAACTTGATCTGCTTCGAGGGGCTTGAGGCCGGCCTCTGCGAGCAAATAGATTCCGCAGAAGATGAGGCCGAGTTCGACAAACACACCGAGGCTCCAAAACGTGCGTGGGAGGCTGGCGCGAACCACCAACGGTGTCTTGCAGTGTGCAATTGCTGAATCGCTTCGAATGATGCGCATGGAAAACTACTCCTTCTGGGTTTGCCGTTGTTTCCCGAACGATTCGTCATTGTGGAGAAACTCCAGGTAGGTAGAGGCCACGGGTGCGTTGGCGCGCTTCAAAGGCCAGCCGCAAATGCAACGGGGGATGATCTCTTCTCTTAACGACAGGGGCAAGGTTACGGACAAACGACAATCACGGTTTTCACAAAACCAATTTACTCCCTCCGCTTTCATCATAACGGACCCCTCGATTATTAAAATGTTCACAGTAAACGGTGGTACTTCCTTTAAGTTTATAAGGTGCTTCATATACCTATGCAGTAATAGAAGCAAGAGAAAAAGCAAAATAAACAGGCTTGCTGGGAAGAGGGGTTTCCAATTTGGGAAGGCTGCGAAGTTTCCCGTTTCTTTCGCTGGGGATGCGGGAAAGGAAGGGGGAACCGTTCCATTTCGGAACGCCAACGCAGTGCTTTGGGCTCAAACTGGCGGGCCGGAGCTGAGGAGCGTCAAGTTGCTAACTTTTGCAACGGGCTGCTACACTGCAGACTTGCCGGTTGTTTCTTGGCGTGGCACAGACTGTGATCTGCGGGCGTCACACCGGCATCCCTGCGTGACTTTCCGCTGCCGACGCGGCAATTCCGGCGAAAGCGGCATTCCGGCCCGGCCCACAACACAAAATCGGCCTCGGCCCTTCAGATGGGAGAATTCGCGTGGCTAAATACGACATCGCAATTATCGGCAGCGGACCGGGCGGCTATGTGGCGGCGATTCGCGCGGGCGAACTCGGTCTGAAAACCGTGGTCGTGGAGAAGGATCCTTTCCTCGGGGGAACGTGCCTGCACGTGGGATGCATTCCGACGAAGGTGCTGCTGTATCACGCGGATGTTTACGATCATATGAAGAATGCCGCGGAGCTGGGGTTTGAGGTCAGTGGGCTGAAAATCAACTGGGCCAATGTGCTGGCGCGCAAATCCAAGATTGTCACGAAGCACTCCAAAGGCATCGAATTTCTGTTCAAGAAAAACAAGGTGGAGTGGGTGCAGGGCTGGGGAAAATACGAAGGCCCCGGCAAGGTGAGCGTCGAGAAGGACGGCAAGAAATCGACGATTGAAGCGAGCAATATCCTGATGGTGAGCGGTTCGGAAGCGAAGGCGCTGCCGGGAATCGAACCGGACCATAAAACGATTCTGACGAACCGGTCGATCCTGCAGTTGCCGGAAATCCCCAAGACGCTGATTGTGATTGGGGCGGGAGCGGTAGGAGTGGAGTTCGCGTCGATTTTCAATTCCTTTGGCTCGCAGGTAACGATTCTGGAAGCGCTGCCGCGGGTTGTGCCGGTGGAAGACGAGGAGATTTCAGCGGAACTGGACAAGACCTATCGGAAAAAAGGCATCAACATTCAGACGGGATGTACGGTGGACGGCGTGAAGAAGGACGCCAAAGGCGTGACGGTGTCGTTCAAGGATAGGGACGGGAAGGCGCAGACGCTGCAGGCGGAGAAATTGCTGCTGGCGGTCGGGCGCAAGCCTATGACGGAGAATTGCGGGCTGGAGAAGTCCAAGGCGCAGTTGGAGCGCGGGTTTGTGCTTGTGGATGAATTCATGCAGACCGCAGAGCCGAATTTGTATGCGGTAGGCGACATCGTCGCAGGATTACCGCAACTGGCGCACGCGGCGATGATGGAAGGAATCGTAGCGGTCACGCACATCGCGGGGAAGCCGACACAGCCAATCTTGAAGACACGCATACCGAATGCGACGTATTGCGAGCCACAGATTGGCTCCATTGGGTTGACGGAAAAGCAGGCGCGGGAAGCCGGCTACAAGGTGAAAATCGGGAAGTTCCCGTTCGTTGGCAACAGCAAGGCGACGATCCTCGGAAATCACGGCGGCTTCGTCAAGGTGGTTTCCGACGAGACCTATGGCGAAGTGCTGGGAATTCACATCATTGGGCCGCTGGCGACGGAGATTCTTGCGGAGGCCACCACGGTGCTGCACCTTGAGGGCACCATCGACGACATGATGAACATGATCCACGCGCACCCGACGGTGTGGGAAGCGATGGGGGACGCATTCGCGTCGGTCCGCGGCCTGCAAATCAACGTCTGAAGAGGGTTGAAAGTTAAAAGTCGAAAGTCGAAAGTTAAGGATCGAGAGTGGAAAGTGGCACTGGCAGGCGGGCCGGTGCGCTTCTTTTGGGTTTACTTTGAACTTTTGACTTTCAACTATAGACCATCTCCGCTGCCTCACCTATGAATCCTCTCCTGATCACCGACACTGGTCTCATTTCGTACACTGAGGCCTATGCTCTCCAGCAACGCCTGACAGCGGCGCGGAAGGCCGAAGCGCTTGGGGACGTGCTGCTGCTGTGCGAGCACCCGCACGTGATCACGCTGGGGCGCAATGCGAAGCGGGAGAATCTGCTGGTGTCGGAACACGTGCTGCGGCAGAAGGGCGTTGAGCTGCACGCGACCAATCGCGGTGGAGATATCACCTACCACGGCCCAGGGCAGATTGTGGGCTACCCGATCCTGAATCTCGGAATAATCAAGCGGGATGTGGGCTGGTATGTGCGCACGCTGGAAGAGGCGATGATCCGCGCCACCGCCGATTTCGGCCTCACCGCTTTCCGCATTCCGGGAAGAACCGGCATTTGGGTCAACCCCGCCGCGAAGCCGGACGCCGCCGAGGAAAAACTCGCTGCCATCGGCGTGCACCTCAGCCGCTGGGTCACCTCCCACGGCTTCGCCTACAACGTCTCCACGGACCTACGCTTTTTCGATCTCATCATTCCCTGCGGTATCGCCGAGCGGAAAACCACATCGCTTGAAAAGCTCCTCTCCCGCAACGTCGCCCTCGACGAAGTGAAGCCTCGCCTCGGTTACCACTTCGCCGAACTCCTCTCCTTTGCGCCTCGCCGCATCTCCAGCGAAGAACTCACCTCCTTTCTCTCCGGGTTTGAGGGAAAAATTTCTACTTCGCTTTAGGTAGCTTGTAAGACCTCTCCGTGTTGACGCGAAGAGGACGTGATATGCTCGCGCAAAGAACTAATCCCCAGGAAGAAGCGTCAGCGGATTCGGCGGAGCGCTCGCCGCCAGCCGCAAGGAGGAAAGAATGAGCCCTGGCGTAGGTGCTTTTTTGATTTTGCTGGTGCTGTCGCTTGCTGTGCCAACCATCTTGTTTCTTCTTCTGCGCGACAGCCTTAGCGAACTACTGGAACACACCGTCAAGCTGCCCGGAGGGGTCACCTTCTATTTGCGGTCGTTCCAACTTGTTCTCTATCTCTCCGCGCTTTCGGTAGCGGTGGGAACTTCCTTCGACCTGCCAGCGGGCACTCACTTTATGCAATATGTTTGGAAGGGTGCCGAGGGCGTGTCATCAACCATGCAAATGACACTCTTGTTTGTCGGCATCTACGTGGTGGTGGTCACCATTCTCATCGCCACGCTGAAGATCAAAGATGGCAAATGAGCAGTATCTGATCGCCTCCTATTTCGCAAGCGCGGCTGTTTCTATCGCGCTGGGCACGCTGGTGTATTTCTATCTGCGGCGTTCGTTCGGCGAGCTCGCGGAGACTGCTTCACGGAGGGGCTTCCCAGCCATCTTGAAGAAACTCTTTCCTTACGGATTAGTTTTTCCGGCCCTGATGGGATTCATTTCCGTCTCCTACTCAAGCTGCAATCACGAAACCTATGAAAAAATTGTGCAGTACCGGGAATACCTTGTAGAGAAAAACCAGGAACAACTTTCTTCGACGTTGCTCTTCCTCGTGATCGCAATACTGGTTTGGAATCTGATCCTCGTTCTCGTCCAGAAGTATGCCCCGAACGGCGGGAAGCGACCCTGAACCAACGGACCTGCAAAACCTCCTCGAAAGGCCTACGGGGAGCGGGTTGCTTCGTGCAAACTCGCCCCCCGAACCTGCCCTTTTCATGGGAACTTCTTGGCCTTATCCACGCGACGAGAAGGGCTCCCCTTTGCCGCATTTTAAGGGAAAACTCGAGCGCCCGGAATTAGGCGCCACGCTCCTTCCGATTTATCATAGGTGACCGGACTGCCATCCGGAGAACCACCGACCATGCCTGCCATCGAATCGCGCCGCAAAGGCAAACTCACGCGCCAGCAGTATCTGGATCTCTACTACTACATGCGCCTGAACCGCGAGGTCGAGGAGACCATGACGCGGTTATTCCGGCAGAACAAGATTGTCGGCGGGCTGTATTCCAGCCTGGGGCAGGAAGCGATTTCGGTGGGGACGGCGTACGCGTTGGAAAAGCGCGACTGGATGGCGCCGATGATCCGCAACATCGGGGCGCTGCTGGTGAAGGGCGTGCCACCGCGGGATATTTTCACGCAGCACATGGCGAAATACACGTCGCCAACGAAGGGCAGAGACGGCACCAGCCACTTCGGGGACCTGGAGAATTTGCACATCGTTTCGCCGATCTCCATGCTGGGCGACTTGATCCCGGTGATGACGGGCGCGGCCATGGGGGGAAGGTACCTTGGGCAGAAGATCGTAACCATGACGTGGATCGGGGACGGCGGCAGTTCTACGGGGGTTTTTCATGAGGGGCTGAATCTGGCGGCGTCACAGAGGGCGCCGTTTGTGCTGATCCTGGAGAACAATCAGTGGGCGTACTCCACGCCGGTGCGGAGGCAGGTGCCGCTGGAAAATCTTGCAGACCGCGCAAAGGCCTACGGCATCGCCAGTTACATTGTGGATGGCAATGACGTGGCGGAGGTGTACAGCACTGCGAAAGAGGCGGTGGAACGCGCGCGGGCGGGCGAAGGGCCAATCCTGATTGAGGCAAAAACCTTCCGGCGGCACGGACACGCGCAGCACGATCCCGCGGAATATATTCCCAAAGAGCAGCGCGAATTCTGGGAAAAGCGCGACCCGATTTCGTTGTGCGAAGCCTTTTTGTTGAAGGAAAAGCTACTGGACGCGAACGGCAAGAAAGAGATGGAGGCGAAGCTGACGAGTCTGCTGGAGAAGGAGCGTGAGTTTGCGGAGAATTCGCCAATGCCGCCGGAGGAGACTGTCCACGGAGGTATTTACTGCAGCGGGGATGAATGTCATAAGATTCGCGCGAAGTGGGAGCGGCCGATTGCGGAGATGATGCCGCCAAAGAGCAGCGTCGAGCCGGTGTGGACGGTGGAAGGATTTGGGCAGGGGAAGAGATCCGCCGGCAAGAACTCGCCGATTCATTTTGGCGATGTGCAAACGGAACACAAGACACAGCAGCCTAAGGGGCGGGCCGTAAAGAAGTCCGAGAAGAAGCCTGCAATGAAGAGCGCAAAGAAAGGCGGGCGCTGACCATGGCCGTGATCACGTTTCTGGAAGCGATCAAGCAGGCCATGTTTGAAGAGATGGCCGCGGACCCGAGCGTAGTGCTGATCGGGGAGGATGTAGGGGTGTACGGCGGTGCATTCAAGACCAGCGAAGGACTGCTGGAGAAATTCGGCTGGGAGCGCGTGATTGATACGCCGATCAGCGAAAGCGCGATCATCGGCGCGGCCTGCGGGATGAGCTATTTGGGGCTGCGGCCGATCGCGGAAATGCAGTTCATCGACTTCATTGTGTGCGCGTTCAACCAAATTACGAATTTCGTAGCCAAGGGCCATTATTTGTGGAACGCGCCCGCGCCTATGGTGATCCGAGGCCCGTCGGGCGGCGGGGTGCATGGCGGACCATTTCATTCGGCAAATCCGGAGATGTACTTCGTGCACACGCCGGGGCTGAAGGTTGTGTACCCCTCGACGCCGTACGATGCGAAGGGGTTGCTGAAGGCAAGCATCCGCGACAACAATCCGGTGCTGTTTTTCGAGCACAAATTCCTGTACCGCCGTCTCAAGGAAGAGATTCCCGCGGGGGATTACACGGTGCCGCTCGGGAAGGCCGTGGTGCGGCGTGCGGGCAGGCACCTGACAATCCTCTCGTACGCGGCCATGATGCACACCTCTCTGGAAGCAGCGGAGGCGCTGGCGAAAGAAGGGATTGACGCGGAAGTGATCGACCTGCGGACGCTGCTGCCGCTGGATGAAGAGACAATTCTGCAGTCAGTGAAAAAGACGAACAAGTGCCTGGTGGTGCACGAAGACACGAAAACGGGAGGCATTGCGGGGGAAATTACCGCACTGCTGTGCGAAAAGGCGTTCCTGGAACTCGACGGGCCGGTGTTGCGGGTGACTTCGCTGGATACGCCCGTGCCATACGCGCCGACGTTGGAAGCAGCGTTTCTGCCGAGCGCGCGGAAGGTGTTTGCGGCGGCGAAGGAACTGGCGAGGTATTAGCTTAGGACCGCGCGAATTGCGGGCATTGGCATCGCGAGTAAGGGGACGGAAACAGCCTTTCTGCTCGGGAATAAGGATGTACCCTTCCATTTTCCCTCACAAATCCCAGTTGCTCTTGGCCCCAGATGGAGTACAATCCCCGCCGATATGGCCAAACGAAAAGCGAAGAAGATCGCACGGCGCCGGCCCACCCGCAGAAGGTCCAAAGGCGCGAAGGTCGCGAAGCTCCCCAAGCACGCGGTGACGCTCGCCGTGATTGTCCGCGCCAAGGAAGGCCAGGAACTGCTTCTGGAAGCGGAGTTGCGCGCACTTGTTGCGCCGACCCGCCGGGAAGAGGGCTGCCTGCGATACGATTTGTACCGCTCGACGGAATTGGCGGGTCAGTTTTTTCTGCATGAAGTTTGGGAGACGCGCGACCACCACACCGCGCACACGCGAACGCCACATTTTCTCCGCTGGAACGCCCGCAAAGATGCACTTCTGGCCGCGCGTGAAGCCACCTTCTGGCAGCAAATCGCGTAATCTTCTGTTCGTAAACTGTATTGGGGGTCGGCGCTTTACCTCCCAAATACTGGCTCTCAATAATTTGGGCTTCAGCCCTTGAGGAAACTCTCCCTTGTGCCCCGGAAAGTGAGTAGCATCTCTTAGCTCTCCGGGCCAGCGAGGTAATACCCGGGCCGGGCGCGCACCTTCAAACCTGCGCGATCCACATCCACTTTGATCTCGTGATAACCGCTGGCTTGCGCGTCGCTGGGCGTGTAGGACAGGGAATATTGGGAGTGCAGCTCCCCGCCGATTTCGTCAATCGCACTTTCAATCGAGCGGTCTTTCCACGTGGCCATGTGCGCGCCGCCGGTGGCCGTGGCGGCAATCTCCAGCGCGTGGTCCGTTATCTGATCCTTGATGTGCTGCACGGCCCAAACAGCCAGCGCCATCAGGTCAATGTTCCCGTAGCGGTCGTTTTCCGTTGTGGGCGTCTGCACGGTGCCGGGAATGGGCGGCAAGCCAAACGTGCCGTCCGGCGCAGGATTGGGCGGGCGCTTGTATTCCGCCTTTTTCTGCAACGCGGCGCGCGTGGAGGAAATGCCCACACTGTAAATCGTCACGTTGGCCAATTGCGCATGGCGCAGGACCTCACCAAGCTTCGCATCGCTGCCCTCATCGTGGGCTTCCGCGAGCACCAGCATCACGCGGCGGCGCCCGGGTTGCGTGGGTGTGGCCATGGGCCTGGCGCTGAGCATTTCCACGCCAAGCTTCATGGCATCGTAAAGTTTCGCCCCGGCCGTTCCTTCTTTGAGGCGCGTCATGGCGGTTTCGATGGCATCGGCGTTCACCGTGAACTCCTGCAACTTATCCACGGAATCGTTGAAGCCCACGAGGGTCGCCTCGCCATTCGGGCCCATGACCGTTTGCGTCAGCAGGATGCCCGACTTGCGAATTTCGGGAAGAATGGCGTCCAGGCGTGAGCTGGTTTCGACAACAACGACTAGGGAAAGGGGATCGCTGCCCAAATCGAAGTGCGAGGTTTTCTGCTCGATGCCGTTATCCGTGATGCGAAAGTCCCGGCTTTCCAGATCGTGGACCATTTCGCCCTTGGCATCGCGCACGGTTACCGGCGTATTCACCAGAATGCTCTGCAGCTTGAATTTTGTCTCCGGCGGGGCTTGCTGGATGGCCACACCCGGCTGCGGCGTCATGGGACCCTCGGGCGCCTGGGCATGGAGCGTCGCGGCGCAGCAGCCCAGCACGGCAACGAATAAAAGCCTCAACAAGTGGTGTGAGTTTCCCATTTTACGGTTTCACGCTAGCACAGTCCGTTCGGAAAACCCGCATGCAGACAGATTGCCCCCGGGGTGCACTGCGTACTTGTTTCGACGCACTGACAGCCAAAGACGTTGCCGGAGGGGTCGCGCGCTGCCTACAATCAAAGTTCGTCTGAATTGGAGAACCGCTCATGCCCGACGGAAAACGCCTGAAGCCACAGCACGCCCCCAAAGCCCCGCACGAAGATCGCCATTTCATGGCCAGCACGCCTGCGCGGCCCATCCGCATCCTCGCGGAATACATTCACCCCCTGGCGCAACTCAAGAAGGAAGGCATCGGTGACACCATCGTGATGTTCGGCTCGGCGCGCATCGAATCGCACGAAACCGCGGCAGCGCGCTACACACGCCTGAAAAATGAGAAGACCGACAGGTTCAGCCAAACGAAGTTGAAGAATCACCGCAGGGCGTTGCGCGAGGCCAAGAGCGCTCTGGAGATGTCCCGCTATTACGAAGAGGCGCGCCAGCTCTCGCACAAAATCACCACCTGGGCTCTTTCCTTGGGGCCCAAGCCGCGGCGCTTTGTGATTTGCTCCGGCGGCGGCCCCGGCATCATGGAAGCGGCGAATCGCGGGGCCTACGAAGCGGGAGGAAAATCCATCGGTTTGTCGATCGAGCTCCCTCACGAGCAGTTCGCCAACCCCTACATCAGCCCCGAGCTGAGCCTGAATTTCCATTATTTTTTCATGCGCAAATTGTGGTTTTCGCAGATTGCCAAAGCCCTGATCGTTTTCCCCGGCGGCTTCGGCACCATGGACGAAATGTGGGAGATGATGACGCTTTCGCAAACCGGGAAAATGAACAAGAATACGCTGATCCTGATCTACGGGCGCAAATATTGGAATGACGTGTTGAACTTGAAGGCCATGGTGCGCTGGGGCACCATCAACAGGGAAGAATTTGGCAAGTTGAGCTTCGCCGATACCGTCGACGAAGCGTTTGAAACGGTTCGTGAGCGCCTGGAAGAATCCGGCTTGCCGGTAGATCCTGTCTTGCAGGCTTACTAAGCTTCTTTCGTTTTGCAGCCACAACTGTTTCCCTGTGTATCGACGCGACGTCTGCGGGGTGCACTATTGCGCTGGTACGTTCTCTTCCGCGCGCATAGCCTCAAACCGCCTGACCTCTTCCTGATCGTGTAGCATCACCACTGGCACGACCCGCAACGACTGCCTGCAGTGGTGGCACTGCACTCCTTCGCCCTGCAGATCCTGCATGAAACCATCCGTGAAGCGGTACTCGGTTCGCTCGCGCCGCGCCTTCTTCTGGCTTTCCACGCCGCAATGAGGACAGATGAATTCAATAACGTCCAACTGCGGATCGCGGTCCAGAGCCGCCCAGCCCGTGCGGCGCACACCAACTACCTCGGGAATACGCCTGTCCATTGGGTTTCTCCTCGGATCCACGTCCAGCAGATTAGATGCTCGGGAGACAAGGCTAGATGCACCCCGGAACAATCGGCTGGCCGGCGAATCGTCTGAAGGATTCGGCGCCCGCGAAAACGGCCCCTGGCGAAAAGCAGCGAAGGACCAGCCTTCCCGGGGAACTTGTCGCGCGCCACGGTGTCCAATGGCATAGAGGACGCGCGCACCTCACATCCCTGCGAGCGCGGCGCCGGCCTCCTGTAGGCAACCACAGGAGGCTGGTGCCGCAAAACTTCCCCGCCGCTCGCGGGCCAGTCCACGGAGGCGTGTGATGAGTCAAGACCGAACGAGTGACTCCAAAGAAGGTCTGGGTTCCCTGAGAAGTTGCCTGATGGAAGGCAACGCGGATGAGGAGAAAGGCGCACGCAAAGAGCGCCGCCGCGCACTGATGACGTCCATCATCGTGCAGATACTCGTACTCGCCACGCTGGTGCTGTACCCGCTGCTAAGCCGCGGCGAACGCCTCGCGTTTACCGTCTTTACTCCTGTTACGCCCTACTCATATTCCGGAGGGCCCGCACGCCCGGTGGACAACAACCCTCACCTGGGGAGGATTCCAACGGCCTGCCGGTTCTGCGTGCCATCCAATAACCCGCCCATAATTGTGACCATTGACCACGGAAATCCAACGAGTGACCCGAATGAGCCCATTGGCCCGCAGATTCCGGGCGTGCCGGATGGACAATATGCCCCGGGAGCCCCGCCCGCCACAGGGCCCGACAGAGGTCCGGAGCCGCCGCAACAAGTCGTAACCCACACTGAGAAAAAGCGCATCAGCCTCGGCCATATCGAAGCCGCCTCTTTGATTCATCGCGTGGAACCGGTCTATCCACCCCTGCCTTTGCAGTTGCACCGCGAGGGCCGCGTGGAGCTCCACGCCATCATTGCAACGGATGGCTCGATCCAAGCGCTTGAAGCTGTGTCTGGCGATCCGCTCTTCTATGCTTCCGCGCTCGCTGCGGTTCGCGAGTGGCGCTACCGGCCCACTTACCTGGATGGGCAGGCCGTCGAGGTCGACACGCAAATCAGCGTGATCTACACGCTGAATCGCTGAGCGGCTGTGCTCACAACCATGTGTAACAGGAAGAGGAAAACGGCAACTCATCGACAGCCCGGGTCCCATTCAATTGCGATTGGGATTCGGCCTGAAAAGTGTTCGGATTCTTTGGCGATGGCAGGACCGAGCGGAAACGCAGCTTAAGTAATTGGTTCGCCGGAGTAGCGCGCGATCGCTTCACGGCAAAGATCGCGCAGCCGCACAATTTCCGGCAAATGGCGAGGGCCGCCGCTGGGCATCGCCGCCGATGGATAAATCGGCGGTGAAAGCGTAATCGTGACACTCGTGGGACGCGGCAGAAACGTCCGGTCACGCAGAAACCTCCGAGTGCCGGCCAGCGATACCGGCACAACCGGCGCGCCCGTGGCTACTGCTCCGCGGAACGCTCCGAGCTGAAATGGCCGCACGCCTTCCTCCGGCACGAACGTGCCCTCGGGAAAAACAAAGACGGAGTCGCCCTGCCGCAAGCACTCCTCGATCTCATGCACCTGGCGCAGCCGCGATCCCGCGTCATGGCGATCGAACGAGAGGTGCCCCATCTTGTTGAGAAAAGTGCCGATGAACGGCATCTTGTTCACTTCGCCCTTGGCAACGAAGCGATACGGCACGCCCAAGCCCATCATCAACGGCAGCACATCGAAGTAGCTGGCGTGGTTGGAGGCATACACCTTTGCCCCTGGCGTATCCATGTACTCTTTCCCGACGACCTTCACGCGAATTCCCGCCAGCACAAACAGGACCTTCAGCGCCGCCGAAGTGAAGCGCCCCGCCGCCTTGTGATCCTTGAATTGCCTTACCATCAACCATGCCGGCACAATCCAAAGGATAAACACGACAATGAAGTAGACGCCATAGACTTTCTCAAATGCCTTTCGCAAACCACCCCAAATGGCGCGCAACGCTCCTTCCACGGAGGAACCCATGCCCAGACTCGCGATTTGCAGCCATGCCGGAGGCTTCGCCGCCGTCAGCGTGCCCGCCAGGTAAAGTTGTTTCGTTTCATCGCGGCGCAATTTGCCACTTGACGTTTTCGGGATGCTGCCGGGAGGAATCAACTCCACGCGGTCGGGCGGAAGGCCCAGGCCGCGCGAAACCTGGTCCGTAATCTTCGCGGCAATCGCGGTGCGGCCAGAGGCTTGCGTTTCGCGCGATTCCGCGACGATCACCAGCTTCTCCGTCCCGCTATCCTCATCCTTCAATCCAAACGCCACCACGCAACCTTTGCGGATTCCCTCGACGTTTGATGCCAGCTCTTCCACTTCGTGCGGGTAAAGATTTCGTCCCCCTTTGATGATGATGTCCTTCACGCGGCCGGTGACGTAGATTTGGCCATCGGCGCGATAGGCGCGGTCGCCGGAATTCAGCCACGGATACTCGCCCGGCATGGTTGCCGGTCCACGCGGGAAGAGCTTCGCGGTCGCTTCCGGATTTCTGTAATAGCCGCTCGTCGTTGAAGGTCCGCGGAACCACAGAAAACCTTCCCTGCGGTCCGGCAGTTCGTTTTCCTCGGAGTCCACGATGAGCACATCATGGCCCGCCAGCGGCCTCCCCGACGAGACAAACGAGATGCTCCCCGCGTCGTCCGATGACGTGGGAACGGCGCGGCCCTGCATCGTGAAAGCGTCGCGCTCCACGCAATCCACCAGTGGCCCGCGATCGAGCGGCGGCACGGTTACGCCCAAGGACGCCTCCGCGAGCCCATAAACCGGCAACAGCGATTCCCGCCGGAAGCCGTACTTCCCGAAACGCTGGATAAAGCGCTCCAGCGTTTCCGGATTGACGGGCTCCGCGCCATTCAGCGCCGCGCGCCAGGAGCTGAGGTCAATCCCTTCCATCGCCTTATCGGATATTTTGCGCACGCACAGTTCGTAGGCAAAATTCGGCGCGGCGGCGATCGTACCTTTGTATTTGCTGAACGCCTGCAGCCAGCGCTCCGGACGCGTCAGAAAAGCGAGCGGCGACATCACCACCAGCGGAGCGCCGTATAAACACAGCGTGAGCCACGCGCCAATCAATCCCATATCGTGATAGAGCGGCAGCCAGCTCACGGCGACGTCTCCCGGGCCGAGTTGCACGGCTTGCGCAAGCGCGCGCATGTTCGCCAGAAGATTTGCGTGCGTCAGCACCACGCCTTTCGGATTGCCCGTGGAACCCGAGGTGTACTGTAGCAGCGCGATGTCGCTGCCCTTGCGCATGCGACTGCCCGAAAGGAACGCAGGCAAAGCGCCGGGTGCCGACGGCGGCTCTTTTTCGGCGACTTCCAGTAATTTCCGTGCGTCCACAACTCCCCGCAGTGATTTCACGCGTGGCTTCAGCAGTTTGGCGACGGCTTCTGCTCGGCGAAACGTCAGCAGCAGGCACACGCGCGCGTTGTTCAGAATGGCCGACTGGCGCTGCGCATACTCCTCGATGCGGTCCGCGCGGTACGGCGGGTAGATGGGCACAGGAATGGCGCCCGCCAGCAAAATACCGGTGTAACAAATGAAAAACTGCCGCGAAGTGGGCAGCATTAACGACACGCGCCCTCCCGCGGGAACGCCTCGCCGCGCCAGTTCTTCGGCGCACTTTTGTGCGGCGATGTAGAGTTCGCCGAACGTCAGTGTGTAGTGATGCTCGCCCTGCTCGTCGTCCTCGGTGATCAGCAGGTGCACGCGGTCGGCGTCGTGAATCCCACGATGGCGGATCACATCGATTAGGGTTTCCGCTTTTTCAACGATGGAATCCTCGGCTTCCCGCTGCAAGACCTGCACCGCCGCAGACGCGGGCAACGCGGAGGTCTCTTCCCCTTCGCTCACCGTCGTGCCAGGAGCCGTCAGGATGGCCTGGATAAGTTCTTCGGGCGTGCTCGCTTCCGCCGCGAGCGTGTCAGGAAGCCTCACATCGAAGGCGTTCTCCAGTCGCGTAAGAAGCTCCACGCGCTCCAGGCTGCCAAGTCCCAAATCGCGATCGAGATTGGAGGCGATGGAGAGCTGTGGAATGGCGCCTTGGCTGCCGAGTTCTTTGAGGAGCCCGCGCAGAACCTCCAGCACGCGCTCGCGTACGCCCGGCAGGTCCAATTGTGTGGAGATTGTCGCCAAAGTTTCCCCTGAATCGTGGGCTTCGCGAGAGGCTAACACGCGCTCCGGCGATTTGCCATCGCGGCGGGTTCCGCCCCGAGCCTAGGGCGAACACGCAGGCCCTGCGGCCCTTATTCCCCGCGGATTTTCGCCGCGTATCCTGGTGGCAGGAGCGCCGTGGACAGATCGACGCCGGTCAAATCCACCTTGCTCAGATCCGTCTCGCGCAGAATGCTGATGCCCATATCCGCGCCGGAAAATTTTGCGCCATCCACGCGTGCATCGCGGAAGTTGGCGTTCCGCAGCAGAGCATTCTGGAAATTAGCGCCGGTCAGATCGCAGCGGAAAAACTCCACGCCGCTGGCTTGCGCTTCGCTCAGATCCGCCCCTGGAAGCACCGCCTCGGTCATGTCCGTGTTGCGCAAATCGGCTTTGCGCAACCGCGCCCCGCTGAGATCCGCTCCGGGCAGGCGCGCGCCGCGAAGGTCGCTGCCTTCAAGATTGGCGTTGCGCAGAATGGCCCCGGCGAGATTGATCCTCGTAAAATCCGCGCGGAAAAGTTCCGCACCGGTGAGATCGGCCCGCGCCCCGACTTCTTTCCCACTGAAGAACCGTTCGTGCGCCTCCAGGATGGCCGCGACGCTCTTACCGTTATGCTGAATGCTTTTGAGCTTCCGAAATCCCATAGTCTATTGTTTTCTCTTGGCTTGTGAGTGTTTCGCTATTTTACCGGAAGAAATGCCGGGTGGTAAATGCTGATGCCTAGGCGGCCAGGTTCGCTTGAACGCCCCAGCGGACCGCAGAGTATGCTAGGGGCAGCAGGCGTCTGGCCTGCGATCGAAAGGAGAGTGATGCGAGGGTGGTTGCTCACTGGCGGAATGCTGCTGGCCACTGCGTCCGCTTGGGCACAGGAGGACGAAATTGTGGCCAACCTGTCCGGTGGGCGAGTCCTCGTCCACGTGGCCCGCGACTCCATCATCTTTGGCGCGATTAACCAACCGCTGGAAGCAAATGGCGTCCCCCCGCGCGTGGCGGAGATTGACGCGGGGCATATCGGCATTTTCTTTGGTGCCGAGGAGTGGCAGTTGCCTGCCCAGCCGCGGCCCATTCGCCTGGATCACGGCATCGAGCATACCGGCCGGGCCGATCCGCGCTACGAGCAGCCCACCGAAAACGAAAGCGATCTGGAACAGCTTGGCGTGATATTCCTCGAAAAGCTGCGGCCGCTCGTTTCTCAGCTCCACCACAAAATCGATTTGAAACCGGACGAACCGCTCTTGGAAATCGTGTTGATTGGCTACGCGCCAAAGCAGTACGGTCCGGAAGTCTGGCTGGTTGAGTATCGCGTGGAGCAGGAGTCCATCGGCTCACAAGCCGATTACCTGCAGACGCGGCCGTTACGCCCGCGGTTTACGCAGCTCTATCCCCCGGAAAAGCACGAAGCGCACACACTGGTCGAAGTGCAATTTCCGAACGATTCCCAGGATGTGCCTTTCTTGGGTCTAATTCAGCAGAAAGACCCCCGCATCGCGCGCTTGAAGTCCTCCGAGCAGCGTTTTGCGAAAGTGATCGAGTTGATCGAGCGCGGCCAGGCGCAAAAAGCCGACAGCAAAGATTCGGCCGATTTCATGCGGGCGGTTTTGCCGCTCTTGGCGGGCGGAGCGAACTTCTTCGAGGGAGCTATGGGCGAGAGCGGCACGTTCCAGTGGATCGTTCCGCCGGAAGAGCCGATCGAGAAGGAAAAACCGGCCGAGGACAAAAACCGGCCCCCCGAAGCGCCCACGCTGCGTCGCAAGCCAACACCTTAAGATTCCACGTCCGACTTTGGCGCGCTTCGCGCTGCCTGCAAAACGATCGCGCCCCCGCGCTTCAACGTGCCGCCACGCAAGACACGGCACTGCATCCCGCGTCGCGCCTGCAGTTCTTGTTGCAAGCCGCGGCGGATCGCCTTCATCAACTCGCAAGGTTCGCAGACGGCGCTGACCTCCAGAAGCACGCTGCCCATGCCTAGTCTCTGCCCCACCTGCAACGCGATCACGTCCAGGCCCTGTGTGGTGATGTTTTCGCGAATGATTCCCGGCACCAGATTCAAGCTCCCGAGCGTTTCCACATCCACGAGCAGAACCTGGCGCTTGCCACCCGGACGCGCGTGGGCGCAGCCCTCCAATCCTGAATCCTCGACGGCGCGGGCGGTGGCGAGTTCTTCCATTGGCGCATGACGTTTCGGCGCGCGGAAAAGGTGCAGGATCTTGGCCAAAAGCGTCAGTCTCCTGCGGCCGTGCTTTGTTGTTAATGCCGGCCGATGTCTTTACGGTAGTGCATGCCGTCAAAATGAATCTTTGCGGCGGCCTGATAGGCTTTCTGCAGAGCCGCGGCCAGCGAATCGCCGGTTGCCGTGACGCCCAGGACTCGCCCTCCACTCGTGACAATCGCGTTGCCCTGCCGGCGCGTTCCCGCGTGCAATACCTTCACATCGGGAATTTGCCCTGCCTCGGCGAGCCCCTTAATTTCTTTGCCGCTTTCGAATTTCCCCGGATACCCACCGGATGCCAGCACCACGCAGGCACTGGCGCCGTGCTTCCACTTCAGCTTCGCGGGCTCCAGTCTCTGCGCCGCAACATCGGCGAGCACCTCGGCCAAGTCAAAATCCATGCGCGCGGCAATCGCCTGTGTTTCGGGATCGCCCAAGCGGCAATTGAACTCCAACACCTTGGGCCCCTGCTTAGTCAGCATCAAGCCGACATAGAGGAACCCTTGATAGCGCAGCCCGTCTTTGGCTAGGCCGCGCAAGGTCGGTTCCACAATGGTGGTCTGAATCGTATGGCGCAAGGCTGTGGGCAAAAGCTCGTCCGAGGAATATGCGCCCATTCCGCCTGTGTTTGGCCCCTCGTTATTGTCAAAGGCGCGCTTGTGGTCCCGTGTGGGCACGAGTGAAGCAGAACGCTCACCATCCGTCAGCAGGATGAACGATAGCTCATCGCCTTCCAGCGTTTCTTCCAGCAGAATGCGCTTGCCTCCAGCGCCTAATTCGTCCTTTTCCATCACGCGCTCGATGAATCCTGTGGCGGCGTCGGGATCGTCTGCCAAAAACACGCCCTTCCCCGCACAGAGGCCATCCGCTTTAATGACCACGGGCCAATCCACAGCGCAAAGCGCCGAATACGCGGCCCCGGGCGAATCGTAAGAACCATACATCGCCGCCGTGGGGATGTTGTGCCGCTGCAGGAACTCCTTTGCGAAGATCTTGCTGCCTTCGAGTTGTGCCGCTTCTTGCGACGGCCCAACCACCGCGTACTTGCGTTGCCGGAAGGCATCGGTCAAGCCATTTACCAAGGGACGCTCTGGCCCGACGACCGTCAAATCCGGCGAGATCTTCTCCGCCAGCGCCACCAGTGCCGAGACATTCCCTGCGTCGGCGGCCACGCATTCCGACTGGTCAGAAATTCCGCCGTTGCCGGGCACACACCAGATCTTCTCGATACTCGCGCTTTGGTGGAGTTTCCATACCAGGGCGTGTTCGCGTCCGCCACCGCCAATCACCAAAACCTTCATGAATTTCGCCTCGAAATCACACCTTCCGAACGATAGTCTGCCCGTTAGGGTGTGTCAATTGGGCCTGCGATGTTACCTGGCGCTTCACGTCAAAATGGCTGTGCAACAAGGCTGATTGCGTCTCAAAGCGTAATGTATCCGCCAAGCTAACTGTTTAGCGGCACCTGTACTTCGGTTTTCTTCGCTCTGCCCGTTGCACCTTTAACCTGAAACAACAGATTCCTGGTGATTGGAGCGGAGGTTGGCCTCCGGGAGAACACGATGCTGATCCCTATACGTCACGAGAGTATGCGGGGCCGACGATGGCCCGTGATTACGTTTGCCCTCATCGGCTTGAACATCCTGATCTTCCTGATCACCCACGGCCCCATCGAAGACCAAGCCCCGCAGCGCACGGAAGTCCGCGTCCACCTGATCCTCCTTGCCGCCATGCATCCGGAACTCAAGACCTCCGGCCCCGGTACGAATTTTGTCGACGCGATCAAAAAATCTGCTGGCGATGGATGGGATCAATTGGCAGCGCCCTCGCGGAGAGCTGAAGATCCCTGGGATGCCCAGATTCGGCAAGTCCAGGACCCCACCGAATTGCAGCAGGAGGATGGATAACCTTTGTCAGGAATTTGGCACCGTGGAGCAGACCTCAATCCTGGAGAAATACGCTTATGTCCCCGCGCATCCCCGGCTGCTTTCCTATGTCACCGCGAATTTCCTGCACGGTGGCTGGATACACCTGATCGGCAACATGTGGTTCTTGTGGCTCGCAGGATTCATTCTGGAAGATACCTGGGGCCGCCTGATTTATCCGCTTTTCTACCTGGTCGCGGGAGCTGCGGCGCTGCAGTTTTACGGCTGGTGCGCCCATGGAAGTTTTACACCACTCATTGGTGCTTCCGGCGCCGTCGCCGCACTCATGGGCGCATTTCTCGTGCGCTTCCCAAAAATGAAGATTGAGATGATGTTCTTCACCATCATCTACCGGCGCCGCTTCAAAGCGGCCGCCTACTGGTTGCTTCCCTTGTGGTTAGCCATGGAATTCTTCTATGGCTCGGCATTCGGAACGTCCTCGCCGGTCGCCCATTGGGCTCACGTTGGCGGGTTCTTGTTCGGCATGGCCGGAGCGTTTGCGTTGCAACAATCAGGCCTGGAGCAGAAAGCCAACGAAGCCATCGAATCCAAGTTGAGCTGGACCGGCGATCCGGAAGTCGTCCGCGCATCAGAAGCCATGGAACAAAACAATCTGGATGACGCTGCATCCCTTCTCCAGAAGCATGTTGCCGCAAATCCAAATTCTGTTGATGCCCTGAACCTCTTGCAACAAGCGCAGTGGCGTCGCAGCGACATGCCGGCCTATAGACAGGTCACGATTCAGTTGTGCCAGGCCTATCTCAAGAATCAGGACGTGGATGCTGCCTGGCGTGCCTTTGAGGAATATCACAACGCCGGCGGGGACAAGATGCCCGCGGCAACCTGGCTCGAGATCATCCGCGCCATCGAATCGCAGCAGCATTTCGATCGCGCCGTTTCCGAATACGAGCGCCTTGCGGAAAACTACCCCACGGAAAAACAATCGCTGCTGGCGTCATTGGCGGCCGGGCGTTTGTGCTTGAGAAAACTGAATCGCCCCGAAGATGCGTTGAAGTTCTACAGGGCAGCGGCAGCTTCCAAGGTTCCCCATTTGGATTGGGAGGCAAATATCCAGGCGGGCCTGCAGGATGCCGAACGCGCCCTGGTGGCGGTCCCCTGTGGGGTGCCCCGCTAAGGGTTTGTCTCGTCATCGTTGAAACGAGGTTTAAACGGGACGCTCAGAGGAAGAGCTATAGCGCGTACTAACTGTTTTATCATAATTTAATAGTTAGTGGAGCGAGTTTGCTTTCTTGCCAAACTTTCCAGCTCTACGCTTGGCTCACTGCTCGAATTGGAATCGTCACACCGGCTGCTGCCTCCGAGGAGGCCAGCATGTGGCAACGTCCGTCGAAAATGCCTCCGGGATCGATCACCATGCAGGGTGAATGGACTTCGCCCGTCACGACTCCCTTGGGTTGAATCTCCACTCGGCCCCTGGCGAAGATGACGCCATCAAAGCGCCCCGCGATTACCACGCGATTCCCTTCAATTTGTCCTTCGACTTTCGCGTTCTCGCCTAGAATTACCGTCTGCTCAGAGATAATGTTTCCCTTGATGTGTCCGTCAATGCGGAACGTCCCGGTGAGTGTCAGCGTGCCTTCGAGCGACACGCCCTGATCGATGAAGCCAGTCCACTCTTCACCGCCACCTTCTTTTGATGTACCGGGCCACTTCCAAGCCATAGATAGACTCCCTGTGTGTACTGATTCCAATGTAACGTGAAGCGGCGAGAAGTCAACGCACGTTGCAAAGGGAGTTGTCGAATGAAATGCCTGAACATTGGTGCAGTGGCAGCGCGCTGCTGCTGAGGCGCTATTTCATCAGGCGGTCGTAGATGCCCATGAGTTGCGCGTCGTCGTAATATTCCAGTACGAGTTGGCCCGGGCGCACTTTCGTTTTTTGCCGCAGATGCACCTTCGTGCCGAGATGCCGCTGGAGTTCTTCCAGGGCTTCGCGGATGTTGGGATCCGGATGGACTTCCGTGGGAAGTTTTGCGCCACGAGCCCGCCGCGAAGCGAGGCGTTCGATCTGGCGAACGGTGAGTCCGCCGCGAGCGGCGCGCTGCGCATAACGCATGCGGAGCTGTGGCTCGGCAACCGCCAGCAGAGCCCGTCCGTGACCTGCACTTAGTTTGCCTTCTTCAATCCATTCTTGAATGGTCGGCTCCAGCTTCAACAATCGGATAGCGTTGGCAATGGTCGCGCGCTCCTTTCCCGTGCGCTCGGCCACCGACTCCTGGGTAAGCTGGAATTCGTCCATCAATCGCTCAAAGGCGCGAGCTGCCTCCATGGCGTTCAGGTCTTCGCGTTGGATGTTCTCGACTAGCGTCATTTCCAGCGCGAGTTCGTCCGGAACCTGGCGAATGATGGAAGAGACTTTGTCGAGACCGGCACGCTGCGCAGCACGCCACCGCCGTTCGCCGGTGATCAGTTGGAAGCGCTGGCCGATCGGCCGCACGACAAGCGGCTGGATAATGCCACTGGTCCGAATTGAGCGGGCCAGCTCATCGAGTGCTTCTTCACGGAACCGGGTGCGTGGCTGATAGGGACTAGGGTCGATCAGATCAATGTCGATTTGCAACGGACCCGATGATGCGGGACTCAAGGCCCGGGATGCGGCTGCAGCAGCTCCTCCAGAGCTGTGCGCGACGGGAGCAGCGTGCGAAGATGTCGGTGCGGCCGGCGTTGCTGGAGTTGTCGGTTCAGGCTCCCGAATGAGCGCTCCGAGCCCCCGCCCCAACGCGTTTCTCGGCATTGCCAATAACCTCCTGGGCGAGCTGCGTATAGCCCTCAGCGCCCTTACTATGTATATCATAGAAAATAATAGGCTTACCAAAACTTGGTGCTTCGGCAAGGCGGACGTTGCGCGGGATCAGGCTCTGGAAGACCTGAGTGCCGAAGAAACTGCGCAAGTCCGTGGCTACCTGCCTTGATAGAGTCGTACGCTCATCGTACATCGTCAGTAGGATACCTTCGATTTCGAGGCTGGGATTGAGCGTGCGGCGAATACGCATCAGGGTATCCAGCAACTCTGACACGCCTTCCAGGGCCAGGTATTCACACTGGATGGGTATCATCACGGCATCGGCCGCAACCAGCGCGTTTAGAGTGAGCAAATCCAAGGCAGGGGGACAATCCAGCACAATGAATTTGTAATTTGGCCGCACATTCTGCAGGAAGGATTGCAGTTTGTATTCACGGCTCTCGGCAAGGACGAGCTCCACCGCGGCACCTGCAAGGTTCTTGTCGGCTGGGACGACATCCAAGCCCTCAACTTGTGACTTTTGTACCAATTTCTCAAACGATTCGTTCAAAATAAGGGCGTGATAGATGGTACGGCGGGCAGGATCCTTCTGGAAACCGATTGCGGCTGTAGCATTTGCTTGGGAGTCACAATCAATGAGGAGAGTCGACTGCTCCGCAGCGGCGAGGCAGGCTGCGAGGTTCACTGCGGTTGTGGTCTTACCTACCCCACCCTTTTGATTAGCAACAGCAATGACCCGGGCCAAGACGGTCTCCCCAACGTAGGGAAACTAGCAGAGCCGCACGCTAGAAGCAAGATGTTTCACGTGGAACAGGAAGTGAGCTGCGGAAATTCTGTTAGAAAGTGAATGTTTCACGTGGAACAGTCTTATGTCGAACTTGGTTGTTTGAACGACATCCACTCGAACTAGTTGTGACATCAAACGTGAGTCCTTAGTCGTTCCACGTGGAACATGAGTTTCACGGAAGTGCGCAACGTGGCCCGAGAGATACATCGCAATGCGCATGAGGGGGGGGGGGGAGTTTCACGCGGAACAGATAGATCAGCAGCTCGGGCGACGGACTGAATGTTTCACGTGGAACGCCGTGCGATACAAGAGCACACAAGAATCCTCCATGTTGGGGGAAGATAATGAAAAGCCCTTTGTTATGATGTCGTTACGCCGACAAATGAGCCTTTTTCTCGCCGACGAGAAGATACCGCTGCAACGATTGGGGCATGACGATTGGCTCTTGCCATTCCCAGCGGTTCGACTTGCGAACTTCCTCAAGGTCGCGGCCACCAATCCACAGAATCGCACGAGAGGCGGCTACACTGTCCGACGCGGCCCACTCGAGGAACGTGCCAAATTCTCCGAGGGCGCGAGAGCAGACAAAGTCCAGCGGGGCCAGTTCCTCGCCCAACTCTTCATAGCGGTTGATCAGCACATGGGTATTCCCAAGTCCCAACTCACGGATGACTTCAGCAAGAAATGTGCCCTTCTTAATGTTCGACTCCACCAAGAAAAGCTCCAACTCTGGGCGTAAAATCTTCAGCGGAATGCCAGGAAATCCAGGGCCGGACCCGATGTCGGCGAACCGACCTTTTTCCACCGGCACAGCAATGGCCGCAAACATGGACTCGCAGAAATGACGATATAGTATCTCTAGGGGATCGCGGATGGCGGTCAGATTCAGCTTCTCATTCCAGTGCCTTAGAATCCTTATATAGTGTTGAATAGACAGTACTTGCTTATCATTTGGAATGACCTGGAATTCCCCCAAGGCGCGCCGGATCGTCTCCTCCGAAATGGGCTTATCGACTGCGGTTGTCATAAGAGTAATTATCCCGCAACGATATAAGTTCGACTCACTTCTGCTCTTCCGTGAGCTGTGGCAAAAGGTAGCGCGGCCCCGCAATCCCGGCCACAAGATCCACTACCGTGTGACTCATGATGACCGGGACCAGTGTATCGTAAGCCACGCGCATGACGCCGAAAAGGATGCCCATCACAAAGGTGCCCAGAATTCCGCCACGGCCCTGATAGACATGGGCTAATCCGAAGAGCGCCGCAGTCAAAATCACGACGGCCCATGCGGGGAATCCCACGCGCGCAAGAGCACCCATGGCGAATCCCCGATAAAGGAATTCTTCACAGACGCCGGCGGTGACGGCGAGTGCGCAGTAGGGGAGCAGTTCCACGGAATTCACAGGAAGAATCCGGCGAGCCAGTGAACGCATTCGCTCTGTAGCGTGCCCCACCGATTTGCCCACACGCCGAAGGTTTAACCAGTGCAGCCCCCCGATAAAAGCAGCCAGAGCCAGGCTCCCCAGGATCGTGCTGATACCACCGTAATCGGCTAAGCCCAAGGTCTCTGCGGACAATCCCCGTGCAACAGCACGCCAGGCAACAAGAGCGGTGATCGCCCACTGGCCGGCGATGGTCGCGCCATAGAGTTCGAGCTTTTCCTTCGTGCTGACGGAAGGGAGCGCCAGGAGTTTCTTCAACCGCACGGCGCCGCGCCAGGGCACGACAATTCCAAGAAAAAGGAGGATCAACCAGAAGTCCCAAGGCATCGGCTGATGAGAACATTTTCCAGGCAATTCGTGCAAGGTGTCCCGAAGGCCAAGTTTCTATGCGGGGCCGAGCAAGAAGGGCGTGGCATGACTATAATCGAAGCGCAGTACAGCGAGGTGTGATTTGACAGATTCCGTGAAACTCACGGCGATGGTCAAGGCAGCGGGCTGCGCGGCCAAGCTGAGTCCCGGGACGCTGGACGCAATACTTCGGCGCCTGCCACTGCCAACGGATCCGAACGTGCTCGTTGGGTTCAGCACCAACGACGACGCCGGGGTGTACCTGCTCGGTGAAGGATTAGCGCTGGTGCAGACGGTCGATTTCTTCACACCGATTGCGGACGACCCGTTCACCTTCGGGCAAATCGCGGCGGCCAATTCGTTGAGCGACGTGTACGCGATGGGCGGTCGGTCGGTATCCGCTCTCTCGATCGTGGGATTTCCCGAAAAAGGAGATCCAGCGATTCTGGAGCGGATTTTGCGCGGCGGTCTCGACAAGATGAGCGAAGCGAAGTGCAGCGTGATCGGCGGGCATTCAATTCGCATCGACGATGTCGTGTTTGGCTATGCCGTCACAGGTGTGATTAATCCGCAGCAAGTTTGGCGAAATGTCGGCGCGCAGACAAATGACGTACTTTTGCTGACAAAAGCATTGGGCACCGGGGTGATTTCCACGGCACTCAAAAAAGAACGCGCGGAAAAAGCTTCACTGGATGCGGCGATCGCTTCGATGACGCAATTGAATCGCGCGGCGGCCGAAGGTTTGCGCGAATTGGAGCTGCAAGCAGGGAAGCGCTGCGTGCACGCCGTGACGGATATCACGGGATTCGGATTGCTGGGGCACGCGCGGGAAATGGCGCTGGGAGACGCGGGTTCGGGGATTGAGCGGGTAGCACTCGAAATTGTCGCCGCCGATGTGCCGTTGCTTCCGGGTGCGCTCGATGCGGCGCGCCAGGGCATGATTTCCGGGGGGCTGAAAAACAATCGTGAGTTTTTGGGCGACTGCGTTGTCTTCGCAACAAACGTGGCGGAAGAGAATCGCGCGCTGCTTTTCGACCCGCAGACGTCCGGCGGTCTCTTGATCGCAGTCGCTCCGGAACATGAAGAACTGGCGCGCGCCAGTCTCCAGCGTCATGGCGTAAACGCCAAGCGGGTCGGCCGCGTCGTGCCAAAGACATCCGCGCTATTAACGGTGGTCTGAGAGCGAGGACGACGAGCACACAGTGGACACCATCACACACGGAATTGCAGGTGCGCTGATGAGCAAAGCAGCGTTTGGCGGGCGGGACCTGTTTTCGCCGCGGTCGCTAAGCAAGCAGCGCCTCATTACCTGGTCATTGACGCTGGGCGCAGTCTTTCCGGACAGCGATGTCCTGCGCGATTTATTTTCGCACAATGAATTGCTGATGCTCACCTGGCATCGTAGCATCACGCATTCGTTGCTCTGCTTGCCAATCTGGGCTGTGATCCTGGCGGGGCTGACGCGCGTGGTGGCGAAGTGGCGAAAATGGGAAGCGCCCTCCTTCCTTGCGCTATGGGGTATCTGGGCGATCGGAATCCTGAGCCACATTTTCCTGGATCTGGTGACCACCTTCGGCACGATGATCTGGTCGCCGCTCGCATGGTCGCGGCCCGCCTGGGACATTCTATTCATCGTGGATTTCAGCTTCACGGCCATCCTGCTGATTCCGCAACTGCTCTCCTGGACTTACGAAGATCCGGCGCATATCCACTGGCGAGCCATTCTGATGTGGCTGGTGTTCACGCCGGCGCCGTTCCTAATCGCCAAAATTGCCCAAATTGTCGGCGCGCCGATTTCCAATGCCGCGATTCTTGTGGCCACGGTCCTGTTTGCAGTGCTCTTTCTGCTCCCGGCAGCGCGAGGTTGGGGCCTGCGCGTGTCTTATGCCAATTGGAATCGCGCGGGTCTGGTTCTGGCGGTGGGCTATCTCGTTGCGGCCACCTATGCGCACCACGTGGCGTTCGGGCGCGTCCAGCAGTTCGCCGCGCAAGAGAACCTACAAGTCGAAGCGAGTGGCGCGCTGCCCTTGCCGCCATCATTGTGGCACTGGGATGGGCTGGTACGGGCGCCACGCGGAGTCTATGAGATGCGCATGGATTTGAGCGAAGGTTTATTCCAGAAGAAGGCGCAAAACATCAGCTTTTCCGGCTCGAACGAGATCGAACACACGTACTATCCTGACGCGTTTCCGAATCCCTCGATTGATAGGGCGCGGCAGTTGCCGGAAGTTCAGAAAGTTTTATGGTTCGCGCGGTTTCCGGTGACCCGCTTTCACAAGGAAGGCGATGAAGCGGTGGTGGAGTTTTCGGATTTGCGTTTTCCGCACATACGGCCAGATCGGCCGGCGTCATTCACGTATCGCGTGCGGTTTTCGGGTGCCGGAAACGTGATCGCGCAGGGTTGGGTGCGCCGGTAAGGCAGGTGCCGCGCACTTGGCTGTAGCTCACCCCTTCAGGGGTGGGGATTTCCCAAGCGCAGGCAAACTCTGAGATTCAATGGGTGGATCTGTGGTCGAAATTGTGCAGACCGCGCGAAAAGTTCAGGCCTAAAGGTCTGAGCTACAGATTCGAGTCCTTCTTCGCCGGGTGAATAACCACCTGACGCTCTTCGCCCGTGCCGACGCTTTCGGTGCGCACGCCCGACAGATCCTTCAGTGCGAGATGTACAATCCGCCGCTCCCGTGAAGACATGGGATTGAGCCGGAAGGGCTGATGCGTAGCCTGGACCCGTTCCGCAGCCACGCGGGCGGTCATGCGCAGTTCCTCGAAGCGCAAAGCGCGGAAGCCGCCGCAATCGAGGTGAATCTTTTCATGGAAGATTGGCTCAAGGGCAAGGGCGCGAAATGCGATATGTTCCAGGGCCTTCAGAACTTCTCCGCCGCGCGCCATGAGGAGTTCATTGTCTTTGCCGTCGAGGTCGGCGAAAATCTCCGCCTCGCCTTCTACTGAGCCGACGCCCGCTTCGGCAACGCGCACGTTCACGGAGAGTTCCAGGCCAGCGGCGCGCACAATCTTCGGCAGAAAATCACGGAGGGCGTCGGCTGCGGCGACGCGGTCCAACTTTCCCTCGCGTACGAATTCCTTCGTCATAAGTCTCTCGAAACCACTGGTTTGACCCCAACGAACTGCGCCATCACACCGTCCGTTACTTCTTGGCGCGAACGGGTTTGACCGGGGCAGGAAGAGGGTGCGTCCGATTCAAGTACCACTGTTGCAGGATACCCACCAAGCTGCTGGTGAGAATATACAACGCCAGGCCGCTGGAAAACGGAAAAACCACAAACATCACCGCCATGCTGATGGGCATGAGCTTCATCATAGTGGCCTGCTGTGGATCCGTAATCGTCATGGGGGTCATCTTGGAGACGACGTACATGGAAACGCCCACCATCACGGGCAAGACGTAATAAGGATCCTTCGAGGCTAGATCGCGCACCCAGAGCCAGTTGGCATGGCGCAGTTCGATGGCGTAGCTCAGCGCGCGGTTCAACCCGAACCAGATGGGAAACTGCAGGGCCATCGGGAGGCAACCGCCGATAGGATTGATCCCCTCGCGGCTGTAAATCGCCATTACTTCCTTGTTCATTTCCGCTTTGCGCGGGTCGTTCATCTTGTACTTCTTGTACTTTTCCTGGATCTGTTTAATCTCCGGCCCCACTCGCTGCATCTTGATGGTCGTCTTGTAGCTGGAGATGCGCAGCGGGAAGAGCACCATATTGACGATCAGCGTGAGAACGACAATCGCCCAGCCCCAGTTGGGCACGTAATTGTGCAGCCACTTCAAGCCGTGAAACAGTGGGTCGGCGATAATCTCGAGCCATCCGAACTGAACTAGTGAATTCAAGGGCGGATGAATGGCCTTGAGATCGTCGTAGTCCTTGGGACCCACGTATACGCGCAGAGCCATCGGCTGAGAACGAGTGACGACGGCCACTTCCGGCACGTCTTCAGACTGGTCCTTGCCGTCCACCTGAATCGTGTGGGACAACTTCCAATAGCGCGTCTCCAAGAGAGTGCTGGGCGCATCGTTGGGTGGCAGAAAGGCCACCGTAAAGTAACGATCCGCAATGCCCGCGAACGTCTTTCCACCCATCCAGATATTGCCCCACTTTTCCGGGGCATCGAGCTTCTTGTGAAGGAACGTGGAGAGCTTGCCATTCTCGCTATAGAACGTGCTGACCGTCTCCACGGCAATAGGATTCGTGACAGTGAGGTCGCCAAAGCCGCCGCGCCAGGCCAATCCGCCGAGCAAGCGCGTCCCGTTGTAGGTTACGGAGGTCTCAGCGGTCAGGACGTAGGAATGGTCGAAGTGGAATTTCTTGATCACTTCAAGATGACCGTCGCTCCAGGAAAAGGTGAGATCGGTGGGTGCGGTTAGCAAAGCGGAATCGCCGGAAACCTTGTAGAGCCCGCTGTTCGCCGCTTTTTCCAATTGCGGGTCGTCAATGACCATGGAGAAGGGCCAGCCGCCTGTGTCCGCAGCTGCTTTCGGGTGGACCAGGTCCAGAATCTTCTGGGGCTTCGAATCATCCGTATACTTTTTCAGTTGCCAGCTTTTGACGACCGCACCGCGATTGGAAAACTCCACGCGGTACAGCGCGTTCTCAACAACGATGGTGCGCTCCTGGGTATCTTCGGTGGGCAGGGCTGCCTTGGCTGCAGTCGCAGAAACGGTGGAAGGCGTCGCGGAAGGAGTCGGCTCGGCTGGTGCAGGAGTCGCTGCCGAAGATCCACTGGTCGCGGGCGCGGAGACGGCCGGCTGATTCTGTTGTGGCACGTGCGCGGGAGGCTTTGGCCCGAAGTACTTCGTCCACAGAATGATGACCGCCATGGAAAGCAGCGAGGCGACCAGGATACGCAGCTCCGGCGTGAACTTATCCTTGTTGGGCCCGATTGGCGGGAATTGGTTCACTGGCGGGGTGCTCACGGGCGGACCTCATGTGTTTCAACTGTTATCGTGGAATTCGCTCGCATCTCTTCCCATTTCTCTGGAACCGGGTCGAATCCAAATTTGCGGGATAACGGATGGCAACGCAGCAGGCGCTTTGTCCCCAGCCAGACGCCGCGCCAGACTCCGAATCGTTCAACCGCTTCGTAGGCGTAGCGGGAACACGTGGGCTCGTAGCGGCAAGTGCCGGCCAGGATAGGCGACAGAGAAGCCTTATAGAAATCGAGCGCAAAGAGTGCCGCGCGCACGCTCGCCGATTTCCGCGTTTCTTCTTGCAGGGGCGCAGCAAGCTGCGCCTCGTTTGCCGAGGTGTTCACGGGCTCTTCAACAGCCGCAGGAACTCCGCCGTCAGCGCCGCAAAGGGCGCCTTGGCGACGGCACGCTTCGGGTGAATGACGATGTCCCATCCTGCTGGTATCTCCTCGCGGTGGCAGCGGACCATCTCGCGCAACCTTCTGCGCATACGGTTGCGAACCACGGCGCCGCCGAGTGCCTTCTTGATGCTGAAACCGAAGCGGCTCAGTGGCAGTTCATTGGCACGAAGGAACACGGTGAAGTGAGCATTGGAGTGGCGTTTGCCAGTGCTATAGACCGCGTCAAATTCGCTCTTGCGCACCAAGCGCGCCTCGCGCGGAAACGTCTGGCCCTGCCTCGCCGGTGGCGATGCTGGGGCTGCCCCATTACTCGGGAGTGAGGCGATGGCGTCCCTTCTTGCGGCGCGCCGCAAGGACTTTGCGGCCACCCTTGGTCTTCATGCGCGAACGAAATCCGTGCGTTTTGGCGCGGCGGCGCTTCCGCGGTTGAAATGTACGCTTTGGCAAAACAATCCCCCTTACTGGATACGGCCCGCGAACTCCCCGAGTTTCACCCTCCGGCAGCTTATCGCCGCCTGTTCACACCGCGAACCAGGATGGCCTTGGGGTCGTGTTCGTCAAGCCTGACTGTCTGATTCCAGGCAGCTTTCCGAATTTACTAGTGTACTTGCGCGCTGCGCACAGGGTCAAGAAAACGACAGCGATGGAAACGGGCGCTAGGAGTCCGCATTGACCACTACCAAAGCGAAGCCGTCGTAGCCTTTGCTTCCGACAGTTTGGATTTCCGTGGCAGAAACGCGTTTCTCGGCGGCGAGTCGCTCATTGAATCGCCGGACGCCTTGAATGTCGGCGTCGCCGCTGGCTGCATCCAGCACCGCGCCCTTGCGTATCACATTGTCAGCGATGATGACACTTCCAGCGCGCGATAGTTTCAGAGCCCAATCGAAATACTCGCGCATATTGGCTTTGTCGGCGTCAATGAAAATCAGGTCAAAGGGGCCGCGTCCTTCTGAAACAAGTTTCGGCAAGGTCTCCAACGCGGGTCCAAGCCGCAATTCGATGACGGTGGAGAGTCCGGCCTGCGCAAAATTGGAGCGAGAGACTTCGGCATGCTTCGGATCGGCTTCCAAGGTGACGACGCGGCCACCGGCGGGCAGCGCTCGCGCGAGCCAAATGGTGCTGTAGCCGCCCAGCGTGCCAATCTCCAGAATCTGGCGAGCCCCGCAAGCTAGCGCCAGAAGATGTAGCAGCTTTCCTTGGACCGGAGAGACTTGAATGGGCGGCAAGCCCGCTGCGCTGGCGGCCTGGAGAGCGGCTTCCAACGCGGGATCGGAAGGCACAAGCAGGTCCGTGATGTACTTGTCGACGGCAGTCCAAACATCCTGGTTCATGGTGTCTCCCGCGATGACAACGGCAAAATATCTGCTGTTCTAATTCTTCGCTAGCCCAGAATTTTATGATGCCGCGAAGGCGCTAAACCGGTGCAACACGTCAACCTCCCGCGATCCGATCCCCTCGTCAAGCAGCCAGATAGCCGTCCACATTCTTGTCCAGTAGCTAATATGGGGTGGATAGGCGAATGTTGGAGGACGCGCTGCTGCTTTCTCTTCTGTCGGCCATGGCTCCGCGGTCTGCCTCGACATTCATTTGAAATTGTGATGCCGCGCTATACTCGACACTGGCCGTCGGACAAAAAACATGCGCCCCAGACGCCCCTTATTTTTCCGCTCATCCCTGTTCCTTTTGTGTGGACTCGTGCCCCTGGCGCAGGCCGTGGCGCAAAATCCGCGAGGGAGCCTTCGGGGTGCGGTGGAAGATTCCTCAAGCGCACGTGTGGCCGCGGCTACCATCACGGTGACGAATGCGGAATCTTCGCTGGCGCGGCAAACGCAATCCGATGATCGCGGCGAATTCCGGGTCGAAGAGCTACCGCCGGGAGAGTACCGCATCACCGTAAACGCGCCGGGGTTTTCTGCGGCCACGGCCGAGATTGTCGTCGCCGTGAGTTCGGTGCGGGAGGTCAGTGTTACGTTGCGGCCCAAGGGGCTGGCGGAAAAGGTCATCGTAAACGCCGCTTCGCAATCAATCGCCACCGAACCACTGGAGACCGCAAGTGCTGTGCATCAGGCCGTGGCCTACCGGCAGGATCTGGAGAACATTCCTCTGGCCGCGCGCAGCTTCGCGAATATTGCCTATCTGGCCCCGGGCACCGAACCCGTAGAGCCCTCCGATCCCACCAAGGCGCGCATCACGGCGGTCGCGACGGGCGGGAGTTCCGGGCTGAACAACGAAGTCTCCGTGGATGGCGGCGATAATTCCGATGATTACATCGGCGGCTTTTTGCAGAATTTTTCGCCGGATGCGATACAGGAATTTGCCTTCCGCACCGCACAGGCGGACGCCGACACAGGCCGCACCACCGCGGGCTCGGTCGTCATCACGACGCGCAGCGGGAGCAACACGTGGCACGGTGATTTGGCGTTTTACGAACGCGCAGCGGCCCTCAACGCGCGATTTCCGATCGATAATCCGGCGCCTAATCCGAAGCAACCGTTCTCCCGGCAGAATTACGTGGGGACACTGGGCGGGCCGATTCTCAAAGACCGAGTTTGGTTCTTCAGTTCGCTCGAGTATGTCCATGAGAACGCCAGCATCGCTTACAGCCCCGCCAGCACAGAGCAATTCGATGCGCTGGCACAGCTCGCTTCCGGGGGATTGATACCGGGCGTGACCTCCATTGGCGTGCCAAAGAATGTGGGCGTGCCGTTTCGTGATTCGCTGGCGACGTTGCGCGTGGATTGGGCGCAGTCCGAGCGTTCGCGGTGGTTCCTGCGCGGCGCTACGGACTCCTACACGATGCGCAATGCGCTGGTCCAGCAAGGGGCGCTCCCCTCGACGGGCGTGACGTCGCACAACAACTATTTCAGCTTGGTTCTTGGCCAGCAGTTCACTTTTTCGCGGTCGTGGTTTGGTTCTCTGGTCTTAAACGCCAGCGCCCTCCATCTGACGCAAACCCGAAACGTTCAGCTGGGCTTTGCGCTGGCATTTCCGTTCACCACGACGTCGAGCGCCATCACCGGATTTGAAACTTATGGAGACAACCAGTTCGTCACCGGCATCGCCAACTTTCCGGTGTTGCGGAATCAGCAGAAATACCAGGTCCGGTATGACGTCACACACGTGGCGGGGAGTCACGCGCCACGCTTCGGTGTGAATTTCATTCACGAGCCGGTCTTGAGCGGCGCGCTGACGGCCACCGCTGAAACTCTGGTCACTTTTCCGCAGGACCCAACCTACTATCTTGCCAATCCGGCGCAATTCCCCATCGACTACGAAGCCGGTAAGTCATTTACGCGCGCTGGCGATGGAAGTTTCTCGCAAAATGTGCAGCGCCTGGGGCTTTACGCGGAAGATTCCTGGCGGTTGACCTCGCGGCTGACCATCAATTATGGGCTTCGCTACGACACGACGTTTGGATTGTTCATTGCCTCGGGGCGCGATCAAAGCTTCAATCCGGCGCTAAGCACGGGGCTGGTGCATGGTATCCCGCACGATGACCACAAAGCATTTGCGCCGCGATTGGGGATCGCGCAAGCGCTGGGCGCGTCGCGCCGGACGGTACTGCGGGCAGGCGTTGGACTCTACTTTAACGATCTGGCACAAAACGGCTGGGTTACGGCGTTTCAATCCGTGAATGCCGGGAGCCTGCTGAATGGCCCAACATCGCCGTCGCTCATCGATCCCAATTACCACACGCCATACGCGCTGCATGCCACCGCGGGAGTTCAGCATGCGCTTTCGGCCAACTGGATGATCGGTGCCGACTATACCCGCGAAACGGGAATGCATGGCTATCGCAGCTATGACTATCCAACGGCTTTGGTGTTTCGTTCGGACAATCGGTCGAGTTACAACGGGTTCTCCCTGCGGGTGCAGGGTAACGTCGGGCACCGCGTGCACCTCACGGCGCATTACACGCTGGCCAAGGCGCAGACCTGGGGCTGCGTTCTCGGCGAGCTTTTCGATTACGTGAACGGCGTCTGCAATCCGAACAACGCCTTCGCTTCAGGCGACTATGGCCCTTCGGGAGAGGATGTGCGGCATCGCTTCGTGCTTGCCGGAACATTCCAGGTGCCTGGGGGCTTCCTGATTTCCACGCTGGCACAAGCGGAAAGCGCGCGGCCCTTCACCATGACCACGCCGGTGGGGAATCGCGCGGTGATCAACGGTGTGAAAACCACCCTGGACGAATTTCGCGGCACACCTTACATCCAGGCGGATCTGCGCGTCAGCCGCCCGATTAGGTTTCGCGAGCGCTGGTCGCTCACGCCCTTCGCCGAATTCTTCAACCTGTTTAATCGCAACAATCCTGGCGCGTTTTTCGTGACCGATATTTCCGCGCTACCCACGCCCGTCAACAATCTTGCCAACGCCACCGCGTTTTGCCTCAATCCTGCCTGCACGCAAACACAGCCGATCACCAGCCTCAATCAGTTGCGCGTCCCGGCTGGAGCGCTGGGCGATTTTTTCGGGCCAGGCACCACAGTCGGCATACCCTTCGCGGCGCAGTTGGGCATCAAACTTACGTTTTAGATTCGTTGCTGAGAGAAGTGGAAAGGTCTCCGGATGCTCACAAAACCGCGTCGGCTACTGTACCTCGAAGGGGCGACGATTCTAGCGTCGGCCTGCTATTTCTATCATGCGGGACACTATTCCTGGTGGCTTTTCGCTCTTCTCTTTTTGTCGCCGGACTTGCTTATGCTGGTGTATCTCAAGGATGCCAAGTGGGGATCCGCGGCGTACAACCTGGTCCACAATCTTGTTGGTCCCCTCCTGCTCCTGGCCGTGGCGCTCCTGCTTCCTGCCGCTCCAGGGATTCCCTATGCTCTGATATGGCTGGGGCATATCGGATTTGATCGCCTGCTTGGCTACGGCCTCAAATACCCCGCTTTCTTCAAAGATACGCACTTGCAACATGTCTGATTCTAGATTTGGTACGGGTACGTTTTCGGGCGGCGACACATGCGATCCGCAGAGGGTACAATAAGAGAACTGCCGAAAGGCACAGAAGCCCATGTTTGAGAACCTGACAGAGAAGCTGCAACGAACATTCAAGAACCTGCGCGGCCAGGGAAAGCTCACCGAGGAGCACCTGGACCTGGCCATTGGGGAGATCCGCGAAGCGCTGCTCGAAGGCGACGTCAACGTGGGGGTCGCCGACGAGTTGCTGGCGAACATCCGCGCGAAGGCATTGGGCTCGGAAGTGATGCTGCAGCTTTCACCCGATCAGCAGGTGGTCAAAATCGTGCGCGACGAATTGCTCGCACTGCTCGGCAAGCACGCAAAGCCGATCTTCGCTTCGCGGCCGCCTTCGGTGTGGATGATCGTGGGCTTGCAAGGCTCGGGCAAAACCACCACCACCGGCAAGCTCGCCAAATGGCTCGCGCAGCACGGGCATCGCCCCATTGTGGTTTCCACGGACGTGTATCGCCCCGCCGCTCGCGAACAACTCGCACAAGTCGCCAAATCCATCAGCATCCCGTTGTGGCCGGGCACTGGCACGGATAAGCCGGTCGAAATTGTGCGCGGCGCAATCAAGGAAGCGAAACTTTCAGCCAGCGACGTCATTCTGGTGGACACCGCCGGCCGCTTGCACATTGACGATGAGCTGATGAACGAACTCTCTGTGCTGAAGAAGGAATTGCAGCCGAGCGAGATGCTGTTCATCGCCGACGCCATGATTGGCCAGGACGCAGTGCGCTCGGCGGGTGAATTCCACAAGCGCCTGGGCCTGACGGGCGTGATCCTGACGAAGTTGGACGGCGATGCGCGCGGCGGCGCGGCCCTTTCGATCAGCAAAGTTTCCGGAGCACCGGTAAAGTTTGTGGGCCTTGGCGAGAAATACGACGCACTGGAAGGCTTCTACCCGGAGCGCATCGTTTCGCGCGTGCTGGGCATGGGCGACATTCTCTCGCTGATCGAGCGCGCCGAATCGGCGTTCGACAAAAAAGCGGCGATGGAGCTGGAGCGCAAGCTCCGCAAGGAAGAGTTCACGCTGGAAGATTTCCGCGATCAATTGCGGCAGATCCGCAAGATGGGCCCGCTGGACCAGTTGATGGATATGTTGCCGAAGGTCGGGCCGCTTCAGAATCTGCCCAAAGACGCGTCGGTGGATGAGAAGAAACTCAAGCAGGTGGAAGCGATCATCAACTCGATGACCAACGAAGAGCGGCGCGACCACAACGTCCTCGACGGAAAGCGCCGCAAGCGCATTGCCAAGGGCAGCGGCACCTCCGTGCAGGAAGTCAATCAGGTCATCAAGCAATACATGCAGATGCGGCAGATGATGAAGCAGTATGGCGCGATGGCCGCGCGCGCAAAGATGAAAGGCCTGGGCAAACTCGCGGGTCTAGGCTGAAGCAAAACCTCCGCCAAAGGCTGCCCCGCGCAATCAGTAAGAACACCGACGGGATTCGCCGATCCAAGCGCATGTTGCCTTCATCTGGGGTGGCAGTGTAGCACCTAGCCCGTCGTTCATCTGGCCGTAACACGCCTGAGATATGGTATCTGACCGCCCCAGGATATTTCATGACCCGTATCGCGCTTGATGAACCGCGTTTTTACCTCAACCGCCATCTACAGTGGATGGCCTTCAACCAGCGCGTTCTGGAAGAAGCCCGCGACCCGGCGAATCCTCTCCTTGAACGCGTAAAGTTTTTAGCCATCACGGCAAACAACCTCGATGAATTCGTGGAAATCCGCGTTTCCGGCTTTCTGCAGAAGATCGAGCACGGCTCCCGGGATGTCAGTCCCGATGGCCTCACCTCCGCCGAGGAATTGCAACACGTCACCAAGGCCATGCACATTTTCGTGCGGGAACAGTACGAGTGCTGGAACGAAGAATTGCTGCCGCTGCTGGCACGTCACGGGATTCACGTCCTAAGCGTCAATCAACTGGACACCAAGGCGGCGAAGCTGGCGAAGACTTTCTACGAACGCCGGGTTTACCCCATGCTGACACCAGTGACGGTCGATCCTTCCCACCCGTTCCCGCATGTTCTGAATAAGGCGCTATGCATTGCGTTTCTTCTGCGGCGGCGCCGGCACGTCAGCGAGAAGCCCTTCTTTGGCGTTGTTACCGTGCCGCGGGCGTTGCCGCGTCTTTTGCGTGTGCCCACGGGCAACGGCGGCATTCACTACGTTTTCCTCCAGGATATCGTTTCCACTTACGCGGAGAAATTGTATCGCGGCTACGAGATTCTAGCCTCGGCGCCCTTCCGGATCACGCGCAACAGCAATCTCTATCTGGAAGAGGAAGAGGCGCGCACGCTGCTCGAGGCCGTGGACTCCCAGGTGGCGCAGCGGCGCAAAGGTCACGCGGTGCGTCTGGAAATCGAAGCCGGAGCACACCCGGAGATCGTGGACCACTTGGTGTCCACGTTCGAGCTTGATGAATCGCTGGTTTTCCGCGTTCCCGGGCCCGTGAATCTGCAACGGTTGTTTCATTTGTACGAGGAGACGCCGCGGCCGGATTTGAAGTTTACGAAGTTTGTGCCGCGCCAGGTGCACATCGGCCACGACGCCGATTCGCTGTTTGAGACGCTGCGCCGCCAGGACATTCTTCTCCACCACCCGTACGACGCTTACGATCCCATCGTGAATTTTCTGCAAACGGCCGCACACGATCCGCGAGTCCTCGCGATCAAGCAGACGCTTTATCGCACCAGCGCGGATTCGCCGATTGCGAAGTCTCTCCTGGAGGCGGCCGGCAAAAAGGAAGTGACCGTTGTCGTCGAGTTGAAGGCCAGCTTCGACGAAGCCAGCAACATCCGCTGGGCGCGCAGCTTCGAAGATGCCGGTGTCCAGGTCTTCCACGGGCTGGTGGGACTGAAAACGCATGCGAAGCTGGCGCTGATCCTCCGCCAAGACCCGGACGGAAAGATACGCCGCTATGCGCATCTCGGCACCGGGAATTATAATTCCTCGACAGCGCGCTTCTACACCGACCTGAGCTTGCTGACCAGCGACGCGGCCATCACCGCTGCGGTGCACGATGTCTTTAATTACCTCACTGCCTACGCCGAAAAATCGCACTACAAGCCGCTGCTCGTTGCTCCACGGGACATGGCCAAGAGTTGTATCGCGCTGATTGAGCGGGAAGGACGCCACGCGCGGCGGGGCCGCCCGGCGCGCATCATCGCCAAGTGCAACGCCATCGTCGATCCACCGGTAATTCGCGCTCTGTATCGCGCCTCGCAGGCGGGCGTGGAGATTGACCTGATTGTTCGAGGACAATGCACTCTGGTGCCCGGCTTGCGCGGCGTCAGCAGCCGTATCCGCGTTCGCAGCATCGTCGGGCGTTTCCTGGAACATAGCCGCATCTTTCAATTTGAGAATGGCGGGAAACCGGAAGTCTTTCTGGGGAGTGCAGACTGGATGCCCCGGAATCTCTATCAGCGTGTTGAAGTGCTTTTCCCCGTGAAAGACGCGGAACTCCGGGAGCGCATTTGCAATGAGATTTTGCCGGCCTACCTGTCGGATAATCGCAAGGCGCGCTTGCTGGGACCGGAGGGGCTGTACACGCATTCAAGGCGCAACCGCGGCGGCAAGGGTTTCTCGGCTCAGGACCACCTGATGAATCTGGCGCTCGGTAGGGCTAACGGTTCTAGGCAACGCCAAGAACGGCAGTTGCAGGTCGCCTATACTAGGAGTCAGGAAGTGACCGCCGCCCCGGAACCCGCGGCGACGCTCGAACGGGAAGAGCAGGACTTGTCAAATGCAACCGTATGATCTGGTGGTGATCGGGTCGGGGCCGGGCGGGCTACGCGCCGCAATTCAGGCGGCCAAATCCGGAAAACATGTTGCGGTCGTAGAGAAACAGACCATGGTCGGAGGGGTGTGCATCAACACCGGCACGATTCCCAGCAAGACCATGCGGGAAGCGGTGCTGCATCTCTCCGGTTTCAGCAACCAGGCCTTTTACGGCTCGAGTTATCACGCCAAAGAAAACATCACCATGAGCGATCTCAATTTCCGCGTGAACCGCGTGATTGAGAACGAAGCCGCGGTCTTAAAGGATCAACTGACTCGGAATAGCGTGGACCTCTATCACGGCCTGGGTGCCTTCACGGATGCGCACCACATTCGCGTGGAGAACACGACTGGCTACAGCGAATTGGAAGGCGCATTTTTCGTGATTGCCACGGGCACCGTGCCGGCCACGAATCCGAAGGTGCCCGTCAACGGGCGAAACATTGTCAACAGCGACCAGATCCTGAACATCCCGGCGATTCCCAAGACGCTGATCGTGGTGGGTGGCGGCGTGATCGGCGTGGAATATGCTTGCATGTTCGCCACGCTCGGCGTGCGCGTCATTATCGTGGAAAAGCGGCCCAGGTTGCTGGAATTTGCCGATGCCGAAGTGGTGGAGGCGCTCAGCTACCACATGCGCGACCGGCGCGCAACGATGCGCCTCAATGAAGAGGTGGAGAGCGTCGAGGAGCTGCCGGACGGCAAAGTGGCCGCGAGCCTGGTCAGCAACAAACGCATCGTGGGTGATGCGCTGCTCTACGCTGTGGGCCGCAAAGGCAATGTGGACCGGCTGAATCTCGCCGCTGCCGGAATCGAAGCCGACGACCGCGGACGCATCAAAGTGGACGCGGAATACCGCACTAAACAGCCGCACATTTTTGCGGTCGGCGATGTCATCGGATTTCCGAGCCTGGCGTCCGTTTCGATGGAGCAAGGCCGCATCGCTGCCGCCACGGCGTTTGGCTTGCACGTGGAATCGGACCCCGCAGGGTATCCCTATGGGATTTACACGATTCCGCAAATTTCCTTCATCGGCAAAACGGAGGAACAGTTGACCGAGGAAGATGTACCGTACGAAGTGGGCGTCGCTTATTACCGCGAAATCGCGCGGGGCCAAATCAGCGGGCACACCGATGGCCGGCTGAAGCTGCTGTTTCACCGCCAGACGCTGGAATTGCTGGGCGTGCACATTTTCGGAGAAGACGCGACGGAGCTTCTGCACATCGGTCAGGCGGTTTTTTTGTTGAAGGGCAAAATCACATATTTCATCAACACTGTTTTCAATTACCCCACCCTCGCGGAGTGCTACAAGGCGGCGGCGTTCAACGGCCTAAACCGGCTGGGCTGAAGTTCCTCCACAGAAGAGGCAGTGGCGCACCGGGGCAGTGCGGCATATAATCGCGGCACTCGAAGGTCCGAGCCATATTCTTATGCGCGGAAAGTACCGCGTTTCAAAGGAAATCTCATGAAACTGAAGAATTCGATTGCGAGGCTGATTGTGTTCGGTTGCTTCTTGAGCGCTGGGTCATTTCTGGAAACCGCCGGGGCGCAGACAACCGAAGCACCTGTCCAGTACCCGGATTTGCCGAGCGAGATACCGGCGAGATTCGTGCCTGTAACCAACAGCTTCGATTACGAGAAGCGCGAGGTGATGATTCCGATGCGCGATGGCGTGAAACTCCACACCGTCATCGTGGTGCCAAAGGGCGCGAAGGACGCCCCTATCCTGCTCACGCGCACGCCGTATGGCGCCATGGGACAGACCAGCCATACGGCAAGCGCGCACCTGGGCCCCCTCCTGAAAGGGTATGACAACGTAACCGATGTGATTGTGGAGGACGGCTATATCCGCGTGGTTCAGGATATTCGCGGGAAATACGGTTCGGAGGGCGATTACGTCATGACGCGGCCTTTGCACGGTCCGCTTAACCCGACGCCGGTGGATCATTCGACGGACACCTACGACACGATCGAATGGCTGGTGAAAAACCTCCCCGAAAGCAACGGCAAGGTGGGGATTCTGGGAGTCTCCTACGACGGATTTCTGCCGCTGATGGCGCTGGTGAATCCACACCCGGCGCTCAAGGTGGCTGTGCCGATGAACCCGATGGTGGATGGCTGGAAGGGAGACGATTGGTTTCACAATGGTGCATTCCGCGAACAAAACATGCCCTACCTTTACGAGCAAGAAGGAACTCGGGCAAACGAAGCGGCTTGGTGGAAGAACACGTTCGATGACTATGATATGTACATGAGGGCCGGATCCGCGGGAGAACTGGGACGGCAACATGGCCTCGAACAGATGGGCATCTGGCAGAAAATTCTGGAACATCCGAGTTATGACTCTTTCTGGCAACAACAGGCCATGGACCAGATCCTAGCGGCCCAACCACTGAAGGTTCCGACCATGCTGGTGGCCGGCCTTTGGGATCAGGAAGACATCTATGGCGCAACGGCGCTGTACAAGGCGATCAAGCCCAGAGACACGGAGAACAACAGCGTATTCTTAGTTCTCGGGCCGTGGTTTCATGGGCAGCAGATCGGCGACGGCAGTTCCTTGGGTCCGCTGAAATTTGGAATGGACACTGCTCTGTATTTCCGGCAAGAAATTCTGCGGCCGTTCCTCGCGCAATATTTGAAGGATGGAGCGCCGAAGGCGGATGTGGCGCCGGTGACAGCGTTTGAAACGGGGACAAATGTCTGGAGGCGACTACCGGCCTGGCCTGCAGGTTGCGCCAGTGGGTGTACGGTGAAGTCAACCCCTCTCTATTTGTCCGCGGGCCTCAAACTGAGCCAATCCGCCCCAAAGGTGGGGGGATCGGCATTCGAGGAATACGTGTCTGATCCCGCCAAACCGGTGCCGTTTCGTGCAAGGCCCATTCAGCCGATCGGTTATGACAACGAACATACTTGGAGGCAGTGGCTGGTGGATGACCAACGGGAGGCGTCCGGGCGGCCTGACGTGCTGGTATTTGAATCCGAAATTTTGAATGCACCGGTCAAGATTAGCGGTCAGCCTATCGCGAATCTCGTGGCGTCGACCAGCGGAACCGATTCGGATTGGGTCGTGAAACTGATCGATGTGTACCCGGACGAGGTGGCAGAAGTTCCGGCGATGGGCGGATACGAGTTGATGATTGCGGCAGATATCTTCCGGGGACGTTATCGCGAGAGCCTGGAGAGCGCAAAGGCGATTGCCAGCGATAAGCCGCTTCTTTACCGCTTTGCCCTGCCGAATGCAAACCACGTATTTTTGCCGCGGCACCGGATCATGGTGCAGATCCAGTCCAGTTGGTTCCCACTGTACGACCGGAATCCGCAAACGTTTGTGCCGAATATCTTCTGGGCCAAGCCGGAGGATTACAAGAAGGCGTTGCAGCGTGTCTATCATGCCCCCGGCGAGGAAAGCTTTGTGGAGCTTCCCCTGGTCGAGAAGCCCTGAGGGAGTGCAAACAAGAGGGCATTTTCGAGGGGCACAGCCAGACCTTTAGAGAACCAGGATAGTTTGCCCGGGGGCGCGGAGTCACGTTACAATAAAAGCTCTTTAGGAGGACGTACTTTAGTGCTAACGATTCGTTTGGCCAGGATTGGCAAGAAGAAGAAGCCGTTTTACCGCGTGGTTGTCATTGAGCGGACCCGGGCGCGCGACGGTCGCGTACGAGAAGCGGTGGGCACCTACGACCCGCTGAAGAAGCCCGCTGAGATCAAGTTGGATTCCGAGCGTATTAAGTACTGGTTGGGTAAAGGGGCCCAGCCCAGCGATACGGTTCGGAGTTTTATCAAGCTGCAGAAGATTGCCTAGTAAGCCGGGTCGGGTCAACGGTTTTTCCGCGTCCTCTGACGGAAGTGGGGAGGGGTCGCTTGCATTCGCTTGAGTAGTGACACGCTCGCGCGGAGGACCCCATGAAGGAATTAGTTGAAGAAATAGCCCGAGCCCTCGTAGACCACCCGGAAGGTGTGCAAGTGAAGGCCGTTGAGGGATCCCAGGTGACCGTCCTGGAATTGCGGGTCCACCCGGAAGATTTGGGCAAGGTCATTGGCCGCCAGGGGCGCACGGCCAAGGCCATCCGCACACTGCTTGGTGCGGCAGGCATGAAACTGCACAAACGCTTCACCCTCGAGATTCTGGAAGATTGAGCAGCTCTTACCAAACAACGCAGCGATGGGTACAAGTTGCCAGAATCTTGCGTCCCCGTGGCAATAAGGGCGAAGTCGCCGCGGAATTGTTCACCGACTTTCCGGCACGCCTTTCTTCGCTGAAATCCATATATCTGCGCAAAGATGCCGGCGAGCCCAGGCGCGCCGGCTTGCATGGTTTCTGGATCGACCGCAATCATCCCGGCCAGGGTATCTTCCATTTCGAGGGCTGCGGCAGCATCGACAAAGCGGAATCGCTGCGCGGGCTGGACGTGCTGCTCCCCATCGAAGAGCGTGCGGAATTGCCCGCAGGCCACTATTTTGTGACCGACTTGATGGGCTGCACGGTGTTCGAATTGCCTGAAATCGCAACAAAATTGGCGTCGCCCGCTTGTGCAGCGGAAGAAACGCCGCGCGTGCTGGGAACGGTTCGCGATGTCTTTTTCCCGGGGGAGGGTGTGGCAGGCACGCCGCTTCTTCAGGTGGAAACCTCGGCCGGCGAAGTGCTAATCCCTCTCGCGGAAGAAATCTGCACGCGCATCGACGTGGCCGCCCGCCGCGTTGAAGTTCGTTTGCCGGAAGGGTTGAAAGGCCTGGATGCTACGTAGCATCCCGGAGGGTTTCCTCCTTCCCGCGAACCGGGCCTCTGTTAGACTTTCCTGCAATGCGATTTGACCTCATCACCATCTTCCCGGAATTCTTTGCCGGGCCACTGGACCACGGCATCGTGCGACGCGCCAAAGAGGCGGGGATCGCAGAGATCCATGTGCATGACCTGCGCGAGTTCACCAAGGACCGTCACCGCACCGTGGACGACCGGCCCTTCGGCGGCGGCGAAGGCATGGTGCTGAAGCCGGAGCCGCTGTTTGAGGCGGTGGAGAAGTTACTAGGCCGTGGCGTGGGAGATGCAGAGCAGCGCGTGCCGCCGGAAGCGGGAACCGCCATCGTGTTGATGTCCGCGGCGGGGCGCTTGTTCACGCAAGAGACGGCGCGGCGTTATGCGAAACTGGAGAGATTGATTTTGATTTGCGGGCGGTATGAAGGCGTGGATGAACGCGTCGCAGAATTCCTGGCAACCGAAGAGCTATCGGTTGGGGATTACGTCCTGAGCGGCGGAGAGTTGCCCGCCGCAATTGTTGTGGATGCAGTGACAAGGCTCTTGCCGGGAGCGCTGGGCAACGAAGCCTCCACGGAAAACGAATCCTTCAGTGAACTGGAGCCGTCGGAAACTGCCCACGCCGCGACGGTTCCTCAGCCCCACCAAGCGAAACTCCTGCTTGATTTCCCGCACTACACACGCCCCTCGGAATATCGCGGCTGGAAGGTGCCCGACGTCCTGATCGGCGGCAATCATGCCGAAGTGGCCAAATGGCGCCGCCAACAGGCAGCAGAGAAGACATGGCGAAACCGGCCTGACCTTTGAGAGCCAAGCCAACCTTGAATAACGATTAGGATTTCCGTGACACCCTGTCTATAATAATAGTTTGCCTGGGAAGTGCTGGCCCCGCCTGAGTGGGTCTGCAGGGAACACAGAAAGTGAATCCGGTAATTCGTAAGTTGCACGAAGCGCAATTGCGCAAAGACCTACCCGAGTTTCGCCCCGGCGACACCGTGCGCGTAAACGTCCGCCTGCTGGAAGGCGAAGGCGAGAAGGTCAAGGAACGCATCCAGTCGTTTGAAGGCGTGGTGATCTCGAAGAAAGGCCGGGCCAGCAGCGCCACCTTTACGGTGCGCCGCGTCAGTTTTGGCACCGGTGTAGAGCGCATTTTTCCCCTGCACTCGCCCTCGATTGCTTCGATTGACGTGGTCGGCAAGGGTAGCGTGCGCCGTGCCCGCCTCTACTATCTGCGCGACCTGCGGGGCAAGGCCGCCCGCATCAAGCGCGCCGCGCGCGAGGAAGCCGTTCCCGCTCCCGCGGCCAAAGCCTAAGCAGTCTCTCCATTTTGAATCCACAGGGGACAGGGCAACGCCTGTCTCTTTTTCTTTACATTACCGGAAGCGCTGGCTTGCCTCAGAACGCTGGCCGCACAGGTTGTTTCGCGTGGTAAGATGCGAGGCACAGACCACGATCATGGCGCGACTCTGCTGTTCCCGTTTTGAGCGAGCGGCGCGCAAGCTCGGCTGGACCCGCATTGCGGGGCTCGATGAAGCCGGGCGCGGCGCGCTGTTTGGACCCGTTGTCGCCGCCGCGGTCATTCTCAACCCAAAACGCAGGATTGTGGGCCTGGACGACTCTAAGAAGCTCACCGCCGAACGCCGCGTGGAGCTTGCCGAGCGCATCCGCGAGCACGCTCTCGCCTGGGCGGTGGCGGAAGTGGACGCCCAGCGCATTGACGCCTGGAACATCTACCAGGCCAGCCGGCAAGCCATGACCGCGGCGGTGCAACATCTGACCATCCAGCCCGACTACCTCCTGATTGACGCCATGGAACTCGATGTCTTGATGGAACAGCAGTCGCTGATCAAAGGCGACGCGCGCAGCGTCTCCATTGCCGCAGCTTCCATCCTGGCGAAGACCCACCGCGACACCCGAATGGAAGCGTGGGACGCCATCTACCCTCTATATGGCCTCGCGCGGCATAAAGGCTACGCCACTCCGGACCACCTGGAAGCGCTCCGGCGATATGGGCCGACGCCGCTGCACCGCTATTCGTTTGCGCCGGTCAGGGACGCCGGGTGCTGGGCTGCGGGGGCCGTCCAGGAGGCGCTACCGCTGGGAATCTGGCCAACAGGAAACTGAGTTCCTATTCGCCGTTTCTTCCCCGAGGTAGCGTATCCGCTACGGGGATAACTGCCTGCTAACAACCTGCCGCGCTTTCATTGACGCCCCGCGCGAGGGACTGTAGCGTGAAAATGTAGCGTTGCAGCCCCCCGAGCGCCTGCAACGCCATCAGGGAGAAAGTCGCGGACGGCTTTCGTAGGGAAGCTTTCTCATACGGGCATGGCCTACAATAAGAGCAAACTCGTTGAAGCCGCACAAAAGTTGCTGAATCAGGGCAAGGTGGCGCAAGCCATCGCCGAATATCAGCAGATCCTGAAGTACGAGCCGCGGGACCAAGTTACCCTGATGACCGTGGGAGAGTTGTACATCCGCCAGGGCGAGACGTTCCAGGCCATCGATTACTTCGAGCGGCTCGCGCAACTCTTCGTCAGCGATGGTTTCCTGACGAAGGCCATCGCTGTTTACAAGCGCATCGCGAAACTCGCCCCCGAAGAAATTCGTCCGCTCGAAAAGCTGGCTGACCTGTACGTGCAGCAAGGGGTCATGAGCGAGGCGCGGCCGCTCTTCCTGCAGCTTGCCGAACTCCACCTGAAAAACAACAAGCAGCCGGAAGCGGTGGCGCTGCTGAAAAAGCTGTTGCTGGCGGAACCCGATAACCTGCGGATTCAGATCCGCCTGGCCGATCTATATCAGGCCATGGGGCAGTCCGGGGAAGCCCTAGAAACGTACATTTCCGCGGCGCAGCGCGCCCTGGCTCGCGGCGAGCAGCAGGAATGTGAAAAGCTGGCGGATAAGGCGCTGCACATCAGCCCGAAAAACCTGGATGCGTTGATCGTCAAGGCGAGAGCGTTCACAACCGCCGGGAAAGCCGCCCAGGCTACCGAGATCCTGGAGCGCGTGCCGGACCTCGAAAAGGGCGGCGAGCCGGCCGAACTGCTGATGGATTTGTACCTGAAGAACGCCAAGTGGGACGAAGCCACAGCCCTGGCGCTGAAAATTTTCTCCTCCGACGAAAAGAACTTTACAGCCACGCAGAAGGTGACGGAAGCGCTCTTGGAGTCTGGACAAGGCGAGCGCGCCATGTCCGTGCTCTCGCGCATCCGTATTCCCATGATTGACGCCGGGGAGCACGAAGGCGTGGTGCACTTGCTGAATGAGCTGGCGGCGCGGCTACCCGGGCGGCTCGAGCCGCTCGAATGGCTGGTGGACACCTACGGCCGTACCAGTGATTCGTTCCGCCTGCCCGACGCCCTGGCAAATCTGGGCGATGCGCTGGTCGCCGCCGGGAAACTGCAACGGGCCAAGGACGTCTACCAGCAACTGGTAGATCGCCAGCCGGAAAGCGAATCGCCGAAGCGCAAGCTGAACGACGTGCTGCGCAAAATGGGCGTGCTGCCAGGAGAGCCCCCGGCAGAAGCGAAGCCGGTGGAAGCACACGAGACGCTGCAGGCCGAATTGCCCGAGGCACACGCGCCGAAGGTGCGGCCAGGTCTGGAGCTGGAGATTCCGGAGGTGGCGGCGCAGACAGCGGCGTCCTCGCCCGCCGAGCCGGAACTCGACGAAGAGACCCAGAAGTTTATCGCGCAATCCCTGACGGACGTCGATCTTTTTGCCAGCTACGGCCTGACGCAGAAGGCCATTGGACTGCTCGAAGCAATTCTGCGGCGCGCGCCGACGCACACGCCGACTCTCGAAAAATTGCTGGATTTCGTGCTGGGGGCCGGCGACGACCGGCGCACCGCGGAGCTAGCCGCGCAGCTCGAACACATTCATGCCGAACGCGGGGATGTGCGCAGCAGCGAACGGTTTGGCGAGCTGCGGCGCAGGTTCCAGCGCGCGGCCGGTTTGACGGATGATGAAATTGCCGCCGCCGTGGCGGCAGCCATGCCGCAGCCCGTTGAGACCGTACCCATCGAAGAGGCGGCTACTGTTGTTTCGGCGGAAGGCGCAGAAGAGTTCCCCATCGAAGCCAGCGCCGAACCGGTCGCGGATGTAGCGGCCCCGCCTGTGCAAGCCAGTTCGGTGGCACAAGATGCCGCTGCTGCAGTGAAGGAAGACGTAGCCGAAATTGAGATTATCGAACCGGTACCGGAAGTGGCAGATGCGCAGCCTGTCTCCGCGTCCGAAGAACTCGACCTCTCTTCCGAATGGGCTTCGCTGCTGGAAGAAACGAAGGAGCCGCAACCCAAAACAAAGGGTGTGCCGCCCGTTCCGAAGGTCGCTGCCCCATCGAAAGTGGATGAAGTGGAGCTGCCTGATTTGGTGCTGGAAGATGAGACCCCGGTGCAGATTCCAGATGAGTTGTTGCCGCATGAGGCCCTCGTGGCTCCGACCGACGACATCGGGAATCCGCAAATTACGGCGCCCGCTGACGCGGACAATCCGGAGGACTGGACGAGCCCGCTGGAGGAGATTTCCCCAGAGCTGCCCGCTCCGCCAAGAGGTGTTCCAACCGAGCCGAGTACGCCGCCAGCGGGGGGAATCGCTGCTCAGCATCAGGAACTGCTGCCGGACGAGGAATTAACCGCTCTGCCGCTGCCGGAACACGGCGAAGTGGCGGCCGAGGGGCCGGAGCCCGCCCTGGAATTGCCACAGGCAGCTTTGCCCAAGCCTTTACCCGCAGAGCCTGAATTTGAACTCGAACAGGACTTCGAGTTGGTGATCGAGCCGGAACCCATAGTGCCTGCCCACGAGATGTTGGGGCAGGTGCCGACTTTCCCGAAGAAGGAACAGCCCGCAAAGAGCACGCCTCCGGAAAAGCCCGGACCCAAGGAACAGGTTCCCGCGGGCGTGCCGTCAGATGGGAGTGCATTTTCTTCCGAAGATTTCCTGGCGGATCTGGCAAAAGAGATTGATCAGTTGGGCATGGGCGAACTTACGCCGCCTGCCCCTGCGGAGCCCGAACCCGCCACTCCGGCTGCGAAGCAGGGAGAATTGTCCACGGAGCACGCCGGAGTAAACGCTGAGTCCGCACCGCTGAGGGAAGTCTTTGAAGAATTCCGCGCGGAACTCGGCGAGATGGGCGCCGAAGACGAGGATCTGGAAACTCACTACAATCTCGGCATTGCCTTCCGCGAAATGGGCCTCCTCGAAGAAGCCATCGGCGAGTTCCAGAAAGTGGCCAAAGCCAACGACCGCGGCAAGGCCTTCCGCTATGCCATGCAGTGCTGCACGCTGCTGGGCCTCGCGTTCATGGAAAAGGGCCAGCCGAGCATCGCGGCGATCTGGTACGAACGCGCGCTGCAGACCCCCGGGATCGACTCGGAAAGTAAACTCGCCTTGCGGTATGATTTGGGTGTGGCCCAGGAGTCGGCCGGCGATCTGGATACGGCGCTCAAGAGCTTTTCCCAGGTCTATGCGGTGAACATCGATTATCGCGACGTTGCCGAACGCATCAGTGCGCTTCAAAAACCCGCTCGCTGACCACAGGTCCAAACTTAACCAGGGGTCGTGCATTCCTCCATGAACCGCCTTCTGCGCGCCTTGACCGTCGTGTTGTTGTTTGAAATGGGTGCGCTGCTGCTGTACCTGCCGTGGTCCGCGTTCTGGGAACAGAACTACTTCCTGCACCGCTTTCCCTGGCTGATACCCATTGTGCTGCATCCCGCGATGCGCGGGATTGTGAGCGGAATCGGCGTGTTGGATATTTTCGTGGCCTTCGGCCTTTTCAATTCGCGCCCTGCGCCAGTCCCGCCCGAATCCAATTCGTGACTTGCAGTATTGTTGCGTGGCCACTGGAAAGGCGTCGTCTGCCTCGCCGGGGCACCGTCTCAAAGAAGTTTTTCAGCGCTCCATTAAGCGGCGAAGCAGCCGGATTTGCCCTGCGTGATAAACATCGTGAAAGGCGATGCCGTAGAGCAGGCGGAGGAGCCTTCTCGAGGGGTTCGTCGTCAACACGCGGCGCACGCTTTGCTCCAGGGCGCGATGCTCTTTCGCAAGCAGGGCGAGATCGGCGCGCCAGGCCGCTTCCGTGGCCTTCCCTTTTTCGGGCCGCGTGAAGAAATTGCTTCCTTTCAGGGCAAACGAACCGCGTATTCCGCCCTCGATCTTCCGGCGCACCGCATATTTCCAATACGCGGTGTGAACTGCAAGTTCCCAGATATTGTGACGCCCGTGAGCAGGGCGCCAGGCCGCCTGTTTCGCATTGACGCCTTTCAGCGATTGCCGCAGATTGGGCCCATGCCATGCGGAGCGTGTGAAACCCTCCGCAAGCATCGCGAGAAGCAACTCATTTTTGTCCATGGTGGTCTCCCCAGCTACTTCGCCTCGATTCTAATGAAGCCTCACCTTGATGAACCAAGGCAATCGGGTCGCGAACTGGATCAAGTCAGGCTTTGGAACGAACCCCGCAAAAATGCGGACTTCTCAATAGCAGGCTCGCCGACCTCATTTTACACATTTGCGGAAACGCTTGTAGAAGATGACGCGAGGTCCGGGTGATCCTTGAAGAGATGCCCTGTGAGGCTTCAATCGGCGTGCGCGGTCTGCCAGCGAAGCGCCTTCTTGTTGCGATACAAACGGCGATCCGCCGCTTCCAGAAGATCCTGCGGCGATTGGCCATCTTCCGGATAGTTCGCCGAACCGATGCTGACGGACAACCGCGGCTCATTGGGCTGCTCGCTCAGGCGATTGGCGATGCGCTGCGCAATCTGCTGGACCCGCTCCGCATCCGCATCAATCAGGAGGATGGCGAATTCATCGCCGCCGTAACGCGCGGCAACATCGGAGACGCGGCAGTTCTCCTGCATGATGCAGGCCAGGTGCCGCAGGGCGCGGTTGCCGGCCAGATGTCCCAGGCGATCGTTGATGCCCTTCAGGTCATCCAGGTCGAGAAGCAGCAAGCCAAATGCGTGATGGCTGCGCTCGGCGCGGCGTACCTCTTTTTCCAGGTTGCCATAGAATTCACGGTAGTTGACGAGCCCGGTCAGGCCGTCATGCGTTGCCTGGTGGCGGACCTCCTCCTCCGTTTTCTTGCGCTCAGTGATGTCCAGAGCCACGCCGATGCAACCAAGAATGGTTCCATCGGAGTTCCGAAGGGGCTCGATGCTGATGTCGAACACATGATTGCGGCGCTTGTACTCGAACCGCGAGGAGACTCCGCGGAGGGCGGCGAGATGCTGCTTCACCGGAGCTTCTTCGTCCCGCGGGCAGCGCAAAAACTCATGAATCGTCTGTCCAATGGCCTTGGTTTGCATCCTGCGATGGAGACCCAGCGTGGGACCCCAGTGCGAAGTGATGCGCAGACGCTGGTCCGTGGTCCAGAAAACGACCGGCATCTGCTGGACCATCAGACGGAAATGAGTTTGAGCGGCGTTTCCTGCGGCGACGGTCGGAAGCGGCCGCGTTCTCTCAAGGACGCCCAGAATTTCCCCGTTTGCCGTCCGGATCAGGGACCTCTGCAAGTGGATGGGTACGCGCATGCCCTTCTTGTGGAGCCGCTCGGTGACTTCTGCCTCGCTGGAGTCGATGCGTAGCGGGCTTTCCAGCAACTCTTCGAGGGTCGGCAATTCGTAAAGAGGCAGAAGCTGCGTGATGGGTTTTCCCAAGACCTCCGCCTCCGAGAAGCCGTAAAGGTCCTGTGCAGCACGGTTCCACAAAACAATGGTGCCGTCCGTCCGGAAGCCGACCAAGGCTTCGTCAGATCCAGCGAGGAGATGCTCGAGCAGTAGTTCAGAAGGCAGCGTCGTGCACATAGTTCCTTCCAATGCGGTGTAAGCAAGAAATATACGCGCAAACGGCACTGGGAGGAAGTTGCCGTGAAGCAGGGCAAAAACCTGGAGGCAAGAGGGCGAAGCCCGTCAGGAGGAGCAGAGGTACCCAGACAGCAAGAAAGCAGGAGCAAGAATAGCACCGAAGTGGAAAGAGCGTAGGGGAAGAATGAAGTGGCGATGAAGGAAGAAATACGGGCCATCTAGTTGCAAACATCTTGCATCCAAATACGACTAAGTTAGTCTTAATTTATGCGTACTTGTCCCCCTAACTCTTTCTGTTTGTTTGCACGGCGCTTTCGAGCTATTCTCCTCGCCTTATTCGTGTTCTTCGTCCATCCTCCTGCAAGGTGGTCCCAGGAAAATCCCTATATCGTTGCTTATGATCACAATCTCGAGGAATCGGGAAGCTTGGAGGTCGAATACGTCTCCACTTTTGGAACGCAGCGTGGCGGACCAGGGTTTCATGCCTACTGGGCAGCATTGAAATATGGCGTAAGCACCTGGTGGACCACCAAGCTATACCTCGACGGTCAGACAACTTTCGGCGAGAGTACCGTATTCACCGGCTATGGCTGGGCGCGGCGTCCGCCGGAGCCTCCCAGCCAAGCAAACCTTAGTTCCCTGCCGGGGAGGGTTTTGCAGCGTCGTTGAGAATCATGGCCAGCCGTATACCCGCTTGCGCCAGGCGCCTCTCGACAACGGCTGCGGCGGCATCCTGGTATGCCTGGCCGGCAGTCAAATGCATCCGCAACAATCTCTCACCGATGTGATTGTCGTCAGCGCAAGAGTGCACGGAAACGGGCGCTTCCACCGCGACCTTGGGCTTCAATTCACCGTAGGCCACAGACTCCGCCAAGTCGTGGCTCTCCCAAACCCAATCTTCCATATGTATCCCCGCCTTTTGCCACTGCTCCAATTCACTGCTGAACGCTTGCTCCAGATAGTCCGCGAACTCTGCAGGATCGGCGCCTTCCATATCGCGTTCGAGGATGGCGGTATCCCAAATTGCGTGGAGATTGGGAGAAAAGGAATCATGCGTCTGAAGCGGCACGCGTCGCAGGTAATGCACGGGTACACAATTGCCACCCAGATCGTTGTTGGTGGAGGCGTGCAAAGGCATGTGCAGATCGGCGACAAAGTGGACAAGATAACGGAGAGCCTCGGCGCGCTTGCCCGGTTCGGCATGACCGTCCTTGAGAACGGCCCATTGCTCGGCAATGGCCTTCGTGACGCAACCCTCCGCGCCGCAATACTCCTCTAGCGGATGGCGAGGGGCGCCGCGCGGAATATCGATGTAATGCCACGGACCATTCTTGCGTTCATTGCGCACGTCGTCCGCCCAGGTGGAACCGTCCGCCAGCAAATCGTGAATCGCGGAACCGCAAGAGCGTTTGACTAACGGATCAACCGGATTTTCTTCAAGGAGCTTCTCAACCAATTGGCGCGCTTCCGGTGTGAGGTGCCTTTCGGCGATCAAGGCCACGGTCTGATGGCCTATGCATCCCCAGGCATGGGCCAGCGGAACTCCCGCAACCAGATTGAGGAGAATAATAATCGCCGCGCCGGCAAGCGGGCGGACGGATCTCATTTCGTGTGCCATCTTCTCAACCTGGAAAAATCGCGTGCTAAGCACTCAGCCAGCGCGCCACGGGCTTCGCCGATTCCGTGTGGTCGCAGATAACGCGCAGGGCCGCCGTGATGGGGATCCCCAGGATGAGCCCCATTCCGCCCCACACCCAGCCCCAGAAGAGCAGCGAGATGGTGATCGCCACAGCGTTCAGGCGCACCTGGCGCCCGACGAGCTGCGGCGCGATCAGGTTCTGCGCCACGATGTGGATTCCCGTCAGCACAATCGCGATCAGCGCGAAATGGCTGATGGACTTCCACTTCACAAGAGCCAGAAGAAAAGCGGGGAGCCAGGCGAGCACCGCGCCGATGTACGGCACCATGTTGAGCAGGCCGGAAACGATTCCCGTGAGCACGGGATAGTCGAGCCCAAGCGCGAGAAAGAAGATGCTGCTGCAGGCGATGACCACAAGTGATACCACCGTCATGCCCACCAGATAATCGCGCAACACATCGCGCAAATCCTCCAGCGTCTCCTTTACTTGCGTGCGTCGAGCCACCGGAAAGAGTTGCAGGGTGCTGTGCCACGCCTCGCGTTTCCCCGCCAGCATGAAGAAAACCAGAAAAGGAACGAACGTGGCCTCCAGGACCAGGGCGTACAACGAACCAATGCCGCGGACCAGTAAGCTGTGCACCTCGCTGCTGGTGCTGCTGGGCTCCACGGGTTTCGGTGTGCCAGCTGGCGTTGTGAGTTCGGTCACGCTCCCCTCGATGCCGCGCAGCTTTCCCTGCACGGTACCCGTTGCCTGCTGCAAGATGCCCCGGTACTTTGGCCAATCCGCGGCAAAATCCGTCGTGCGCGTCCACAAGCCGTAACCCACCGAGAAAATCACCGTGATCAGGAGGAGAACCATCACCAGAGATCCAAGCGTTCGCGGCATATGCAGGCGTTCCAGGAACTCCACGGCGGGATCCAGAAAGTAGGCCAGTAGGACGGACAAAAGCAGGGTGATGACGACCCCGGCGGCGTAGTAGAAGAAAAGCAGGATGATCGCGGCAGCGACGATACGCAGGCTGAAATTCGAGCCTGAAACGCGATAGATAGTTGGTGGTGTTTCCGCTGTAGACACCAGTAACCCCTCTCGCCCAACACGGTAACATACTCGGAGAGTTTCGGGGTGGCCCGCGAAGCTGAGGTTACATGCTATTAACGCGGGTCGTTAGGCGGGTAGCAAGGCGAGTGAACGGTTTGGAATACCAATTCATGAAACCGTAAAGTGTGAATTCGCACGTATGTTAGACTGCCACGAGGCCACACCCACTCGGACTTTCACGCACGCATGGCAAAAGAACTCTTCGGCACGGATGGAATTCGCGGTGTTCCCGGAACACCACCGCTCGACGACCAGACCCTCTTTGCTACCGGACGTGTTCTGGGCGGTTTTTTGCGCCGCGAGCACGGCTCGGCGCATGCCCTGATCGGCATGGACACGCGTGAATCTGGTCCGCATATCGCGGCCGTGCTGGCCGCGGGTCTTGAGAAAGCCGGCGCGAGCGCCGAGTTTGCCGGCGTCATCACCACCCCGGGAATTGCCTGCCTGGTGCGGCAGAACGACTTCCAGGCCGGCGTTGTGATCTCCGCATCGCACAACCCCTATCATGACAATGGCGTGAAATTGTTCTCGCATGCGGGCATGAAATTCCCGGATGCGGTGGAAGAAACACTGGAAGCGGAGATTCTCCGCCTGCGCCCGGAACCGGTCTTCGACGCGCGTCACGCGCTGGTGGCGAATCACGCCCGGCATGTGGAATACCTTGAGTTTCTGCGCAGCCGCATGATCAACAACGCCAATCTTTCGGGCCTTCGCGTGGTTCTGGATTGCGCGAATGGAGCTGCCTACCAGTTGGGACCTGAGCTTTTCCGCGCATTGAATGCTGATGTCGTGGCCATGGGCGTGAACCCCGATGGCCGCAACATCAATGCCGGCTGCGGTTCACTGCATCTGGAAGGGCTGCAGAAACGCGTGCTTGCGGAAGGCGCGCGCCTTGGCGTGGCTTTTGACGGCGATGCGGATCGTGCGCTGTTCGTCAGCGATTCTGGACATGTCGTCAATGGCGATGGTGTGCTGCTGGCCGAGGCGCGCTATCTGAAAGCGCATCAGTCACTCAAGAACCAACGCGTGGTGGCAACTTCCATGTCCAATCTCGGCTTGGAGCACGCTCTGGCGCACGAAGGCATTTCCCTGGCGCGGGCTGCCGTTGGCGATCGCTACGTCCTCGAAGAAATGCTGAAATCGGGAAACAACTTGGGCGGCGAGCAATCAGGCCACATTATTTTCCTCGATGATAGTCCGGCAGGCGACGGCTTGCTCACCGCCGTGAAAATCGCCTGCCTGGTAGCTTTGCGCGGATCGCTAGGATCCCTGGTGGAGGGTTTGAAAGACTATCCGCAGAAGATAGTGAACGTAAAAGTGAAATCGAAGCCTCCGCTCGATTCCCTGCCCGAAGTCGCTCGCGCGCTCGCTGAAGCCGAGGCGGCGCTCGGGGACAATGGCCGAATCGTGTTGCGCTATTCGGGCACCGAACCGCTGGTCCGCGTCATGGTCGAGGCGGAGCACGACACGGATGTCCAACGGTATTCGCAGTCCATCGCCAACGCCCTGCGTTCCTCGATTGGGGCCTGAGCCGGAGCACCCTGCAAGAAAACCCGCCTCCTGCGTTCCAAGCGAGATGCCCTAGGAGGCTATTCCATGAGAGACGCTTTCGTTTCGCTCTTTGCGAAGTTCCGTACGCTTTCCCCTGTTCGACGCGGGTTATTCGTAGTCCTGGCCATCATCGTTGGCCTTCTTGTTTTTGCCCGAATGACCCCGCAGCCCATGACGAAGCAAGCTCGGCCCGGCGCCGCGCTCCCAGAAACCGAGATGGGGACCCACGAATTCCAAATGGAAGCAGGCCGTGCGAAGGAAGAATTGAAAGAGTATGCAACGATGTCGCCTGCGCCATTGGACTCCCGCGACTTTTCGGGCAGCAGGCTGGGTGGAATCATGGTGCCGGGGGACCCGTTGATTGCGCACACAGCGGAGCTCGCCGTGGCCACTAAAGAATTCGATAAGTCTCGGTCCTCTCTCGAAGAAATCCTCGGACGTCATCGGGGCTATGTGGCAAAACTCCGGATGGTGGGCAAGCCGACGGGGAGCACGCTCTCGGCGACGTTACGCATTCCTTCCTCGGAATATGGCCCAACGTTAAGCGAGCTGAAAACTCTCGGCCAAGTCGAGCGAGAGGAGGAGGCCGCGGATGAGGTCACGCAACAGCGTGCTGACCTGGAAGCCCGCTTGACCAATGCGCAGAGCACGCTGCGCCACCTGCAGGAACTGCTTAAGGGGCAGACGTATCCTGATCGCAACGTCCTGGAACTGCAGCGGCAGATCGCCGGCGTGAATGCAGACATCAATCGCCTGGAATCGGATCGCTCCACGGCGGAACACCGCGTCGTCTTTGCGAATGTCCTCTTTGCTTTGCGGGAGGAGATTACTCCGCCAACGGAATCCCTCGGGGCGGAATTTCACAACGCAGCCGTCACGGGATTTTCGGAAGCGGCAATGAGCCTCTCCGCCCTGCTTATGTTGCTCATCAGCCGCGGCCCCGTCTTCCTCCTATGGATCGCGATCCTCTATCTGCCCGCGCGACTCGCATGGCGTCGTTGGCGGCCTGCCGAGCTTCAAGGAGAAACGCCGGTCCGGAGCGTCTGAATGAGGTGCTGGGACTGAGGGACCTGCTCTCTTCCCAAAGACTGTAGGAAACCGTGAGCGAGTCTGTGGGATTTTGTAGATTGGACGGTTGACGAGCCGCCCTGGCAGGGGTTGGAATGCGCTAAGTGCTTTATTTCTAGTATGAAAGTACTACTTCTGAGGATGGCCTAGACTTGGCAAAGCGCGTGCATCGTATCGAAACAATTCATGAGATTGGCTTCCCGGGGTGGCTGGTACTCAACCTCGACTGAGTATCCGGTTATTGGGGGGTCGAATCGATTAAACAAGGGGGCTTGCACCGGCCCCCTTTATTTTTTGTCCATGGGCTCCCCCAAGTCTGAAAACTACTTGGATTCCTTGCACTTGCCATAATCTGAAAAGACTGTTCAAGAAAAAATGAGCGGCCGGTGGGGGTGCCGGCCGCTCTGGCGTGGGGGATGGAGGGTATGGACCTGAAGCTCGGTTCGTCTCCCTACCGCTCTGGAGGGGTTGGCCGCTCAACTGCGCTCGCCAGCAGCAGAACGACACACAGGATTAAGATCCCTACGATCATTCCACCCGCTCGAGGAGCCGAACTTAACTCCCGATCACATCCACAAGGATGACGGACACCAAGAGATGCGTCACTAGTCCGTGGGGTTCATTCGCACCAGTACCTTGCCCCGGGACTATTGGGGCGGTCCTTTAGTACTCTCTTACCAGCGTGTCAGCGAAGCGATCTTCCTGGAAGTGATTTGAACGCTCTGTGCGACGGCGAAGCCCTTACGCAAATCACAGAATCGCTTTTTCAAGGTTCGCCCGCTTTCTCTCGGCTCCTGCCTAGGCTATCCTTTTAGCACCATGCATGATCTAAGCTACTTCCGGGAACATCTGGACGTTTTCGCAGAGATGGCGAAACGCCGCAATATCACACTCGACCTCGATGGTTTTCGCGCGCTGGACAAGGAGCGGCGTGAGCTGATTACCGAAAACGAGCATCGCAAGGCGCAACGCAATAAAGCCAGCGACGAAATCGCTTGCCTTAAAAAAGAAAAGCGGAGCGCGGACGCCATCCTCGCGGAAATGAAACAGCTTTCCGAACGCATCAAGCAGGCCGACGAGCGCATCGGCGGACTGGACGCCACTCAACGCGAACTGCTGCTCACCATTCCGAACATCCCGCATTCCAGCGTGCCTGCCGGTCATGGCGCCGAGGACAACAAGGAGGTGCGCCGCTGGGGCAGCGCGCCGAAATTCGATTTTCAACCAAAGCCTCACTGGGAGGTTGGGGAACGCGCGGGAATCCTGGACCTGGAAGCAGCTGCGCGGATTACCGGCGCGCGATTCGCCGTATACAAGGGCTGGGGAGCGCGGTTGGAGCGCGCACTGGCGAATTTCTTTCTCGATGTGCACACGCGCGAGCACGGCTATACGGAAATCCTGCCGCCTTTCCTGGTGAACACTGCTTCACTGCTGGCCGCGGGCCAACTGCCGAAGTTTGCGGCGGACCTCTTCAAGTTGCAGGACACCGATTTCTGGCTGACTCCTACCTCGGAAGTGGAATTACACAACCTCTATCGCGACGCCACACTCACCGAGGAACAGTTGCCGATTCTCGTGACCGCATGGACTTCCTGCTTCCGATCCGAAGCCGGCGCAGCGGGTAAAGACACGCGGGGCATCCTGCGCCAACACCAGTTCCAGAAAGTGGAACTCTTCAAATTCACGCACCCCGAAAAAAGCTACGATGAACACGAAGCCTTGGTGCGCAACGCCGAAACAATCTTGCGGAAACTCGGATTGCACTACCGCACCGTGCTGCTCTGCTCCGGCGACATGGGTTTTGCTTCGGCGAAGACTTACGACCTGGAAGTCTGGCTCCCGTCGAGCAACGAATTCCGGGAAATTTCCTCTTGCTCGAACTGCGAAGCGTTTCAGGCGCGCCGTGCGGGCATCCGCTTCAAGCCGAAGGCCGGCGGAAAGAGCGAATTCGTGCACACGCTGAACGGATCAGGACTTGCCGTGGGGCGCACCTGGATTGCCGTGGTGGAGAATTATCAGCAAGCCGACGGTTCGATTGCGATCCCCGAAGTGCTTCGCCCGTATATGGGCGTTGAACGGATCCCAGCAGGAAAATAGACAAGAGCGTCACACCGGTGCGATTGTGATACGGAATGAATAACTCTTTTATTTTCCGTTAGTTACAATCTTTTAAAGCGTCGCCGGGTGTTCGCCTCCGGCAACCCTTTCGTCGCGCAACCTCTTGAAAGTACAGCTTTTTGTTTGACTCCCTGTGAGCCCCTGCATACACTCGCCTCAACGCCATCCAAGGGATAGAAAGGTCGAGTGAGGCGGCGGCCACACTCGCATTCAGAGATGACATTTATTGCTCGCTTGCTGCGGTTCGTATTCTGGGTCGTCGTGGTTTCCTGGAGCGTGGCGCTCCTGCGCCGCCTTGTGCAGCGCATGGGACAGGGCGCGGCACAATCGCAGGCACCCGTGGATGTGCCGAATGACGCGATAACGCGGAAACTGGTCAAAGATCCCGTGTGCGGCATGCACATCGCCGAAGTGCTGGCGCTGCCTCTGCGGCAGGATGGCGAGTTGCTGCACTTTTGTTCCATGGCCTGTCGGGACAAATTTCTAAGCGAGACGCGGAAAATCGCCGCGAACGGCTGACGCCAAAGACTTTGTAGAAGGAAAAGTGGTTCGGTGCAGTAGCGGGCTACTTGCGAAATCCAGCGCAATGGAAAGGACCGAAGCTGATGGCCACGGTCGCAAAACCTCAAGTCCCAACTCATCCGGTGGGTGTCCCTCCGATGGTGCCGCGGATCGCGCCGCGCGAAGAACTTAATCCCTTCCGCATCGCGCAAATTCAATTTGATATGGCGGCCGAAGTCCTGAAACTGGATCCAGGACTTCGCCAAGTGCTGCGCACTCCCAAACGCATTCTGGAAGTGTCATTGCCGACCAAGATGGACAACGGTCAAGTGAAGGTGCTGACCGGCTATCGCGTGCAGCACAACATTGCGCGCGGGCCCGGCAAGGGCGGGATCCGCTTCCATCCCAACGTGACACTAGACGAAGTGAAGGCCTTGGCGGCGTGGATGACCTGGAAGACCGCGGTGGTGAATGTGCCATTCGGCGGCGCGAAGGGCGGCGTCATCTGCGACCCGAAGCGCATGTCGAAGAGCGAACTGGAACGGCTGACGCGGCGGTTTGCCAGCGAGATTCTGCCGGTGATCGGGCCGGACAAGGATATTCCGGCGCCGGATGTTTATACCGATGCGCAGACGATGGCTTGGATTATGGATACCTATTCCATGATGGTGGGCCACACCGTGCCGGGCGTGGTCACCGGGAAGCCCCTTTCGATCGGCGGCTCGGTGGGACGTGCCGAAGCGACCGCGCAGGGGCTGGTGTACGTCGTTGAGGAAGCCTGCAAGATGAAGAAAATCTCCTTGCGCGGCGCGACCGTGGCGATTCAGGGTTTTGGCAACGCCGGTGCCACCGCGGCGCGGCTCCTGGCAGACAGGAAGGCGAAGATCATCGCGCTGAGCGATACGCGCGGCGGCGTGACGAATTCGCGCGGCATCGATCCCCTCAAGGCCATCCGCTATAAGGAACGTTCCGGGACGGTCGTCGGCATGCCCGGCGCCTCGCGCATTTCCAACGAAGACTTGCTCACGATGAAGTGTGACATCCTGGTGCCCGCGGCACTGGAAAGCGTGATCACGCTTCAGAACGCGGAAGCCGTGAAGGCGCGCATCGTGGCCGAAGCGGCCAACGGGCCGACCACGCCCCACGCCGACGAAATTCTCGCGCGGCGGGGCATCACGATTTTGCCGGACATTCTGGCGAATGCCGGGGGCGTCACGGTTAGCTACTTCGAATGGGTGCAGAACCAGGAAGGGCTGCTCTGGGATGTCGACGAAGTGAACATACGCCTGCAGAAGATTATGGTGCGGGCGTTCCACGACATGGTGGACGCCATGCGCAAGCACCACGTGCCCCCGCGCGCCGGCGCCATGGTCCTCGCGGTCAGCCGCGTCGCCGAAGCCACACTGGTCCGCGGCCTGTTCCCGTGATGGTAGGCTGAACCTGAGTCATCCTTATTCCTGAGACGCACGGACTCTTTCTTCTTCCCAAACGTATCGACGCGGGCCGGAAGGTCCTTCTGTCTTTCCAGCAAGTGAAATACTCCTTGCAGGGAGAAATGAGTGCGCGTACATTCGCAAGTGCCGGGCGTTTTCTGGCGCGCGGTGGGGAAAGGGCGCGCCAGGCCAAACGTGTCCGGCTATTTTCTTCACGGAAGGTGAGCAAACACGGACGATCATGAGCCATCTTCATGCACAAGCGATCGCCGTCCCGCCCATTTTGCTGGCGATCGGGGGATTTGACCCGAGTTGCGGCGGGGGCGTTGGCGCGGATCTCAAGACTTTTGCCGCTTACGGCTGCTACGGTGTGGCGGCCATTACTTCGCTGACGGCGCAGAACACCCTGGGCGTGGAAGCCATTCACAACACGCCCAGCGCGGAATTGCGCGAACAACTGGAAGTCCTGACGAAAGATTGCGACATTGCCGCGGTGAAAATCGGCATGTTGGGAAACCGCGCGAACGCGGTGATAGTGGCGGAGTTTCTCGACACCAACAAATTTGTTCACGTGGTCCACGATCCCGTGATGCGCTCTTCCAGCGATTCCGAGCTGCTGGATGCGACGGGAATCAAGTACCTGGCCACGGAACTCCTGAAGCGCTGCAGCGTGATTACTCCAAACATTCAGGAAGCGGAGATTTTGTCCGGCCTCTCGATCAAGGACGTGGGGGACATGGAAGCGGCGGCGCGCAAGCTGGTGGAAATGGGCGCGCATGCCGTCATCGTAAAGGGCGGCCACATGGAGAAGGCCGTGGACGTCCTCCTTGATGGGAATGAATTTCACCTGTTAAGCGGCGACAGGGTGAAGCTGGAGCACACGCAAGGAACCGGTTGCACCTTCGCCTCGGCTATTGCCGCGCAACTGGCCGCCGGAAGGTCGCTGTTGGAGGCGACCACGCTGGCCAAGGCCTACGTCATGAAGGCCATCGAACGAGCTTATCCTGTAGGAAAGGGGCGGTTACCGCTCGACCACTTTTACCGCATGAAGATCGAACCGCTCACGCGGGGAACGCATGAGGTGCCGCAGCACGGGTTACACGGTGCGGCCGAACCCGCGGCGCACTGACGAAGAATTTCGGGGCCCAGGTTCCTCCGAGCAAGACAAGGAGGGCATGTGCAGAAAATCTCCCGGTGTGAGAAATGTCAGCGTGGTATGCGTGTAGTTGGTTCCACGGGGTTGGGGAAAGAGGTCGAGCGGGTAGCGATCTGCCCCTACTGTAAAACCAAGAATAAAGTGATGTGGCCGAAGGGCGACAAGTTCAACGTGCAGCGCATCGCCACGCGCTAGGCACCTTTCCACTCCCCAGTTCTTCCACGCGTTCCCTCTGTTCGGTTTGTACCTCTCAAGGGATCAGTCTGCGCAACCTCACGTCACCAGCCTCCGCCCCCGCCTCCTCCTCCACCTCCTCCGGATCCTCCCGATCCGCCGCCTCCGCCGGAACCCGGGGCGGACGACGAAGAAGAGATGGCGCTGGTAAAGGAATCACTGAAAGAGGAAGCAAAGTTCGTCCCGCCGAATCCGCGGCCCGGAGTGCCTAAGTAGACCGTAGTCGCGTAGAGCGTGCTGGAATTGCCGGGCACAGAGCCCGCTGCGGCGAGGATGCCGGAGAATTTGTTCGCCCAGTCCTGCTCGACGTCCAGCGCCAATGCGTACGGTAGAAGCTTCTCAAACACCGCCGGCGTCTGCTGCGGCGGCATAGCGCGATTCAGGCGGTCGCTATCCACGGTGCCGAGAAACATCTTAAAGCCCTCGATCTGGTCCAGCAGGCGCCGCCCGACAAACGTCGGGGCTTTCATCAAATAGAAAAAAAGAATGTGGAGTAGTCCGCTGGCGATTACGAACAGCACCAGGGAAACGGAAGTGGTCCTCATGAGAATGACGAGGGCCACCAATTCCGCAAGGATAAACGGAATGGCAAAAAGCGTTAAGCCAATCGCCGGACCGGTTTTGCCCGCGGAATTCTGGCCGCCCGCAGAAACCGCGCGCCAGGACCGCACAATATTTCTCAGCAGGGCAGCCACGCCGATGGACCAGAAGGTCAGCCAGAAACACAGAAAACCCCCTATGAAAGGCTGCGGGCCGCCTTGGGCCATCAGGTAGACGACGACAATCGCCAGGGAAAGAAGAACCGGCGGCAAGAGGTAGCGGGAATTGGTGACGAAATAGACCTTGTACTCGGCGCTCTTGAGCCACTTCTGGATGGCGAGCATTGCTGCTTGGATGACCTGATGATTTTCCTGCCGCAGCCAGATTTCCTTGCGCCCTTCGAACAACACGCGGGCGAGCTGCTTTTCGTCCGGCGTGAGCACGCGTTCGTCTTTGTCCGCAAGACTGAGCAAGTAGGAACCGGCTTCTTCCTTGATTTTCAAGTAGCCGCGCACGGCCATGTCCAGGATCGCGGCGGCAAAGGTCTTGTTGTCGAAGCTCATGCGGACCAGATACCGCATGCCCGCCGGCGAGAGAGTTGCGGGTGGATCATAGAGCGGCATGATTACCCCGGGACGTGGGTCGCGGCCCACCTCCGCCCAGGCAATCAGATAGTAAAGGAGCAGGACCAGAAGGCCGGTACCCAGGAGAAGCGCGTCGCGATTGTCCCGAAAGAAATATTCGGCTTTTTGCGAAAACGTGGGCGGGGTGACGTAGCCCTTGGGCCAACTCAGCAATACGCTCAGGCCTTCCCTCGGGGCGAGTGGGCGCGTGGCGGTGAATTGGAACGCATCCCCGTCCCGCGAGGTGGACAGCTCAGCCTCCCGCGAACCTTTCGGCCCCGTGAAGCCCGCCAGCGTCACCTGGTCCGCAGGGATCGCGGAAAGCAAGTGCACGGTGGCGCTGGCGTGGTCCATGCGGAAATTCCAACCTGATCCGGTGACGTTCCAAAAAAGCTCGTCATAATCAGAGTAAAAGCCCAACTGCCGGTTGGTCGTGTAGCTCAGCGTGTAAACATGACGCCCCGGCGGAACGATCGCATTGGGATCCCCAAGGTAAATGCGCACTCCGTTGGCGTAATTCTCGACGCGGAATGTTTCTTCCGCGGAATCGCGCGTAGCCGTGAGCATTTGGAACCCGACAACATGGCGGTTGTTGTAAGGGTCGGAATAATGCGTTGGGAATTCGCGAAAGATGCCGTGACGAATGAGGCCGCCTGCAGCGACCACAGTGATGGTCTCTGTGACTTGAAGAGAAGAGTCATCCTGCAGCGTAACGTCACTATGGTAGTCAAGGATGCGCTCCGTTTGGGCATGGGATGGCGCGGCGCAGGCAAGCAGAGCGGCGAGGAGGAGGAACACACAACAGTTGAACAAGTGGCGCATGGTGAGGTGCTCCACCTCAGTCTAGCTGTAACAGGGCACGTATACAGGGCGCTGCGCTGAGGTGGTTAATTGCTAATCAGCAACAGAAAGAACGTACTGCAGGAGAAAAAACCCTCCGAGCTCGGCGACTCGCCCTGCTCTACAGCTCAAACGCGATAGACAATCTTACCGGCGACAATGGTCGCGGCTGGGCCGCCCTTGAACGATTTGCCATCGAACGGGGAATTGCGCGACTTGCTCGCCGACTCTTTCACGTTATACGTCCACGCCCGGTCCAGCGAAAAAATGGTAATGTCCGCGGGTTCACTGACGGCGAGTTTCCGTCCTTTGCCCAAGACGCGCGCGGGCCCAGTGGTAAAGAGTTCCACCATGCGCATCAGCGAGAGCTTGCCGCTGTGTACGAGTTGCTCCAGCGCCAGTCCGAGAGCGGTCTCGAAGCCCAGGATGCCGAAGGGCGACTTGTCGAACTCCACATCCTTGAGAGCCGGCTCGTGCGGGGCATGATCGGTGGCGATGGCGTCCACGGTGCCATCGGCAAGGCCCTGCCAAAGGGCTTCCCGGTCGGCGTGCGCGGCCAGGGGCGGATTCATTTTGTAGCGCGAATCGTAAGTCACATCTTCGTCGATCAAGGTGATGTGGTGCGGGGTAACTTCGCAGGTGACGCGCAGCCCATTCTGCTTGGCATAGCGCACCTGATCGAGCGAGGCTTTCGCCGAAAGATGCGCGATGTGCAGCCGCGCGCCGGTAAGCTCCGCGAGCTGGACATCGCGGGCAACGCACACGGATTCGGCGGCCGCCGGCATGCCCGGCAAACCGAGACGAGTGGAAGCGATGCCTTCGCGCATAACCGCGCCCGCCGCCAGAGAAACATCCTCGGCGTGCTCGATTACGGGGAGTTCCAGCGTGCGGCAGTAGTCCATAATCTGCCGCGCCAGCTTGGCCGTGGCAATGGGCTTGCCGTCATCGGAAACGGCCACAATGCCGGCTTCGCGCATCGCCCCAATCTCGGAGATGGCTTCGCCTTTGCTGCCCACGCTGGCGGCGCCAATCGGCCACACGCGCACGTGGCCGTGGGCCCTGGCGCGATCAACAATAAACCGCGTGATCGACGCATTATCGTTGACCGGCTTGGTGTTGGGCATGCAGCAGACCGCCGTGAAGCCGCCGCGCGCCGCGGCGAGCGTCCCGGTCTCGATGGTTTCGGAGTTTTCCTGGCCGGGTTCGCGCAGGTGCACGTGCATGTCAATGAAGCCCGGCGCGACGATCAGCCCGGAAGCGTCGAACACTTCCGCTCCGTTCGCGAGGGATATTTTCCCGCTTGGGGCGATTTCCGCGATGCGCTCGCCATCCAACAGGATGTCGTGCGGCGCATCGGTCTTGGACGCGGGATCGAGGACGCGTCCGTTCTTAATCAGAAGCATGAGCAGATTCCTTGGGTTTCTGTTCGCCTTTTACTTCGAGTGCGGGATGCGTGCCTTCCGTGGCTCCTATCATCAGCAGGTAGAGAATGGCCATGCGCACCGCCACACCGTTGGTTACTTGTTCGAGTACGGCGGAGCGCGGCCCGTCGGCCACTTCCGGGGTAATTTCGATGCCGCGATTGATGGGACCGGGATGCAGGATGAGCGCGTCCTTTTTGGCCAGGCGCATGCGTTCAGCATTGAGCTGGTAGAGCAGAATGTAGTCGTTTTGCGCGAGAGACGGCTCGTGCAGACGCTCGGTTTGCACACGCAGGACCATAATCACGTCCGCGTCTTCCAGCGCTTCTTCGACGCGATAAACGCAGCGGATGGGCGTTCCCGGCGGCCCGATCTTCTCCAGTTCGCGCGGAACCCACATGGCGGGTCCGCAGAGCGTGAAGCGGCAGCCGAACTTTCCGAGCAGATGAATGTTGGAACGGGCCACGCGCGAGTGGGAGATATCGCCAAGAATGGTAACGTTCAGGTCTTTCAGGGTGCCTTTGCGGTCGCGGATGGTCAGCGCATCGAGCAGCCCCTGCGAAGGATGCTCATGCGTGCCATCGCCCGCATTGACCACGGGAATTTCCAGGTGCCGCGCCACAAAGTCTGCCGCGCCTGAAGAGGAATGGCGCATCACGAAACAATCGGGCTTCATGGCATTCAGGTTGTTGGCGGTGTCCAGCAGCGTTTCGCCCTTCTTCAGGCTGGAGGCTTCCGCCTGCAAGTTCATGGTATCCGCGCCGAGGCGTGAAGCGGCCGTGCCGAAACTCAGGCGCGTGCGCGTGGAGTTCTCGAAAAAGGCCAGCACCACGGTTTTGCCGCGCAGCGTGGCGAGCTTCTTCAGCGGGTGACGCTGGATTTCCTGAAATGGCTGGGATTGATCGAGAATGAAATTCAATTCGTCCGCGCAGAGCGGTTCGAGGGCGAGCAAATCACGAAAACGATAGGTCACATTTGGGCTCAGATGATCACGCGGCGGGCCTCGGAGCGTCGAGGACTTCTCCGCCCCTTCCTTGACCTTATTTTACGCGGACCGGCGTCACGACGCAAAAAGTTCCCTGGTGCCCCCTAAGACTCCACGCGGTCCACGAGGACGACGCGCTCTTCGTTATCGATCTCTCGCAAGCGCACCTCGATAATCTCGGTGTCGCTGGTCTGGATGTCGCGGCCCACGTACTGCGCCTCGATGGGCATTTCGCGATGGCCACGGTCGATCAGCACACACAAGGAAACTCGCTTGGGCCGGCCAAGATCGAACAGGCCGTTCATGGCAGCGCGGACCGTGCGCCCAGTGTAGAGCACGTCGTCCACAAGGACCAGGTCCAGGCTGTCCACCGGGAATGAAATATGCGAGGACTGCAGCACCGCCTGCGGCGCGACCTTTGACAAGTCGTCGCGGTATAACGTGATGTCCAGTGTGCCCACCGGAACTTCCACGCCATCGATTCCGCGCATGGCCTGCGCGATTCGCTGCGCCAGGGGCACACCGCGTCGGCGAATCCCAATCAACGCCAGATGCCGGGTGCCCCCGCTCTTTTCCACAATCTGGTGTGCCAACCGCTGCAACGTGCGGTCTATTTCCGCCGCGGACATCAACTGACTTTTTTCGACGATTCGCATAGTTGCGTAATCCTAGCACAACTGGCGGCCACAAATGGCGTGACGCCCGGCACAGAATGGCGTGCGCATTTACGGGTCATTCCCTGGGGCATGCTAGACTCTCGCTGACTAAGGAGAGGCGAAAATGCGCTGGGCGGCGGTCGTTCACTTGGTAAGGCGGTCTTTGGGCGTGACATTTGCGGGGGTGTTGTTCACTGCGCTGGCTTTTGGGGCCCAAGCGCCGAGGAAGCCCCCCATGAGGAGTATCCCGCATCCCGCGCACCCGAAACTCGTGGTGATGATCGTCGTGGATCAGATGCGCGGCGACTATGTGGACAAATTCCGGGGACAATGGACTGGCGGGCTCAAAAGGCTGGTGGAGGAGGGTGCGTGGTTTCGTGATGCGGCCTATCCCTATGCGGCCACGGAGACCTGCGTGGGCCACGCCACGATTTCGACCGGTGCGTTCCCGGCGAGCCACGGTATGATCGCCAACGCCTGGTGGGACCGTGATCAACAGAAAATGGTCACCTGCACTGGTGATCCCCATGCGAAAAATGTGGCCTACGCAGGCGGCAGCACCAAAGGCGGGGATTCCGCGGTGAGGATGCAACTGCCCTCCTTCGCCGAAGAACTCAAATTTCAGACGAGTGGGGCAACACGCGTGGTCACATTCTCTCTGAAGGCCCGCGCGGCCATCACCCTGGCGGGACACAAAGCGGATGCCGTCACTTGGCTGGATCCGGGCACGGGCGCCTGGGTCACTTCCTCAGCCTACGGCACGATGACCTTTTTGGAGGAGTTCACGAAAAAGCACCCACTGTCGGAGGACTATGGAAAGACGTGGTCGCTCTCCCTGCCGGAAAGTGCCTACTTCTATGACGACAAGGCGACGGGCGCTGCACCGCCCGGGGGTTGGTCAGCCAGTTTTCCGCACGCATTGCGCGGGAAAGGCGGGAACACATCCGTCGATGAGTTGTTTGTCGAGCAGTGGGCGAGCAGTCCGTTTGCCGATTCCTATTTAACGCGTGTGGCGGAGGCTGCCATCGATTTTTTGGGCTTGGGCAAGGCGGGTGATACGGATTATCTGGGCGTGAGCTACTCCACGCTGGATTACGTTGGCCACGCCTATGGCCCACGCAGCCGTGAAATTCAGGACATTCTGGCGCGTTTGGATGAGGATCTCGGCGAGCTGCTGGCGCACCTCGATCATAAGGTTGGACGAGGCAACTATATCGTGGCATTGAGCGCCGACCACGGCGTCGCGCCGGTGCCCGAAGATATGGCCAAGACGGGCGTTGATGCTGATTTGTTGAATCTTCCCGACTTGCAGGAACGCATGGAAAACGCGTTGAAGCCGTTCAACTATGCGAAACCTGCGATTGCTCGTATGGCCGAAGGCAACGTCTACTTTTCCCCCGGAATTTATGGCCGCTTAACGCAGGACCCCGCGGCGCTGCGAGCAGTGGTGGATGCGGCGCTGACGCAGCCGGGCGTGTCCGCGGTCTATCGCGCGGAAGATTTAAGCGGAGCAGTGTCAAGCAGTTCGCAAATCCGTACTGCCTTGACGCTCAATTATTTCCCTGGCCGTAGCGGTGATCTGTTCATTGTTCCGAAGCCCTACTGGCTCGTGGATGGATCCCCTGCGGGCAAAAGAGGTGGCTCAGGCACAGGACACGGAACTCCTTACAATTACGATCAGCATGTGCCGTTGCTTTTGCTGGGATACGGAATTCAGCCGGGCGAATATTTTGCTCCGGTCACGCCAGCGGACATCGCACCGACCTTTGCCGCGCTTTGCGGCATCACACTGGCCACGCGCGATGGGCGTGTCCTGGCGGAAGCTCTGCATACACGAGCTTCCAAATAATTCCACAAGCGGCGCAGGATTTTTCAGATGGACCAGGCGCTTCGTGCTATCCTCTCCCCAGCGTGAGTTCCTCTGACCGCGTTGACCTCCGTGTTCAGGTTGGCGCCCTGCGCCTCGCTAATCCCGTCATCGCTGCAAGCGGCACTTTTGGCTATGGCTTAGAGTTCGCTCATCTGGTCGACTTGAACCGCCTGGGCGGCTTTGTCACCAAGGGCATTTCTCTCGAACCCATCGAAGGGGCACCCGCTCCCCGGCTCTGTGAAACTCCTTCAGGAATGCTGAACGCCGTAGGATTGCAGAACGTAGGCGTTGCTGCGTTCGTCAAAGACAAGCTGCCTTTGTTGCAAAATTACAACACCAACCTTATCGTCAACGTCTTCGGATACACCCTCGAGGACTGTGAGAAGGCAATCCGGTGGCTGGAGGAAGCCCCAGGAATCGCCGTTTATGAGCTCAATATTTCCTGCCCCAACGTAAAAAAGGGGGGGATGCAGTTCGGAAGTAATCCCGATTTGGTCGCGGAAGTCGTTATGGCAGCCCGTCAGGCTGCCAAGCAGCGTCCCCTCTGGGTGAAGTTGATGCCGTTGGTCACAGACATCGGTCTAATCGCAAAGGCGGCTGAGTCTTCGGGGGCGGATGCGCTGACCGTAGCCAACACCTATCCTGCTATGGCCATTGATTTTAGGACGGGGAAGTCGAAGCTAGGCAACCTCACTGGGGGGCTCTCAGGTCCAGCGATCAAACCGATTACTCTTCGGTTGGTCTGGGAGGCCCGGAAGGCGGTGAAGATCCCTATCGTCGGCTTGGGAGGGGTCGAGACGGCAGAAGACGTGCTCGATTATATCTGTGTAGGCGCATCGGCAGTACAGGTCGGAACGGCCAGTTTTGCTGACCCGAGGGCCAGTGAGACAATAATCAGGAATTTGGAAGCGCTAGTACGAACGATTAAGTGCAATACTATCAGCGATATAAGGGACCGATTTGGGACCGATTTTGGTTGACATAATGCTGTTTTTCTACTACACTTTTTGAACGTTTGTAGTGAAAAGAACACACTATGCAACGACCGCTCTTCATCGCTTGGGCTGCTATTCGGTGGGTGCCGCTGATGTTCCTCATCGCACCTGTCATGGAAGCTCCGCTCGTCGCTCATCTGAGTGAGCCAGTCAAGCCCATGAAGGTTTGGGTGGGCAATGCCAGTTGGTACGGCCCGGAATTCAATGGCAAGCGGACCGCCAATGGGGAGACCTTTAGCGCTGAAGGACTGACTGCGGCTCACCCCAACTTGCCCTTCAACTCCTGGGTGCGCATCGTCAACCCGCGAAACGGCAAGTTTGAAATGGTACGTATCAATGACCGGGGTCCCTACCAAGAGGGACGCGAAATTGATGTATCCTATCGGGTAGCCCGAAAGATCGGCCTGATCCACTCGGGAGTGAGCCAGGTGCGGCTGGAACTGATGCAACTGCCGCCCAAGCGCGACCGAGCCGACGAAAGCCAGAAGTAAAATGTTTCGGGCACGTCCCGAACCTTGACCTTTGACGCCCATCCACGCAGCAGCCTGATTGTTGCCCTCGATTTTGACTCTCTGTCCACAGCGCTAAATTTCGCCGAGCAGGTGGCGGATCTTGTTGGCATGTTCAAAATTGGCAGCCAACTGTTCACATCCGCTGGACCCGAGGCGGTCCGCCAGGTGGCGCAATTGGGAGCGGGCATTTTTCTCGATCTGAAATTTCACGACATTCCCAATACGGTGGCGGGAGCTGTACTTGCCTCTGCGGCCCTGCCTGGCGTGCAACTCGTCAATGTGCATGCGCTAGGCGGCAGCGCGATGTTGCGCGCTGCGGCGCAAGCAGTCAGCGCTGGCGTGCCCATGGGTGCGGACCGTCCGCGGCTACTTGCAGTGACCATCTTGACCAGCATGGATCAGAAGGCCGTTCGCGAAGTGGGTATTGGAGGGCCACCGGCATCACGCGTGGTGAAACTCGCAAGACTCGCGCAGAAGGCCGGCGTGGATGGCGTAGTGGCCTCCGTTCGGGAGACCAAGGCGATTCGCAAAGCTTGTGGCAGGGAATTCTTGATTGTGACCCCGGGCGTGCGCCCCAAAGAGACGTTGGCCGGCGGTAAGAAAGACGATCAGACGCGCACCGCTACTCCCCGCGAAGCGATTCGCGCCGGAGCCGATTTCATCGTCGTGGGACGGCCCATTCTGGCGGCACCTGATCCGCGCGCCGCAGCCCAGGAAATTGTGGACGAAATCGCCAGTTCCAAATAGAAGAGTCTTTGCGAACAGCTTCCGTTCGAGTTTCGGGAGATGCTGTGTCCGCCATTCAGGCAGACTACGAGTGCATACTTTGTCTGTGGCGACCCTGACCCGGTAATGAAGCCGATGGTTTCGCAAAGGCATAGCGGGCGAAATTCATTCCCTTCGGAATTCATGAGCTCACCTCTCAAGAGCGTCATCGTCGGCACCGCCGGCCACATTGACCACGGCAAGTCCACGCTGATTGAAGCTCTGACCGGCACGCATCCGGACCGCTTGGAGGAAGAGAAGCGCCGCGGCATCACCATCGATCTTGGCTTCGCCTTTCTGGAAGAAAGCGGCGTGCGCTTTGGTTTTGTGGACGTGCCGGGACACGAGCGTTTCGTGAAGAACATGCTTGCGGGTGCATCGGGAATCGACCTCGTTCTGCTGGTCATCGCCGCGGACGAAGCCATTCGGTCGCAAACCCGTGAGCATTTTGAGATTTGCCGGCTGCTCGGCGTGCAACGCGGCGTGATCGCCCTGACGAAAAGCGATGTGGTGGACGCGGATACTTTGGGACTGGTGCGGCTGGAAGCCGAGGAATTCGTCAGAGGATCGTTTCTTGCCGGCGCGCCTATCCTGCCCGTCAGCGCGAAAACAGGCACAGGAATCACGGAACTGAAGATTGCCCTCGTGCAAGCGGCGCGCGAATCAAGCGCGAGAGACACGTCGCGCTACTTCCGCCTACCGATTGACCGCTGCTTCCCTGTGAGAGGTTTTGGCACTGTGGTGACCGGCACGGCGATCTCGGGCCAGGTGTCCGCCGGTGAAGACATTGAATTGCTGCCCACGCATCAGGTTCTGCGTGTTCGCGGATTGCACTCGGGCGGAAAAGCTGTCGAGCACGTCGAAGCGGGGCAACGCAGCGCGGTGAATCTCTCCGGAATTGAGCATACTGCCATTCAACGCGGTATGGTCATTGCGTCGCCGGGGCGCTTCCGCGCAACACGCCGCGTTGACGTTCGCCTGGAATTGCTGCCTTCAGCCCCTACACTGAAACACCGCGCGCAAGTTCATTTTCACGCCGGTACGGCCGAGACCGTCGGCGAAATCTATCCGCACGAAGGGCCATCCATCCTGCCGGGAACAAGTGTTCTGGCGCACTTCAAGCTGCAGGACGAAATCGTTTTGGGGCGCGGCGACCGCTTCATCGTGCGCCAGTTTTCGCCGGTGGTGACCGTCGGTGGTGGCGCGGTCCTCGATCCTCTGGCCCGGCGTCCCGCGCGAAAAGACACCGGGCGTATCGCGTATCTCGCGACATTGGAGAAGGGCACGCGCGAGGAAATTGTAGCCGCGCTCGCCGAACGCAACATCCTTGGCGTCCCGCTGCAGGAAATTGTCGCCCGAACAGAATGGTTGGAGAACGAAGTGCGTGCCGTGGCCGAAAACCTAGCTCTGACCAAACAGGTCCGTATCGTCACGTCCGAGCCTCTCCTTCTGCTCTCTGAAAGAACCTTCGCCGACATTTGCGAAAAGTTGCTGGCCCGCGTGGAGTGCTTCCACAAGGAAAACCCGCTCCTGCCCGGCATCGCACGGGAGGACCTAAGAGCCAGCCTCAGGAAGCGAGTGCGGACAGAATCTTTCCGCACGGCGCTTGAGGCGCTTGTGCAGGAGAAAAAACTGGTGTTGCAGGCGGAGCTTGTGAAGAAACCCGGCGCGGAAATTACCCTGACGCCGGAAGAGGAGCGCGCCAAACAACAGATCGAGGAAGCCTTCGCGAAAGCCGGCCTGGCGGCGCCCCCGGTGAAAGAGGTTTTCGCGCAGTTGGCTATCGAGAATGCCCGTGCGGAAAAACTGCTGCAGATTCTGCTTCGGGAAAAGGTGCTGGTTCGCATTTCGCCAGAGCTCATCTTTCACGCCGCCGCGCTGGATCGCCTGGCGACGCTTTTGAGGGAATACAAAAAGGCGAAGGGCGAGCGAATTGGGGTGCCGGCCTTCAAGGAACTCACCGGAATCACCCGAAAATACGCCATACCTTTACTCGAATACCTCGATCGCCAGCGGTTGACACGCCGCGCAGGGGACGAGCGTGTTATAATTTAGGGTGCTGAGGATAGCCGGTGTCCACAGCCTGAGGGGTGGCACGACAGGTTTTCGTTGGCGGGTGAAGGAGAAATCATGGAATTTCCAATGCACTGGCTGGTTATTCTGGTCGTCGTGCTGATTTTATTCGGCGGACGCAAGATTCCGGAGTTGATGCGCGGACTTGGCGAAGGCGTTCGAGGCTTCAAGGAAGGCATGAGCGGCGCGAACCAGCCGCAACCGCCGGCACAGCCGACGCAAAGCTCGAGCGAGAAACCTGCAGAAGAGAAGAAGTAGTCGCTGCTGTTACAATTTGAAAAATTTACAGTGGGCGGCCTGTGCGGCCGCCCATTTTTTTGGCAACAAGATGTCGTCGGACCGTGGAAATTCATCACCTGGATGCGAGCCTCGTTTGTGTCCAAATGGTAAGTAGCCCATGCTACTTACTCGACAAAGCTGCCCTTCTGACCAGTCGCACCACCACAACTTCTTCCCCAGACTTGTGTATTACAGGGTGTCCAAAGGATTCAGGTCGAACACAAAAAGGAGACTAGGTCATGAGCAACAAGTTCCCGAAGTGGACGATTGTGCCTGCAGCGGTGCTGCTGCTCGGCACGGTGGCGCTGGCACAGGATCCCTCATCCAGCGGATCGAGCGGCAGCTCCGGCAGTTCCGCTTCGCAAGGGTCCAGCACGCCAAGCACGGCGCCAGCGCAGAAGCCAACGATTGCGCAGCGCAAGGAAAATCAGCAGGACCGCATTTCGCAGGGCATAAAGAGCGGCCAACTGACCGCGGGTGAAACCTCCAACCTGGAAACGAAAGAAGCGGCCATCAATGGTGAAACCCGCGCCGACCGCGCTGCCAATGGCGGAAAGCTGACGCAATCCGAAAAGCAGCAGGTCAACTCGCAGCAGAACAAGCTTTCCAATCAGATTTATCAGGACAAGCACAACGCCAATACCGCGCATTATGGTAACAATCAGGTTGGGCAGCGCCGCCAAAATCAACAGGACCGCATCGCCCAGGGCGTAAAGAGCGGCCAATTGACTGCCGGCGAAACCGCCAAGCTCGAAAACCAGCAGAAGGGCATCAACCAGCAAGTGAAGGCGGATCGCTCTGCAAACGGCGGCAAGCTTACAACCGGCGAGAAGCAGCAGGTCAACAAAGAACAGAACGCCGCTTCCAAGAACATCTACAACAAGAAGCACAACGCCCAGACGCAGCCAAAGGTCAAGTAGCAGAATCCAAATCAGGAAATTCGAAGCGAAGCGCCTCGGCCTGGCCGGGGCGCTTTTTTTTGACGCTTTAGGGAAACCGCAGGGTCCCACCAGAAAGCAGCGCGCTGGCGAAGCGCGAATCCTCGCGCTGCACTACATCGGTTCGTTCTCCGTCCAGCCCAGTTCCCGCAGGGCCGCGAGAAGATGTTCCAGGGGCAGCCCGACAACGTTGTAGTAGCAGCCCTCGATGCGCGGAATGAAGCGGCCGGCGCGCCCCTGAATCGCATAGGCGCCGGCCTTGTCATAAGGCTCTTCGGTAGCGAGGTACCGGGAAATCTCGTCTGCGGTCAGCCGGGAAAAATGCACCAGCGTGGTTTCCACGAATTGCAGGCGCTGCGCATCTGGCAGGCGAATCAACGAGACGCCCGTGTGCACGGAGTGGGTGCGCCCGGAAAGTTGTTCGAGCATGTGGCGCGCATCCTCAGTGGAACGCGGCTTGCCCAGAACCTGGCCATCGAGGACGACCACGGTGTCCGCGGCAATCACAATCGCCGGACCCACGGAGCGCGCGGCCACCAGATCCGCCTTGGCGTCGGCCAGCCGCTGCACGAGTGCCTGCGGCGCTTCCCCCGGGTAGGGCGTCTCATCCAGGGCCGAAGAAACCACCGTGAACGACACGCCTGCATCGCGAAGGATCGCCGCGCGCCGCAGTGAAGTGGACGCAAGAATGAGTTTCATGAGGCCCGCCTAGCCGGAAGAATACTACAGCGAGCGCGCACTGACAGCCCGTGCCTTCGCGCAAAGGAACGTGGCTCAGATGACGACGGATTCCTGGTATTCTCCGTAAACTTGGCGCATGGCGTCGGAGATTTCCCCCACCGTGGCGTAGGCTTCGACAGCGGCGAGAATAGCCGGCAACAGGTTTTCGGGTGTTCCGGCACGCCGCTGGAGTTCTCCGAGGGCCGCCTTCGCCCTGGCCGTATCGCGTTTCGCGCGCAGCGCCCGCAGCCGCACTACTTGCGCGCGCTCGATTTCCGCGTCAATGCGCAACGTGGGAATCTGGTGATGGTCCCCGGTCACGAAATCGTTCACACCAACCACGATGTTGTCCTTGGATTCCACGCCGTGCTGATAGTCGTAAGCAGCACGCTGGATTTCCGTCTGCACGAAGCCCCCTTCGATGGCCTTGATCATCCCGCCCATGGCGTCAATCTTCGAAAGGTATTCCTGCGCGCGCGCCTCGATCTGTTCCGTGAGCGATTCGATGGCGTAAGAACCGGCAACGGGATCGATCGTGTTGGTCACGCCGGTTTCGTTGGCAATGATCTGCTGCGTCCGCAACGCAATCAGCGCCGATTCTTCCGTGGGCAGCGCCAGTGCTTCATCCATCGAATTGGTGTGCAACGATTGGCAACCGCCGAGGATCGCGGCCAGCGCCTGGATGGCCACGCGCACGATGTTGTTTTCGGGCTGCTGCGCGGTAAGAGACGACCCGGCCGTTTGCGCGTGAAACCTCAGCAACAGCGAGCGCGGATCCTTGGCCTGGAAACGAGCGCGCATGATTTTGGCCCACAGCCGCCGCGCCGCGCGGTACTTGGCAATTTCTTCCAGCAGATCGCTGTGTGCGTTGAAGAAAAACGAAAGTTGCGGCGCAAATTCGTCGATTTGCAGGCCCGCGTCGAGCGCCGCCTGCACATACGCGATGCCATCGGCAAGCGTGAAGGCTACTTCCTGGACCGCGGTCGAGCCTGCCTCGCGAATGTGGTAGCCGGAAATGGAAATGGTATTCCACTTTGGAAGTGCGCTGCGGCACCACGCAAAAATGTCCGTCACGATGCGCATCGCCGGACGCACCGGATAAATGTAGGTGCCGCGCGCGATGTACTCCTTAAGGACGTCGTTCTGGATGGTGCCGGAAAGTTTCGCCAGGCTGGCGCCTTGTTTCTTGGCCACGGCAACATAAAGACAAAGCAAAATCGCCGCTGTCGCGTTGATGGTCATGGAAGTGGAGACTTTTTCGAGGGGAATCTGATCGAAAAGTGTTTCCATGTCTTCCAGCGAATCAATCGCCACGCCGACTTTGCCGACCTCGCCGAGTGCCAGCGGGTGATCGGAATCCATGCCGATCTGCGTGGGAAGATCAAACGCCACCGAAAGCCCCATCTGCCCTTTGCTCAGGAGATAGCGGTAGCGCTTATTCGATTCGACGGCGCTGCCGAAGCCAGCGTATTGCCGCATCGTCCAAAATCGTCCGCGGTACATGCTGGGATAAATTCCGCGCGTGTACGGAAATTCACCCGGGAGGCCGAGTGCCTGCTCCGGATTCCAGTGCTCGAGAGAACGGGAAGTGTACAAACGCTCCAGGGGCAGACCCGAGAGAGTGGTAAAGCGCGGCTTGCGTTCCGCGGGTGTTTCGGTTTCAGCTTCACCGTCAGGCATCAGAGAAATCTGCTTCCTGAGTGAACTTTTCACTCGAAGAATAAGCGGCTGCGGGTCCGCAGCCGCGCTGTACTACAACTGCCGGGCGCGGCGAAACGAACCGACGGCAAAGGCGATGAACACACCGGCGACGCCAACCGATACTCCGATGAGCCAGTGGGCGACGTCGCGGGTCCACGCGCGGAATGCCATATTCAGCCAGCCCAGCGCCAATACCGCAAACGATGCGCCGACCATTTCGTGAAACAACTGCTTGAAAACCCGCCATAATCGGCGAAATCCGCGTAGTTCCCCCGGACGAGTGACCTTTTCCCCAGCCGTGCTCATACCTGCCATCTTAGCGCAGATTGTTGCAAACAGCCGCCCGCACCCCGTCCCAAAGTACAGTTTCGTGCCTGTGAATGGATTGAAGACAACGCCAAAAGGGCATCTTGTGTCGAATCGAGTGTAGGCCTAAAATCAGTTCAGGAGTACTGGGGGAGCCACCCTTGCAACTTGACGATCATCTCAAGAATCTCCTGCGCGAGCTGGGCCATGCCATCAACGACACAGTCTCGGAATCGGAGCGCATTACGGGCGCAATCGCCGGCGTGCGCGCGCATGGCTACGACATCGTGCTGAAACTTGATGCCACCATTGGCCTGGCAAAACGCGATGGCAGCAACGCGGAAGGGCCAGCAGGTATGACCACACAGGACCGCCGCTTCCTGGAGTCCCTGCGCATACAGGTGGACCAGGATTCCTTGGAGCAGGAACCCGAGAATCGGCCCGCCGCGCGGCTCACCATGACTCCGCAGGATGTACGGTTCCTGAAATCACTTCGGATTGCTACGGACGACATCGAATGAAGCGTGTCCTCCAATTCGCGGGCGTCGGCGCGCTGGCAATGTTTGTGAGCGGCGCGTTTGGAGTTTCAAAAACTGCGGCGCAGACGCCCGTGGTCGCTCCGATTATCGTGGACGAGGCCGCGCCGATCATTGTGAACGCGATCAAACCGAAGCCCAAGGCGACAGGGTTGGTAAAGTTCCATGGCTTTGTGATGCACGCGAATATTGCCCAGGTTACCGTGCGGGCCAAGGACGACGAACGGGCGATTCAGACTTTTCCCCTCGGCGAAAAAGCCTCCGCGAAAATGCAGCAAATCGTTGATAAAGGCGGCTACCAGTACGGCGACAGGATCACCGTCTATTACGACCCGCAATCGCTGAAGGCCATCAAGTTCAAGGGTAAACCGTCGCCGCCGCTCTAAAGGAAGCGAGCCATGCTACGCTTTCCTGCCGTTGCTGGTAAGTTTTATCCCGCCCATCCCGGGGAACTCTCCTCCCTGATTGCAAAATTCACAGACAAGCTATCTGCGGCTGAGCCGGTGCACGTGCGCGCTTGCCTGGTGCCTCATGCTGGGTACGTCTATTCCGGAGCCGTTGCCGGCGCCGTGTTTTCCAGCATTTTTCTGCCAAAGAAGATTCTGCTTTTGGGCGTGCGCCATTACCCGCGCGGAGAAGCTCTGGCCATCCTCTCGGAGGGATCCTGGCGAACACCGCTGGGAGATGCCGCCATCGACTCTTCACTGGCGCAGCGTCTGCGCGCAGCCTGCCCAGCTTTGCACGAAGACGCGGTCGCGCACAGCCAGGAGCACTCACTGGAAGTGCAACTGCCCTTCCTGCAGGAACTCGATCCCGGGTTTTCCTTTGTGCCCGTGGTGCTCGGCACCATCCGCTTCGATGAACTGGTCGCGGTGGGAGAAGGAATCGCCCGGGTTCTGAGCGAGGCGGAGGAAGAGATTCTTGTGGTCACCTCCTCGGACATGAATCACTACGAAGACGACGCAACGACCCGCAGAAAAGACCGTAAAGCAATCGACCGCATGCTGCAACTCGATGCCAAAGGGCTGTATCAGGTCTGCCGGGATGAAGAGATTTCCATGTGCGGAGTGGGGCCCGCCGTTGCCATGCTCACAGCGATGCAACGTCTCGGCGCAAAACAAGCCGAACTCGTGCGCTATGCCACTTCCGGAGATATCACAGGCGATCGCGACGCCGTGGTTGGCTACGCGGGCATGACATTTGCTTGACACGCGCGCAGAACTATCCGCAGGATCTGCAAGATGGGAATGTGGACATTTCGAGGGCGCGGCGATTCGCGCCCCAAATCGATACGATCCAGAAACGATCAGTGCGGATGCGAGCCCCCGCCGCCTCCCGAAGGATGCGATGAAGAGGGAGACGAAGAGCCAGAAGAACTTCCCGAGTTGCTGCTGCCTCCCCAGACCGACCCACCGGAAGAACCGGAGCCGGGCCGTGAGGATCCACCCCCCGGAGTGTGCGCTGGCGGCGGCGTCAAAGCTGGACGAGGTGGGAGAGAAGCCCGCGGCACGGCCGGAGTTGACGGGGTATTCGCTGACTGAATCATCCTTGCAGTAGGCGGCAAATCGTTCGCCGCTATGGCCGTGGGCGTCTTGACCTCCTTTGAAGTTATCGCGCCGCTCGGCGGATTGTTCGCGTTCACGAAACGATGTTCCTGTGGATCGTAGGTGATCGACGAGCCAAATACCGGCGTCGCGGCTCGGCCCGTCGTATTCCCCGCATACATCGTACGCGACACCCTCGGCGGCGCCGCACTGGCGACAAGGCCACCCGTGAAATTTTCCCTCGGCGCCTGCTTCACCACCGTCCATTTTTCCGTGCTTGTTATTGCCACGGGCTGTCCGATCTCGCGCTCTTGCACCAGAAACACGCCCTGCCCTAAATTCACCGGCGTCTTGCCGCTCTTGTCCAGCGGATGAAGCGGCACAACGCCGATCTTCGTACCGGAGCGTACCCACACTGCGGTCACCGGGTGCCACTTCACCGGGCGTCCGAAGCCAAAACCCGCGGGGTTCCAGCACCAGCCGTACATCGGCGAGGAAATCCAGCCGCCATAGTGATAGGGTAGCCAGCCCCATTGCGCGGATCCAACGAAGGTCCAGCCAAAGACCGGATCTAAATACCAATCGCCGAACGAAAAAGGAGACCAACCCAAGCCGGCTCCAAACGGCCGCCAACAACTGCCGTAGCCTCCCATGGAAAACCACGAGCCAAAGGTGTAGAGATCCGCGAAGCCCGCGGTGTAGTTGGGAGAGCTCACATACTGGCTGGAGGAATTCATGGCCGCGATTTCATTCTCGATGCGCCCGGAAACCCAGTGATCAAAATCATCGTTATCCGCCGCGCGCCCGACGACCATCTCGCTCGCGCTCCCCGCATGCACCGAAAGAGACTGGCCCTTTTCCAGCGGCGTGGAGTGATCGTTGCGCAGCGCCGCGGCGCTACCCCGCTCCACCTTCACCGTGCTGCCATCGTCAAAATTGTCCATCCGGAACGTCGTCCGGCCATTGGCCTCCACGGTAAAGTCCCCGCCGGTCACGCTAAAGTAGTCGCCGCTTGCCGGACTGACATGAAAGGAAGCGCTTCCCTGCCGCAGAACCAGCCGCGTGATCCGTCCGCCGTCATGCAACGACAGATCGTAGAACTCCAGCACTGTGTTCGCGCTCAAGAAAGCCATCGCACCACTCTCGAACTCCACCTCAGCGCGTCCGCTTCCGGTGGCTAAGACGTAGCCTTCGCGGAGCGGCAGGTTTAGAACAGCCCGTTCCCAGGTCGCATTGCCCTCAGCGAGCGGATCGTCATGGAAACTCGGAGCGTACCGGACATCCCCCTGAATCAGACTCAGCCGCACGATGCGCGCGTGGCTCGCATCCGCAAATGCGACCGAAGGCATCACCGCGGAGATGGCCAAAACCAGCAGACCAATGAAGCATACGAAGTGTTTCATGGGGAACCTCGATGGGGGCGCATCCCTCTGTCTATTAGACGATAGCGCAAAGTGGCAGGTTGCGTTAAAGGAATAAATGCCAGTTGTCTTGAAGACCAGATGTGTCCGATTGCGAGATGTTTTTGACGCCGAGAACAGAGGGTTGCCTGGTTGATCGCGTGCTCCGATTTCCGGCTGGAACGGAGGCGGGAACTGACCTTCAACTGTCTAGCAATAACAGAGTTACTGGTGTTCTTGCCGGTCCAAGTAGCCCCGCTGTGGGCTGCCCTTCTCCACCGGAAGTTGCTCCGGGGAAGGTCACGGGCAATCCATCGGTCTGATTCTCCGCCTCCAGAAAATGCAGAGAGTCCCCTACCGGCTTACGGGCGGAAGATAATCCCGCTGATATTTCGCGAGGTTCACTTTCTGCCAATCGCCGCGGATAATGGCTGCGCGGATCTGTGCAGGAGTCTTGCCTTTCCGCGTCTGTTCGTAGGAATAGAACGCTTCCTTCACGCAGATGTCGCAGCTCGAGCCATGCCTGCTTACAAAACAGTCGAGCAGGCTGCCGTGCCCCTGGCTGCGGTCGCAGTGGCAATAGCAGGGCTGCTGGTAGAGCACTTTCTTCATGCGTCCCGCCACCACATAGGCGTTGAAAATCAGCTTGTCGGTGAACAAGGAAGGCTCCATCGTTAGAGGCAACTCGCCCTGCGGGGGCTGCGCGTGGTAGGCGGGCACGGGTTCATCGGCGGAGGCGTGCTGCATCCCAGGCATCGGCGGCGCCTGGGAGGAAGCAAATTGCGGGCTCAACAGCAGGGCCGCGGCGATCAGCAAAAGCGCGCTACACGTCAGAAACTTGGCAAAATGTCGCATGGAACCCCTCTCTCCGGCTAAGACCGTGTATTCCCACTGTACGTGGGCTTGGTGCGAAATTCCAGTTGCGTGCCGCATCCGGCAATGTTTCCGCGCCTCCCGTTTCGCCTCTCTCACCCTCCGTCATTCCGCCTTCCCCCGCTGTCATCCCGCCTGCCCCGAGCGGAGTCGAAGGGACCGGAGCGGCCCGATTTTCTCCTGCGCGCAGAGTTATGGAGCGTCGGGCCGCGGAGTGGAGGGACCTCTCCGCCCTGTTGTCCCGGCCACCCCATCCCAATTCGGGAGGGAAGTGTTGGCAAGGGAGTACCCACTCCCCCCGGGTGTTTTTGTGAAGCATGTCAAAACAAAGGGGTTGCAGGCGCGAGTGTGCGCAAGTGTGTGAAAATAGGGAAGTTAGAAACGCACTATTTTGATTTGCAAAGCCTTTGTTTTGATATGGATGCGCACTGTTGGTGCGGAGGGTGAATGTGCTGGGGACCTGCGGACAGCGGGCGGGCTTGTGCCGAGCATTCACGGCACATTATACCGCTATAATTACCAAATGTCAATCAATATTTATGAGATACTAGTTCTGGGACTGGTACGAGGAGCGGCGTCAAGAAAAGGGAAAGTGAAAAACCGCCCTCCAGAAGACGACGGGCGCAGAAAGCGCGCACCCTTTATGAACCAAACGCAAAGGGTGCGGCGCCCACGGTTTACCAGCTTGCAAGGGTGGGCCACCCGCCCTGGGCCTCAGCGGTCGCAAAGAGCATCACAAGGATTGCGAGCTGACAGCCGAAACGATTGCGGAGCATGAAAGAGCCTTCTTCGATGACTTGGCCGTTTATTTTTTCTTGCTTCGGCAGTGCTCCTCGAAGCGCACTCTGGCCGGATCTTCATGGCCGTTATCAAGCTCCAGCATGCACGATGCGGCTATGTTGGCTCCCTTGGGGCCAGGCCACTCGTAGTAATCATCATCAGCACGCTCCGCTAAACGGAGCGTCCAACTCCCCGCAAAGTCCGCGCCTGCTATTTTGGTGAGCCTGATGTGACTGTCTTTTACATCAGTTTCCACAGTAACGCTCTGCGCGGCGACGAGTTCAGGGGGAGCCTCGAACTTGCCCTCTCGAACCGGTATTCGCAAAGAGTGGCCGCCAAAGCTGGCTGTGATCTCCGCAGGAGCGGAACACTGACGCCCATTGTGAATGACCCTAATCTGGACAGTCGTCGGTAGTTGCTGCGCTGGCGACTGCAAGAACGACAGTAGCAGCATTCCCATAACTCCGAACCTCGTAAGATTCTTCATCTCATTGCCCCAAAAAATCTTTCAGCTTCATTGGTTTCCCGATGACTCCCGCGCTGTTGTAGAAGTACACCTTGTGGTCGCGTGCCCCGAAAACGATGTTTATTTGACCTGGGAGTGCAGCCGCTCTGTCTGCGCCTGACGGTCCCTGGACCCAGCTGTGGGTCGCAGTCGTGCCGGATGGATGTACGTGGGCGGCTACGCGAGGATCAACTATCGAGTTCGCTACTTCTTGGTTCGCCGGTTTCCCGGATGGTGACACATGATCGGCTGTGTCGGGATTAGCGTAGGGGCCCGGCTTGTCGCGCGACACAACCCAGCCGCCAGAAGCATTCAGCCCAGCCACGGCGTACTCTTCGTGGAATCCGCCTGTCTTGTCGTCAGCGGTCGGCGAGTTGCTGTCCTTGATCATCCCCGCCAGGGTAGCCCTAGTGTCCGATGGAATCTGAGCCGTAAGGCTTTGCGGGGTTTGCTGATTTTGCGCCTACTCACGGACCGCCCCGTCGTAGTTGCACCTCCTTCAAATCGTAGATTTACCGCTGCGGCTTGTTGGTCGCTGAGTTCTCCTGTATTTCAACCCACACCGGCTGAGAAGCGATCTCCGGTGATTCTGCCCAAAGGGCAGGTAGATCGCGTAACTGCGGCGCAACGAACTCCTTGCGTAGCCAGCTCTTGTATATGACTCGGATTGAGTAACGCCCAGGTTTTGGGAAGCCATCCTTTACGGGAAGATCAAGCCACGTTCCGTAGAAAAAGCCGCTGTCGAGTCGAACGAGGATTGATGTGTCCCCCTCCTTTGGCGGCGGCATCATGGCGTCGTGAAGAACGTGTGAGGGAAGGGCCTTGCCTTGCTCATCGCTGATTTCCAGTTTGAGACCGCCCGCAAAGCCGCCCCAGAACATTCTTCTGTCCACGTAGACCGTCGCATCGCTCGTGTTTTCGAGCGAAACATCCAGCTTCACAGTGTCACTCGTCGAGTACTTCTCGTGGTCAGTTCGAATGACCACGCTGATGGGCTGAGCCGCCCTAGAACTCTCAGCCCGTTGTGGGACTTGGGATGGGGCCATTTTGACACCTATCTGGAACAGGAAAATTGCAAAAATAGCTAACGGGTAAATCCTGAAAAACCTCGAAAACACAAGCATGGTGGCTCCCTCTCGTCACTGACTGTATCCTTGCTCCATGTGTTGCTGCATGGCCGCTCGATTCCGGTCATCGATCCATTGCTCAAGATGGACCCTCTCAGCGTCGCTGAAACCAATCTTGTTCCCGATGCCGAGCTGTGTCCTCCCCGCAGATTGCTCATCTCTCCATAGGTTCGCACCGGAATACTTTCCCGAGTTGAGGTAGTGCTGCCCTTCGTGGCCAAAGAGAGATCCCAGCCAGGCAGCTGATGAATCGTGGATAAACCCGATGGATAGGGTCATCGAGCCTTTGCCGGTCGCACCAAGTAGAGTATTCGGCCCGGACACTGCGAACGAGGAAATCTGCCCAATCGCTTTCGTTTGGTCTGCCGTGAGCGAAGTGGCATTTTTGTTGATCAGGCCAGCCGCAGCCGCAATAGCGTTGCTAGCTGTAAGTTGGTCGGCTGCGGAGAGTTTCGCGCCGTACGTGATTCCCACCTTGTTGCCAAGAACAGTGACAGATGTGAGCGGCGTATTTTGCGCCTGCTGGGCGGCTTGTTGCTGCTGTTCCTGGAGGCGGAGGGTCGCCTGCGCCGGGGCGGCTTCAAATTCGACCTCTATTAGTTCAATTGTCTCATACACAGGGTTAGCATTCGAAGGGTCCCAAAACCCGCCGTACGTCCCCACCTGGTAAATGAAAGGCGTGTGGCCATCGAGGTCGGCGAAGGATTCGGGGTCGTCGGCGACCATGGAATAGAGGTTGAGGGTTTGCGGGTTGGAGAGGTTGGCGTAGGGGACGGGAGCGGGAACGCTGGACCAATCGGCGCTGAGCCAGCGGCCGAAGCGGTTGGAATAGTAGCGTGCACCGAAGTCGTCGTTGCCGGTTTCGGTGTCGCGCTCCTTGCCCTCGAATTTGTAATTGTTTTGCGTGCAGGAGTCAGTGTAGGCGCGCTCGCCGCCGTAGGGATAGAAGTCCGCGTCGTAGCAAACGACACCGGTGTTGCTCGTGACGACACGGGAGGTGCCGAGGTGGTCTTCGACGTAAAACTGCGCGGTGCTGCCCGCCGGGAGCAGGGCGACGCGCTTGCCGCCGAAGAAGACGTATTCGTTGAGGGTGTTGCCGGAAGCGTCGGTTTCGGCGAGGATTTCGCTGCCCGCGCCATACCAGTAGAGCTTGCTGCCGACTTTGGAGACGCGGCGGCCATCGCCATCGTAGGCGTAGCAAGCGGTCGTTGTGGAGCAAAGATTGGGCGTACCGCCCGACGTCTGCTCGCGGGCCAGAGACGGTTGTATCCTATCGGCCATGTGCTATGCAATTTCAGGGGAATCGGCGGGGGAATTGCGTTGTGCATACGATGCGCGTTCGAGTAGGTGCTTTGCGCGCAGGTGGCGCTGCACGCGGCGGCCCCACGAGCGCACAAAAGTGTAATTCAGGGCGCCGCCGATCGCGGAGCTGGCCAGGGGCACCATACGGCCGACCCACTTCTCCGCGCTTTCTTCCCCGATGCGCACAGCCAACCGGCCTGCCAGGCGCGGCGCGAGTTTCTCCACCATCTGCTTCTCCGCGAGATCCTTGCTGAAGTCGATTCCGGCCGCTGCAGCCGCGGCCAACCACAGTTCGATGCGCTGGTCGGTCCCTTTTTCTTCAAAACCATAGAGCAGGCAAAGCCGCTGAATCAACCGCAAGGTAATGACCGTCAGGAGGCTGGCGTCCGGCAGCAGCGTCATAATGCCGCCCAGGCCAAATCCGGCTCCCTGAGCCAAAGCCAGGCGCTGTGCGTCGTGGATCAGCCGCTCGGCGATCGCGTCTAGCTTATCGAGGGGCACATCCTTCATGCGGCCAAAGTGGGGCACCCACAATTCGTGCTTCTGGGACAAGTACTTACGGAAGTCTTCCGGGTCGATCTCGACGGAGCGGAGTCCCCGCAACACGCCAAAGCGCAGGAACCTCCCGAAGGTCCGCCCTGCCAGCGACTTGGGTAACCGTGCCATAGGCTTAAGCATCCTATGGCGTTTAGAGCCGGTCAAGGCACGTTACGTTGTACTCGCCGGAGGGGGGAGTATTGACCTGCTCGCGCCATTAGGACTGATGTCCTACTTGACGCGGGACGCGATTTAGGTAAACTGCGCTTTTCGATATGGCGACACTCGCTCCACTCATGCCCGCCGAAATCACTACGGACCTGGACTTTCCGCAGCGAGAGGCGGCCTTTTTCTATGGGCTTTTCCTGCGCGGCCATTCCGCGGAGAGGTTGCGGCAGGATATCGACGTGCCCCCCGCCGTGCTGGCCAAGTGGCACCGGGAAGTGGAGCGCGAGCCGCACCTCCGGGATGTGCTGAGCCGCATGGTGGAATACCGGCGACACGTTTTGGCCATTTTCGATTCGCTGATTGGTTGCGAAGTGCAAAACCGCCGCGTCCAGTAGAACGTCCGCTCCGCGCGGCCCTCCTTGCAAGCTCCCGCCCCCCTGCGACATGAATCTTCCGCACTGCGATTTCACCAGCGCAGGCAACTTACAGGCATCCTTCGCCCGTCTAACTAGAATCGGGGCCAAGTCTCTTCGAATGAACAAGATTACTGAATTGACGCCGGCTATCCGTAGGATTAGAATGCAGAAGTCGTAAGGGTGTCTCAATGTCAAAGATTCTTCGGACCTTTTCCACCTATCTAATGGGCTTCGCGTTTCTGGCCTTGCCGGTGTGCGCACAGCAAGTGCAACAGCCTCAGGATGCCGGAGCGCAACTTCCTCCTCCAAATCAAAAGCTGACCAAAGAGCAAAAGCAAAAGATGAAGAAGACCCTCAAGGAGTTGGAGGGTCCTTACCGGACGTGGCTTAACGAGGACGTCCTCTACATCATCTCGCCGGAAGAGCGCAGCGCCTTTCTCCAACTGGAAACGAATGAAGAGCGCGAGCAGTTCATCGAGCAGTTCTGGCTGCGCCGCAGCAGCAACCCCGATCTGCCGGACAATGACTTCAAGGAAGAGCACTATCGCCGCATCGCGTACGCCAACGAGCATTTCGCTTCCGGCATTCCTGGATGGAAGACGGACCGCGGGCGCATCTACATTATCTGGGGCAAGCCTGACGAAATCGAATCACACCCCACCGGCGGCACCTGGGATCGCCCCGAGGACGAAGGCGGCGGCGAGACGACGACGTATCCATGGGAAACATGGCGCTACCGGTACCTGGAAGGGATTCAGGAAAACGTGATATTGGAATTTGTGGATCCCAGTGGTTCGGGCGAATATCACCTGACGATGGATCCGTCAGAGAAGGACGCCTTGCTCCATGTTCCCAACGCCGGCCTGAGCACTTTGGAATCAATGGGCCTAGCATCGAAATCCGACCGGTTCAGCCGCTCGGATGGCACGTATCTTCCGACGACCATGGGCGGCACACCGTCCAGCCTGGACGAGTTTACCCGACTGGAACTCTACGCCAAGGTGCAGCGGCCACCGGAGGTAAAGTACAAGGACTTGGAAGCGCTGGTGACTTCGCGGATGGTGCGCGATCAGATCCATTTCACCTATCGCACCGATTTCATGAAAGTGACGAGCGACACCGTTTTGGTGCCCGTCACGGTGCAGATTCCCAACCGCCAGCTCCAGTTCAAATCCAAGGACGGTGTGCACTCCGCTTCGATGAACATTTTCGGGCGTGTCAGCACGTTGACCGGCCGCACAGTGCAAACCTTTGAAGATTCCGTCAGCAAGGATTTTCCAGATTCGCTCTTCCAGCAGTCCGTGAAGCTTTATTCTATTTACCAGAAGGCGCTGCCGTTGCGTCCCGGATTGTACCGCCTGGACCTGGTCATCAAGGACGTGGAAAGCGGCAACGTTGGCGTAGTAAATTCGCGCCTCGCGGTGCCCCGCTACGAGGATGAAAAGCTGGATGCCAGCACCCTGATTCTCGCGGACCAGATCGAGCATGTCCCTGCCAAGCAAATTGGCACGGGCCAGTTTGTTTTAGGCTCCACGAAAGTCCGGCCGCGCCTGGACGGCGATTTCACCACCGCCGACAAGCTGGGCATCTATCTTCAGGTGTACAACCTGAAACCCGACGAGAAGACCCATAAGTCCAGCGCCACTTTTTTATACACCGTTAAGCAGGGCAATCAGCAGGTCATGCAGTTCAAGGAGACCTCGGAGGACATGAAGCAGACCGGCGACCAGGTCACCATCGAACGCCTGCTGCCTCTGGCAACGCTGGCGCCGGGTAAGTATACTCTCGAGGTCAGCGCCACCGACACCTTATCGCAGGCTAGCATTTCACGGTCGGCTGACTTTTCGATCAGGAACCCTTTGGAACCCAAGACTGCGGCGAACGCTACGCCGGGGAGGTAAACCGACTTGAAGCACGGCCCTCTCCTGTGCTTCGGAGTATTTTTAGCCTCCGCTGTGGGTGTGACTTGGGGCGCTCTTCCTGCAACGGCGCAAACGCCCCCGACGCCTTCCTCTGGGACGGTGTCCGGCGTGGTGCGCGACTCCGCCGGTATTCCACAACTTGGCGCAACCGTGGAAATTTTTTCGGAGGCGCCAGGCGTCTTTGCGGTGCGCCAGTTCCTCACAAATACGCAGGGCATTTTCAAGGGCGAGAAACTCGCCCCTGGTTTCTACACGCTTCGCGTGACCCTGGCCGGATTCCTGCCCAGTCTTGAGAAGCACATCCGCATCTCCTCGAATCTGACCACCGTGGTGCGCGTGCAGTTGGAATCCATGTTCGCTTCAATCGACCAACTCCGCCGGCCGCCGTCCAACGGCGCCGCAGAGCCCGACGATTGGAAATGGGTATTGCGATCTGCTTCGGGTCTGCGTCCCGTACTCCAGTGGACTGAGGACAGCACTCTCACCGCTCCGACTATCGTGGTGGAAACGAACCCTTACAGTCCACACGGCCGCGTCGAACTCACCAATGGGGCGCGACGTCCTGGCTCCGTTTCCAGTGTTGGCGGAGCGCCAGGCACTTCCTTTGCCTACGATCAGCCCATCGATGGTTACAATCGAATCGTCTTCGCAGGACAGGCCAGCTATGACCCGGACTCTCCCGCTGGCGGCCTTGCCGCGATTTGGCTGCCTACCGGCTCTTCCGCTGCCGGGCCACAGAGCACAATCGTACTTCGCGAAGCAAGAATTGGCCCGGAGGGCGCCACATTCCGCGGCGTGCGTCTCGATCAAAGTGGATCGCAGACCTTTGGCGAGCGCTTCCTGCTACGCGTTGGCGGCGAATATGTTCTTGTGGGCGCCGGGTCTTCCGCGTGGAGCGTGCGTCCGCGCTTGAAATTGGAATCCCGGCTTGCTCCCAACTGGTATTTGGATACGGTCTACGCGGCCCTACCCAGCAGTGGTCTCCCAAGTGACACGGTGGCTTCGGATCTCAGCGGTTCGGCCGCTCCCGGCAATTTGACCAACGCCCTCAATCAGCTCGATACCTTCCCCGCATTGCTTTGGCGCAACGGGCGGCCCGTTCTTGAAAATGGCCAGCACGAAGAAATAGCCTTGGAACACAAGGTGGGAGGCCACGGCGCCCTCCAAGTGGCAGGGTTCCACGACGACAATCGTGACGTCGCCCTTTACGGCCGCGGCGTGGACCTGCCTTCCTCCGAGTTTATTCAGGATTTCTACTCGAGAGGATTTGCTTACGACGGGGGATCCTCTTCGGACTGGGGCGCGCGCCTGGCCCTGCGGCAGAAGATCACTGATGACGTGGAGATCGCGACTGTCTATGCGTTTGCGGGTGCGCTCGTTCCGGTAAGCGAGGCCGACGGAGTGTTACGCGATGCGCTCCGCACGCTGCCACGCCACTCTCTCGCCGCCAAGGTCAGCGCCAAAGTTCCCCGGACGGGCACCAGCCTCAGCGCTGGCTATAAGTGGATCAGCGGCATGAGCGTGTCCCGGGTTGACCCTTACGGCGAGAGCATCTACCAGATCAATCCCTACCTGTACATCGGCATTCGCCAGCCACTGCCGAGGTTTGCGCTGGGACGTTGGGAAGCCAACGCCGAATGCGACAACCTCTTTGCACAAGGCTATGTGCCCCTGAGCACACCGGAAGGTTCGGTGCTTCTGGTGCCCGCATTTCGGAGCTTCCGAGGGGGATTGAGCCTGCAATTCTAGCGGCATGTGAGCTTCTGGAAAGTTGTATTTGCCCTACCAGAAAGCGGAAGTCGTTTCGCCGGAACCCCCCCTGGCTATGGAAGTATATGGATCATAAGTACTTAATATGAAGGCTCCCCTACCAAAGATTGGAAGACGAGTTGCACGCTAAATACAAGTGACGGAGTCTCTTTGTCGCCCTAAGCCATGAAGGAGAATCTAAGAGTCAGGGTGGGTGCGGTCGTCCTCGCGCTGGCGACGCTGGCGGCGGTGACCTACGCTTGGCTCAATTTCCGCCAGCGCTCCGAGTTTGACCTTGTCGATGACGGTGTTGCCTGGTCGGATAGCGCCGACGGCATCGAAGCCTGGCGTGTGGCTCCCGATTCTCCCGCGGCGGGCGCGGGCATCCGCCCAGGTGACATTCTCCTCACGATCAATGATTACGCCGTTCCCAATGCGGCGCACGTCGCGCGCCGCCTGTACCGGGCAGGCCTATGGACGCAACTCCGCTACAAACTCACGCGCAACGGCGAAGAGTTTGAAACCCGCCTGATCACCACTCCCGCACATAAGCCGATTACCGTGGAGAACTACCTGCGGGTGGTCGGCCTGCTGTACCTTTTCATTGGACTGTTTATTTTCATCCGGCGATGGAACGCGCCGCGCGCGGTGCATTTCTATGTTTTCTGCCTGGTCTCCTTCATCCTATATTCGTTTCAGTACAGCGGAAAATTAGACGCTTTCGATTTGGAGGTGTATTGGGCCAGCGTGGCCGCGCGGCTCCTGGCGCCGGCGCTGCTTCTGCACTTTGCCCTCGTTTTTCCGGAGCGCACGGAGTCGGCGCGCAAGTCACTTCTGAAGTTTGCGGCTGTCTACGCGCCGCCCCTGGCCCTCTTGCTCGTGCACATTCTCGCCGCCGTGAATGCACTGGGCTTTGTTCCCACGACGCGCTCGCGGGTACTCCTCGAAGAGCTCGAATTGAGCTTCCTGGGCACGTATTTTGTGGCCGCCGGGCTGGTCTTTTATCTGAGCTACCGCCGCTCCCGCTCGGGGGTCCTTCGCCAGCAGGTGAAGTGGCTGACGGCCGGCACGCTGGCGGGCAGCCTCCCGTTCATCCTGCTGTACATCATCCCGTACGACTTCAACGCTGCGACGCTACCCTGGATGCAGTTTTCCGCGCTCAGCCTGGTGCTCATCCCGCTGTGCTTTGGTTACGCCATCATTCGCTACCGTTTGATGGATGTGGACATCATCTTCAAGCGCGGCCTCGCTTATACGGCGGCGACAGCGGCGGTGGCGGCCATCTATTTCGCATTGGTCGCGCTGATCGCCGAAATCTTTCACGCGCAGACCAGCGGGCCCGTTGCCGGCATGATCGCCATCGTGATCGCCGCCTTTCTCTTTCAGCCTTTCCGCGAAGGCATTCAGGCGCGGCTGGATCGCTTCTTTTATCGCGACCGGCTCGATTATCGCCGGACGCTGATCGAATTCGGCAGCACGCTCACGAACGAAGTGCGGCTGGAGCCGATGCTGGGTTCGGTGATGGACCGCGTTTCACAGACGCTTCTTGTCGATCGTCTGGCCATCTTCGTCGAAGATCCTCAGCGTCCCGGCGAAATGCGGCTAGCGCGGTCCATGGGCGTGCGCCTCGCCGAACCTCTGGACCTCAGCTTCATCGCGTCAACCCGGCCGGAATTCCAGCGCGGCCCACTTTTCTTCGAATCCTCACGCAGCGCGCAGGAGGTCGGCGATACCGTCCGCCGCACCCTCGAGCAGCTCGATCTCAATTACTTCATACCATGCCGCATTCGCGAACACACCGTGGCCGTACTTGGGCTGGGCAAAACGGTTGACGGTGATTTTCTTTCCAGCGATGACGTGGAACTGGTACAGACCATCGCCGGCTATGTGGCCATCGCGCTGGACAATTCCCAACTTTATTCCTCGCTCGAGCAGAAGGCTTCCGAAATTGCCCGGCTCAAGGATTTCAGCGAAAACATCGTCGAATCACTGAACGTCGGCGTGCTGGCCGTGGATCTCGAAGGCACGGTGGAAGCCTGGAATAGCCGCATGGAACAGGTCTTCGGTGTGCCTCGCGACGCCGCGGTGGGCCAACCCCTCGGCAGCCTTCTTCCGGCGGAGCTTGCCTCGGAAATTGCCTCTCGCGACGATCAGGAGCAGATCACCGGTATTTACAAGCACCGCCTGCAGCACCAGGGGCGCTCTCTGATTTTGAATGTCTCGATCACACCGCTCGTGGGCAAGTCGGGTGAGCGCATCGGCCGGCTGCTTCTGTTCGACGACGTCACCCAGCGCGAACGCATGGAAGAACAGATGAGCCAGACCGAGAAGCTCACCTCCCTGGGGCTGCTGGCCGCGGGAGTCGCGCACGAAGTCAACACCCCACTGGCGGTCATCTCTAACTACATCCAGATGCTTGCCAAGGAAATGCCCGATGGTGATCCGCGCCACTCCATCATCGAAAAAATCGTCAAACAGACCTTTCGCGCCAGCGAAATTGTCAATAACCTGCTGAATTTCTCGCGAACCGGGGCCGGCGAACTTGCCGATGTGGACCTGAATCGCCTCGTCGAAGAAACGCTCTCGCTGGTCGCGCATCCCCTGAAGACATCGCAGATTCGCGTGGTTAAGCAGCTCAGCGATGGCCTTCCGCCGGTGCGAGGTTCCGCCAACAAGCTGCAACAGGTCTTCTTGAATCTTTTCTTGAATGCGCGCGATGCCATGCCCACGGGCGGAATGCTGGAAGTGCGCACTGCCGCGCACAATGGCAGCGTCGAGATTGAAGTTGTTGACACGGGCAACGGCATCCCCCGTGAACACATCCATAAGATTTTTGATCCTTTTTTCACTACCAAGGCGACAGGGCGCGGCACAGGCCTCGGCCTGTCCGTGAGCTACGGGATCATCAAGGAACACGCCGGTAGAATCGATGTTCGCTCGACGCCAGGCCGGGGTACTTCCTTCCACGTCGAATTCCCCGCTGTCAGGAAAGCGGTCCATGTCTAAAGGCTCGATTCTTGTTGTTGACGATGAATCCGAGATTCGCGAAGGCCTCGAGCTTCTCCTGAAGTCGGAAGGGTATCAGGTCTCCAGCGCGGAATCCGGCCAGGTGGGGCTGTCTCGTCTGGAAGAACGCCCATTCGACCTCCTGCTGCTCGATGTCAGCCTTCCCGACCGCAACGGCATCGACATGCTTAAGGAAATTCATCGCCAGGATCCCCATCTACCCATCGTTCTGATTACGGCCTATGGCTCCATCGAAATGGCGCGCGCCGCGTTTAAGAGCGGGGCGATGGACTACATCACCAAGCCGTGGTCCAACGACGAGCTTCTGATGCAGGTGGCGCAGGCCGTGGAGGCGCGGCGTCTGCGCGATGAGAATATCCACCTGAAGCGCGCACTCAAACAGCGTTTCAATTTCCCAAATATCGTGGGCAAGAGCGACAAAATGCTCGCGCTCTTTGATCTTGTCGCCCAGGTTGGTCCTTCACGCTCCACGATTTTGATCAGCGGCGAAAGCGGCACCGGAAAAGAGCTCATCGCCAAGGCCATTCACTCGGCCTCGCCACGCGTGGACAAGGCTTTCGTGCCCGTGAACACCGGCTCCATTCCCGTCGATCTGCTCGAATCGCAGCTCTTCGGGCACGTCAAAGGCGCTTTTACAAGCGCCGTGGCCTCCAAGAAGGGGCTCTTCGAGGTCGCCGATCAAGGCACTATCTTTTTCGACGAAATCGCCACCGTCAACCCGGAAACCCAGGCCAAGCTCTTGCGCGTGATTCAGGAGCGCGAATTCATGAGGCTGGGCGGCACGGAGCAGATCAAAGTGGACGTCCGGATTGTGGCGGCCTCCAATGTCGATCTCCTCTCCCTCGTCAAGGAAGGCCGCTTCCGCGAAGACCTGTATCACCGGCTAAACGTCATCCATCTCCACTTACCACCGCTTCGCGACCGCCGTGAGGACATTCCGCTCCTCCTGGTTCATTTCATGGAACGTTTCTGCCAGGAGAACACCAAACCCTTGCGGCAGTTCACGGCGGCGGCCATGAAGCTGCTCATGGATTACGACTGGCCGGGAAACGTCCGCGAACTCGAAAACGTCGTCGAACGCGCCGTTGTTCTCTCCACCCAAGAGCGCGTCGATGCGGACCTCCTGCCCGATTCTTTCCGCAGCAAGGAGATCGTCCGCGGTGTGCGCCTGCAACTCTCGGAGTTTCTCCCACCTTTGCCGGGTGAATCGGGCGCCAGAACCGCGGCTGACAATCCCAATCCTTCTCTCTTTCAGATCATCGATGAGGTGGAGCGCCGCATCATTGTCGATATGCTGGAGCGCACGGGCTGGAATCAGACGGAGGCGTCGGAGCGCTTCCTGATCCCCCTTTCCACCCTCAATCAGAAGATCAAGCGGCTCGGCATTGACGTCCGCCGGCGCGGCCGCAGCGATGAGGTGGTTTCGGCCACGACCGGGAAATGAACGGCGCACCTTCCGGCCGAGACACCCGCGGCCGCGATCCAGCTCGCACCATCGAAACCGATGCCATCGTTCGGGGTGCTATGTTCGCTTCTTCGCGACCACGCCCGCGTGGTGGCTTCGTTTTTGCAAATTGCATTCTCCGCGTCCGGCAAGAAAACGGCCGGTTGTTCCACGGTGCGCTCGAACGATGCTGCCGCAACGACACCCCTGCCGCGCACTGACCTGAAGGGCAGCCGATCGCCATCCCCACTCGTGCAGCGTTGTTCCGTCGTCCTCGAGGTCGACCTTGACCTAATCTTTGTGGTCCGAGGTTGGTTCGTCGTCTTCGTCGGCTGGCAGCGCAGGGTCTGCGTCTGCGCTGTCTTCGGAATTCGCTTGGGCCTTGCGCGCGGCCTGCAGGCGCTCGAGTTCGGCCATCGCACGGAACAGGCCACGATCCGCGGCCGCAGAATAACGCAGCAGGCGATCTAAGGTGGGGACGGAAGAGTAAAAGATGTTCTGTCGCAAAACCTCCTTTTGCTCAAAGGCCACAATGCGGGCACGGCGGGCGACCTCGACGGCGATCTTCTGGGCCAGCAGCTCTTCGATGACTCCGACTGGCTTGAAGAACTCCTCGATGTCAGCGACGAGAGCAGATATCTCTTCGGCCGTCTCTGGCGTGGCACCTGTGAGAAGCTGTTTGGCAAAGATTCCGTGGGTGAGGCTGTTGCGCGCCGATTTGGCCTTGCCCTCTGCGCTCTTCGGGCCGGTGGAGTGTTTCGCGTTTTCGCGGTTCGCCGCGATCTTGCGGGCTGAACTCGTCTTTTGCGGGTGACCCTGAGGTTTTTCCTCAGAAGGCCCAAGCGCCGCGGCCTCTTGCAGGGGGTTCTGGGGCCCTTCCTCAGAAGGCCCAAGCGCCGCGGCCTCTTGCAGGGGGTTCTGGGGTTCTTCCTCAGGGGGCCCGAGCGCCGCGGCCTCTTGCAGGGGGTTCTGGGGTTCTTCCTCAGGGGGCCCGAGCGCCGCGGCCTCTTGCAGG
>Ga0181518_10000032_pt1 | contig 149770 bp, 125 predicted proteins | sample PEATcosm2014_Bin_28_FD_119751 | JGI IMG/M metagenome (GOLD analysis project Ga0181518, IMG submission 119751) | Peatland microbial communities from MTU Mesocosm Facility, Houghton, MI, USA - PEATcosm2014_Bin01_60_metaG | ecosystem: Environmental > Terrestrial > Soil > Wetlands > Peat | place...
CAAGATGTCAAGCATCAGCCGAACACGTGTCAGGCATCACCCGAACATGCGTCGTGGATCAACCGAACACGTGTCAGGTATCACCCGAACACGAAACGTCCGAGATCAACCGAAACTTCACAACAACACCGTGCCCCCGGCAGGACTCGAACCTGCGACACACGGTTTAGGAAACCGTTGCTCTGTCCCCTGAGCTACGAGGGCGTCGTGCGGTGCTCGGATGAAGTGGCCCAATACAGACGTTCTCAGTATTGCCGGAGAACGGGGCAAGTGGCATACGGTGGCGGCTCTAATGTGACGCACCAAGAAGCGATAGAGGAACATTGCGAGGAGCCAAGTGACGGCGACCGAAACTCCTTCGGAGGCCCTAGAACGCGTTCGTTCGTACTTTTGCTCTGGAGCGACGCGCTCGATCGACTGGCGGAATGCTCAGCTCAAGGCGCTTGCTGTGCTCCTCGACAAGGAGGTCGAATCGCTTTGTAGCGCGCTCGGGGATGATCTCGGAAAATCGCCGTCCGAAGCCTTTATCACGGAAATAGCAACGTCACGAGGCGAGGTCGGTGCGCTCCGGCACGGACTGAAGAGCTGGTCTCGTCCAAGGCGAGTCCGGCTGGCACTTGTGCTTCAACCCGGAAGCGCCCGTGTGACGCGAGAGCCCCTCGGGGTTGTTCTCGTCATCTCGCCATGGAATTACCCAGTGAACCTCGTGCTTTCGCCGCTCGCCGCGGCAATCGCGGCAGGCAATTGTGTCGTCGTAAAGCCTTCCGAGCTTGCGCCGGCAACGTCGAGTCTTCTCGCGCGCCTCCTTCCGCAATATCTCGACGATCAAGCCATTGCTGTCGTCGAAGGCGCTGCAGATGAGGTACATGCGCTGATCGGTCAAGGCGTTGACCACGTGATGTTCACGGGAAGCGCGCCCGTGGGCCGAGCAGTCATGCAAGCGGCTTCTCGCCACCTCACTCCGGTCACGTTGGAACTCGGCGGGAAGAGTCCCGCGATCGTCGGACAAAGTGCCGACATACGCGTCGCAGCACGCCGAGTTGCGTGGGGAAAGTTCCTTAATGCTGGGCAAACGTGTCTTGCCCCGGATTACGTGCTCGTTCACCGTGCGGTGCGCGACGAATTCGTGGCCGCGGTCGTTGACGCCATTCACAACTTCTACGGAATGGAGCCGCGCGAAAGCATGGACTATGGGAGGATCCTTAACTTGTCTCACGTCGAACGCTTGAAGGGACTTTTATCCGATCATGGCGGCACGATCGAATGCGGCGGGCGCGTTGACGAGCGCGAACGCTATATCGATCCGACCGTCATCACCAATGTGCGCGCAGACTCGCGCATCATGAACGAGGAAATTTTCGGTCCGATACTTCCCGTGAATTCGTTCGATGAGATCGAAGAAGCGATCGCATTTGTTGGCGCGCGCCCGACACCACTTTCGACCTATGTGTTCGTCAAGACCAAACGAGAGGCGCGTCGAATCCTTGAGTCCACTCGGTCGGGGTCAGCGTGCGTCAACGCGACATTGCTGCACTTCGTTGCGCCGCAATTGCCCTTCGGTGGCCTCGGTGAATCAGGATTTGGTGCCTATCACGGGCGGGCTGGATTTGAGGTGTTTTCGCACCAGCGTTCGGTCCTGTACAAACGAAACCGACCTGACATCCCTCTCGCGTATCCACCCCATAGGCGGTTGCGTCTCTTCTTCTTGCGTCGTTTGCTTTGAAACCATACATTTAGCAGACATTTCATCGTAATCCACCCCATTTGGTGATCCATTGCATGTGCAATCGCGTCATCAGTCGGCCAACGAATATCGGTTATGCGGGCATCCATAGGCTGGATTGCGTATCCTTTGAAAAGTGGATTCCGCTCCGACCAGGAAGGATTTGTTTCGTCCATTGATGCTTTCGTTGCGCCCTCGCGACCGGGTCGTCGTGACCGCTGCGAACGGCTTTATCGGGTCGGCGGTCTCGAGGGCCCTCGTCGCGCGAGACATTCACGTCGTCGCCATGATGGACTCCGCATCAGCCAAACTGTCCATTGCAGGACTTCCCGTCGAGTCCGTCGAGATCGACGTTCTCGATTCGAAGGCGACGACGAGATCCTTTGAGGGCGCTCGTGTTGTCATCCATATCGCGCCGGACTATCGATTCGTTTCACGCGATCCGAGCCACTTCCAATCGATCAATGTCGAAGGGACACGTCGGGTGCTCCTGGCCGCGCAGGCGGTTGGGTGCGAAAAAGTCGTGTACACGAGCAGTGTTGGCACGATTTACCTCGATGGCGCAACGATGGAAGCACCAGCCGACGAGGCGGACGCAGCGCGCTTTGACCAGCTCGAGGGCTTCTATCGTCAATCGAAATACAGTGCCGAGCACGAAGTGTTGAGAGTGGCCGCAGAGGGCCTTCCCGTCACCCTTGTTCTCCCAACCACGTCGCTCGGTCCGTATGATTTCGCCCCGTCACCATCGGGGCGCATCGTTGTGAACTTCTTGAACGGGGCCACGGCGGGTTGGTTTGATACCGCGCTCAACATTGTCGATGTGGACGACCTCGCAAACGGCTATCTGCTTGCGATAGAACGCGGCGCAATCGGTCGCAGTTACATCCTCGGTGGTACAAACCTCAGCTTCGAGGAACTTTATGCACTTCTCACCGAATGCACGGGTTTGCGCCGTTCTGGGTTCCGCGTGCCCCGATACGTCGCCTTGGGTGCAGCGCTGTTTTCTGAGATTAGCCAAGGAAAAATTCTGCATCGGGAGCCGAGCATTCCGATCGAGGGAGTGCGCCTAGCGACGCGCAAGCTGGTGTTTTCTGATCAGCGTGCGCGCGATGAACTGGGCTATAAGACCCGCGAGGCGATCGAGACGATCGATCGCGCGGCTCGTTGGTTTACTGAAAATGGTTTCGTAGATCCCAAGCACGCGTCCCGAATTCACTGGCGAGGCGCAGCGAGTTAATTGCAACGACCCGCACATTGAACAGCGCGTTTGAATTCGAGCGATATGGCGTTGCGGAGCTCTCGTTGCGCACGGGTGCGAAGTGGTCGAACGTCAAAGGCCGCGACATTTCCGCTTGGATCGCCGACATGGATTTTCCACTTCCTCCGCCGATTCACGACGCATTAATTGACGCGGTTTCGCGCGACGACCTTGGGTATCCCGCTCCTGAAATGTCACATCGCGTTCAAGTCGGATTCGCCCGCCGCATGGAGCATCGATACGGCTTTGGGATCGATCCAGATGCTGTCGTCGTCGTGTCTGACGTCATGCAAGCGGTTGCGTTGTCGATCATGACGTGCACAGAACCAGGAGATGGGGTGGTGTTCTTCTCTCCCTCTTACCCGCCGTTTTACTCAGTCGTCCAAGATACGGGGCGCCGCGTTCTCACGAGCAGTCTTCTGTGCGGCAAGGATCGATACGAAATCGACCGCGACGGTTTTGCCTCCCTAGTCGAGCGGGAGCACGCACGGTGCATCCTTCTTTGCAATCCCCACAACCCCACCGGACGCGTGTTCGACCGCGACGAGCTCACCTTCATCGCCGATATCGCGTGCAGTCACGATCTTGTCGTGGTTTCTGATGAGATCCACGCGGACCTCGTGTTGCCCGGAGCGACGCACATTCCCATCGCTGCGATATCGCGCGACGTGGCCGAAAGGGCGATCACACTCGGATCGGCGACCAAGGCGTTCAACATCGCGAGCTTGCGTTGCGCGGTCGCAGCATGTGGCTCTGTTGAGCTCGCATCGAAGTTCGGGAAGGTTCCGCGACAAGCCCGCGGTGACATCGGGATGTTGGGGATGCTCGGTGCGATCACAGCGTGGAACGCATGTGATTCATGGCTTGAAGCTCTCATTCATTATCTCGATGGGAACCGAACGCTCATCTCGGCGCGCGTGGGAGATCTGAGAGGCGTCACGTTTCATCCTCCGCAAGCGACGTACCTTGCGTGGCTCGATTTCCGCCAAAGCGGCATGGGCGAGGATCCGGCTGCAGCGCTGGAAAGAGAAGCCGGTGTCAAGTTGTCGGCCGGGATGCCTTTTGGAACCGAAGGCAAAGGACACGCGCGACTGAACTTCGCCACGTCTCGTCCGATCCTAAAAGACATGCTCGGTCGCATCGACAGGCACCTCGTCGCGACCTAGCCGTCGAGCGCTCTAGGGCGAGTAGTGCCTGATCCAGTCGTCTCTTGTTTTCTCCAAGAGCACAGGATTGGTCCGCCTTAGGCTGCCCATGGTCGAAGAGGGGTGAGGAGAGTACGCGTGACCAGGGAATACCTCGGTGCGCGCAGCGATGGACGCCAGCCGGTCGTACAACGACGTGTACATCTCTTCGGGATCTGCCCCTGGAAGATCCAACCTTCCGCATCCGTCGATGAACAATGTGTCGCCCGTGAGCAAGAGGTCGTCGATGAAAAAGCATTGGCTTCCTTCGGTGTGCCCAGGTGTGTGGATGCAGGTAATCGAGATCCCGCCGACCAAGACGACGTCGCCGGAATCGTGGAGAACGAGCGCGGATCGCCCAAGGCCAGTTATCTGTTCCATATAGGAGAGCTCGCTCTTTTGAATGTGCACCGGCACGTCGGTCTTCGCCAAGAGCTCGGAGACCCCGGCAATCGCATGCCCGAAAAGGTCCCCACCAACATGGTCCGGGTGGTAGTGGCTCGCGAGAACCCCGATGAGGTGCATGCCATCGGCCGCGAGCATGCCAAGGAGCTCGTCGGGCGCGTACGCGGGGTCGATGAGTACCGCCTCGCCGGTGCGACGATCTCCGATGGCGTAGACGTAATTGGCCATCTCTCGCGCGAAGTCGTCCGTGCGCGCGAAGTCATGGCCCGAGCGCAGCTGCCGAAAGTAGCCCTGTCCCCCTCGGGTGTTTTGCGTGTCTGGTTCGTTCTTCTCGGTTGCGTCCACGTCGTTCACTTCTTCGTGTCTGCTTCGGGGTGCCAAGAAGCAAGGTTGGCGAGTCGGGGATCGTTCGAGAACACTTCGACCATGGGCAAGAAGAGTCCGAGCCGGCGTTGTAGTCGTTCGACGACGAGCTCTTCGTCCCACAAGACGAGGGTGACGACAAGCCCTGATTCACCCGCCCGGGCAGTTCGCCCCGAGCGGTGCAAGTACGCCTTGTGCTCGAGCGGCGGGTCGTAGTGCAAAACGACGTCCACGCCTTCAATGTCGAGTCCGCGCGCGGCTACGTCGGTGGCGACGAGGACTTTGAGCTTGCCGTCGGTGAAGTCCTTGAGCGCGCGCTCGCGCATACCTTGGCGAAGATCGCCATGGATTGCACCTGAGCGCACCCCTGCGTCGTGCAGCTTGTGCACGAGGTGTTCCGCTCCTCGCTTCGTGCGAACGAAGATGAGTGCTCGGTCGGCTCCTCTCACGATTGCCGCCGCGACGTCGGCCTTGTCCAATTGGTGAACCCGGAGGAATCGGTGCTGCATTTCATCGACGGTGACGTGCGCGTAGGTGACTTCGTGAAACACCGGATCGGACAAGTAGTGCTTCACCAACTGGTCAACCGCGGAGTCAAGGGTTGCAGAGAACAAGAGCGTCTGGCGTTTCGCCGTCATGTGGCGCAAGAGCCATTCGACTTGGGGCATGAACCCCATGTCTGCCATGCGATCCGCCTCGTCGACGACGAGCGTCGTGATGTCCTCCAAAGTGATCGCCCCGCGGTCGGAGAGATCGATCAGCCTGCCCGGCGTCGCGACGACGACGTCGAGTCCCTTCTCGAGCAGCTGGACCTGGTGATCGAGATCCGCCCCGCCGTATATGGTGCCGACACGCCGTTTGATCGAGGCACCGAGTGGTTTGAGGACCGCGCTCACTTGGAGCGCGAGCTCGCGGGTCGGCACCAAAACGAGCGACGCGGGGTGTTTCGGCTTCGCGCGCGGAGTTCGCATCAACATCGGCAACCCGAACGCGAGAGTCTTTCCGCTTCCGGTTTTCGCCTTACCGCAAACGTCTCGTCCGGCGATGGCATCTGCAATCGCAAGCTCTTGGATGGGAAAGGGAATCTCGATGCCGTCGACCCTCAGAGCTTCGACGAGACGAGGCTCGATGCCTAGAGATGCAAAGCTCGTGTGATTCACTATGGGGAGTCTGCCACTAAAGCGCCAGGCCATTGGCTTGGACCGATCGGTGTTTCTCCCCGGATGAGAATTGACGAACCCGAGTATCCTCATGTTCCGCGCCGAGAGAGGAAGGACCGGCCATGGCGAAGCTCAGCACGGGCGATGTGGCACCCGAATTCTCGCTGTTAGATCAAGACGGAAAGAATGTCTCGCTCGCGCAGTTCCTTGGTCGCAAGGTGATCGTCTATTTCTACCCGAAGGACGACACGCCTGGATGTACGAAAGAAGCGTGTCAATTCAGCGATCTGCTCGATGAGTTCGCGCAACTCGGCATCGACGTGTTGGGTATTTCATCGGACAGCGCCGCATCACATCAGCGTTTCAGGGAAAAGTACGAATTGAAACTGCGGCTCCTTAGTGACGCGGATCATGGCGTCATGGAGCGCTATGGCGCGTGGGGCGAGAAGGTGAGCTACGGCAAAATGAACGTTGGCGTCATCCGCTCTACGTTCCTCGTCGGTAAGGACGGGAACATTGAACGGGCGCTTTACAACGTCAAGGCCGACGGCCATGCGGCAGATTTGCTCGCCGACGTCACCGGGTAGGCGCGCCGATGCCTTTGGAAAAGCCGCAGTGGAAAGAGCTCTACAGCGAAGTCGTCACGTCGGGGCTTTGCACGGGATGTGCCTTTTGTGTTGTCGTGTGTCCCTATGACGTCTTGGGTTATGACGACTCGAAGGGTCGTTACCGGCCGTTCCACGTCGCCGAATTCGGTGGGGAGTCGGACTGCACGCACGGGCAGAAGGGTTGCACCTTGTGCACGCGTGCGTGCCCGCGCTTTAGAGCATGGGAGCCAGAAGTGGACTCGTTCATGTTCGGGCGACAGCGCACCGAAGAAGAAGTCTTCGGGGTCGCTGATGAGGTACTTCTCGCGCGCGCGACCGACGACGAGTTGAACGAAAGCGGACAAGACGGAGGCGTCGTATCTGCGCTTTTGATCTGGGCCTTGGAACACGATGTCATCGACGCCGCACTGGTTTCGTACCTCGAGGGCGACGGATCAACGTGGAAGGCCGTTCCTGCAGTCGCGAGGACACGAGCAGAAGTCGTCGCGGCCGCCGGGTCACGCTATACGTATTCAGCAAACCCCATCGCGTACGCAGACGCGGTCGAACAAGGTGCCGAACGCCTCGCGCTGGTTGGGATGGGATGCCAAACGTCAGGACCGGCGGTCATGTCGGCACGAAGAGCCGGCAAGGTCGCTCGCCGTTTCGTCCTGTCCATCGGACTCATGTGCTCGAAGACTTTCGATGACGCGATTTTCCCGGAGCTGTTCGAACAGCGCTACGGACTGCGTCGACAAGACATCAAGAAGATGAACATCAAGGGCGTCATCCAGGTCTGGATGCATGACGGCTCCTACCACGAGATCCCGCTCAAAGAAGCCCACGCCTGGACGCGACAGGGATGCAAGCAGTGCCCGGACTTCGCGGCCGAGCACGCCGACATCTCCACTGGCGGCATCGGTACGTTCGCGGACTGGACGCTGACGGTCGTACGAACCCAACTCGGCCGCGACCTACTCGAGGAAATGGTGGCGGCTCGGGTGCTCGAGGTCAGGCCCGCGAGCGATGACCCGTCGGTGATTCCGCTTCTTGAACGGCTCTCTCGGGTTTCGAGGAGACGCTGGCCAGAAGGCATTGAGCAAGCACCACGGCGCATCCCCGTCACACCTGGTTGATTGCGCGCTGCATCGGGCCTTGCTCAGCCAAGGAGATCGCGGATCCTGTCGAAGATCGCGTCGAACGCAGCAGTTGTGAGCAGCCCGGTGTAGACGTTTCGTTGGCTCGGGTGATACGACGCCATGACGCACTTTGGGCCGTGTTCTTTCGTCGGGTAGGAAAGGTCGACCTGTAGACCGTGTGCAAAACGTGGCCGCGTGGCGCTCGATTGCATACGAGCTTTGACAAGCGGCTGGCGAAGGGTGGCGTCGAACGCGAATGCACCGAGTGCAAGGATGACCTCGATTCTTCGCAGCAGAGCGAGCTCTGCTGACAAATACGGCGCGCAATTCGAGCGTTCCTCGGAACTCGGCAGGTTCGCCGGAGGAGCACAACGCACCGCGGCCGTGACGTAGACGCCTTTTAGCTCGAGACCGTCTCGAAGGTGAGAACTGAATGGTTGGTTCGCGTATCCATGGCGATAAAGAGCCGAGAAGAGGAACGTACCGGAACGATCCCCGGTGAACATTCGACCCGTTCGGTTCGCTCCTTGGGCAGCGGGGGCTAGTCCGACGACCAAGAGCTTCGCATCCACATCGCCGAACCCCGGCACACCTCTCGCCCAGTAGGGCTCCTGATCACTCAGTGAGGGTCTAAGCCGTGCCGTCTTCTCGCGCCATGAGACGAGGCGGGGACATCGCTTACAGGAAGCGATCTCCGCCGAAAGCGCGGCGAACTCGTCGAAGGCGGAATGGCTCGGGACAATTCGGCCGGGATCGTCAGGATCGCGCTCTGTTGACATTGGTCCTCACGCTACGTTGGGCGCCATGGCCCGAAAAAAGGACGACGATGTGCTGCGCACGACGGTGTGTCTCGTTCGTCACGGGACGACGCCCACGACGGGCAAGATCCTTCCCGGTCGGGCGCCGGGCCTGCACCTTTCTGAACAAGGCCTTGCTGAGGCAGCGCGCGTCGGCGAACGCCTCGGCGCACTGGGAAACCTCTGTGCTCTTTATTCGTCGCCGCTCGAGCGTGCCCGGGAAACGGCGCAGGCGATCTCCAAGTACACGAGGTGTCGCGTGAAAATCGAGCGAGGCGTCATCGAATGTGACTTCGGGGATTGGACGGGCAAGGAACTTGCGACGTTGAGGAAGCTCCCGGAGTGGCAGGTCGTGAGGTTGAACCCCTCGAGCTTCAGATTTCCCCACGGTGAGTCCTTCATGGAGATGCAGGCCCGCATCGCCACCGCATTGCAAAAGCTCGTCGAGCGACATCGAGGAGAAGTGATCGCGGTCGTCAGCCACGCGGACCCGATCAGGATCGCCGTCGGTGACGCGCTCGGGGTCCCGCTCGATCTCGTACAACGGACGGTCATCTCAACTGCGTCGCTGAGCGTTGTCTCCTACGGACCTGGCGCGCCGGCGGTGCTCGCGGTGAACAGCCTGTCCGATATCGCCGGGCTCGGAATCGGGACAACTTTGCAGAACTCCGGGAGCAAGAAATGAGCGAGATCTACGAACTTTCCTCGCCTGATCGGGTGACGGTCGGCACGACGGGCGAAATTGGCCAACGCACGTTCTACCTACAGGCACGCAAGGGCAAGACGCTTATCACCCTGAAGGCCGAGAAACAACAGATCGGCGCGCTCGCGCTCCATCTCGGCGTGCTGCTCCAAGATCTCGCGCGTCCAGGTGCGCTGCCGAGCGACGACGAGCTCGCCCTCGAGGAGTTCGCCGAGGCGATCTTTGACGTCGGAACCCTCGCCGTTGCCTACGACGTGTCGCTCGACCGCGTCGTTTTGCTCATCGAAGAGCGTGTCGACGAAGGAGAAACCGGAGACGAGGCGCGATTTGCCATCACCCGCGAGCAGGCATCGGCGCTTGCGACGCAGGGCACTCGACTCGTCGAGTCCGGTCGTCCGCCGTGTCCTTTGTGCGGTTTTCCGCTCGATCCGAGGGGGCACGCGTGTCCGAGAACGAACGGTCACGAGCCGCCGCTCCTTTGAGCCGCGAGCTCTGGTGCGAGCTCCTTGCGGCGGGCGAGATCGAGATCGAAGGGCGCATGCCGTGGAGCTCGAACGTCACGCTTCTCGTCACGGTGAGCCATGAGGGCCTGAAGAAGCGTGCGATCTACAAGCCCGGCGCGGGGGAGCGTCGCCTGTGGGATTTTCCCGAAGCGGTCTATCGCTATGAGGTCGCCGCCTATGAGCTTTCAGATGCCCTCGGCATAGGGGCCATCCCAGAAACCGTGTTGCGGTCGGACGCGCCCTACGGAGAGGGCTCCATGCAGCGATTCATCGAGGCGGACTTCGAAGAGCATTACTTCACGCTGCTCGAAGATCCACAGCATCTCGATCAACTTCGCGTCATCGCTGGTCTTGACCTGCTCATGAACAACGCAGACCGAAAAGGAGGGCATCTGTTATTGGACGACGAAGGGAACATCTTCGCGATCGACAACGGGTTGTCGTTTCATCCCCATCCCAAGCTCCGCACGGTCATGTGGGATTTCGCGGGAGAAGACCTTCCTGAGGTCATCGTCGAAGGCGCCGCGTCGCTCTTGCGCGTTGTCCCTGAGTCACTTCCTGCGTTGTTGTCTCCAACCGAGCTCGAGGCCCTCGAGCGACGCGCTCGGTCGCTCCTTCGCTCGAAGAAATTTCCCGAACCCGACTTCGCTTCCCGCCCCTATCCCTGGCCCCAGATCTGAGGGCCGTGCGGCCTTGCGTTACCTCGCAGCATTCCTCCGGTATCAAAGGAGGTATCCATGGCGATGACGCTCTCTTTATGGGGCTCGCCAACGAGGTATCGCGATCCGAACGACCGATGCGCGAGCCGGCCCTTTTTTTGCCGTTCGCCGAAATAAGCGCGCGAGACGCGCGTCAAATCCTCGAAGGTGCGCTTGTGCTTTCTCGAGCCGTTTCGGTTATGCCGCTCGAAAGTCCTTCTGCTCTACGGATCGTCGATCTCCCCGCGCAACTGGCCCGTGTGCTCACAAAAATGGATGTGCGCGGAACGATGCGTCTTTGCAAGAGCGACTGTCTCGATCTCATGGCGGAGCTCTTGGAGCTGTCGGACATCGTCTTTCGATGTGGCTCGCCCATCGTTGGGTTCGCGCTTGAAGGTATGCAAGCAAGATTGCTCGAAGCACTCCTTGACGGGCGAGGTGCCTGAGCAAGTCCGGCTTTCGCCCGTTTCCTCGCGGGTCTTAACGGCGCAGCTGACGCGGGCCAAGCGGTGTCCTTGGGTGGGTCAAGGCTGGCGCGAATACGGTCGCGGACGAGACAAATTCGACCCTTTACCAGGCCAAAGGGATCGTCACGCGACTGAAATGACGCCGCGTTTCGAAAGACGCATCGACTGGGCAGAATTGGGATATGGACGAAGGCGCCTTTGAGGAGAGCACAAAGGAGTCCTCGAATCTCGACGTCTTCCCCGATCGCCGAGAAGAGCTCTTCGTGATCGAATCGTGCCACAGCACCTGGGTATTCGATCGCGCGCACCACCGCTATCGCCGCATCGTGAAGGGTGCGCTCTTGAGCGAGAACGTCCCGACGGAATGGCGCAACTTCGACCGCCTCGTGCTCCAAGACGACTCGCTCGCGTTCGTCGTCTTTCTCGACGCGTCGGGGAGCCGAGTGTTGCGTTCGTGGCGTCACACGGCTCGTTGTGATCGATGTGGTGGCGAAGTCACCGCAGAGATGTCACTCGACGAACTTCGCAACTTCAGCCTCACCTGAAGATCGCTTCGCTCACCTAGGCACGTGCCCGGGCGGCTTTCTTTGCCTGCCGCATCGTCGCGTCGGGTGCTATGGCGTCTGGTACCCGCTTCGAGCAGGTCGGTTATGCGGAGGGGCCAGTCTGCGAGACAATCAACCCATGACTGAAGAAGAAAGAGCTGCAGAGAACCTCCAACCCGACATGATCGCGATCACTGCCGCCTCTGGCGACCAAGGAGGCGGTGATGCAGACTCCGAGCGGCTGCTCGAGGCGATCGAACGACCTGCGAAGGTGATGCGCGTCGGCTCGATGATCAAGCAACTTCTCGACGAGGTGCAAAAAGCTCCACTCGATTCGGCCAGCCGGCATCGTCTGCGCGCCATCTACGAGCTTTCGGTGCGCGAGCTCGCGGACGGTCTTTCTCCTGATCTGGTCGCCGAGCTCGATCGCCTCGCCCTGCCCTTCGGCGAGGGAGAACCGACCGATGCCGAGCTGCGCATCGCCCAAGCGCAGCTCGTCGGATGGCTCGAGGGGCTCTTCCACGGCATTCAGGCAACGCTCTTCGCCCAGCAAATGGCGGCCCAGTCCCAACTCGAAGAGATGCGAAGGAGGAGCCTGAACGCCGGGACCGCGCCCGAGCCATCGCGAACCGCCGGGCCGTATCTGTAAGCGAATCGCGCGCGGCGGGAGCCGCAAGACGCACAAGGCAAGTGCTACCGTCAACACGAGACGAATCACAGCCCTGTAGTTCTCCACAGACGGTGGATTCAGGGTGTGGACGAGCTGTGGAGGTGGGCCTGGTGGCACCTGGACGGGGTAGCTCCTTCGCCCATTTGCACCAGCACACGGAGTATTCGATGCTCGACGGGGCGGCGCGCGTCACCGACGTCGTCGCCGCGGCCGCGGCCGACGGTCAACCGGCGCTCGCCATTACCGACCACGGCAACATGTACGGCGTCTTGGACTTCTACAACGAGTGCAAGGACAAAGGCATCAAGCCGATCATCGGAACCGAGGCCTACATGGCGCTCGAGTCCCGCAGGGACCGTCCGGTGCGACGGGGCCGTCTCGACGACACCGGCGGCGAGGGCGAGCGCGGCGAGAAGCTCTATTACCACCTGACGGTGCTGGCGGAAACGACCGAGGGTTACAAGAACTTGCTGAAGCTCTCGTCAGCCGCGTACCTCGAGGGCTACTACTACAAGCCGCGCGTCGACTGGGAACTACTCGAGCGCTACCACCAAGGCCTCATCGGAACGACGGGATGTCTTGGAGGAGTCGTCGCCCAAGCACTCCTTGCAAATCGCTTCGATGAGGCAAAGGCACTCGCGGCGCGCCTGCAGGACATCTTCGGCAAGGACAACTTGTTCGTCGAGCTTCAAGATCACGGCATCGAAGAACAAAGGCGGACGAACCCACGCCTCATCGAGATAGCGCGCGAAATCGGCGCGCCTCTTCTTGGCACGAACGACGGTCACTACTGCCGGCGCGAGGACGCGGTCGCCCACGACGCGCTGTTGTGCGTTCAGACGGGCTCATCCATCGATGACCCGTCGCGGTTCAAGTTCGACGGGCAAGAGCACTACCTCAAGTCCTCAGCGGAGATGCATCAGATCTTCTCGGACATCCCCGAGGCTTGCGAGAACACGCTGTTGGTGGCCGAGCGCGCCTCGGTCGAGATCGAGCTCAACCGGCCGTGCCTCCCGCATTTTCCCGTGCCGGAGGACTTCGTCGGTGTGGACTATGAGGCATCAGCTACCGCGTACCTCAAGCACCTGACGTTCCAAGGGGCAATCGAGCGCTACGGATCACCACTGCCACAAGAGGTCGTCGAGCGCCTCGATTACGAGATCGGCGTCGTCTCCTCGATGGGCTTTTCCGCCTACTTCCTCGTCGTGTGGGACCTGATCGCCCACGCTCGATCGAGGGGGATCAGGGTCGGACCCGGAAGAGGCTCCGCGGCAGGCTGTCTCGTCGCGTACTGCTTGAAAATCGTCGACTCGGACCCCATCCGCTATGACCTGTTGTTCGAGCGCTTCCTCAATCCCGGCCGTAAGCAGATGCCCGACATCGACATGGACTTCGACGAGCGCTACCGGGCCGAGATGATCGCCTATGCAAGCGAGCGCTACGGCTTTGATCACGTCGCCCAGATCGTCACGTTTTCGACCATCAAGGCTCGAGCCGCGGTGCGAGACGCAGCGCGCGTCCTCGGGTTTCCCTACGCGCTGGGAGACCGAATTGCAAAGGCCATGCCGCCGCTCATCATGGGCCGCGACACACCGCTCAAAGCGTGTCTCGAGCGTGTCGAAGGATTTGACGACGGATATAACGCAGCGACGAGCCTTCGGGAGATGTACGAGGCCGACCCCGACGCGAAGCGCGTCATCGATGTCGCGCGCGGCCTCGAGGGCTTGCGACGCCAAGACGGCATTCACGCCGCGGCCGTCGTCATCACACAAGAACCGCTGACTGAGTACTTGCCTATACAGCGCAAACCCGAACCGGGAGCCGACCCGACCGACGCGCCGATTGTCACGCAATACGAGATGCACGGTGTCGAGCAACTCGGGCTGTTGAAGATGGACTTTCTCGGACTGCGCAATCTCTCGGTGATCGAGACCGCGCTCGATCTCATCGAAGCATCGAGTGGGTTTCGACCTGACATCGACAGCGTCGCGCTCGACGACGAAAAGACCTTCGAGATGCTCTGTCGCGGCGACTCGATCGGGGTCTTCCAGTTAGAAGGTGGGCCGATGCGCTCGCTCATGCGATCGCTCGCCCCGTCGTGCTTCGACGACGTCTGCGCGCTCGTCGCGCTGTACCGACCGGGCCCCATGGCGGCGAACATGCATCGCGACTACGCGGACCGGAAGAACGGACGCCAGGCGGTCACCTACCTGCACAAGGATCTCGAAGCGATCCTCGGCGATACCTACGGGCTCATGATCTATCAAGAGTCCGTCATGCGCGTCGCCCAGCGCTTCGCCGGATACTCCCTCGAAGAAGCGGACAACCTTCGAAAGGCTTGCGGGAAGAAGGACCGCCAGCTCCTTGCGGCCGAACGCGCCAAGTTCGTCGCGGGATGCATCGCTCACGGTTATGAGGAAAAGCTCGGCACCGAGCTCTTCAACATCATCGAGCCCTTCGCGGACTACGCCTTCAACAAGTCGCATTCCTATGGCTATGGGCTGGTTGCATATCAAACGGCGTGGTTGAAAGCGAATTACCCCGTCAGCTACCTCGCGGCGCTGTTGTCCTCGGTGAAAGACGACAAGGACCGTATGGGCGTCTACCTCGCAGAGTGCCGGAACCTCGGGATCGACGTGCACGTGCCGGATGTCAATGTCTCCTCGACGAACTTCGCGACGCACCCTTCGCAAAAAGATGGCCTCGGTTCGATCACCTTTGGTCTGTCGGCGATTCGCAACGTCGGCGAGGGCCTCGTTTCGCTCATCGTCTCTGAGCGCGACAAGAACGGCCCGTTCGCGGACTTCTTCGATTTCTGTTGCCGTGTCGATCCCTCGGTGCTGAACAAGCGCTCGGTCGAATCGCTTATCAAAGCGGGAGCGTTCGATTCGCTCGGCCACCCACGAAAGGGGTTGTGCCTCGTCTTCGAGGAGATCATCGATCACGTGCTTGCGAGACGGCGCGAGGAAGAGCTCGGGATCTCGACGCTGTTCTCCGTGTTGGGCACCGACGTAGCGTCGCCGAAGAGCGCGCTCGATGAAGCGCGTCGTGAAATCCCCGACGTCGAGTTCAACAAGGCCGACCGTCTCACGTTCGAAAAGGAGATGCTCGGCCTGTACGTATCCGACCACCCGTTGCTCGGGCTTTCGAGTGCTCTGCGACGTATCACGAACACGACCGTGCGAGAGATGCTCGACCAATTGAGCGGTCCGGTCGGCTCTTCGTCAGGGCCATTCGGCCAGGAAGGTCCTGCTGTGCGCCTCGTCGGTGGCATCGTCACGAATCTGTCGCGCCGCTACACGCGCCGCGGCGAGCTCATGGCGACGTTCGTCTTGGAAGACCTCGACGCGGCGATCGAGGTCTTCGTGTTCCCAAAGACGATGGTCGACTATGGCATGAGGCTTGAAGACGACGCGGTCGTGGTCGTGCGCGGCCGCCTCGATGTGCGCGAAGACGACGCGAAGCTCATCTGCATGGAGATCACGCGCCCCGAGATCACCCCAGACGACGCGATCGCACCGATCGAAGTGGCCGTTCCCCTCGCGACGCTCACCGAGAACATCGTGGGGCGTCTTCGCGAGCTCGTCGTTGAGCACCCCGGCTCGGTTCCCGTGCACCTGCGCGTCGGCACGAAGGTCCTGGCGCTCCCTCCGCAGTTCAACGTCGATCCAGCCGGAGGCTTCGTGGGCGCCCTGAAGGAGCTCTTTGGCGCAGGTGCCTTCGGCGCCTAGGAAGGCGATTGCGCCCAGGTAGCCGCGCCGCTTGGCGGGTTCATTCAGGCATCCCGTAGACTGGGTGCTGGCCGGTTTCCCGGGGCCTCGGCCCCAAGGTGCCCCGCTGAGAACTTCAGCCGAACGCCGTGACCGGATGATGGACGTCTGGCCCATTTGGGCTGGATCGTGAGCACGCAAAGAGCCACAAAGGGGTCAGGGCAATCGTGATTGAAGCTTCGACGAAAGACTGCACCGCACTGAGCGACGCGGAGCTGGCAGAGATGGCTGACCTCAGCACGGACGGAAATTCCGGCTTTGAAGTGGGATTTCTGTCAAAAGAGCGAGAAGAGTGGGTGCTCGTCACCCACGTGCGCGAAGAGGCCAAGCTGCGGGGCTTCGTGTTCTCGACGCTCGAACGCATCGGTGGGACGCCGAGCCTGCTCGTCGGGCTCGCCTCCTTCGTGCGCACGAACGCGTCCGAAGCGTCGCTCAAGGCAGCCATGCGCGATCTCTACCGACGTGCGGTGCTCGCGTTCCCCGACGAGGACGTGCTCATCGGGGCGAAGTTGACCGATCCGGCGGCATTTCGGGCCTACGTCGGTCTCACGGACATCGTGCCCCGCCCGGCACACAAGCCCACGGGTGAGGAGCGGGCCTGGGGAAGGCGGCTCTCGAAGCGCTTCGGCGCCGAGGGACGCCTCGACGACCGCGTCTTTGTCATCAAGGGCGACGGAAATGTGAGTGGACGCTTGGATTACGCCCCTCGCAAGGCTCCTCCGCAAGCAGCGACCCTCGCCGAGCTCTTCTCGACGCTCAACGCGAAGCGCCAGGACAGCCTCGTGGCATTTGGCTGGGCGATGGCCGAGGATCTCGCTTCTTCTCGCCTGCCTCGTTGACACCTGGCGCGTTGCGCGCCGCTCACGATCCTTATTTACCGCCCGCTCGCCGCGCCCGCTTTGATCTCAGCGCGCAAGGAGCGAGAGGATCACCTTTTTCGCATGTCCGTTCGTCGGCGCGGCAAGACCGATCACCGCGAAACCGGGCTTGAAGCCGATCGCATCAGCGAGGGCCGATCCCCCAAGGGCGCGCGGAGCGTTCTCACGAACGACCTCACAAAGATCGGGGTCGATGACAGGAAGGAGCTGTGTCGTACCCGACCACGCCATCGCGCAGACCACGGCATCGTCGGGTCTCGTCATGAGCTCCAGGCCCTTCGCCGTCGTGCGCACGACGACGATCGACGGTGCGGCACCGTCTAAGTCGACATAGGCAATCGACGGCCCGCGAAGACAAAGGATCGGCGTGTTCGGGTGCTCGGGCGCACAGATGAGGCGAAGCAGTCGGCGCGTCTTTCGCCGTCGCAACTTTCGCAGCATCTCTGGCGCATCGTTCATCGCGACGGCTTCGGGCCGCGCTGGGTCAAAGGGTTCGCGTTCATCTGCGAGCGCGAAGCGCACGACGTCGAGCTTTGTTGTCGTCTCGAGGACGCGCTGCTCATCCGGAGCGACGCTGTTGCGTACGAGCGCGCCCGAAGACAGATCGACCGCCGCCCACTCACTTGCTCCACTAGCGATGACGAGACAGGTGAGCGTCGCGCCCGGCCGTTCCTCGCGACGCGCACCGGGTCGGATCTTCTTCGGGACGCTGGCGCGTCTTTTCGTCTTCGTGGGAGTCGAGCTCATAGCGCGAGGGCGCTCGTTGCGTCCTTGAGCACGCGAACGAGCGCTTCGGGAGAATCCACGGGCAATAGACATACTCCGTCTTGGCACACGTATGCACCTTGGTTCTCACGCCCCTCCCAAAGGGGGCTTCCCGTGGGCTCTCCCCAGGCGAGCACGGAGTCAGGAAGGTATTGGTGGCGCACCACCTCCAAGAGATCGGGACGCTCACCGGCGATGACGATCTCGATCGGAGGTGTGGCGAGGCCAAGGGACGCGAAGACGAGGCCGGGAACTGCGAGAGGAGAGCCCACGAGCGCCTCTCCGCCGGCGCGCGCGCAGCCTCTCGCAAAGTCGAGGAGCATGGCGTCTCCCAAGAGCGCGCCGAGACGGATCATCGCGTTCGCGGCAACGGACCCGGCTGCAGGAGTCACTCCGTCAAAGACGTCCCGGGGCCGCACGGCGAGCGGTTGTGCATCGCTCCCGGTCATGCAGAGCCCGCCTCCTTCCGCGGCGAACAGCTCGATGAGGCCATGCGCGCACGCCTGCGCCTCGTGCAGGTAGGCCGCTCTTCCCGTATCTTCGGAAAGGCGCGTGAAGAACTCGATGAGCCAGGCGTAGTCGCCCGCGACGCCGAGGTGCTCGGCGTTCCCGCCCCTATAGGAACGAAGCCACCGCCCGTCTTTGCGGCGAAGGTTCTTGAGCAAGAACGACGCGATCTGCTCTGCGGCGACGCGATAGGCGGGGTTGTCCGTCGCACCAGCCGCTTCGCAAAGCACCGAGCCGATCATCGCGTTCCACTCCGTGAGCACCTTGTCGTCGAGCCCGGGCCGAACGCGCAGCCCTCGGGCAGCAAAGAGCGCCATTCGGCAGGCCTCGATGTCTTCTGGACGCAAGAGATCGCCGACGACGGCGCGATGAAGGATCGAACGTCCGCCCTCGAAGTTCGCCTCAGTTCCGATGCCGTACCACTTGGCGGCGACGCTCGCGCTGCTCGGCCCGAGGACACCTTCGAGCTCGTCTTTCGTCCAGGTGTAAAAGCGGCCCTCTTTGCCCTCTGAGTCGGCGTCTTCTGAGCAATAGACCTCGCCCTTTGGCCCGACGAGGTCGCGAAGGACGTAGTCGAGCGTTTCCTCGCAGACCTTGCGCCAGCGCTCGTCGCCGGTGATGCGCCACGCGTGGAGGTAACAGCGCGAAAGGCTTGCTTGGTCATAGAGCATCTTTTCAAAGTGCGGCACCTGCCACGCCGCATCCGTCGCGTACCGGGCAAAGCCGCCTCCGAGGTGGTCGTATATCCCGCCCGACGCCATGGAAGAAAGGGTCTTTTCGACCATGGCGAGCGCTCCTTTTCGACCGAGGAGGTGCGCTTTCATCAAGAGCTCGAGCATCGGCGCCTGGGCGAATTTCGGCGCGCCCTTGATGCCGCCGTTTACCTCATCGAAGAGCTCGCCAAAGCGCGCGACGAAGACGTCGAGGAGCTCGCTCGCATCGGGGAGATCCGTGTGCTTTCGTGGCGGGGGCCCAAGGCGAAGTGCGATGGAGGATGTGAGCTCGCCTGCTTGGCCGATGAGGAGCGCGCGCTTGTTCTCCCAGGCATCGACGATCGCTTCGAGGACGGAAACAAACGTCGGGCCTCCGTTGTGGGCGACTCTTGGGAAGTACGTCCCGCCGTAGAACGGCCTGCCGTCGTGCATGACAAAGACGTTGAGCGGCCATCCACCTCTGCCGGTGAGCGCCTGGACGGACTCCATGTACACCGCGTCGATATCGGGTCGCTCCTCGCGGTCGACTTTGATCGCGACGAAATGTTCGTTGAGGTAACGGGCCGTCTCTTCGTCCTCGAAGGACTCATGCGCCATGACATGACACCAGTGGCACGCGCTGTAACCGATCGATACGAAGATGGGGAGGTCGAGTCTTGCGGCGAGCTCGAACGCCTCGTCTCCCCAGGGATACCACGCGACGGGATTGTCCGCGTGTTGGCGCAGGTACGGCGAGGTCGCCTCGACAAGGCGGTTCATGGCTTTGATGCTAGGGGGAAAGAGCGTCCAACGACGTAGCGACGGAGTCGTACTTCGGAGGAGGTGGCTCAGCTCGTCGACGAAGGTGTGCTCATCGCGCGAAGCGCTTTGCGGCGGAGCTTTCCCGAGGTGGTCTTCGGAAGCTCTTCGAGAACGATCAGCTCTCTCGGCGCGGCGAACCCCCCGAGCGCATCGCCGACCAAGGCGCGCAGCTCTTCGAGCGCTGGCGGTGCGTCGCGCCGTGCGGGCACGACGAAGGCAACGACGCGCTCTCCCCATTTCTCATCCGGTGCTCCAACGACGGCTACCTCTCTTATGAGTGCGTGTTCGCCGAGGACTCCCTCGACCGCACTCGGCCAGACGTGCTCGCCTCCTGTAATGATGAGCTCGCCCATGTGACCAAAGACGATGAGGTTGCCGTCTGGGCCGATCGCCCCGGCGTCTTTTGTCCCGAACCAGCCGCTTTCGTCCTTGGGGTCCATCCCGTTGCGGTAGGCCCGAAGGAGCATCGGGGCGCGAAGGAAGATTTCGTTGTCGTTGGCGATGCGCACCTCGACGCCTTCGAGGACGACACCGTCGTAGACGACGCCGCTTCCCGTCTCGGTCATGCCATAGGTCGTGACGACATTTGGAGCGCGCTCTTTCGGCGGAGCCGATCCTCCGAGCAAGACCGTGCGAAAGAACGCGGCGTCGTCACCTTTGAGTCCCAAGAGCGCGGCCCTCACGAGAGAGATGCGCGTCACCTCATGTGCACGCGCGATGCGCATGACCTCTATCGGGTCGAATCGGGGGAGTACCTCGAGTGGCGTTTTTGTCTCAAGGGCACGGGTGATGACCGAAAGTCCCCCGACGTGGGACACCGGTAAGCAGCACAACCAGCGGTCAGAGGCGGGGTCGATCCCAAGGCGAGCGCTCGACGCTCGGGCCGATGCTTTAACGGCGTTGTGCGTGAGCACAACACCTTTTGGCTCTCCCATCGTCCCCGAGGTCGCAACGACGAAGGCGTCGCCTTCTTCGACGGGCACCGCGCGCTCGAGGTGTTCTTCCTCTCCTGTTGGCAAGACGACGCAGTCGGGCCTCATCGCCTCGAAGAGGGCGAGACGAGCCGCCTTCGGAAGGCGCTGGTCGACGGGCAAGACCGCGTCTCCCTCGTCAAAGCAAGTCTCAAGTGCTTCGAGGAAGGCCGTGCCCGCCGGAAGATCCAGGGCGACGAGACGACGCACGGGCGGTAGCCTAACGGCGCCATGACCGATGTTGAGCTGGGTCTGCCGAAGTGGGAAGCACGCGGCGCGTATCAAGACATCTCCTATGCACACGCCGAGGGGATCGCGAAGATCACGATCTGTCGGCCCGAGGTGCGAAACGCCTTTCGGCCACAGACGCTCTTTGAGCTCTCCGACGCCTTCGAAAAGGCGCGGGAAGATCTCGATATCGGCGTCATCATCTTGACGGGCCAAGGGACCGAAGCGTTCTGTTCGGGCGGCGACCAAAGGGTCCGCGGCGAGGACGGCTATATCGGTGACGATGACGTCGCGTCCAAAGGCGTCGGTCGCCTGAACGTCTTGGATCTGCAGATACAAATCCGGAGGCTCCCGAAGCCGGTCGTAGCGATGGTCGCGGGTTACGCGATCGGCGGTGGCCAGGTGCTTCAGCTCGTGTGCGACTTGACGATCGCGGCGGACAACGCGCGTTTTGGCCAGACCGGTCCTCGGGTCGGAAGCTTCGACGCCGGGTTCGGCGCTGGGCTTCTTGCGCGCACGATCGGGGTAAAGCGTGCGAAAGAGGTCTGGTTCTTGTGTCGCCAATACGACGCGTCGCGCGCTCTCGAAATGGGACTCGTCAATGCCGTCGTGCCACTTGAGCGCCTCGAGGCAGAGACCGTTGCGTGGTGTCGGGAGATGCTTTGCCACTCGCCTCTCGCGCTGAGGATGCTGAAATCAGGATTCAACGCGGCCGACGACGGCCTGGCCGGGATCCAACAGCTCGCCGGTGACGCGACGCTTCTCTATTACATGAGCGAGGAAGCTAGAGAAGGCCGCGACGCATATTTGGACAAGCGTGCGCCTGATTACAGGCGCTTTCCGCGCCGTCCGTGATACCAAGCAGCCGAGCTTCATGACCCAAGCATCGAAGTGGTTGGCCGCGGCGCGTCCGCGCACGCTCCCAGCGGCCGTCGTGCCTGTGGCAGTCGGCATTGCCGTCGGCGACGTGACGGGAATAGTCACGTGGTGGAAAGGCGCGTTGGCGCTCGTCGTCGCGCTCTGTTTGCAGATCGGGACGAACTACGCGAACGACTATTCGGATGGTTCTCGGGGGACAGATGAACGGCGAGTCGGGCCGGTGCGACTCGTTGCAAGCGGTCTTGCGACTCCGCAAGCGGTAAGGAACGCTGCCGTCGCGGTCTTTCTCATCGGCGCGATCGCCGGACTCGTCCTAGCCCTCACGACGTCCTTGTGGGTCATTCCCGTCGGCGCAGGAGCGATCGCCGCGGGATACTTGTACACCGGTGGTCCGAGGCCCTATGGATATGCGGGCTTTGGAGAGCTCTTCGTCTTTGTCTTCTTCGGTCTTGTTGCAGTCGTCGGAACCGTGTACGTGACCTCGGGGCACTTTCCCGCGCTCGGTTTTGTTGCGGCCATCCCCGTCGGTCTCTGTTCTGTCGCGCTCTTGGTTGTGAACAACCTCCGAGACATCACAACCGACGCGGCATCAAACAAGCGCACGCTTGCAGTTCACCTTGGACCGGGCCGGACGCGCGTGCTCTACGTCGGATGCGTCGTCGTCGCGGTCGCATCCGTGCTCGGTGTCTCCTACTACCGCCACTTCGCTCTCATCGCGCTCGTCGCATTCATCCCAGCCGCGTCGCCGATCAGAGTCGTCTTGTCCAAAGCGGGGGGGAAAGAACTCGTCGCGGCACTTGCGATGACCGGCGCGCTCCAGCTCATCTTGGGCGCGCTGCTCGTCCTCGGCATCGTCTTGTGAACCGCACGCGCGAAGGCTCGCTCAGAGCGATGTCGGCCTGCTTGAGAGAAAGGCCTCGAGGACTTCTAAGAACGCATCGGGGGCTTCGAAGGGAACCGCGTGGCCGGCTCCCGCGATGACCTGCGCACGGGCGTTTTCTCCGATCAAAGCCGCCATATCCAGAGCGATCGCGACGAAGCGCTCGTCTTTTTCCCCCGCAACCAACAGAACGGGCATGTTGAGCTGCGAAAGGCGGTGATGCAGGGGCTCTTGGGTTCCCGTACCGAGGGTGCGCAGGGCGTCCGCGAGGCCAGCGGGGGTGTTCCGGAGGCGTGCGTCAAGGCCCGCGTGGTGAGCATCGAGGCCGGCAAAAAGCGGTCCGGCGAGCCATTCGTTGAGGAACTCAGGAAGGGAAAGCCCCTCTTTCGGGCCGACCTTCGGATCAAGGCGCTCGGCAAGCGCCTCGTCTTTTTCCCTCCTTTCCGCCCGAGCGGCGTCGTCTTTGATGCCGGGCGTCGCGCTGACGAGCACGAGAGCTTCGATGAGGTCGGGACGTTCGAGCCCGAGGTGCAAGCACACGCGCCCGCCCAGGGAATAGCCGACGTAGGTGGCCTTCCCCCCGGTTTCTCCCAGGAGGCGAGCCGCGTCGGTAAGGTCCTTGGCGTGAGATGCGGTGGAGTTCCCGTGCCCGGGGAGATCAACGGTGACGACCTCGTATCTCGCCCGAAGTGCCGACGCGATCTGCTCAAAGGAGCGCCCGGTCTGGGTGAACCCGTGGACCAAGACGACGCGCGGACCCGCTCCTTTGGTTTCAAAGCAAAGGGGCCGGTCGCTTGTACGCGAACGGGGCGACGTGTCATGAGCCATCAGTCATGACGGTACAGGCAACCTTTGCCGCGACGCTCGTCGACGAGTGGGTCCGGGCCGGAGTGCGCCACGCGGTCGTCGCGCCGGGCTCGCGCTCGACACCGCTCGTCGTGGCGCTCGCGTCCGATGACCGCATCAAATTGCACGTGCGCCTTGATGAGCGCTCGGCTGGGTTCTTTGCGATCGGTGTCGCGCTCGGTTCTTCTTCGCCCGTCGTCGTTTGCACAACGAGCGGCACTGCTGCAGCAGAATTGCACGCAGCGGTCATCGAAGCCGACCTTGCGTGCGTCCCAATCATCTGCGTCACCGCAGATCGTCCCGTTGAGCTTCAAAACGTTGGCGCTCCCCAGACCATTGACCAGCTCGGTCTCTTCTCAGGTGCCGTTCGCTTTTCTTGTGCACTTGGGGTACCAGACAACGCGACGAGAGGATCGTGGCGATCTCTTGCGAGCAGACTCGTCGCCGAGGCAACCGCTTCTCCGAAAGGGCCCGGGCCCGTGCATCTCAATTGCTCATTCGCCGAGCCACTCGTCGACGCATTGCAAGACGTCCCACCTGGGCGCGAGCACGGTGCACCTTGGCATTGGGCCGTGCGCGAACCATCGGTGCCAAAAGGAGCAGTCGAACGTCTCTTGTCCGTCGTCGCCACCGCGGGCAAGGGCATCATCATCGCCGGAGCGGGCGCCGCACCGCGTAATGACCCGAGCGGCATCTACGCACTTGCGCAAGCCCTTGGATGGCCTGTTCTTGCCGAGCCGCGTGCTTATCCCCGTATGCCGCATTCTCACCTCGTCGCGCACGCGGACGGCATCGTAAAAAGCGCGCCAGCGCGAAGCGTGTTGGCTCCAGACGTCGTCGTGCACCTCGGGGCTCCGCACGCGTCTAAAGCGCTCACTAGCTGGTGCGAAGCGCTCGCAGGGGACGGGGCGACCGACATCCTCGTCGACGCGTATGGGAAGTTTCGCGACCCTTCCCGTGTCGCTGCGGCATTGATCACCGCGGATCCTGAGTTGCTCGCGGCCGAGTGCGCCGCGCGCCTATCCCAAAGCGGCGTAGCTCCCGTCGACGCAGGCGCTTGGCTCAAGGGATGGCAAGAGGCCGAGGGCGCCGCGGCGAGAGCTGTCGCGTCCGTGCTCGATCAACGGAGCGAGCCCTCCGAACCGGGGATCGCGCGAGAGCTCTTTCGTGTCCTTCCCGATCACGCAACGCTTGTCGTGTCCTCATCGATGCCCATTCGCGACCTCGAGTGGTTCGCAAAGCCGCGAGAAGGTGCCCCGATCGTTCTCGCGAATCGCGGCGCGAACGGGATCGACGGGGTCGTCTCGACGGTGCTCGGAGTCGGAGCGCTGGCCTCGCGCCTCGGCCCGGTCGTCGGGCTCCTCGGCGACCTCGCGTTCTTCCACGACCTGTCCGGCCTCGTCTGGGGACGAAACGAAGATCGACCGAACGCCACGCTCGTCGTGATCGACAATGCAGGCGGTGGCATCTTCAATTTCTTGCCCCAAGCCGGGCTCTTAGGAGAAGAGCTCTTCGAGAGGGTCATGTGCACGCCCCAAGATGGCGACTGCGCGTCTGTTGCCCGAGCGCTTTCCTGCACGGTGTTCGACGCGAATGCTGATCCGATCGACGTGGTTCTTTCGAAGGCGCTCTTGACGAAGGGCATCAACGTCGTCGTCGTGCGGACCGACCGCAAGGAGAATGTCGCGTTGCACGAAGCACTCACCGAAGCGATCACACAAGCGGTCAATGCTGCGCTTCATTCCCTATAAGTCCGCCGTCAGATACGGATCGGCACTTTTGCCCGCGTACGCCTAGGAGAAGCGTCGTGCGTCGTTCGCCGCGTACCTCGCAACGACGGTGTCTGTTTGGGCTGTTTTCTCGATGTCCGTGACGATGCGCTCTAGATCTCCGGTCGGCAGCGCACAGGTCATCTCGTCGGGTGTCATCGCGGTGCGCGCCCTCGAGAGCGCGCATCCGACGCTTGCGGCGGGGACGCGTTGTTCCTTCGCGATGGCGACGATGTGGCATTGCGGCTTGCCTTCGATGCGAAGGCCCGGGAGCGCGTCCGACAACACCATGAGCTGGCGGCCGTTCACGCGCAACAACACGACATCGGGATCGAGGCTCTCTGGGGTGTCGGCAAGGGGGCCGTAGGTGATCGATCCTGGTCGGACCGAGATCGAAGGGATCTTGCCAACTGCTTCCGGGCTCACCCACCCGGATTCGAGCAGCGCTTCGACGTCGCTGTTCCCCGCGACCTCATCGAGCGACGCGAGGCCGTGGGTATAGCGCCCGACACTGCAATTGCCGTGGTCTTCGGGCTCGGTGCTGAAGGTTCTCGTCGCGCCATGCACCCAAAAGACACAACCGGCGGGGACGCGACCGGACCGGCCGTCATCTGTTGGAGCGCTCATCTCACCGCCAAAGGGGGCGACTCCCGACGGCATTCCAGCAGCAAAGGTGATGCCGACGGGCGCTACGGCGAGGTGCAGTGCCTCAGAGAGACGGCGGGAAAGGACGCTCCAGTCCCTTCGCTCCGGTGCAGTCGTCAACGTCATCTTCTTTCCCTTCGCTTCGAGTCGTACGCATTTTCCCGTGCAGTTCTACTCGAATGCCCACAGAGCGGGCGAGAGGGCACGAATGTTTAGTCGCAGAAAGGATGGGTCAGGTCCTTATGGCAGGCTTAGGTGATGGTCAGGCTTTCTGAGGAGCTTTCCTTCCGCGGTCTCATCCACCAAGTGAGTGATCCGGAGATCCTCGCCGCGTTGGATTCGAAGTCCTTGACTGCTTACATCGGCTTTGACCCCTCCTCTGACAGCCTGCACGTGGGCAGCTTGCTCCAGCTCTGCAACCTGCGTCGCCTCCAGATCGCCGGACACCGGCCGATAGCTCTCGCAGGTGCCGGCACGGGACTGATCGGTGACCCGGGCGGCAAGTCCGAAGAGCGACCGCTCTTGAGCGCCGAGGAGCTGGCGGCGAACCTCGAGGGCGTCCGTCCGCAGATGGAACGGTTCCTCGACTTCTCTAAGAGCAGTCGTGGCAACCAGGCGATGTTGTTGAACAACGCGGACTGGCTGTGCAATTTGGAGCTCGTCGAGTTCCTTCGTGATGTCGGAAAGCACTTCACGGTGAGCCAGATGATCGCCAAGGAGTCCGTGAAGAGTCGACTCGAGCGCGCGGAGCAAGGGATCACCTACACCGAGTTCAGCTACATGCTCTTGCAGGCCTATGACTTCCTCCATCTTTACGACAACTTCGACTGCCGGCTGCAATTGGGCGGGAGCGATCAATGGGGAAACATCACGATGGGAGTCGAGCTCATCCGCAAGGTGCGCCAAGGTGTCGCCTTTGGCGTGACGTCACCGCTCGTTCTAAAGCCCGACGGCACGAAGTTCGGGAAAACCGAGTCCGGCGCGGTGTACCTCGATCCTCGGCGGACGAGCCCATACGCGTTCTACCAGTATTTTGTGCGCGTCGAGGATTCCGTCGTGGGGCAGTACCTGAGGTATTTCACCTTCTTTGGCAAAGAGACGATTCTCTCGCTCGACAAAGCGACCCATGAGCGTCCAAAGGAACGTCAAGCCCAGCGCGAACTGGCGAAGGCTGTTTGTGTTCTCGTCCACGGCGAGGCGGAGACCGCCCGCGTCGAGGCCGCCGCCGCAGCTCTTTATTCAGAGGACCTCGTCGGCCTGGACGAAGCGACGCTTCTCATGGTGCTAGACGACGCCCCATCTTCGAAACATGCACGCGCCGCGCTCGACGACGGCCTCGACGTCATCGACGTCTTGGTTTCATCGGGACTCGTGCGCTCGAAGAGCGCGGCCCGAAGCGCACTTGCCCAGGGCGGCGTCTACGTGAACAACCGTCGCGTCCATAGTGACGACACCCTCATCACCCGTAACGAGCTCATCGCGGACCGCTACGTCGTTCTTCGGCGCGGGCAGCGCGACGTGCACCTGTTGTCCTTTTCTTGAGCGCCGGGTGAAGTACCTTCGGGTCGTCCTCGCGCTCGGATGCGTGGCGATGTTGGCCTCGGCCTGTTCGGGCTTGAGTGGTAGCCATCGTGCACAGGTGGGCGAGTGGGCGAACGCCGCCGGATATGACGGTGCCAATGCCCAGATACAAAGCGATCTTTCGTACCTCACAGCAGCTGTGAGAGCGCGCAACGTCAAGGACTTCCAGACCGATTGCGAAGGGTTCTCGGGCGACGTCGAGGTGCTCTATGAGACCTTGCCGACGCCAGATGTCACCCTTACCAATGAGCTCGACGACGCGTTCGAGGACTGGTTCAACGCCGCGGCGGACTGCAACGACGCGACATCCCTGTCATCTTCGGCCTACAGGGACGCAACGAGCGAACTGAAAAAGGGCCAGGAGCAATACAGCCGTGCGAAGGCGCGGCTCGCGTCGTTCGGGATCCGATAGGTTCGCGCGCAGATGCCATCGAATGAGGAATTGATCGGGCCGTTCCCCGAGGGTGCGGACCCGAAGGAGTATGACCGGCTCAGACGCCGCGTCTTGTGGAAGATGCCAACCGGGTTGTACCTGCTAGGGAGTCGTGACGGTGAGCGCCGCAATCTCATGGCGTGCAATCTTTTGACCCAGGTCTCCACCGATCCCAAGCTCATCGGGATTGCGGTCGAGAAGGAGGCCTTCACCTTGGAGCTCATCGTCGCCGGTCGGTGCTTCGCGCTCGCGCTTCTTGCGCGAGAAGACCGCGCGCTTGTTCGCAAGTTCGCGAAGCCCGCAGAACACGACGCGATCGCGCACACCTTAGAAGGTGTCGCCTATCTCGACGCGAAGACAACCGGAGCGCCGATTCCCGCCGTCGCGCTCGCGTATCTCGACTGCACGTTAGAGCGCGTCGTCGCATTCGGCTCGCACTGCTTTGTCGTCGGTGAGGTCGTCGACGCAGGCTTCTTGGGAGACGAGGACCAAGAAGTCCTTCGCATGGAAGACACGCGCATGAGCTACGGAGGATGAGCGCGTCTCAACAAAAGCCGCGGAAGCCCTCCGTCTCCCCACAGCGTGGGCTCGATGTTCAATACGTGAGAAGCGACACCGAGCTGGACGCTCTCGTGGGAGTTCTCTTGGGCGTCTCGCGCTATGGCATCGACACGGAGTTCTTGCGCGAGCGCACGTATTACGCCCGCCTTGCCCTCTTGCAGGTTGCCTGGGAAGACGGGATCGCGCTCATCGATCCGACCACCGTCGACGTTGCTCGTTTTGCCCCTGTCCTTTCGGGCAAGGGACTCACGATCCTTCACGCAGCCGACCAAGACCTGGAAGTCCTAGAGCGCACATGTGGCGTCGTACCCGATGCGATCTTCGACACCCAGCTCGCGGCGGGCTTCATCGGGCTTTCGACCCCGTCACTGCAGAGCATTGTGGAGAGGCTGCTCGGTCTGCGCTTGGAGAAAGGGGATCGGCTCACGGATTGGTCCCACCGCCCTTTGACCCCCGATCAGCTGCGCTATGCCGCGGGAGACGTCGCGCATCTCTTGGAGCTGCACGAGATCCTTCGCGAACGCCTTTGTGAGCTGAACCGCCTCGATTGGGCGAATGACGAGTTCGCTTTGTTGCGCGCGCGTTCGCGTTCTGTGGCACCGATCGAACAGGCTTGGTGGCGACTGAAGCACGCCCGACAACTGCGCGGACGCGAACGCCAAGTCGCCCAGGCCATCGCGGCGTGGCGCGAGCAACGAGCGATGACACTTGACGTGCCGACGCGCTTTGTCCTTTCCGATCTCGCGCTCGAATCGATCGCGCACCGACCGCCGACGTCTTCCACAGAGCTGTGCAATGTTCGTGGCCTTGACGCTCGCGTGCTCTCTGATGGCGTCGGGGCGGCCTTGTTCGACGCCATTTCCGAAGGCCTCTCCATGGACGGGTCCAAGCTGTGCCTGCCCGCACACGCGCCCACAGATGTCGCAGCGAAGCCCGCGGTGAGCCTTGTCGCCGCGTGGGTCAACGAGCGAGCACACGAGCTTCAGATCGACCCGTCGATCTTGGCGACGCGCGCGGATTTGGCCCTGTACCTTAAGGACCCACCCGAAGGCCGTCTCGCAAACTCCTGGCGTCACGGTCTCATCGGCGAGCCGATCCGCCGCCTCGTTGGCGGCGATGCTTCCCTTGCGCTCGAAGGCGGGACGCGACTCGTCTTAGAGGAACGTTCGGGTCGCCCTCTTGTGCAAGAGCCCTGACGCGCGATTGTTCTGAGGAGAGCGACGACGTCGAATGAGGCCTGCGTCCGCGCCGCTCAGTGCTCCTTTGATGCGTCGCTCCCGTTCTTCTTTGGACGCAGGTCAACGCGAAGCGTGAGGATGCCTTCTTTTAGATCGCCCGTTGCGTCTCCAAGGATGGCGAAGTCCATGTAGTCGAGCTCCATTTGCTCCTTGAAGAGCTGGCGCTCGACCCCTTCCAGGGGGGGAAGGTTGCGGCGGCGCACTGCTGCCGCTCGTTCTTGGAAGCGCTTGATCATGGCCTCAACGTCGAAACCCTCGGGCACGGCCAAACGGTACCGCCCTTCGCCGTTCCTGGCGAGCCCGGCGCATCCCTGCTGGCGATACACTTTTACCGCACGTCGGGCTCTTGTGGTGGGGTTTGGCGATGGGTCACATGTGGGCCGGGCAGAGCCGTCCTCTCCCGTCCTAAGCCGCGTGCGAACTTTGAGCGAGGGAGCGGCTCGTGAAAAAGGGACGTCATCGGCGCTTCGAAGAGGCGCGCAGCATGAAAAGAGCGGTCGAGGTCGTACCAGAGCCTTGCCCCGAGTGCGGTGCCGATCCCGAAGACGAACACGCGAGCTGGTGTCTTTATGAGGAGACGGCCCTGGAAGACGACGAGAGCGAAGACCGTTCGACTCTTTGAGCGATGCCCGCAGGCGTGCTAGAGCGTCGCGACCTTTTCCGTCGGGACCTTCCTGACCGTCGGATGGGGAAGCCACGTCGATTGCCCCCGGCGGTCGTCTAGGTAGCGCTTCACGCGCTTGAACACGTCTTTTCCGACGAGCTCGACGAGTTCGTCCGAGAGGCTCTCATAGACGGGAGCCGCGCCGACGAACGCGGCCGGTTCCTCGGTGCACCACCAGTGGAACTCATCGCCCGCCTCGCCCCAGTGCCTGCGGCGCCATTCCGTGATCGTCGAGGTGACATGTCCTTTGTCGTCGACCGAATCCTCCCGGCGCAATGGCAGTTGCCAACAGACATCGGGCTTCAGTCGCAAGGGCGAAACGCCGGTCTCGAGCGCCGCTCGATGCAACGCGCAGCCTGGTCCTCCTTCGAATCCCGGGCGGTTCAAGAAGATGCAGGCTCCTTCTGCGAGGCGCGTCGTCGTTTCCTTCCCGACGCGCTTGGTCACGCCGTGTTTCTTCCCGGCGCTCTTGAATTGCCATTGGGCCGAGGTGAGCAGCATCGCTGCGTTCTCGACGCGACGCACATCTTCGGCGTCGACGAAATGCGCGCCGTAGGTGCAACATCCCTCGGCGAGTTCGGGGGCCGCCTCGGTGTAGACACCCTGGCACCCTGCGCCGTAGATGCACTGCCAATTGCTCAAGAGGAATGTGACGTCGAAGAGCCAGGTCCGGTCCTCTTGCTTGTCGTCGAAACTCATCCATTCGTGCGCGTCGCGCGGTGTTTTCATTCGCCCAACACTATGGCGTAGAGCTGAGCAAGTCGCGTTGGCGCGCGGTGGGCTCCGCACAGCAGAACCACGCCTCTGAAAGTCGCGGCCTGTGCGTTCCTCTTCCCCCCGGGATGCTCCTTATCGCGGGCAGGCCAGGATCGATTCTCCCGAGCATCGAATAGAGGAGAGCCCGAAGCTCGGCGTAGGCGACCTCGGGGGCCCATCCGAGCGATTCGGCGCGCTCTGCCAATGCCGCTAGCGCGCTCGCGATGTCGTCAAGGAGCGGGTCAGGTGACCTCCACGTGATGCCGAGGCTTTGCTCATCGAAACTTCCCAGGCACGCAGACAGAACCGGGTCTTGTTCTTCGAGCAAGAGCGACCCCGGCGGCAACAACAGCCGGATGCCGTATTGGATCGCGTCGACATTGAAGACGAGGTCGTTCGCCGCGACGAAGTCGAACAGCTCGAGAAGGTCAGCTCTTTTCGTCCACGGCGTGAACGGCAACAGCGACGGCCGAATTTCGACGCCGACCGTGCGCAGGACATCGACCGCCTCGGCGGCATCGATTGCCGTGTGCCCCTTGTCGAGGCGTGAAAGGACGACATCGCTCGTAGATTCGAACGCAGAGATCACAAAGCACAATCCCGCCGACGCGAACTTCTCCCAGAGCTCAAGGTGTTCGAGGATGTGGCTCACCTTGACGGTGATGTCGAAGCTCACTCCGTCGTGGTTCTTGTGCAATGCATCGACGACGCGATTTGCATGCGCGGGTCGAGACAAGAAATCTGGATCCGCGAAGTGGATATGTTCTGCACCGGCGTCGACGAGGTTGTCGATGTCACACATGAGATCCGCGAGCTCGATCGGGCTAGTTCTTCCTTTGTAGATGACCGGGACGGGGCAGTGTCGACACCGGTGGTGACAGCCTCGTGTCGCCTCCACGCTCCCGACGAGGTGTTCGCTTCCGTTCCACAAGAGACGCGCGTAGCGCGAAAGGTCTGGCAGACCGTCGCGATAGGGCACCCCGGTAAATGGCCTTCCCGCCTTTGTTCTGTTCGCTCCGGCGAGTTCGACGCGAACGGCATCTCGCTCGCCGTCTTTTTTCGACGGACCGAGGTTTTGGGGTTCTTCGAGCAAAGATGCCCACGCGACGAGCGCGGACTCGCTGTCTTTGGCGCATAACAAGTCGCGAAGCTCGAAATCCAGAGAAATGCTTGCGACGGGAGCGTACAGACCGTGCAGGGCGACCGGGAGCCCCGGATGCTCGCGGCGCAGACGCTTGACGGCGCTCAGTCCAAGGCGAAGCGCGGTATGCATCGGAACGGATATCGCGACTGCTTGTGCCCAGGTGAAGTCGTCCTCCGGCCAGGATTCAACCGCAAGGTCGTGCATGCGGACCTCGTGTCCCGCCGCTCTAAGGGCGGCTGCAGGCGCTGCGCATCCGAGCGGCTGTGCGCCGAGCTCATAGGTCGAGACGAGAACGACCCGTGTCATGTCGCTACCGCCCGCTTTGAGTCTTTGACATCAGAGATCTCGATGTCGAGTGCCGCAAATCCTGCGCGAAGCGACGCTTCGACCATTTCCGGTGTCTGTCCCTTCGCAAAGAGAAAACCGAGATACCGGTCTCCTTCTGGGAGCGCGCGTATGAAGCGCCCGGGTGCGACGGTGACCTCTAGACCGCTTATTCCCTCGACAGAAAGCGCGTCCTTCTGCCCGTTCAGGCCTACGAGGCGACCTGATCGGGGTATCGGCAACATCATGACGCCCGAAGCGCCTATTGCAGACGGCATCGGCTCGTCGTCACTCAGCAAGAGCGCGTGTCTGAGCACGAGCTCTTCGAGGGTTTCATTCCCGGGAAAGGACAAGGTCGAGCCGCATCTTCCACCGATGGTTCGAGCTGCGATCTCGAGCACGACGACGTCGATGCGCCCAAATCCCGGAGGATCCTCGAAGGAGCCGTCGTTGATCCTCACTTCGGCGTGGACGGGTCCTTCCAGGAGACCGAGCGCGCGGCACCCCGACGCGACGGCGTCGACGACGAGGTCTTTGACCGCAGGGGAATGGCGAGACGGTGTGACGTAGATCGTTTCTTCAAAGTACGGACCCGCGAGCGGATCGGGCTTGTCAAAGATCGCGAGCACCTCAAGGCGCCCGGACCGCAGGATCGCCTCGATTGCGACCTCTTCTCCCTCGACGTAGGACTCGATGAGGACCGGGGCGTCCTTTTCGGCTTTGGGGAACTCGGCGAGGATCGACCTCACGCGCTCGATGGCACCGAGCAGTTCCGATGGGTCATTGACGCGGATCACGCCACGGCTCGCCGACAAACAGCACGGCTTGACAATGAGGGGATAGCCGATGGAGTGCGCGATCTCGGACACTTCGTCGTTAGATCTGCTCTCAAGGAGCGCAAAGCGCGGCTGTGGCATGCCGGCTTGTGCCAAGAGCTGTCGGGTCGTGTGCTTGTTCATGGAGGCCGAAACCGCCTCCGGAGGATTTGTCCGCAGTCCGAGGCGAGTCGACGCGCACGCGGCAGCTAGGGATCCGCCGTCATCGACGGCGATGACGGCATCGAGTGGGGAGCGCGACGCGAACGCGACGATCTGTTCACAGCAATGTTGCGGTTCATCAAGATCCGCGAGGAGGAAGCGATCGCCCATCACGTGCGCGAGAGCCTGGGGCTGATCCGATGCGATGACGATCTGCGCCCCGATGCGCCGGCCGGCCTCGAGGAATGACGCGGCCCGGTAGGTTCCCGAAGGGATGATGAGCAGTACGCGGTGCATGCCCCCATCATGCCGGGTGAATCGATCGGTCCAGGTCGGTTGACCAACAATCCATGGCGTCTTGTTCGAGCTGCGATCGGCTTAACATGACCAGGTGACCTCCACTGGCGAACCTGCGATTCCCGAACCTGTTCTCAAGATCACGAGCGAAGCCCGGGCGCTGGTCAATGAATCGCGCGCGAACGAAGACGACCCCGATCAGCTCGCACTGTTCATCGAGGTGAGTGGGCAAGAAGGCGGCATCTACACCTACGACATGTGGTTCGAGGCCGTTCAAGACGCCGGCCGAGGCGACATCGTCCAACACCACGACGACCTCGTCGTCGTCATCGTGGAACAAAGCGTGGAAAAGATGCGGGGCGCGACGCTCGACGTCGGTGACACCGGTTTGGTCATCGTGAACCCGAACACCCCGACTGTTGTCGGCTCGCGAGCTGGCCTCGCGGTGCCGAAGAGCGACCTGTCGAGCCCGATCGAGCTCGCCGTCCTCGAGGTGCTCGAGAGCGAGGTGAACCCGCAAATCGCGATGCACGGGGGCAGGGCCGATCTCGTTGCGGTCGACGAAGGCATCGCCTATCTGCGGCTGTCGGGTGGGTGCCAGGGCTGTGGTCTTGCGCAGGTCACCCTCAGCCAGGGGATCGCCGTCGCGATCAAAGAAGCCGTGCCCCAGATCGTCGAGATCGTCGATGTCACAGCCCACGGTGACGGGACGAATCCCTACTTCGAAGCGGCGAAGAAGTAGCCCTTTTCGGCGCGAGCGACGGAGACCGCCAGGAATCGCGCGCGGCCTAAGACAATCCCAGCTCAAGACGCCAGCACTAGATTGGCCTGCATGCTCCGGTTTCTTACGGCGGGGGAGTCCCATGGGCGCGGGCTCCTCGTCATCGTCGAAGGGCTCCCCTCGGGACTGCCCGTGGCCGCTGAGGAAATCGTCGGCGAGCTCGGACGAAGGCGCCTCGGCTATGGCCGGGGCCCGCGCATGCGCTTTGAGAAGGACGAGATCACGATCGTCGGCGGCATCCGTCACGGACGCACGCTCGGTTCGCCCGTCGGCATCGAGATCGCGAACACCGAGTGGCCGAAGTGGCAAGACGAGATGTCCGTCGCGCCGGGCGCGCCGAGCAAGCCCCTCAGCGCACCGCGACCGGGTCATGCCGATCTCCCCGGGATGCAAAAGTACGGTTTCGACGATGCACGAGACGTGCTGGAGCGCGCTTCGGCCAGGGAGACCGCGGCTCGAGTGGCCGCGGGATGCCTCGCCAAGGCTCTGCTCGCACAGATCGGCGTACAAATCGTCAGTCACACCATCCAACTCGGTGGGAAATGCGCCCCCCCGAACGTGCGGCCAGGCCCGAAGGACCTTGAGCGCGTCGACTCCTCGGAAGTGCGCTGCTTTGACGAAGATGCGTCGGCGGCCATGGTCGAGGAGATAAAGGCGGCGGCGAGAGATGGGGATTCCCTCGGCGGAATCGCCGAGGTCATCGCTTATGGCATCCCCGTCGGGCTCGGGAGCCACGTGCACTGGGATCGCAAGCTCGACGGTCTTCTGGCCCAAGCGATCATGAGCATCCACGCGGTGAAAGCCGTGGAGATCGGCGAAGCCCTCGAGATGTCACGCAAGCGCGGTTCTTTGTCACACGACGCGATCTACTTCGACGAGAAGAACGGGCGCTACGTGCGCGAAACGAATCGCGCCGGCGGTCTCGAAGGTGGAACGTCGAATGGAGAGCCGATCATTTGCCGTGCGGTCATGAAACCGCTCGCGACACTGAACCGCCCGGTACTCGCGACCGTCGACGTCGCGACAAAACAAGCGACGGTGTCGTTTCGGGAGCGAACCGACGTCACAGCGGTGCCCGCCATGGGCGTTGTTGCAGAAACGATGGTCGCCCTCGCGCTCGCGACAGAAGCCACGCGAAAATTCGGCGGTGACTCACTTGCGGAGTTTCGTCGTAACCACGACGCCTACGTCGCGAGCATCGGCGAGATACTTTCGCCGCACGTGGAAGCGCGCGGAAGCGCTGAACCTTGATGCGCCGAGCAGATCACGTCCTTTTGGTCGGGATGATGGGCAGCGGCAAGAGCGCCGTGGGCGAGATGCTTGCTCGCGTGTTGTCACGCGCATTCATTGATACCGACGGGGAAATCGAAAGCTTGGAAGGCCGAAGCATCGCGGAGATCTTTTCTTCCAACGGGGAGAGAGGCTTTCGCGCCGAAGAGGCCAAGGCGATCAAGCATGCCGTCGATATGCTCCCTCCCGCGGTCATCGCGCTCGGTGGCGGTTCGGTGCTCGACGAAGCGAACCGGGCGGTCATTCGGAGCTCAGGGCGCGTGGTCTGGTTACGAGCGACGACGAACACTCTCATCGCGCGACTCGGGGATGGATTTGGCCGGCCACTTCTTCAAGGCGACACGACTGCTGCGATCTTGCGCCTCGACTCCGAACGCAGGCCGCGCTATGAAGAAGTTGCGGACATCGTCATCGACGTGGACAACCTTCCGCTCACCGGCGTAGTCTCAGCGGTCCTCGACGCTCTTCAACAGCGCGTTCGCGTCGTGCTTGATGAGCGGTCCTACGACGTGATCGTCGGGCCCGGCGCGCGCCATTTCATCGCCGAGATGATCCCCGATTCAGCCCGCCGTGTCGCGATCGTCACACAAGAAGGAATCGGTGTGTCGCTCGAGTGTCCCATCCCTACCGGGGTGTTCTTCATCGCGAACGGCGAGAAGGCAAAGTCGCTCGCGGTTGTCGAGGAGCTCTGCCGGACCTTCGCGCAGATCGGTTTGACACGCAACGACGCAGTCGTCGCGCTCGGTGGGGGTGTCGTGAGCGACGTTGCAGGGTTTGCGGCGGCCTGCTATCACCGTGGCACGGCCGTCATCAACGTGCCGACGACTTTGATCGGTCAGATCGACGCGGCGATCGGCGGAAAAACCGGTGTCAACATCCCTGAAGGAAAGAACCTCATCGGCGCGTTCCACCAGCCCCGAGGCGTGCTTTGTGACTCGGACACCTTGGTGAGCCTGCCCGAGCGGGAATGGCGTTCGGGACTCGGCGAAATGGCGAAGTACGCGTTCTTGGGCGTTGATGATCTCGACCGGCTCCCCATCGTCGACCAGGTCGTGCGCTGTGTGCAAGAAAAGGCACGGGTCGTGTCGATCGATGAGCGCGAATCGGGAGCGCGCGCGGTGCTCAACTACGGGCACACCCTCGGCCATGCCCTCGAAGCGACGGGTCTCACAAGAAAGGGACGGTCTCAAGGGGGCCTCGATCTGCGACACGGCGAAGCCGTCGCGATCGGCCTCGTCTTCTCGGCGATGCTTGCGAAGGCCCTCGGGCGCATCGACGCCGCCCGGGTAAAGCGTCACCTCGAGGTGCTCGAAAATTACGGGCTTGGCGTGGACCTCCCCGCGGGTATGGATCTCGATGAGATCCTTTCGTTCATGGTTCGAGACAAAAAGGCCACCGAAGGCCTGACGTTCGTGCTCGACGGACCAAGTGGGCCAGAAGTTGTGAAGGGAGTCTCTAAGGACCTCGTCAAAGAGGTGTTGCAATCCATGGCGATGCACGAGCAACCTGTCGGTGTGAACGAGTCGCGTCGATGAGCAAACAAGTCGTCTTGTTCCTCTCCGGGCCAAACCTCGGTCTCTTGGGTGTCCGCCAGCCCGAGATCTACGGTTCGGCGTCGCTCGCGGACCACATAGAGCGAGCGCGTGCCTGCGCGCGTCAGCACAAGTTGATCCTCGAACACGTCCAGAGCGAGCACGAAGCGGATTTGGTTCGTGCGGTTCACCAAGGGATGGGACGCGTCGCGGCGATCGTCGTGAACGCGGGCGCGCTCAGTCATTACGGCTGGTCGCTGCACGATGCACTGGCGTGTTTTCAGGGCGTCGTCGTCGAGTTGCACCTTTCGAACCCTGATGCACGCGAACCCTGGCGACACCACTCCGTGATCTCGCCAGTTGCAGATGGGACGGTGTCGGGATTTGGCGGCCTTGGTTATGAACTTGCCGTCGAGGCGGCCTCACGGCTCATCGATGCGCGCCGCGCATAACACCAGCGTTAGTTTCGTCCTGTGAGCACAATCGATTCGACGAGCCGAACTCTCGCGATGCCTGATATGGCAATTGCGGGCCGTATCGCTTCGCTTAGAGCGCGACTTTCCGATGCCGGATGTGACGGGATCTTGATCACGAAACTCGAGAACATCCGCTATCTGACGGGCTTCAGCGGATCGACGGCCATGTGTTTTGTGAACGACGCTGGCACTGTGTTTGTCTCCGATGGTCGTTACGGCGACCAAGCGACCGCGCAACTTTCAGCCGCGGGCGTCGATGCAACGATCACCATCGGTGGACTCAAGGATCAACTGCAAGCGATCAGTTTTGGAGCAAGAGAAGCGACGCGCATCGGCCTTGAGGCACAGGCGTGCAGTTGGTCACAGAAGATCCAATTCGAAGAGGTCTTCGCGACAGCGGAGCTCGTAGCGACGACGGGAGTCGTGGAAGGACTGCGGGTCATCAAGGACGACGGAGAGCTCGCGCGTATCGAGCACGCGTGTGCGATCGCCGACTTCGCTTTTGCGCAAGTGAAGTCTCGCTTGACCGAAGGCATTACGGAAGCTCAATTCGCGGCCGAGCTCGAATTCGAAATGCGCAAGCGTGGGTCTGCTGGTCCCTCTTTTGAGACCATCGTCGCAAGCGGACCGAACGGAGCAATGCCCCATGCGCGTCCGACAGAGCGGCTCATTGAAAAGGGCGAGCTCATCGTCATCGATTTCGGGGCGATCTTCGATGGGTACCACTCGGACATGACGCGCACCGTTTCTGTGGGTGAGCCGAATACGGAGCTCGCGGACCTCATGGACGCGGTCTTGTCCGCGCAGCGCGCAGGTTTGCACGCGGTGGAACCAGACACGACGGCCGACGAGGTAGATGCCGCGTGCCGCGAGGTGCTCGCGGATCGAGGCCTTGGTGAGCGTTTCGTCCATTCGACTGGTCACGGCGTCGGCCTCGAAGTCCACGAGGCGCCGTTGGTCGCAGCCGGGTCGACTGATATCCTGCGCCCCGGTACCGTCGCGACGGTCGAGCCTGGTGCGTACATATCTGGGCGCGGTGGTGCGCGCATTGAGGACACCGTCGTTGTCACCGATAATGGTGCGCGGATCCTTACGAAGACAACGAAGGACTACATCCTCTGATGGCGCTATCTACGAACGACCTAAAGAACGGCATGACGTTGGAGTTGCCTGACGGCTTGTATTCAGTCGTTGAGTTCCAACATGTCAAGCCCGGCAAGGGCGGCGCCTTTGTGCGGACGAAGCTGCGAAATGTCAAGACGAAGGCCGTCGTCGAGAAGACCTTTCGTGCCGATGAAAAAGTCGAGCAAGCGATCATCGACAAGCGCGACATGCAGTATTTGTACCGTGACGGACAGGCGTACGTCTTCATGGACAACGTCTCGTTCGATCAGATGAACGTCGATGCCGCCTCCTTGGGCGACGCCGCGCAGTACCTCAAGGAAGGAGACTCGATGATCATCGAGCTCTATGACGGAATGGTGATCGACGTCGAGCTTCCCGCGGCAGTCGAGCTCACGGTTTCTGAGACCGAACCGGGCGTGCAGGGAGACCGAGTCCAAGGGGGAAGGAAACCAGCAACAACCGAAACTGGCCTCATTGTCCAGGTCCCGTTGTTCGTGGGTCCCGGGGACCGGATCAAGGTGGACACCCGGTCCGGTGAGTACCTCACGAGAATCTGACGACGGGCACGATCTTCCCGTCGGCGAGCGCCGCCGTTCACGTGAACGCGCGCTCGGCTTGCTCTATGAAGCAGAAGTGAAGAATCTCCCGCTCCAGAGCGTCCTCGACGGCCTCCCATCTGTGCCCGAGCCTTACGCGGTTGACCTCGTTCTTGGCGTCGCGCACCGATGCGACGAGATCGACGCGCTCATTGACTTGCACGCGGACTTCTGGGCAATTGAGCGCATGCCTGCCGTTGACCGCCAACTGCTTCGTCTCGCGACCTATGAGCTCATGGAGCAATTAGACGTGCCGGTCGCGGTCGTGATCGATGAAGCGGTCGAATTGGCAAAGCAGTACTCGACCGAGGATTCTGGAAGCTATGTGAACGGCGTGCTCGCTTCGATCGCGAGGAAGCTGCGCAAAGAAGGCGGAGAAGCGCCGTGACCAAAGACGGCGTTGATCGCTACGCACAAGCTGGCGTTGACTACAAGACGCTCGATGAGGCCAAGCGCATTGCGCAACACGCTGCCAGCGCGACCTCGCACATTGCGCTCAGGCGCGGCACGGAGATCACTGACGCGTCGCGAGGCGAGCCTGCGATTGTCCTTCACGTCGGCGGGCAAAGTCTCGGTTTTGTCCTCGAGTGTCTCGGCACGAAATCTCTCATTGCACGCGACTACGAAGAGCTCTCGGGCATCGATCGGTTCGACGCGATCGGATACGACACCGTTGCTGCCATCGTGAATGATTGCTGTTGTGTCGGCGCGCTGCCGTTCGTCGTCAACGCGTACTTCGCGACGGGCTCGGCGAGCTTTTATGAGGGGACCCGCAGCGCCTCTTTGATCAACGGATTTTCAAGAGGGTGCGCCGATGCCGGGGCGGCCTGGGGTGGCGGTGAGTCCCCGACGCTTTCTGGCCTCGTTGCGGCCGATGCGATCGATCTCGCGGGAGCAGCGATTGGAATCGTTCCCAATGGGTGCGAGCCGATCCTCGGGGACTCAATCGCACCAGGAGACGAGGTCGTCCTTGTCGCATCGAGCGGACTGCATGCGAACGGGGCCTCGCTCGTGCGCGCGCTCGTAGGTGATCTTCCCGATGGCCTGTTGACCACGCTTCCGAGTGGGCGCGTGCTCGCAGACGCGGTGCTCGACGAATCGCTGATCTACGTCCCGCTCGTCGAGAGGCTTCTTGAACAAAGACTGCCTTTGCACTACGCAAGTCACATCACCGGGCACGGATTGCGCAAGCTCATGCGGGCGCGCGCAAAGGTCACCTATCGCATCGACGCTCTTCTTCCCGTGCCAGAGGTGCTTTCCTTTCTCGCCGCAATAGCGAACATGACGCCGAAGGAGTCCTACGGGACCTTCAACATGGGGTGCGGCTACGCGCTCATCGTGGGAAGCGGAGCAGGCAATGCCGCTGTTGAGCTCGCCGGTGGGCTCGGCTTGCGATCTCTCGTTGCGGGCGCCGTCGAGTCTGGCCCACGACGCGTTCTACTCGAGCCGCTCGGAGTTTCCTTCGAGGGCGAGGAACTCGAATTGCGCTGAGCGATTCAGACGACGAACTCGGTGAGCGCGACGGTCACCGCCTCGCCTCGAAGCACAACCCGATCTCCAAGAAGGCGCATCCCGACGATTCCCCCGCGAGCGGACGCCTGTTCGCCCATGAGCGCATCGACACCGAGGCGCTCACCCCAGTAGACGGCGAGCACACAATGTGCAGAACCCGTCACGGGATCCTCAGGGATACCGACGCCGGGCACGAAGACGCGACTCACGCAGTCGATGCCCTCCCGATCGCCCGCAGCGGTCACGATGAGGCCCTTCGAGCCGAGTCGACCCGGCAACGTTGGATCTGACACGTAGGCGCGCACCGCGGCCGCGTCTTTCACCTCGATGAGGGCAAAATGCCGGGCCAGACCGAAGTACGAATGCACCGGAACGTCGACCGAATCTGGTAGCTGCTGTGCCTCGGGTGGATCCGCGGGAAAGTCCATCTCGATCCATCCGTCGCTTCCGATCGTGCAATCGAGACGGCCCGCTCGCGTGTGAAAGCTGGCCGGCCTATTGAGGACGTGCGCGCTCGCGAGCGTTGCGTGACCGCAGAGATCTACCTCGACGGCCGGGCTGAACCACCGCAAGCTAAAGCTGTCGTCGTCTCGCGCAACGAGAAATGCGGTCTCGGACAGATTTATCTCCGCAGCGATCGCCTGGAGACGCGCGTCATCGGGGTAGGAATCGCAGAGCGCAACTGCAGCAGGGTTGCCGCTAAAGGGCCGTGACGTGAAGGAATTGACGATGGTGAGAGACATGGTCATGGCGACAGCCTACGGAGCCGTCTCGGCTCTTTCATCAGCCGAGGCGGCAACGGATTCTCGAGACGATGAGAGGGCGGTGTCGTTTCGATTTCTTCAGCGCCGCAGGTCCAATGAGAATTCGACGAGCCCATGATTCTCCACGGTGACGAAGCCCGCGAAGCTTGGATTGGCGATGTTCCAGTTGGCAAAGACGACGGGTATCGATCCAACGACTTCGAAAAGCGAGCCGCTATCGCGAGCCGACACCGAGAACCTGACCGAACGCGTTACGCCGTGCATGGTGAGCGAACCGGTCGCGCTCGCCGTGAAGGTCTTGTTCAGCTCAGGTGACGGCCCGAGGTCGATCGCCTTGGTCAGGGTGAAGATCGCATCGGGATACATGGACGTGTCCATGATCCGGCCCCTGAATTGCACGTCGCGCGCACCCTCGTTGCTCTTTACCGTGGCGAGATCGACCGTGAAAGACCCCGAGGAGACCTCGCCGTTTGCAATGACGATGCTGCCCGTCACGGATGTTGTTCTTCCCACCGCGGTCGTGTTCTGTCCGACGAGTACCTCCTGGACGCGATAGCCCGCAACGGAGCCTTTTCCGACCGTCCAAGTGCCGTCGAAGGTCGTGCTCGTCGCCTTTCTCGGCGCCGCGTTCGTTTTCGGCAGCGCCAAAGGGGCCGGGGCAGGACCTTCAATGAGATGGATGTAGACGAGCGGTCCGCCAACGCCGAGCACGATCAGAATCGCAAGGCCAAGGATCACCCAACGCAGGTAATGGCGACGTCGTCGGGGCATTCATCACTCCTCAGGTGTTCGGTTCCGTTCTTACAAGAGACGTCGCACGACGTATGTGGCGCCGTGTACCAAGCGCCGTCTCGATATCTAAGTGTCACCGCCTTGGAAATCTCTGTGAGAGTGTTGTCAGACGGCGGTGAAGTTCTCTTCGTTGCATCACCGAGGCGGTGAGGCCGCGCATGTCGTTGTCGTGGCAACGACGTATCGAAACAACCCTAAAGGTGTACTAAAGGCTTAGCGTTGATGGAACTCTCGGTGACACCGCACCCATCGCCGTTCGGTCGTGCGCCGGCACAGGGGCGACTTCGGGCCCACTCTCGTCCTGCAGCACAGATCGAAGGTTCCGGTGTGCCCGTCTGTTCTTCGGTGCGTTCACCGCTCCTTCCCCAAGGACCGAGAAGAAGCCGAGCGCGACGCTTGACTGTATAAATAATCAACAGACGCGACCGAATAAATAATCAACAGACGCGACCGAATAAATAATCAACAGACGCGACCGAATAGATAATCAACAGATGCGACCGAATCGACCGGGCCGTGATCGGAGGCTGACTCGGATTTGAAGGGCACTCGCGAAGGAGGCGTCGCTCTGGCCAACCTCGCATGGGCACGCCGTCGCTCACGCAACGGAGCCTTCAGATGACGTGTGTGAACAACAAGACGCCGAGTACGACGACGACGATCCCGACGGCGCATGCCACGACGCGCATCGCAGAACGCGCGAGACCATAAGCGATCACAATGGCGCCGATCACGATCGCGACGATCCCAACGACGTGGTGCTTGTTGATGCTCGCAAGAACTGTGCCCATTTCGGCCGAATGTTGCATTCGCCAACCTCCGAATTGTCCGATCAGCTGACTCTATCGGTCGAGGCCGCGAGAACGTGGGACTTCCCGCGGGCATCGCGAACGCGCCGAACAACAAGCCACGTGCGGGGTGGCACCGAAGCTCGCCCCGGTGCCCTTCCTCTCGCCTCGATGTTCCATGGGACGGTCTTTGGTGCCGGGACCCTCGGGCGATGCGTGTCGGCCCGGCCTGAAGGGCTTCGTTTCGGTGGGTTGTTGTGGCCGAGTGGGAAGAGCCGCCTTGGGCAGCGAGCTCGCTTTCGCGCTGTTCGCACGTGGCCGAGACCGTCGCGGTCAAGTCCACCGGTTCGTGCGAGGGCGCCGCCTTTCCCTCGATCTGCTTGACCTGCTGGCCTTGCGAAAGGGCCTGCGGTCCAGGTTGGAGAGATCCGGGGAGGTTCAAGCCACCATGCAGGGCCGGGGACCTTCAGGTTGTGCCACCAATCCGGGCCATTATCTGCACAAACCATTACGAACGCGATACGTTGGCACCCAAACGATCGGTCTCCACAACGGCGTGGGGGTGAGCCCGAGGGGGCGGTCCTCCCGGGGCGTGACTTCAGGAGGCAACATGAGACGATTGCACGGTACGCGCGGCGTGCTCCGCAGTGGGGCAGTGGTCGCAATCGCCGCGTCGATGATTCTTTCGCTCGGTGTGGGCGCGGCGGCGTCTGCGACGTCCGCCAAGGTGCAAGCGAAGGCCGCTAGTGGCGGGACGGTGTCCTTCGCCGAGCCCCCCGGCGCTCAGCCGAACTTCATCTTCCCGTTCATGCCCTTCCAGTACTTCAGCGTGGACAACATCTCCCAGTTCCAGTACTTGATGTTCCGCCCGCTGTATTGGTTCGGCAACGGGTCGCAGCCGACGCTCAACACGTCGCTCTCGCTCGCGAACGAGCCGACGTTCTCGAACGGCGACAAGACCGCCACGGTCACCTTGAAGAACTACAAGTGGTCGAACGGTGAGTCAGTGACCGCGAAAGACGTCGTCTTTTGGATGAACATCATGAAGCTGGAGAAGCTCACCTGGGCTGGATACGTCCCCGGCACGATTCCAGACGACGTCTCTTCGATAACGACGCCGAACTCGACGACGATCGTCTTCAACCTCACCGGTCCAGTCAACGCGTACTGGTGGACCTACAACGAGCTCTCCCAGATCACGCCGCTTCCGATGGCGTGGGACGTGACCGGACCCGGCCAGAAGGCCGGCTCGTCGGTGTGCGCGAACACTGCGTTCGGCGCGGTAGCCGCGTCGGAAGTGAAGGGCTCGATGGTGCCTGAGAACGCGGCGGCAAAGAACTGTGTAGCGGTCTTCACGTACCTGTCGACACAGTCTGGTTACAACCCGGCGAACCCGAAGGCCTCGAACAACACCTACTCCACCTACGCGACGAACCCGCTCTGGCAAGTCGTCGACGGCCCGTGGCACCTCACGTCCTACAACGCGACAGGCTTCGTCGAGATGAAGCCGAACCCGAGTTACTCCGGCCCCGTCAAGGCGAAGATCTCGGTGTTCGAGGAGCTGCCGTTCACGTCGAACACAGCGGAGTTCAACGCCCTCGTCGGAGGCAAGATCACCGTCGGGTTCCTACCGGCTACTGACGTCACGTCGCCAGCGATAAGTCCGACCCAACCGGGCAAGAACAACGCGCGCGTCGCGAGCAATTTCAATCTCGTGGATTGGAATGACTGGGGAATCGACTACTTCCCGGAGAACTTCAACTCGACGGACGACGGTGGCCAGGCGGGACACATCATCTCGCAGCTCTACTTCCGCCAGGCTTTCCAGGAGCTCATCGACCAGCCGCTCTTCATCAAGAAGCTTCTCAAGGGCTACGGCGTGCCGACCTACGGTCCGGTTCCCGTCATCCCGAAGAACTCCTTTGAGACGAAGCTCGAGTTGAAAAACCCGTACCCATACAACCCGACAAAGGCGGTCGGACTGTTGAAGTCCAATGGCTGGACGATCAACGTGGGCGGAACCGACGTTTGCAACAACGCCAGTAAGTGCGGCGTCCCCGTAGGCACGAAACTCGCGTTCACCTTGCAGTACGCGAGTGGTAACGCGACCCTCGCCGAGCAGATCGCGGCAATGGACGCTGCATGGTCGGCGGCAGGGATCAAAGTGACGACGTCGACGGCGACATTCGACACGATCCTCGGCAACGCGATTCCGTGCAAGGGCGCGAGCTGCACATGGGACTTCGAGGACTGGGGCGGCGGCTGGGTGTACTCGCCCGACTACTACCCGACCGGCGAGGACCTCTTCGAGACGGGAGCGGCTTCGAACCCCGGGTCCTACTCGAACCCGACCATGGACACGTTGATCAAGGCCACAGACTTCGGCAACGTGACGCTTAGCAAGTGGGAGGACTTCACGACGAACGCGCTCCCCTTTGTCTGGGAGCCGGGCCCGACCTACGCGCTTATCGAGGTTCAAAAGAACCTGCAGGGCGTCGCTCCGATGAGTCCGCTTCTTGACCTCAACCCGGAGGACTGGTACTTCAAGGGCTAGCGACGACACGACGAAGTGGTCTGTCCACCCCGGCGATCGCCGGGGTGGACAGACCGTGTCACTCGTCTGACCTCGTCACTGGCCACTGCTGACGCGAGAATGGCGCCGGAGGTCGGAGCGGCTAAGCAGGGGCGTAAGGATATGACGAGGGGTGATCGGAGCTGATTGGTTACCTGATCCGCCGGATCGGGCAGGCGCTGGTAGTCATCTTCGGGGTGACGCTGCTCGTCTTCTTCCTCTCACACGTCATCCCGGGAGGCGCGGCGCGAGCCGCGCTCGGGCCACGCGCGACACCAACGGAGATCTTCCAGTTCAACAAGATCAACGGCTACTTCCTGCCGATTTGGGACCAGTACTACCAGTACGTCCGGGGCCTACTCGTATCGTTCAACCTCGGCTACTCCTACCACTACAACCAGGGAGTGACCGCGCTCATCGGCGAGCGGCTGCCGAAGACGATCGTCCTTGTCGGCATCTCGACGGTCTTCGCGCTCATCATCGCGATCCCGCTCGGTATCCTGCAGGTTGTCCGGCGCAACAAGCCGGTCGACTACACGCTCACGGGCGTCAATTTCGTGTTCTACTCGATGCCGTCGTTTCTTCTCGGCACGCTGCTCATCTTGAACTTCGCGATCAACCTCCACTGGTTTTCGACCGAAGCGCCCCAAGGTGCGTCGATCGGATCGATCCTCGGTGATCCAGGTGGGCTCGTGCTTCCCATCCTCACCCTCTCAGCGATCACGATCGCCTCGTTCAGTCGGTACATGCGTTCTTCGATGATGGAAGCAATGACCCAGGACTACATACGCACTGCACGGGCGAAAGGTGCGAGTGCGTGGCGTGTTCTCTTCCGCCACGCACTGCGAAATGCCCTCATTCCGATCGTCACGCTGATCGGTCTCTCGCTCCCCGGAATCATCGGGGGCGCGCTCATCACCGAGACCGTCTTCAACTTCCCCGGTATGGGCCTTTTGACGACCGACGCGGCGCTGAACACCGACGTCCCGGTCCTCCTTGGTACGACCTTCGTCGCGACGCTCGCGACGGTCGCTGGTTCCTTGCTCGCCGATGTCCTCTACGCGGTGGTCGACCCCCGTGTCCGCTACACCTAGTCCGTGCGCGCTCGAAGGCGCGCGATGAGCTACACGCTCGGTTCGAGCGACCTCCAACTCGAGGAGGCGAAGCTGCTCGAGGGGGAACGCGTCGTCGCGCCTTCTGGGGGAGAGGCCGGATCAAGTGGCGGTCTCGGGATCCAGATCCTGCGCGTCTTCCTCGAGAACAAGCTCGCAATCGTCGGCGTGGTGGTCATCGTCTTGATGGTGCTGTTCTGCTTCTTAGGTCCGGTGTTCTATTCGACGAACCAGACGAACGCGCAGACCGCCCTTTTGTACTCGACGCAGAACGCTCCACCGTCGGCTGCAAATCCTCTGGGCACCGATCCGACCGGCTTCGACATGCTCGGTCGGATCATGTACGGCGGCCAGGTCTCCCTCGAGGTTGGGTTCGCCGCGGCGGGGATCGCAACGGCGATCGGTGTCATCTGGGGAGCTGTTTCGGGGTTCCTCGGCGGCTGGGTCGATGCGCTGATGATGCGGATCGTCGACGTGCTCTTGTCGGTGCCGATTCTCTTCCTCCTGATCGTCTTGGCGGTCATCTTCCGGCCGTCGCTCCCGCTGCTCATCTTCGTCATCGGCTTTGTGGCCTGGCTGGGCCCCGCGCGGCTCGTGCGTGGCGAGACGCTGTCTTTGCGCGTGCGCGAGTACGTCCAGGCGGTCCGTGTCATGGGCGGCACGAGGCGGCGGATCATCGGTCGTCACATCATCCCGAACACCGTCGGCACGATCATCGTCAACGCGACCTTCCAGGTCGCCGACGCGATCCTTCTGCTCGCCGCGCTCGGATTCGTTGGCCTCGGGGTTCCCCTCCCGCTTACGGACTGGGGTTCGATGCTGTCCGATGGCGTGAACTACGCGCTCGACGGGTACTGGTGGGAGATCTACCCGACGGGGATCGCGATCGTCCTCGTCGTCGTGGCGTTCAACTTCGTCGGCGACGCGTTGCGCGACGCCTTTGAGGTCCGTCTCCAGCGCCGCTAGAACACCGGCGAAGTGCTTGCTGGGCTGTCTTTTCAGGCCGAGGAGGCCGAGCCCTGCGCGGCCGCGCTGACGTTCTCGAGCGGACTTCGCAACGGGAAGTGGCACGCTGCGAAGTGCTCGGTACCAAAGGCCCGGAGCGGTGGTTCTTCCTCGGCGCAGATGTCTTGTGCGAAGGTACAGCGCGTCCTGAAGCGACAACCGCTCGGCGGCAGCATGGAGGAGGGAAGCTCTCCAGCGACGATCTTGCGCTTCTCGGCGCGCGCGAGAAACGGGTCGGGCTGGGGGATCGCGTCGATGAGTCCTTGGGTATAGGGGTGAGCAGTCTTCGTGTAGACGTCGTCGGCGGGACCGATCTCGACGAGCTTGCCTAAGTACATGACGCCGATCGTGTCGGCGAGGTACTTGACGACGGCGAGGTCGTGCGAGATGACGATGTAGGTGAGGTCGTAGGTCGTTTGTAGGCCTCGCATCAAGTTGAGGATCTGCGCTTGGATGGACACGTCGAGCGCTGAGACCGGCTCGTCGGCGACGATCATCTTCGGGTGGAGCGCGAGCGCTCTCGCGAGGCCGATCCGTTGGCGCTGGCCGCCGGAGAACTCGTGTGGGTAGAGCTCGGCGGACCGGGTCGAGAGCCCGACCTCGCCGAGGAGCTCGAGCACCCGGCGATGTTGCGAGGCGCGGTCGCCGATCCCCTGCACGATGAGCGGTTCGCGAATGATCGAACCGACGCGCATACGGGGGTCGAGGGATGAGTAGGGGTCCTGGAACATCATCTGCAGATCTCGTCGCCCCGTGCGCAGCGCTCTCCCTCGAAGTGCAGTGACGTCGGTCGACTCGAAGCGGACCGTACCGGCCGTCGGCCGCTCGAGCGCGACGACGAGTCTGCCGATCGTCGTCTTGCCACAACCCGACTCGCCGACGAGCCCGAAGGTCTCGCCACGCCTCACGGTGAAGGACACGTCGGTCACCGCCTGCACCGTCCCGAGCTTGCGCTGGAGAATCGCTCCCGCGGTGACCGGGTACTCCTTGACGAGACGGTTGATCTCGAGCGCGATCTCCGTTTGGGCTCGAATGAGTGAAGCATCGATTCCAGAAGGGCTCGCCGCCGTCTTTCGCGCGACATCCGCCGCGCTCGCAAGCTCGACGCCGCGGCGTGCGAGGCGCTCCTCGCGCGTCTCGGTGACCGGATGGAAGCACGCGTAGACGTGTTCTTCTCTTCGCGCGACGCCACTTTGTTCAAGAACATAAGACGTCGCATCTCCATCGGCGTGCGTTGGTGCCACGCCATCGGGCGCGAGCGGCGGCTCCTCGCGGCCGCAGATGTCGGTCGCGTACTGACATCGCGGGGCGAAGCGACAGGTGAGAATCGGCTTAGACAGTTCCGGCGGGACCCCAGAGATCGAGAAGAGCGGACGGGAGCGGTCCTGATCGATGCGGGGGATCGATTCCAAGAGCGCCTCGGAGTACGGGTGGCGCATGGAGCCGAAAAGCTCCTCGGTCGTCGCGGACTCGACGATCTTTCCGGCGTACATGACCATCACGCGGTCGCTTCGCGCCGCGATCACCCCTAAGTCGTGGGTGATGAGGATGACCGCCATCTTCAGCCGGCTGCGGAGCTCGTCGATCAAGTCGAGGATCTGCGCTTGGATCGTCACGTCGAGCGCCGTCGTCGGCTCGTCGGCGATGAGGAGCTTCGGCTCGCAGGCGAGCGCGATCGCGATCATGACGCGCTGGCGAAGCCCCCCGGAGAGCTGGTGGGGGTACTGGGCGAGCCGCTCGGCTGGGCGCGGCATGCCGACGAGGCGGAGCACCTCGAGCGCGCGCTCGTACGCTTCATTCTTCGAGACGTCGCGGTGCAGCTGGATCGCCTCGGCGATCTGGCGACCGATCTTCCACGTCGGGTTGAGCGAGGTCATCGGGTCCTGGAAGATCATCGACACCTCGTTGCCGCGTACCTGGCGCATCGCCCGCTCGTCGTAGCCAGCGAGGTCGCGACCCGACAGGCTGATCGACCCGGCGGTGACGTGGCCGACGTTCGGCAACAGCTTCATGATCGAGAGTCCCGCGGTCGTCTTCCCGCAACCGGACTCACCGACGAGCCCAACGGTCTCGCCGGGGTTGACGTGGAAGGAAACGCCGTCGACTGCTCGTATGGTCGACGTGCGCAGGTGGAACTCGGTGTGCAGGTCGCGCACCTCGAGCACCGGCGAGTCCGGCGCCAGGTCGCTCGACGGCGCAGTGATGGACAACAGACCTCCTCGGAACTCCGGTACTCGCGCCGCGACCCTCTTCGGCACAAGACCGGACGAGCGCGACCTTCGATCCGGGTTCTCCTTCGCGGAGCCGCGCCCGAGATGACAGCACATCATACCGGCTCGGGTCGAAAACGCCCGGTACGACGCGCCGCACAAGCGCTAGCATGAGGCCGTACGTAAAACGGGTCCCGTGAGGCCCGTACGGACGAGGAGATGAACGGTGGCCGAGCGAGAGCGGCGCTTAGCGCGCCCCAGCGGTCAGGTCTTCATTCCTCGTTCTTTCGTCATGAGCCCCGAGGACGTCAAGCGCGCGCTCGTCCGCATTGCCCATGAGATCCTCGAGCACAATCGCGGGGCCGCGAACCTCGTGGTCATCGGACTGCAGACCGGCGGCGTCCCCCTCGCAAAGCGTCTCGTCGCCGAGATCAAGAAGATCGACCGTCGCGATGTGCCCTTTGGCTATCTCGACGTCGCCTTCTACCGAGACGACATCGGCATCCGGCCGGTGCTTCCCGAAGAGGTGACGCAGATCCCTTGTGACCTCACGGGCCGGACGGTCATTTTGGTCGACGACGTCTTGTTCACCGGTCGGACCGTGCGCGCCGCGCTCGACGCGCTCGCGGACCACGGCCGGGCCAAAGCCGTGCAGCTCGCTGTCATGGTCGACCGTGGGCACCGTGAGCTTCCGATCCGTCCGGACTACATCGGAAAGAACCTGCCGACTCGAAGAGACGAGATGGTCGACGTCTCATCGGAAGGGGTCGCGCTCGGCGACTTGGTGTCGCAGTGACGACGCCTTTGGCAAAGCGACGCCATCTTCTTTCCGTGGCGGACTTGGGGCGCGAAGGGATCGTCGAGATCCTCAAGCGCACCGATACCTTCTCCGAGGTTTCCGATCGAGCGATCCCGAAGGTCCCAGCCCTTCGCGGCAAGATGGTCGCAACGCTGTTCTTCGAGAATTCAACGAGGACTCGACTGTCCTTCGAAACGGCAGCCAAGCGCCTGTCGGCCGACACGATGTCCTTTTCCGCATCGAGCTCCTCGATGAAAAAGGGCGAATCGCTCCGAGATACCGTCGAGACGATCGACGCCATGGGCGTCGATGCGATGGTTGTTCGTCACTCGTCTTCGGGTGCACCGAAGCTCGTTTCGAACTGGGTGAACGCGTCGGTGATCAACGCCGGAGACGGCGCGCACGAGCACCCCACCCAAGCGCTGCTCGATTGCTACACCATCCGCGAGGCGCTATCGGCGAGATCGGGCGAAAAAAGCGAGGACTTTTCAAAGCTACGCATCGCGATCGTCGGCGATGTCTCCCACAGCCGCGTCGCGCGCTCCGACGTGCTCGCATTCGCGGCGCTCGGAGCAAGAGTGACCCTCGTCGGCCCGACGACGCTGATGCCGAGCACATTGGAGGATTGGCCGACGTCGAAGACCTGTGACCTAGACGGGATCCTTCAAGACGTTGACGTCATCTACGTGCTCCGATTGCAGCTCGAACGCATCGACGAAGCGCTCTTCCCGACGCTTCGCGAGTACCGGAGCCGCTTCGGTCTCACAACAGAGCGAGCCCGCACCCTTCGCGAAGACGTCCTGATCTTGCACCCCGGGCCGATGAACAGGGGAGTCGAGATCGATTCGGAGGTCGCGTCGGGAAAGAACGCGCTCGTCACCCGTCAGGTGCGAAACGGCGTGTCGGTGCGCATGGCCGTGCTGTATTCCTTGCTCGCAAGCTCAGGACACACCGGGAATTCCGTGCTCGGTGCATCCAACGGCGGTAAGGACGAATTCGAAGATGCACCACGCGATGGAGACGAAATCGTGTTGCAAACGCCACAGAAAACGCGAGCCCATCGTGGCTAACCGAAGTGCGACAAGAGATGTCCTTTGTGTTCGCGGTGCGACGATCATCGACGACAAAGGAGAGCGAGCCGGGGACGTCCTCATTGAAGACGGCGTCATACGCGAAGTCGCTCCCTCGATAGCTCCCCCTTCGCGATGTCTAGTCCTTGATGCTTCAAAGTGCTACTTGACGCCTGGACTCGTCGATTTGCACGCGCACTTGCGCGAGCCCGGCGGCGAGGAATCCGAGACCATCGAAAGTGGCGCGCGAGCGGGCGCACTCGGCGGATATACGGCCCTTGTCGCGATGCCGAACACGAATCCGCCCGTTGACTCAGCCTCGACGGTGCGAGACGTCCTCGCACTCGGAGCGAGCGCGTGTCTCGAAGTGGTCGTCGCGGGCGCGATCACGATCGGGCGAGCGGGCGAGCAACTCGCGCCGTTGGCCGAGATGGCAGCCTTAGGGGTGCGACTGTTCACCGATGACGGGCGCGGCGTCCAAGACGGCCGGCTCATGCGCCGCGCGCTCGAGTACGCGCGTGATCTCGGCGTCACACTGGCAGAACATTGCGAGGACGAAGCGCTCGCGGCCGGTGGCTTCATGCACGAGGGCGCATGGTCGTCGCGACTAGGAATATCGGGACAGCCCGCCATGGCCGAAGAGGCGATGCTCGCTCGGGACCTCGCACTCGTCTTTATGACGAAATCGAAGATGCACTTCTTGCACCTCTCGACTCGCGGGTCGGTCGATCTCTTGCGCGATGCCAAGGCGAAAGGACTGCCGGTTACAGCCGAGGTGACCCCGCATCACCTCTTCCTCACCGACGCCGAGGTTGCCTCCTTCGACGCGATCTACAGGGTTTCTCCGCCGCTTCGTGGCGCCGAGGATGTCCATGCGTGCCAGCGCGCGTGCGAGGACAGAACCTTCGATGCGATCGCGACCGATCATGCACCGCATCCAAGACAGGCCAAGGAAGAACCCTTCGATACCGCCCCGCCGGGGATGATCGGCCTTGAGACCGCGCTCGCCGTTTGCCATGGCGCGCTCATCGCGAACGAGCGTCACGGAGACCACAGAGTCACGCCGGGGCTTTCCATGAGGGAGTTCTTTGGCCTGTTCTCCTGGGGCCCGGCCCATATCGCGGGACTCGATGAAAGGAGCGGTCAGGGCGGTCCCATCGTCGCTGGGTCACCCGCGAACCTCTGTGTCTTTGACCCTTCGGTGACCTGGACGTGGGATCCGAAGAAGAGCGCGAGCCTGTCGGCCAACTCCCCTTTCATCGGAAGGACACTTCGCGGTCGTGTCCGACACACGATCTTTCGCGGTGAGCCGATCGTGATCGACGGCGAGGCGATGCGATGAGCACGGACCTCATCGCATCGGTGAAGACCCGTCCACCGGGGATGCTCGTCTTGTCCGACGGCTCGGTCTTCGAAGGCGAGGCCATCGGGTCATTCGCGAACGGCGCGAAACAGATCGCGACCGGAGAGGTCGTGTTCAATACCGCGATGTCGGGATACCAAGAGATCATCACCGATCCGTCGTATGCGGGCCAGATCATCGCGTTCACCTATCCCCACATCGGCAACTACGGCATAACTGAGCAAGCAAAAGAGGCGCGACACCCATTTTGTCGGGGGATCATCGTGCGCGATCTCGCGACGCACCCGAGCAACTGGGCTGCACAGGGCTCGCTCGAGGCCTTTCTCGTCGCGAACAACATCGGGGGCCTGACGGGCATCGACACGCGCCGACTGACCCGTCACGTGCGCGAGGCCGGCGCAATGCCCTGTGCGATGGGCACGAAAGAAGAGGCCGAGCTCTATCTTGCGGCACAAGTTGAACAAGGGACCTTGGGCAGCGACTTCGTGTCGGAGGTGACGACACCGCTTCCCTACACGATCGACGGCGGAGAGCTGCGCGTCGTTGCCTATGACTTCGGTGTCAAGAAGACCATGCTCAGACGGCTGTCTTCGATTGCTACGATCGACGTCGTTCCATCCTCGACGCCGGCGCAAGCCGTCCTTGCCCAAGAGCCCGATGGCGTGTTGTTGTCGAACGGCCCAGGCGATCCCGGTGCGCTCGCGCCAATTGTTGCGAACGTGCGCGAACTGTTGGGACGTGTTCCCATCTTCGGCATCTGCCTTGGGCATCAGTTGCTTGCCATCGCCCTTGGGGGTACAACCTTCAAGCTTGCGTTCGGTCACCACGGAGCGAACCAGCCGATACGAAGGATCGGCACGGGCCGAGTCATGATAACGAGCGAGAACCACGGCTTTGCCGTCATGGACGGCACGATCGAAAATGCAGACGTCACCCATGTGAACCTGAACGATGGGGTCATAGAGGGGCTTTGTTGTAGGGACGTGCCTGCATTCAGCGTCCAGTACCACCCCGAGGCCGGACCGGGCCCACACGACGCGAGCTACCTGTTTGGCGAATTCCGCGCGCTCATGGAGGCGCATCGTTGAAAAGCTGTCTTTTGCGCACATGAGGCCTTGCTGATGGGACGGCGCGAGGACATCTCGACGATTCTCGTCATCGGTTCTGGGCCGATCATCATCGGTCAAGCCTGCGAGTTCGACTACTCGGGCACCCAGGCCTGCCGTGCGCTGCGCGAAGAGGGCTACCGGGTCGTGCTCGCGAACTCAAACCCTGCGACGATCATGACGGACCCCGATCTCGCAGACCGGACCTACATCGAACCCCTTCGTGCCGATGTCCTTCAGGCGATCATCGAGCGCGAGCGGCCGCAGGCGCTCTTAGCGACGATGGGCGGGCAAACCGCACTGAACCTCGCCATGGCGCTCAGCGATCAAGGCGTGCTCGAGGCCTTTGGTGTCGAGCTCATCGGGGCGAACGCCGAGGCAATCCGCACGGCAGAAGATCGCGAGCGATTCAAGCTCGCGATGCACGAGATCGGGCTCGCGACGCCGGAGTCGGGCTTCGCGTACGACCTCGATGCCGCGTTGACAATCGGTGCTTCGATCGGGTTCCCTCTCATCATCCGACCCTCGTTCATCTTGGGTGGCAAGGGAACGGGTATCGCGCACGACTCAGAGGAGCTCAAGCTGCTCGCGACGGCAGGGCTTTTGGCGAGTCCGATCTCTGAGATCCTCGTGGAGCGCTCCATCGCAGGCTGGAAGGAATTCGAGCTCGAGGTCATGCGTGACCGGCTCGACAACTGCGTGGTCGTGTGCTCCATCGAGAACTTCGATCCCGTCGGCATCCACACGGGAGACTCGGTGACCGTTGCTCCGGCCCAGACGCTCTCAGATGTCGAATACCAAGAGATGCGCGACGCGGCGTTTTCCTGCATTCGCCGGGTCGGGGTCGAAACGGGGGGCTCGAACATCCAGTTCGCGGTGAACCCGACGAGCGGGGAGCGTCTCGTCATCGAGATGAACCCGCGGGTCTCGCGCTCGTCGGCTCTCGCGTCCAAAGCAACGGGCTTTCCCATCGCGAAGATCGCCGCTCGCCTTGCCGTCGGGTACAGCCTCGATGAGATAACGAACGACATCACCGGTGCGACGCCCGCGAGCTTCGAGCCGACGATTGACTACGTCGTGACCAAGGTTCCGCGCTGGGCCTTCGAGAAGCTTCCCGGCGCGCCCGACCGACTGGGCACGCGCATGCAATCGGTCGGAGAAGTCATGGCGATCGGGCGGACCTTCCCCGAATCGCTGCAGAAGGCCCTGCGCGGCATCGAGCAGGGCCGTTACGGGCTGAACGGCGATCCCGCCGAGGCCGCGTACGAGGCCATCGGCGAAGAAGAGCTCATGAAACGCGCAGGAACCCCCACGCCGCAGCGACTCTTCGAGCTCGAGGCGCTGCTCCGAAGGGGCGTCACCACCGAGGTCCTCGCGCGCGCGACGGGCATAGACCCCTGGTTCATCGAAGAGATCAACAAGATCACCACGGCACGCATCTGCCTCGAGGACGCGTGCGCAAAAGCGTCGTTCGCCATAGAAGAGATGACCCGGGCCGACTGGAGAATGCTCAAGCGCCTCGGTTTTTCCGACGCCCAGGTCGGATATTTGACTCGTCGGAAAGAAGCCGACGTGCGCAGCGCGCGCCTCAATGCGGGCGTCGTGCCGACGTTCAAGACGGTCGACACCTGCGGCGCGGAGTTCGCCGCGGAAACGCCGTATTACTACTCGACCTACGAAGACGAAACCGAGATCCGCCCGGCGAGTGCCCCGCGCGTTGTCATCTTGGGGTCGGGCCCCAACCGCATCGGCCAGGGCATCGAGTTCGACTATTGCTGCGTGCACGCGAGCATGGCGCTTCGTCAAGCCGGCTTTGAAACCGTGATGGTGAACTGCAACCCCGAGACCGTCTCGACGGACTACGACACCTCGGACCGGCTGTACTTCGAGCCGATCACAGAAGAAGACGTGTTGTCCGTCATCGACGCCGAAGAGCGTGCTGGCGCGGGTGGCGTCGTCGGGGTCATCGTCGGCCTCGGCGGCCAGACTCCGCTCAAGCTCGCAGAGCGCCTTCCCGCTCACCTCATTCTTGGGACGAGCGCGGGGTCGATCGATATCGCGGAAGACCGCGAACGGTGGAGCGCGATGTGTACCTCGCTCGACATCCCCCAACCCGCGGGGAGCACCGCTCGCAGCCTCGACGAGGCGCGCGCCATTGTCGAAAGGATCGGCTATCCCGCGCTCGTGCGTCCGAGTTACGTGCTCGGCGGGCGCGCCATGGAGATCGTCTATGACGACGAGGGCCTCGCGCACGCCATGGCAGCGCTCGCAGGTTTCGGCTCACCGGGCGTCGTCGATGCCGGATCCCTCGGAAGAGAAGGCGGACTGTCCGCGGAACGCCCCGTGCTCGTCGATCACTTCTTGGAGGACGCGATCGAAGTCGACGTCGACGCGGTGCGAGACAAAAGCGGCGAGGTCCTCATCGGTGGCGTCATGGAACACGTCGAGGAAGCGGGCGTGCACTCGGGGGATTCTGCTTGCGTCATCCCTCCCCCGACCCTTTCCGATGAGGTCATCGGTCGACTCGGCGAATGCACCGCGTCGATTGCGGCGGCGCTCGATGTCCGCGGCCCGCTCAATGTCCAATATGCCGTGCAGCGCGGCGACGTCTACGTCATCGAGGCGAACCCACGTGCCTCGCGCACGGTGCCCTTCGTCTCCAAAGCGACGGGGGTTCCCCTCGCGAAGGTCGCCGCGCGCGTCATGGTCGGAGCGACCCTCGCGGAGCTTCGCGCCGAGGGGGTGATCCCCATGGCTCACCGGGTACGCGCGAAGTACGTGAGCGTCAAAGAAGCCGTCTTGCCCTTCGACCGGTTCCCCGACGTCGACGCGCTCTTGGGCCCGGAGATGCGCTCGACCGGGGAAGTCATGGGCATCGCCGAGACCTTCGGGCTCGCCTTCGCGAAGAGCCAGATCGCGGCGGGGAGCAGCCTCCCCGCATCGGGAACGGTCTTTTTCTCCCTTGCGGACCGCGACAAAAAAGCGGGCCTCATGGCGGCACACGCGTTCTCCGAGCTCGGCTTCAAGCTCGCCGCAACGGCTGGGACCGCGGATTATCTCGAAGAACACGACATCGACGTCGCGATCAGGGTGGCGAAGCTCTTCGAGGCTCCGGGAGAAGGAGAAAGCGGCGCCTTCGTGGACGCGGTCGGGCTCATCGCGTCCGGCGAGGTCGGACTCGTCGTCAACACGCCCCGTGGTCGCGGCCCACGCGCGGACGGCGCGTACATTCGCCAGGCTGCCTCGGCGAGCGGGGTGCCGATCCTCACGACGGCAGCCGCCGCAAGAGCCGCTGCTCAAGGGATCGCCGATTGGTCTCACCTCGGGCTGAGCGTGAAGAGCCTGCAGGAACACCACGGGAGCCTGCAATGAGTCCTCGCCTGTCGATGCGAGATGAGGCGTGGGCAACGTGAGAGGAGCTGTGGACCTCTCGACGCGCGTCGGCTCGGTCGTGTTCAAGAACCCCGTCATGACCGCGGCGGGAACGAGCGGGCACGGTGTCGAGCTCGCAGCGTTCTTCGACATCGCATCGCTCGGCGCGATCGTCGTGAAGTCCTTGTCCGCCGAACCCTTCCCCGGCAATCCTTCGCCACGCGTCGTCAGCGCGCCTGGCGGGATGTTGAACAGCGTCGGCCTTCAAGGACCGGGCGTGCGCGCCTGGATGGAAAAAGACGTGCCATTGCTCGAAGCAAGCGGCGCGGACGTCATCGTGAGCATTTGGGGGCGACGCGTCGAGGATTTCGCGCGTGCGGCCGCGATGTTGAGGGACGCGCCGCCGTGTGTGAAAGCCGTCGAGGTGAACGTCTCTTGTCCGAACCTCGACGATCGCTCGCGGATGTTCGCCCACTCAACTTCGGCGACCGCAGAAGCAATCGATGCATCTCGCTGTGGCCTTCCTCTGTGGGCGAAGCTCTCGCCCAACGTCGCGGACATCGTCGAGATCGCCGCGGCCGCGCTTCATTCGGGTGCCGAGGCGCTCGTTTTGGTCAACACCGTCTTGGGGATGGTCATCGACGAGGAACACCGTCGGCCGTCACTTGGAGCACTGCGCGGGGGACTTTCGGGGCCGGCGATTCGGCCCGTCGCTCTGCGAGCGGTCTATGACTGCAGAGAGGCGTTCCCCGACGCCGCCTTGGTCGGGGTCGGCGGGATCGCAAATGGACACGACGCCGTCTCGTTCCTCTTGGCCGGAGCGAACGCGATCGAGGTCGGCACGGCGACCTTCGTCGATCCGCGCGCACCACTTATGGTGATGAAGGCTTTGAGAAGATTCTGTCAACGCGAGCGCGTCGCAGGGCTGTCTGAGCTCATTGGCATGGCCCATGGCTGAAGGCGTGGCGGGCGACGCAGCTTTTCCCTTCAATTGGCGGGACCGGCTCGTCCTCGCGCTCGATCTCGACGATCTCGACGCGGCCCGCCGGCTCGCAGGACTCCTTCGTCCGTACTTTTCCATCGTGAAAGTGGGCCTCGAGCTCTTCTCCTCCGTTGGGCCGCGCGCGATCGAACAGATGGTGACCGACGGCTTCGAGGTCTTTGTCGACCTGAAGCTCCACGACATCCCGACGACGGTGCGCCATGCGGCGCGAGCAATCGGACGAACCGGCGCGCGCTACCTCACCGTGCACACGGCGGGTGGAGAAGAGATGTGTCTCGCAGCCGTAGAAGGCTTTGTTGCAGGCGCAAAAGACGTGGGGGCCCCTTTCGTGCCGATCGCCCTCGGTGTGACCGTGCTCACGAGCGAAAAGGACGTCTCGGAAGCACTCCTTTCGTCACGCGCCCGCGTCGCGAGCAAAGCGGGTTGTGGCGGCGTCGTCTGTGCTGCTCCAGACCTTGGCGTCGTTCGGGCGGCTGCGCCGGGTCTCTTGTGCGTCGTGCCCGGCACGAGACCGGAGGGTCTTTCGACCCACGACCAAGCCCGCGTCGCGACGCCTGCTCGGGCGTTGGCGGATGGAGCTTCGCTCCTCGTCATCGGCAGGGTCGTCACCGCCGCGGACGACCCCCTGCGTGCAGCAGAAGAGCTCGCCTTGTCCCTCGGGGTCTGAGCACAAAGGACGCGAGCGCCGATTCTTTGGCTGCGAGGAGCTCGCGTCCGCACCGCCAGAGCGGCCGGTCTTCAACCCTGCGAGGAGGAAGGTGACGGCCTCGGGAGCGCCTTTGAGTTCGACGCCGGAACACCTCGTGTCTTCCTATCGTGGTACTCGACGACGTCTCGCGCTATCGTACCTGCTCATGCCACAACCACCCATCCTCACACCAGAACAGCGCAAGGCCGCTCTCGAAAAGGCAGCCCTCGCGCGCAAAGCCCGGGCGGAGATCAAAGATCATCTCAAGACCGGGCGTGTCACGCTCAAGGACCTGCTCGGAAGGGCAAACGGCGACGACACAGTCGGCAAGATGAAGGTCCTAGCTGTGTTAGAGGCGCTTCCCGGGACGGGCAAGGTCAAGGCCCGCCGTCTCATGGAAGTCGTCGGCATCAGCGAAACCCGCCGTCTCCAGGGTCTAGGCACGAAGCAGCGTGAAGCGCTGCTTGAGGCTGTAGAGCGGCCCTGATCCTCGTGGTATCCGGCCCCGGTGGGGCCGGCAAAGGGACGGTCATCCGCCGTCTCGTCGAGCGCAATCCGAATCTATGGCTCTCGAGGTCATGGACGACGCGTGCGCGCCGTGCGAACGAAGACGCGCACGCCTACACCTTCGTTTCGCGCGCGGCCTTCTTGGAGAACGTGGAGAACGGCGGCTTCCTCGAGTGGGCGACGGTGTGTGGGGAGTACTACGGCACGCCTCTTCCCACGCCGCCTGAGGGCAAAGACGTCGTTTTGGAGATCGACGTCCAGGGAGCGGAGCAGGTCCTCAAGGCCTGTGCGGACGTCGTCTGTGTCCTTTTGGTCCCCCCGTCTCGGAAAGACCAGGCGCTTCGCTTGCGCGGCCGGGGCGATTCCGAAGAACACGTCGAGCGACGCCTCGCCCTCGGCGAACAAGAAATCGAACGGGGAAAGCTCTTCGTGGACGCGATCGTCGTGAACGACGACGTCGAACGGGCGGCTACAGAGCTCCAGGGTATACTCGAAGAGGCTCATCGAAAGGCCGATGCGTAGTTTCGATGACCGGGGCGAGAAGGAAACAGGACGCCTCGTCCAAGCAGTGATCACCGAAGGATTCCCCAGGCCTGGTGCATTGCACCGGATCCAAGACTTGAGCCGTATCACTTTCAGCGAAACTCGCACGATCGACAGGGAGCAACATGGCTGAGCCACGCAGCACGATGATCGATCCGCCGATCGAGGACCTCCTCGACAAGGTGGACTCGAAGTTCACCCTTGTCACCTTGGCATCAAAGCGCGCCCGCCAGATCAACTCGTATTTCAACCAGCTCGGCGAGGGTCTCGGTGCGATCGTTCCACCCCAGGTGACGTCGATCGCCCGCAAGCCCTTGTCCATCGCGCTCGAGGAGATCGCGGCGAGAAAGGTCCGCTCCGGGGCACCCATGCCAGTCGTGCTCGACGAAGACGGAGAGCTCTTCGAGGTCGTGCAAGAGGGCGACTCCCAAGAGACGAGCGAGTAGGGCGGCCCGCCGGGAAGTGTGCTCCATGCGCCCGGCGCCATTGCCGTGAATCGCCCCTTTGACGAAAAGGACGTTTTTCTAGGACGCGGCCGCGACGTGTCGCAAAGCCTCAAGGGCGCGTACGTCGTTCTCGGGGTAACGGGATCGATCGCCGCGTACAAGGCCATCGAGGTGTGCCGCCGGCTCGTCGATGCCGGAGCACACGTCGCGCCGGTGTTCACGCAGTCAGCCACGCGCTTTGTCGGTGCGGCGACGTTCAGCGCGCTTGCGTCCGAGAGAACAAAGACGGAGATGTTCGACGACGAAGAGGCGATCCCGCACACGCGCCTTGGCCATTCGGCGGACCTCGTGTTGGTCGCGCCTGCAACGGCGCGCATCATCGGTGAATACGCGTGCGGCATTGCGAGCGACCTACTTTCTGCCACACTGCTCGCGACGAAAGCGCCGGTTGTCATCTGCCCGGCGATGCACAAGGAGATGTGGGAACAACAAGCGGTGCAAGAGAACCTCACGACGCTTCGTCGCCGGGGCGTGGTAGTCGTTCCTCCCGCTACGGGTCGACTTGCGGGTGGTGAGGTCGGCGAGGGTCGACTCGCCGAGCCGGAAGAGATCGTCGAGGTCGTCGCGCGCGTCCTTGCGAAAAGGCGCGACCTCGAGGGGCTGTCCGTGCTCGTCACGGCGGGCGGCACGCGCGAACCGATCGATCCCGTGCGCTTCATCGGCAATCGCTCCTCAGGCAGACAAGGCCACGCGATCGCACAAGCCGCATGCGACAGAGGCGCCGCGGTGACCTTGATCACCGCGTCGGACCTGCCTGTTGATCTTGGGATCGATGTTGTGCACGTCGAGACCGCAGACGAGCTCGCACGAGAGACGCTTCGTCGGATAGAGAGCGCGGACCTGATCATCATGGCGGCTGCGGTCGCGGACTTCCGACCTATAAGAGCATCGGACAAGAAGTTGCGTAAGCGAGACGGCACGCCGCGGATCGAGCTCGAAGCGACGAAAGACGTCTTGGCAGAAATCGCCAAGGTGCGCCAGAAGCACCAAGTCATCATCGGCTTTGCCGCGGAAACAGACGATGTCCTCGCGAACGGAGCGCGAAAACTCAAGGAAAAAAACGTGGATCTCATCGTCGTCAATGACGTCTCGGCCCCGGGCGTCGGGTTCGGGCACGACACGAATGCCGTCACGATCCTCGACCAACAAGGTCACAGAACGAGCGTTCCGCTGCAGTCGAAGTCTACGATTGCTCACGCTGTGCTCGATGCGGCACTCATGTGGGCATCTATCCAAGAAAACCCTGTGCACGAGGAATCGAGCGGATCGGACGACGCCGAGGGAGCGCCTGAATGACGAGCTACACCTTCACATCCGAGTCGGTGACCGGGGGTCATCCCGACAAGATGGCGGACCAGATTTCAGACGCCGTACTCGACGCGATCATCGCTGAGGATCCCTTTTGCCGCGTGGCCTGCGAGACGATGCTCACGACCGGTCTCGTCTTGGTCGCCGGCGAGATCACGACGACGAGCTACGTCGAGATCCCTCGCATCGTCCGCCAGACGGTTTGTGAGATCGGCTATGACCGCGAGGAGTTCGGATTCGACGGCAACACCTGCGGGGTGATCGTGTCCATCGGCGCCCAGTCACCCGACATCGACCAAGGTGTTTCCCACGCACTCGAGACACGTTCTGGCGTCGAGGACGATGACGTGCTTTCCACCCAGGGCGCGGGGGACCAGGGCATGATGTTCGGCTACGCGTGCGACGAGACGCCCGATCTCATGCCCATGCCGATCTGGCTCGCGCACCGGCTCGCGCACCGCCTCGCCGAAGTGCGCCGTGCAGGCGTGCTTCCCTATCTTCGACCCGACGGCAAGACCCAGGTCTCGGTGCGGTACGAGGACGGTCGGCCGGTCGCGCTCGAGACGGTCTTGATCTCGACCCAGCACCAGCCCGGGCTCGATCACGAGACGCTCCTCACGCCCGATCTCGAGGAGTACGTCATTCGGCCGCTGCTCCCCTTGGAACTCGAGACGTCGCATCACAAGCTCCTCGTGAACCCGACGGGACGTTTCGAGATCGGCGGCCCGAGGGCAGACGCCGGGCTGACGGGGCGCAAGATCATCGTGGACACCTATGGCGGCTTCGCACGACACGGCGGGGGCGCGTTCTCCGGCAAGGACCCCTCCAAAGTCGACCGCTCCGGCGCCTATGCCGCGCGCTGGGTCGCGAAGCACGTCGTTGCCTCGGGGGCGGCGCGAAGGTGTGAGATCCAGATCGCCTACGCGATCGGCGTCGCGCATCCTATCTCGGTCATGGTCGACACCTTTGGAACCGCAGTCGCCGACCCCGAACGCATCCCGTCGGTCATAAGAGAGCTCTTCGACCTGCGCCCTGCGGCGATCATCCGCGACCTCGATCTTCGCCGCCCGATCTACCGTGCCACCGCGGCCTACGGGCACTTCGGGCGATCGGAAAAGGACTTCACCTGGGAGCAGACGCCGCGCGTCGACGAACTGCGCAGCGCCCTCGGCCTGTAGCGCTCACATGGCAGCGGCGGTCCTGGCCGCAGGTGAACCGAGCGATCTTCGAGGTGAAAACAAATATGTCGCCGTCGTCCCAGACGTGAGCGGGATCGATCGCGCCTTTCATTACTCGGTCCCCGACGCGCTCACAAGAGACATTGGGATCGGCTCGATCGTCCGTGTACCGCTTCGGGGAAGGAAGGTGCGCGGATGGGTCACAGAGGTCTTCGACAAGGCGGACGCGACGCATCTCGATGTCGAGCTTCGCGACATCGAGCGCATCGTGTCGCTCGGCCCGCCCGAGGCGGTCGTTGAGCTCTGCCGCTACGGATCGTGGCGATACGCGGGCCCGATGAGGAGCTTCCTCCTGGCAGCGTCCCCCTCGCGCATCGAGCGCTCTCGTTTCTTGCCCAAAGACGACGCGGAGCAGCCGGACCGTCCAGCTGTCGCAGATGTCGCATCGACGAGTGCTTCAGAAGAAGCGCTTCATCTCGCGATGGCCGACGCGTTCTCGAAGAGCTGTTCGGTCCTTCGGGTACCGCCGGTGCTACCACGCCAGGCGGTCATCGAAGCGGTGCTCTCCTGTGCGCGCGACGACAACGTGTTGATCCTCGTGCCCGAGCACCACGACGCCGAAGTGTTGTCCGAGCGGCTCGAGCGCGCGTCCTATCGCGTCGCGCGTTCACCAAGAGATTGGGGAAAAGCCGCAGCTGGTGGCCACGTCGTCATCGGGACGCGAAACGCCGTGTGGTCGCCCATGGCAAAGGTGTCGGCGATCCTCGTGCTCGACGCGCACGCCGAAGCCTACGTATCAGAGCGCGCGCCTACCTGGAACGCCTCGGTCATCGCGAAAGAGCGTGCCCTTCGCGCCCATGTGCCCTGTGTGCTCGTGAGCCCTTGTCCGAGCCTCGAGCTCCTCGCGATGGGAGACCTCGTGTGCTTTTCGCGCGCCGACGAGCGATCGGGGTGGCCAAAGGTAGAGATCCTCGATCGACGCAAAGATGATCCGCGCACCGGTCTTTACGCGGAAGGCCTCGCCTCGATTCTGCGCGACGCGGTCGTGCGCGATCCGAACCGGAGCGCGATCTGCGTGTTGAACCGAAAGGGCCGGGCGCGGCTTTTGGCGTGTGGTTCTTGCGGGGAGCTCGCGCGCTGTGAGCACTGTGGAGCGGCCCTCGCACAGGTCGTTCGCGCGAGCGCGCCCGCGCAAAATGAGCTCGTGTGCCCGAGGTGTTCAGCTCGTCGGGGGGCGTTCTGCGCGAGCTGCGCATCATTGAAGCTAAAGACGCTTCGCGTCGGTGTGACGCGCGCTCGTGAGGAGCTCGCCGCGCTGACCGGACTTTTGGTCAGCGAGGTCACCGGGACGAGCGCGAGGCAAGATGACCAATGGGGCATCACCCCGCAGGTCCTCGTCGGAACCGAGGCGGTCCTTCATCGCGTCCAGAGTGCCTCGGTCGTCGTCTTCTTGGACTTCGACCAAGAGCTCCTGGCGCCGCGTTTTCGCGCCGGCGAGGAAGCGCTCGCGCTTCTTGCGAGAGCCGCCCGGCTCGTCGGTACGCGTCGCTCCGGGCCACATGGGGACGAACCTTGGGGGAAAATCGTCGTACAGACGCGCCTTCCCGACCACGACGTGCTCACGGCGGCACGCAAGGGCGATCCGGGGTTCTTGAACGAACACGAGGCGCCAGCCCGAAACACACTGGAGCTTCCCCCCGACTTCGCGCTCGCTCTTCTCAGCGGGGACGGCGCCGCAGCACTCGCCAAGGAGGTGGCGACGCGCCCAGGCTGTGAGGTGCTGAGCCTTGGGACATCGCGCTTCGTTCTCCGCGCGAAGGACCACGCGAGCATCGCGGATGCCCTTCGGGAATGCGCGCCCGGCGACAAGGTGCGCATCGAGGTCGACCCGATACGCATCTGACGGGCACCTTTGTTCGGCGTGGCCGGGCGACGTCTCCATGGATGAGACCGCGCTCTCGCTCCGGGTCTTCGGAAAAGGTGGGCTCCCACCAGGGTGGCGGTTCTCCTCGCCCAGCTCGGGCGGCCCACAACCTGCTAGCCTTTGCGCGTCGGCGACCAGTCGACTCGGCAGGGACTCCTGACCGGACCGCTTCTCCAGTAGCCCGTGTCACGGGCACCTGGTGCATGAAACAAAAAAAGGCCTCCTTTACTAATGCCCGACAAGACGGCAACGATTGCGGAGCATCGGCTCCACCCGAGCGATACCGGATCACCCGAAGTCCAGGTGGCGGTCCTCACGGAACGCATCAACCACCTGACCGAGCACCTCCGGACCCACGTCGGCGACCACCACACGCGCCGCGGTCTCATGAAGCTCATCGGGCATCGCCGGAGGCTTCTTGATTACGTACGGCAGAACGACGTCGAGCGCTACCGCAGCCTCATCGCTCGCCTCGGGATTCGTCGCTAGGCGCGACCACTTCGCCGGTGCGCCCAGCTGGCAAGACAACACGCCGGGGTCATCTCCGGCCGAACATAGACAACAACAGCGTGCCCGCAGGTGCCAGCTGCCAGTTGCCGGGTCCTCGGTTCATCTGGGTGCCCGACAACTGGGAACTGGACGGTACGGGTGCCACGAGCACTTAGGAGTGACATGGCGGATGCCATCACCGTTTCGGGCCCCATCAGCGGCTCGCAGCGCAGCCTGACCTTTGAAACCGGAAAACTCGCCCTGCAAGCAGACGGCGCCGTTCTCTGCCGCATCGGCGACACGATCGTCTTGGTGACCGCGACTGCGGCTCGGAAGGTCCGCGAGGGTCAGGACTTCTTCCCCTTGACCGTCGACATCGAAGAGCGCATGTACGCCGCGGGCAAGATCCCCGGATCGTTCTTCAGAAGGGAAGGGCGCGCGACCGACCAGGCGACGTTGACCGCACGTCTCATCGACCGCCCGCTACGCCCCTCTTTCCCCGAAGGGTTCCGCAACGAAGTGCACATCGTCGGGACGATCTTCGGCGCGGACCAGGAGAACCCACACGACGTGCTCGCGATCAACGGAGCCTCCGCAGCGCTCATGCTCTCGGGGATCCCCTTCGAAGGACCGATCGGAGCGGTCCGCGTCGCGTACTCGACCGAGGGCAAATGGGTCCCGCACGCGAGCTACCAAGAAGGCGACGCCTCGACCTTCGAGCTCGTCGTCGCGGGTCGCGCCCTGTCGGAGGGGAAAGACGCGGAGATCGCGATCATGATGGTCGAAGCCGGCGGGACCGAAAAGGCGTGGCAGTACTACGAAGACGGTGCGCCAAAGGTCACCGAAGAGGTCATCGCGGGTGGTCTCGAGGCGGCCAAGCAGTGGATCCGCGAATCCATCGAGCTCCAGCGTGAGCTCGTCGCTCGCGCCGGTGCGAAACAGACGATTCCCTATGAGCTCTTCGTCGACTACGGCGACGACGTCTACGCCCGAGTCGTCGAAGTCGGAGCGACGTTGCTCGAAAAGGCGAACGCCGTGACGACCAAGGTCGAGCGAAACGTGGCGATCGAGCAAGCAACGACGGAGATCGCGGCCGTCTTGGACGAGGAGTTCGCCGGTCGCGAACGCGAGGTGCGCGCCGCGATCCGCTCGCATACGAAGACAATCGTCCGAAAGCGCATCGTCGAAGAGGGCGTGCGCATCGACGGCCGCGGGCCGAAAGACATCCGTCCTTTGTCCGCCGAGATCGGCCTGATCCCGACCGCGCACGGCTCTGCGCTCTTCCAGCGTGGCGACACCCAGGTCCTCAACGTCACGACGCTCGGCATGCCGAGGATGAACCAGCTCCTCGACACGATCGGCATCGACGAGACGAAGCGCTACATGCACCACTACAACATGCCGCCGTTTGCGAGCGGCGAAGCGGGCTCGATGCGCGGGCCCAAGCGCCGCGAGATCGGGCACGGGCTCTTGGCAGAGCGGGCGCTCCTTCCCGTCGTGCCGCCGGAAGCGGAGTTCCCCTACACGCTTCGCCTCGTCTCAGAGGTCCTCGCGTCGAACGGGTCGACCTCGATGGCCTCGGTGTGCGGTTCTTCGCTCTCGCTCATGGACGCGGGCGTCCCGATCAAAGCAGCGGTCGGGGGAATCGCCATGGGGCTCGTGTACGCCGAAGGCCGCTACACGACCTTGACGGACATCCTCGGTGCCGAAGACGCCTTCGGGGACATGGACTTCAAGGTTGCGGGAACGAGGGAGTTCGTGACGGCGCTGCAGCTCGACACGAAGATCGACGGCTTGCCTTCGGAGGTCTTGGCTCAAGCGCTTCGCCAAGCCAAAGATGCCCGCCTCATCGTGCTCGACGTCATGGACAAGGCGATCGCCACGCCGCATCTGGACGTGAAGCCGCACGCACCGAAGATCTTGAGCTTCGAGATCCCGATGGACAAGATCGGTGAGGTCATCGGACCCAAGGGCAAGGTCATCAACGCGCTCCAGCAAGAGACCGGTGCCGACATCGCCGTCGACGACGACGGATCGGTGGGTCGGGTGACCATCGGGGCGAAGGAGTCCCTCGCGGTGAACGAGGCGCGACGTCGCATCGAGCTCATCTTGGACCCGCCCGCCGCAGAACTCGGCAAGACCTACGAGGGGAAGGTCGTGAACATCACGAAGTTCGGGGCCTTCGTGAACATCCTCCCGGGTCGTGACGGGCTCTTGCACATCAGCCGGCTCGGGGGTGGAAAGCGCATCGAGCGCGTCGAGGACGTGCTCGAGCTCGGACAGTCCATCGAGGTTGTCGTCGAAGACATCGACCCCCAGGGGAAGCTCTCGCTCATCCTTGCGGGAGAGGCACCCGTCGCGCCAAGCCGCGAGGGCTCGAGCGAGCCTCGCAGCGATGCATCGACGAAAAGGCCCTCGAGCGGGGCCGCCGAGCGCCCCGATCAAGGGCCACCGGGCGTGAAGCGGGTCTCTTTCGAAGACGAGTTCGCCGAAACCCTCGAACGCGAATTCGGCGACCTCGGCCCGGGGGGTACGCCCGTCGCGTCAGCGCAAAGACCGGACCGTGGCCCGAGGCGCCGCAGCGGGCCGCGACGCTAGGCCGACCGATTCAAAAACGCGCGAATCGGCACGGATCGCGAACGCCTTGATCGTCACCTCCGTTCTCAACTGCGGCATCCGACTCATCACCGAGTCGATGCCGAACGTCGCGTCGGCGACGGTCGGCTTCTGGGTCGGAACCGGGTCGCGCGACGAGACACCAGAACAGGCGGGCATCTCGCACTTCCTCGAGCATCTGTTGTTCAAGGGCACTCCCGAGCGCTCCGCGCGGTCCATAGCCGAGGCGATCGACGCGGTCGGAGGCGACATGAACGCGTTCACGACGAAGGAGTACACGGCCTTTTACGTGCGAACGCTCGCGGATGATCTTGAGATCGCGCTCGACATTCTCTCCGACATCATGTGGGACCCGGCGTTTCGTGCTGAGGAGGTCGACGCTGAGCGCAAGGTCATCCTCGAAGAGGTGCTCATGCACCTCGATGAGCCCGCCGATGTCGTCCAGGAGCGTTTTGCGGAGACGATGTTCGCCAACCACCCGTTAGGGCGCGAAGTACTCGGGCTCAAAGAGGTCATCACGAAGGTGACCGTCCCGGAGATCCGGGGCTTTTTCAGCGAACACTACCGCCCGGGCAACATCGTCGTCGCGGCGGCTGGAGACATCGATCACGAGCACATCGCGAAAGGCATAGACGCCCGGTTCAAAGGGCCGCAAGCGGGTGGCCCTCCATCGAGGACCGCACCTCAAGAGCCGACGTCTTGCATCGACGTCACCCGGCGCGATACCGAACAGGCGCATCTCGTCATCGGGGTGCGCGCGCCGCACCGAACGTCGCCAGATCGTTATGCGCTCGCGCTGTTGAACTTCGTCCTTGGCGGGGGCATCTCGTCACGATTGTTCCAAAAAGTCCGCGAGGAACGAGGACTTGCGTACTCGATTGCCTCTGACCGCATCTCGTTCGCCGATGCAGGGGCACTCTCGGTTTCCGTTGGCACCTCGCCTGAGCGTGCTCAGGAAGTGCTCTCCATCGTCGTCGCCGAGCTCGAGGACCTCGCGACGAACGGCATCACCGAACGCGAGCTCGCCCTCGCGCAAGGTCACGTCAAAGCGGACATGCTCTTGAGCCTCGAAGACTCCGGCTCGCGGATGTCTCGCGTCGGGGCAAGCCTGTTGCTCCAAGGCGAGGTGCTCAGCCTCGAAGAGCTCGCGCAGCGCTTTTCTTCGGTCACCAAAGACGAGGTCGCTGCCGTCGCACATCGAGTCCTTGGCGGCCCGCGAACCCTTGCAGCGGTCGGACCTTTTGACAAAGACGCGTTCGTCGGAGCGATCGATCCGTTGTGATACGCGTCGGAGTCCTCGGTGCTGCTGGTCGAATGGGCACCGTCGTGTGTCGCGCGGTGCTCGGGGATCCTTCGTTGGAGATCGCCGCCGCCATCGATCCGGCGGCTGAGGGACGATCGCTCAGTGACCTGTTGGGCGCGAGTGGATCGGACGTCATATGTTCCGCGTCACTCGATGCGCTCCTTGATGCTTCGGTCGAAGTTGTTGTGGACTTCACCACCGCGACCTCTGCGACAGCAAGCCTCGGCTTTTGCGCAGATGCAGGGATACACGTCGTGTGCGGAACGACCGGGTTCAGTCCAGAAGATATCGAAAGTATCGTCGCCGCATTCTCCAATCCCGACAGCCCGAACTGTGTCATCGCTTCGAACTTCGCGATTTCCGCAGTCCTCATGGTGCACTTCGGTGAGATCGCGGCGCGCTATCTCGAAGGTGTCGAGATCATCGAACTCCACCACAACGAAAAGCGCGACGCGCCGTCAGGCACCGCGCTCGAGACCGCACTGCGCATCGCTTCATCGCGGAAGGACGCGGGCGTCGGGGACTTTGCCAGGGACGCGACGACGAACACCGTCCTTGAAGGTGCGCGCGGCGGGATAGGACCAGGAGGCATTCACGTGCACGCCGTGCGTCTTCCCGGATTCATCGCTCATCAAGAGGTCATCTTCAGCGCCGTAGGTCAAGCACTTTCGATCCGCCAAGACTCTTTCGACCGCACGTCGTTCATGCCGGGGGTGCTCTTGGCCATAAAGAAGGTCATCGACACGCCAGGGTTGACCTTTGGCCTCGAAGCGCTCCTCGGGCTTTAGTCCAAAATGAGGCCAAGACCGCGAGCGGCGCGCATGAGCAAAGCGCGTTCTCCTGAGGCGCTCGATTGGCCGGCGCCCTGGTAGCGTCGAAGCGTGATAACAGCTCGCCGCGCCGGGCGCTTTGGCAAGGTCATCACGGCCATGGCGACGCCCTTTGACGACGAAGGTCGCCTCGACGTTTCCGGTGCGATGCGGCTCGCGCGCTATCTCCAAGAGAACGGATCCGAAGGCCTCGTTCTTTCTGGGTCGACCGGAGAGGCTTCGACGCTCACCGATGATGAGCGCATCGCGCTCTGGGAAGCGGTGAGAGCATCGGTCGATCTGCCGGTGTTCGCCGGGTCCACGTCAAATGACACCGCGCACTCCGTCGAGTTGACCATGCGCGCGACCGACGTCGGAGTCACCGGGATCCTCGCGGTCACGCCGTATTACAACCGGCCCTCACAGGCCGGGCTCGAGGCGCACTTTCGAGCTATCGCAAGAGCGACGCACTTGCCGGTCATCCTCTATGACATCCCGATTCGAACCGGGAGGAAGATCGCGACCGACACGATTCTTCGCCTTTGCCGCGACGTCGACAATATCGTCGGGGTAAAAGACGCGACGGCTGACCCTGCAACGACCCTTCGCCTGTTGGCGCAGGCACCAGAGGGCTTTGAGTGCTATTCGGGGGACGATGCGCTCACGCTTCCGTTGCTTTCGATCGGTGCGGTCGGTGTCATCTCTGTTGCGTCGCACTGGTGTGGTCTTGAATGTGGCGAGATGATCGGACGATTCCTCGAAGGCGACGTCGAAGGGGCGCTCGAGATCCAGCGCGGCCTCATCGAGAGCTTCGACTTCGAATCGAGCGACGAAGCGCCGAACCCGGTCCCGACAAAGGCGATGTTGCGTGTCCTCGGATTGCCTGCGGGCCAGTGCCGTCTTCCGCTCGGCGTCGCGCCAAAAGGGCTCGAAGAAAGGGCGAAACGCGTCCTGGCCAACCTCGAAGCGTGGCGCAGTTCGCGAAAGACCCATGGCTGAGCCCGTTCGGATCGTCTTTCTCGGCGGGCTTGGAGAAATAGGAAGGAACTGCGCGGTCATCGAGATCGAGGACCGCCTCATGATCTTGGACTGTGGGGTCATGTTCCCCAACACCGACATGCCGGGCGTCGAGCTCGTCCTGCCGGACTTCTCCTACCTCCGGGAGAACGCGCATCGCATCGAGGGCATCATCGTCACCCACGGACATGAGGACCACATGGGTGGGCTTCCCTTCCTGCTTCGAGACATCGAGGCTCCGATCTTTGGATCCGCGTTGACCCTCGCACTTGCGCGTCCCCGCATAGACGAAGCCAACCTTTCCTCAAAGACGAGCTTTGTCGTCGTCAACGACGGTGAGCGGCGAAGCATCGGCCCCTTCGACGTCGAGTTCATTCCCGTGACGCACTCGGTTCCGAACGGCTTTGCGACGGCGTTCCACACCCCCCAAGGCGCCATCTTGCACTCAGGTGACTTCAAGCTCGATCTGACGCCGGTCGACGGACGCCGCACGAATCTTGCCCGCATCGGTGCCATCGCAGATTCAAGCGGCATTCGACTTCTGCTCGCGGACTCGACGAACGCAGAGGAGCCGGGATACACCGCGAGTGAGGTCAGCGTCGGTGAGTCTTTGCGCCAGATCTTCTTCGAGCACAAAGACCAGCGCATCGTCGTTGCATGCTTCGCGAGCCACATCCACCGCATCGAACAGCTCATCGCGGCGGCACTTTCCTCCAAGCGACGTGTGGCGCTCTTGGGTCGATCGATGATCAGAAACGTCATGCTCGCCCGCGAGCTCTCCCTGTTGCACATCCCCGATGAAGACCTCATCGATGTCGAAAAGATCGGAGATCTGTCTCCAGCTCAGGTGTGCGTCATCTCGACTGGATCCCAGGGCGAGCCGATGTCCGCGCTCACGCTCTTGGCGGCCGGTGAGAACAGACATTTCTCGATTCAACGAGACGACCTCGTCGTGCTCTCGAGCCACGCGATCCCGGGGAATGAGTCTGCGGTGTCAAAGGTTATGGACGGTCTCGCGCGAAGGGGAGCAGAGGTCATCCATTCGGGGATCGCGCACGTGCACGAGAGCGGCCACGCGAAGCAAGGTGAGCTCGAGACGCTCTTGTCCATCGCGCGACCTTCTTATTTCATCCCCGTGCACGGTGAGTACCGCCATCTGCTCAGCCATGCGAACCTAGCGATCAAAATGGGCGTCGACGCGCATCACGTCTTGTTGTGCGAAGACGGGGATGCCGTGAAGCTCACGGACACCGAAGTGGACTACGACGGCGAAGTGCCTGCCGGATACCTCTTCGTCGACGGTGTCGTCGGTGACGTCGGTCAAGGCGTGCTTCGTGATCGCCGCGTGCTCGCAGAAGAGGGCGTCGTCGTGATCGTGCTCGTCGTGGATGCGCATTCTGGAGAGGTCATCACGGGTCCGGAGATCATCACCCGGGGATGGGTGCACGCGACGGAGGCAGAAGAGCTCATCGAAGACGCCCGGAACGCCGTGCGCAAGGCGCTCGAGGCGGCCGTCGCGAGCGGCTCGTGGGACGCAGATACCTTGCGACGTGCGACTCGGCGCGCGGTTGGGCGCCTCGTCGACGAACGCACGAAGCGCCGGCCGATGATCGTGCCCGTCATCATGGAGGCCTAGAGCAGGGTAAAGACGACAGATCGCGAGCCTGATACCAGGGAAAGCGCGTTGCTGGTGTTAGCGTTGTTCGTACTGTGGCGATAGCTAAGCATGCGTCCGCGACGAAGACCCGCCCCGCGCGAGCAGGCACCACGACGCTGAGGAGGACGAGCTCGAGAAGAGCCCCGGCGCGCCATCGCCCAAGGCGCACCGAGACGATGACGAAGCGCTTCGTCGGCCTCCTGGCGAGGCAGCCCGATGAGGCCTGGGGCTGGTTTTTCTTCGTCCTCGGCGTGGTCTTCGCCCTCGGGATCTACTTCGACGTGGCAGGCTTGGTGGGCCATGACCTGCGCCGATACGGCGCGGACGGCCTTGGCTGGGGACTCGACACGCTCCCTGGGGCTTTCTTGGCGGCGGGTCTCGCGCTCGTGTTCGGCAAAGCCCGCCGAGGGGTGCTCGGTTCGCTCGGCGCGATCGCGACGCTCCTCATCTCCTCTTCGGGCCTCGCCGATCTCTTCGGGTCCGAACCCTCCATCCGCGCGCCGTTCTCGGTGCTCGGCGGTGCGGGAGGCATCATCGGGGCCGGCCTCGGGGACGGCCTGCGCCATCTCCTCGGTGCTGCCGGGGCAGGGGTCGTGCTCGGTGCGCTCGCGATCCTCGGGATCTGCGCGTGCCTCGGCGTAGGGCTTCGTGTCCTTTTGTCCGGGGCTTACCGCGCGCTTTTCTCCACGGGCCGACACCTCGCGCGCGTCGTTTCCTTCCGCGAAGAGGCAATAGACGAGGAAGAAGACGAGCACTCGAAGAGCGCTCCTTTCGCGACGGGCGTCGAGGAATCCCTTGTCGTCGCACAAGAAGATGAGCCCGGCGAACACGACACACTGCATGTCGAAGAACACGGCGCGAACGACGAAGAAGGAGACGTGCGCGACCATCAAGGGACCGCCTCGGAGGTCTCTTCCCACAGCGTCGCGCACGAGCAGCTCTTTGGCTCGGTCATGCTCGACGGCGAGCAGCTCCACCTCGGCGTCGTTCCCGTGCCGAGCCCGTTGCGGCTTCCGCCCGCGAGGCTCCTCAAGCGCAGCAAGGAACTTGGGACCGATCTCAACGTGGTGGAAGAGCGCGGCAAGGTATTGGAACGCGCGCTCGCCGCACACGGGGTCGAGACGCACCTCGCAGGTTTCACCATCGGCCCGACGGTCACGCGCTTTGAGCTCGAGCTTGGCCCCGGCGTCAAGGTGGCACGGGTCACGAGCCTCGCGAGAGACATCGCGTACGCGATGGCCTCGCCCGACGTGCGCATCCTCGCGCCGATCCCCGGGCGCTCTGCCATCGGCGTCGAGGTGCCGAACCGCGATCGACAGCTCGTGACCCTAGGCGACGTCCTCTCATCGAACGAGGCTCACCGCGCGACGCACCCATTAGACGTCGCGCTCGGCCGCGACATCGCGGGACGTCCCGTCATGGTCAACCTGGCGGAGATGCCGCACCTTTTGATCGCGGGTGCAACGGGTGCCGGGAAGTCCTGTTGCATCAACTCGGTCGTCACCTCGATCCTCATGCGTTCGACACCCGAACAGGTCCGCTTGATCCTCGTTGACCCAAAGCGCGTCGAGCTCGGGCACTACAACGGGCTCCCGCACCTCTTGACGCCCGTCGTCGTCAACCCCAAGCGCGCCGCGAACGCGCTGTCTTGGGCCGTGGCGGAGATGGAGCGGCGCTATGACTTGCTTGCCGAGATGGGGATGCGCGACATCACGGGATACAACGAAGCCGTCGATCGCGGCGATTTCGCGTCCGGGCCCTTCGATGCCTCGGTGCCGATCGGCGAGAGCGATCGGATAGAAGACGCGCTCGATGCGAACACAGACGAGTTCATCGCCGACAGGCAAGCCGTGAGCGGCCAGAGCGACGCCGCGCTCGCTGCCGCGCGTGCCGCAGGTCGCCTCGAGCGGCTTCCCTACATCCTCGTCGTCGTCGACGAGCTGAACGACTTGATGATGGTTGCCGCGCGCGACGTCGAAGAGTCGATCTGTCGCATCGCGCAGATGGCGAGAGCAGTCGGCGTGCACCTCGTCATCGCGACCCAGCGCCCTTCGGTCGACGTCATCACCGGTGTCATCAAGGCGAACATCCCGTCGCGCCTCGCGTTTTCCGTCTCGTCGCTCGCGGACTCGAGGGTCATCTTGGACCAACAAGGAGCCGAGCGACTCATCGGGCGGGGGGATCTCCTCCTGCTCAGCGCGTCCTCGAGCGTCGCCCGCCGGATCCAGGGTTCGTGGGTCTCCGAAGAGGAGATTCGCGCGGTCGTCGGGCACTGGCGGCGCCAGGTGCAGCCGAGCTACGTCGAAGACGTCCAGGGCGAAGGGCGTGAGGATTATGCCAATCCCTACGGGATCGATGACGATGACGAGCTCTTCGCAACGGCCATGGAGCTCGTCGTGCGCTCACAGCTAGGCTCGACCTCGATGCTCCAGCGAAAGCTTCGCGTCGGGTTCTCCCGTGCTGGTCGGCTCATGGATCTCCTCGAGCGACGCGGAATCGTCGGTCCATCCGAAGGGTCCAAGGCGCGCGTCGTGCTCATGACCGCCGACGAGCTCGACCAAGTCCAGCACTGAAAGGCCGATGAGCACCGAGCATGGCGGCGTCGCTCCCCGTCTCGCAATCCGTGGTCACGCGAAGGGAATTGCTGCGGCGACGTGAAGTCGAACGCCGCCGGAGGAGAGCTCGCATCAGGCGAAATCGCCTCGTTGCGACACTTTGTGCCCTCTTGATCGGATGTTTTTCCTTTCTCGTCGTCAATTTCGGTTATGCGCGCTCGAGCACCGCCGCGCGTCATGCCGCGGTGTCCATCGGGCTCACGTCGCTCGTCAAGGAGACGACGACGATCCCCGGCACGATCTCAGGGATTCCCTGGCCGAAAAAGGGCCAGAGCGCGATCGCACTTTCGGGCGTCGGGGTGATGGCGCGCACTGTCGGACAGAGCCCCGTTCCGATCGCGAGCCTGACGAAGATGATGACTGCCCTCGTCGTGCTTCACGACCACCCCTTGGTCCCCGGTGAATCGGGGCCGTCGTTTACCATGACCGGGGCGGACGTCGCAGCCTACTTACAGGCCGACGAAACCGATGAGTCGAACGTCGCGGTCCGACTCGGCGAGGTGCTCACCTACTACCAGCTTCTCGAGGCGTTGTTGATCCCCTCTGCCGACAACGTCGCGAATCTCCTCGCGGTCTGGGACGCAGGAAGCATTCCCGCGTTCGTATCGAAGATGAACGCACAAGCAGGCTTGATGGGGCTTCGTTCCACGCACTATGCGGATGCAAGCGGTGTCAGCGCGAAGTCGATGAGCACGGCCGGCGACCAAGCAGTTGTCGCGGCAACGCTCATGGAACAACCCATCGTGCAGTTGATCGTTGCCCGAAAGAGCGCGCCGTTCCCCTTCGTCGGTGAGATCTGGAACTCCAATCCCGCGGTCGGCACCGACGGGATCATCGGGGTCAAATCCGGCTACACCTCCGAGGCGAAGGGCTGCCTCGCGGTTGCGGCGTGGCACACCGTCGGGGCGACCTCCGCGCTCGTCGTGGCGGTAACGCTTTCTCAACCGAACGGCATCTACGGCGCGGCGGACATCGACGAGCGTCTCATCACCAAGGCCCAAGAAACGGTCGTCTCTTTTCGACCGATCGTTCCGGGGACCACCGTCGCGAACGTCGTGGTCCCGTGGAGCACACAGCCGCTCGAGGCTGGCGTGTTCGGCAACGCGAGGGTTTTCGGCTGGCCAGGGCTCGTCATACACGAGCGTGTCCTTCCCGCGCCCGCGAACCAAGCCACGGTCGATTCAGGCGACGTTGGCACCGTCGAGTTCATCGCACGCAACAAGACGATCGGACAAGTGACGCTCGACGCGACGAGCCCACTGCCCGCGATGCCGGCGGGCTGGTTGCCCGCCCAGAGCTAGGCGGGCGCGTGCGGGCGCGTTGTCCGTCTTCGAGCGCGAACCTCGGGCCCGGATTTGACGTCCTCGCCGTCGCCCTCGAGCTCTACGTCGAGGTCGAGGTGCGCGAAGCGCGACACCTTGTCCTTAAGACCTCCGGGGAGGGCGCGGAGCTCGCGAAGGACACGACCCACCTTGCCGCGCGCGTCGCGACCGAAGTCGCCGGCCATGATCGGCTCTCAATCACCGTTTCCTCCCAAATACCGATCGGACGAGGACTCGGGTCATCCGCGGCACTCGCCGTCGCGACTTCTGCAGCAGCCGGCGCGCCCGATCCCCTTGCGGTCGCGGCGAGATACGACGGGCACGCGGAGAACGCGGCTGCCTCGGTGCTCGGCGGGCTCGTCGCCGCAACGACGATCGACGGCCGACCCAGCGCGGCACGGCTTCCCCTTGACCCCGGGCTCGTGTTCGTCGTCGTCGTGCCCGATGTGCACCTTTCGACGAACGCGGCCCGAAAAGTCCTTCCCGCATCGGTCGCGCTCGGAGACGCGGTGTTCAATCTCGGCCGCATGGCGATGTTGCTCGCGGGTCTGGCGAATCGGAATGAGCTCATCGCGCAGGCGACGGAGGATCGCCTGCACCAAGACGCGCGCACCGCGCTTTACCCCGAGGCCCCTGTGCTGCTCGACGCGCTTTTATCGGCCGGAGCGCTCGCGTCGTGTTGGTCCGGTGCGGGATCGAGCTTGCTCGGGATCTGCTCGTCGAATGCGTCCGCAGACGCTGTGCGCAGCGCGGGTGAAGCGGCACTTCGACGCTGTGGGTTGAGCGGGATGGCGCTGTCGTTGTCCCCCGATACCAAAGGACTGATCGTCAGCGACTGAGGGATACCGGTTGGGTCCCGGCGCTTTTCAGGAAGTGCTCGGGATGCCGGCCTCGATCTCGGCGAGTCCTTGGGCAAAGGTGTTCCACGAGAGGGTCGCGCACTTGATGCGGACCGGGAACTTCACGACGCCTTGGAGCGCGGCGAGCTCGCCGAGTGCTTCGGGGTCGACGAGTTCTGGTTCGGATCCATGCGGTGCTCCCTCGATATCGAGGTGTGCCTCGTGGATGGTCATCATTGCCTTGAACGAGCGCATGAGGTCGCGGGCCTCTTTGACGCTTTTTCCCTTCACCGCAGCCGACATCATCGATGCTGAGGACTGACTGATCGAACAGCCCTGGCCAGAGATGCGTATGTCGCGAACGACGCCGTCATGTAGGTCGAGGTAGACGACGACTTCGTCCCCGCATAAGGGATTGAAGCCTTCGGCCCGGTGCGCGGGAGGGCATGCGAGCTCGCCGCGGTTCCTCGGCGAGCGATAGTGGTCAAGAATGATCTCTCGGTAGAGGTCCTCGAGGCCTGCCATCAAATGGGTTCCTTGTCCGTTGCTTTGTTCAAAGACAATTCTTCGTCGCGCCTAAAGCTATGAGAAAAACCCATGTACCGTGCCGAGCGCGTCGACGAGGATGTCGATGTCTTCCTCGTTGTTATACAGGTAAAGCGAAGCGCGGGTCGTCGCGGAGACGCCGAGGACACGCATGAGCGGCTTCGCACAGTGGTGTCCGGCCCGCACGCACACCCCCTTTTCGTCAAGGACCTGTGCGACATCGTGCGGGTGGACATCGTCGAAGGCAAAGGAGATCACTCCTGCACGCCAGATCGGGTCCGGGCCCGGACCGAAGATCCTCACCTCGTCGAAGGTCTCCGAGAGGCGTTTCATCGCGTAGGCACTGAGCGTCGCTTCGTGCGCGTGTATGCGCTCGAGTCCGATTCTTTGTAGGTAGTGCACCGCAGCGTGCAGTCCGATCGCCTCGGCGATCGGCGGCGTGCCGGCCTCGAATTTCCAAGGGAGGTCGTTCGGCGTGAAGCCGTCCAATCGGACGTCGCGGATCATCTCGCCTCCGCCGAGGAACGGGGGCATCGCGTCGAGGATTTCTTCGCGCGCCCAGAGCACGCCGATGCCGGTGGGCCCGAGCATCTTGTGTCCGGTGAACGCGAAGAAATCGACCCCGAGTGACGCGATGTCGACGGAGCGATGCGGAACGAGTTGAGCTCCGTCGACCAAGACGAGCGCCCCGGCGTCGTGTGCGGTCTTCACGATCGGCTCGAAGTCGACGACCGTGCCGAGCACGTTCGAGGCACCGGAGAGCGCGACGAGCTTTGCGCCACCGAGGAGGCGTTCAAAATTGGCGGTATCGAGGCGGTAGTCGTCGCGAATGCTCAGGTATCGCAGTTCTACGCCGCGCTCTTCGGCCAACATGAACCACGGGATCATGTTCGCGTGGTGTTCCATCTCCGAGAGCACGATCGCGTCGCCGGCCCTCAGGTTCTTCCGGCCCCAGGCGTAAGCGACGAGATTGATCGCCTCGGTGGCGTTCTTCGTGAAGATGATCTCCGTCGAAGGGCGGGGCGCGCCCACGAGCTCTCCGACGGCGACGCGCGCTTCCTCGAATTGCCGCGTGGCCTCCTCCGCAATCGCATAGACGCCGCGGTGAACGTTTGCGTGTGTCGTTTTGTAGTAGTTGTCCATCGCGTCGAGCACCGACTGGGGTCGTTGTGCGGAGGCGGCTGAATCGAGGTAGACGAGGCGCCCTTTTTCGCGCGCCATATTGAGAATCGGGAAGTCAGCTTTGATCGCGGAGACGTCGAGCGGCGCGGTGTCACTTGTGACGGGGGGAGCCGATCGGTGGCTGTCTAGGAGCGCCATGCCTCATATCCCTCTACTTCGAGCCGTCCGGCGAGCTCGGGTCCTCCGGATTCGACGATGCGCCCGTTGACAAGAACGTGGATCTCATCGGGCGAGAGCTCATCGAGAATCCTTTGGTAGTGCGTCACGATGACGACGCCGAGTTCGGGCTGCACCCGGCGCACTTCCTCCACGCCGCGTGCGACGATGCGCAGCCCGTCGATGTCGAGTCCTGAGTCCGTTTCGTCCAAGATAGCGAGCTGAGGCTGCAAGATCGCCATCTGGAGGATCTCGTTTCGCTTCTTCTCGCCACCGGAGAACCCGTCGTTCAGATGCCGCTCCGCGAACGCGGGGTCCATACCCAATCGGTCGAGCCACTCGCGAAGCTGCACTCGGATCTCGAGCACAGAGACCTCGGTTTGCCGCCTTGTGGCCGCGGCCTGACGCAGGAACTGCGCGATGGGCACGCCCGGGATCTCCTCTGGGTACTGGAAGGCCAAGAACATGCCTGCCTTCGCGCGCGCGTCGGTCGGAAGATGGGTGACGTCTTCTCCGTTGTAAAGCACGCGGCCCGAGGTCACCGTGTATCCGGGATTGCCCAACAAGACGTTCGCGAGCGTGGACTTGCCCGAGCCGTTCGGCCCCATGATGGCGTGGAGCTCTCCGTGCCCGACGACGAGGTCGATCCCGCGAAGGATCTCGACGCCGTCCGCCGCCGCGTGCAGGTCCTCGACGACGAGGAGGGAACGCGCTCGTGAGGGGGTCTTCTTCATCGATGCGCCAGAGGGACGCTGATCAGGCTCGGCCCTTGATGCGACAACCACGGTCCCATGTTAGGCCCTGTTCTCGATTAACACTACAGCGGTAGGAGAAATTCACGACGACGACCTATGCGTACGGCGCCGAGGTCACGCTCACCAGCCCCGCGCGATCCATTCATCGAGATGGGGTCGCTCGGTCCCAATCGTCGTGTCCGCCCCGTGTCCGGGGAGAACGAGCGTGTCTAGAGCAAGGGGCGCGAACAAGCGCCGGTCGATCGAATCGATGATCTGTGGGAAGTTCCCGAGCGCGCTCTTCGTGTTGCCCGGTCCGCCGGGGAACAAGGTGTCGCCTGAGAGCAAGACGGGCGATCCCTCGATCAAAAAGCAGATCGACCCCGGCGTGTGGCCCGGTGTGAGGATTGTTCGTATGCGAAGGTCGCCAACGGTGATCACCGTGTCGTCTTCGAGGATCAAGTCGTAAGAAGGGAGCATCGCCGCGTCCGCGGCGGCGACCGATACCTCATAACCGGCGTCGCGAAGCGCCGGTACCGCCTGGATGTGATCGGCGTGCCCGTGGGTCTCGAGTACTTGGCGGACGTTCAGCTTCCTGCAGCACTCGAGGAGGAGCTCGTGTTCGTTCGCCGCGTCGACGAGAAGGGACTTTCCGGTCGATTTGCATTGCACGACGTACACGTTGTTGTCGATCGGGCCGACCACGAAGCGATGGATCGTCACTTGACCGTCTTCGTAGTGAAGCGCCATCGCGCTCACGTTACAGTGACGCGCTCCGAGCCAAGACAGCGGTATGAGCATCGGGAGTGCCGAGCGTTAATTCGGATGAATGGCGTGCCCCGTCCGAGAGTCCCAGTGCCTTCAAACGCGTGCGGCGCGACATGGCTCGTCGTGTCAAGGCGAGAGCACCCTTTATCGAGGTGCTGACCATGGCGGCAAGGAAGGGCGGAGCGCGTGAGGACATCCACAGCCCGGGGCATTTGTCGAAACCGCGCTCTTGGCCACGTCGCCGTTCTGTGCGCGCTTGAGCTACTCGTGAGCGGCTCCCTCGCCTTCCTCGCCCCGAGCGTGCTGGCAACAGGGAGTGCGGACTACTTCGTCGTCGCGGGCAACGGATCGACGACACCCATGCCTGACTTGACCGGTTCACTGGCTTCTGACGTTGGGCTCAATTCCCCGGAAGCCGTCGCGGTCGATCCCTCGGGGAACATCATTTTCGCGGACACTGCAAACAGTGAGATCGATGTCCTCGCGGTCAGCGCGACGAATCCGGGCTACGTCTTGCCCGTCGGCACCGCATGGCAGGTTGGTGACGACTACGTCGTCGCCGGCGGAGGTTCCGACACGCTAAGCGCGACGGACCCCGAACCAGGGACGTCCATCTCGCTGTATCTCCCGAGCGGGATCGCCAGTGATCCTTCCGGCAACATCGTGATCACTGATTCGGGGAACAGTGGAGTGGACGTATTTGCGGTCACAGCAACGAACCCCGGCTATGTCCTTCCCGTCGGGGACACGTGGGTGCGTGGCGATCTCTACCTCATCGCCGGTGACGGCACGGATTCGCCAAGCACATCGAGTCCACAGGTCGCGACATCGGTCAACCTGAGTGCACCCGTTGCGACGATCGTCGATTCCGAAGGAAATGTCCTTATTGCTGACAATGGCGACAGCGAGGTGGACCTCCTCGAGGAGAGCGCGACGAATCCCGGTTACATTCTGCCGATAGGCGACGCCTGGACCCCGGGGGAGCTCTACGTCATCGCCGGTTCCGGCACGACGTCGCCCACACCGACCTCAGGTCTCTCCGCGACAGCGGCGAAACTGGCTCATCCACGCGGACTCGGGTTCGACCGAATGGGAAACGTGCTCATAGCAGACACCGGCGACAACGACGTCGAGGTCCTTGCGACAAGCGACACGAATCCGGGATACGAGCTCCCGATCGGAGCAACCTGGAACCGTGGAGAGCTCTACGTCATAGCGGGAGGCGGATCGACCGCGCCAAGTGCAACAGTCCCGTTAGCTGCGACGTCCGCTGCGCTCGATCAGCCGCGCGGCGTCGCGGCCGATGCAAGCGGAAACATCGTCATCGCAGACACGGGCCATCACGAAATCGACGTTCTCGCTATGAGCTCGACGAATCCGGGTTATGTGCTCAGCGCGGGAACGTGGACCGAAGGCGTGCTCTACGTCGTCGCAGGGGGCGGGTCTGGAACGCCGTCTTGGAATGGTTCGACGGCGTTGTCAACGAGCATCACAGGGCCGAGTGGTCTAAGCACATCTTTGACGGGCGCGATCGACGTCGCGGACGCGTCGGACAACGAAGTCGCCACCCTTCTTCTTCCTCCTGAGGCACCGTCGATTACGGGCACGACACCAGGAGACGGGGACGTGGGGCTCACGTGGAGCGCGCCGCAACGAGACGGCGGATCTCCGGTAAGTGACTATGAGGTCGTGGTCTACACGAGCGGGACGAGCACCCCGCTCGAGACGCTCGACACCTCCTCGACGGCGACGAGTGTTTCGGTGAGCGAGCTCACAGACGGGACTTCGTATGAATTCGCCATCGAGGCAGATAATGCCATTGGGACGAGCCTTCCCTCGGTTCTCGCCTCAGCGACTCCCGCGGCCCCGGTTAGCACGACAACAACGACAACACCTTCGACGACCGCGCCAGTTGGCGCACCGCCTGCTCCAGTAGTGGTGACGACAACAACAACGAGTCTTGTCCCGCCCACAACCATTCCGACGCCGCCACCCACGACCCTCCCGGTGGGACCTGCAGTGCAGCCCGTGGTTCGGATCGTGACTGCGACGGCAGAATTGCACGGCAGCAGTGTCACGGTGCCCGCGACGTGCGGTTCAACGACGTGTGCGGGATCTCTCGAGCTCACGACGCAACAAAGTGTTCGCTTCCGATCGGGAGACAAGCTTGTAAAGGCGATCAAGACATCGGTGATCGCTCGTGCGAGTTACACGCTCGATGCGGGTTCAACGGCCGACATCGTCATGGAACTGACGAGTGCCGGGCGCAGGGTCGTTAACGAGCGGACCGGACCCTTTGTTGCGCTAGCGACGCTATGGACGAGCAGCGGGACGACGTCGACTCACAAGATGACCATTGAGCGAGCACGCGCGTGACGAAAATCCCGCAATGACCCTGAGGCGCCACGATGCCGAACACCAGGGGACGATATCCCTGCGGTGTCGACGCAATCTCGATATTCTGATCGGACCAGAGAGAGGAGGTGGTCCAACTGATAGGTCAACAAATTGGGACCCTGGAGGTGGCTGGCCGCTAGGCGGCACGCTGGACCACCTGGTGAATTCCAACCAGACACCCTTGGTGGTGCCGATCGGGAGTTGGTCCCACTCGATGTTGTCCGGTACACCGAGCCTTTCCAAAAAGCTACGAATGGTCCCGCTCTAAGGGATCGGTCTGAGGGGCGCTTCGGCGCCCCTCAGACCCGTCACGTCGGACCATGACTGGACGAGCCGAACGACCTCGCTTCCAGTCGCGCTCGACAAACGGCAATGTCAGGGGACACTCGATTCGTCTTGTTCGCTTATGGCCTCGTTGATCGCGTCCGTCAAGTGTTTAGCGGCCTCAAAGGGATCACGTGCTTGGGTGAGGTAGCGCACGACAACAAAATGTCGCGCACCTGACTTGACGATCGGTCGGACCGTCTCTGGGGTCACGCCACCGGTCACGAATACGGGTACGGACTCACCATGTGTCGTTTCCCACGTCGAAGTCGTCCTCGTCGCCTCTTTGATGTAGTCGAGACCCGTTCCTTTTCGTCCGGGCTTGGTCGGCGTTTCGACGATGGGGCCCGCGGAGATGTAGTCGATCGGTTCGCCCTGTGCTTTCTCGAGGTCAGCGGTGCAATGGGTTGACAAGCCGACGATCCGATCGGGCCCGAGCAACTTGCGTGCAAAAGAAGCATCCACATCGTCCTGGCCGACGTGGACGCCGTCTGCTTCGACGAAAAGTGCAATGTCGGGTCGGTCGTTGATGATGAAAGGGACGCCGTGTTGAGTACAAATGCTTTGCACGAGACGTGCTCGAGCGATGAGCTCTTTCGCCTCGAGGGATTTTTCGCGCAACTGCACGATGCCGACTCCACCTTCGATGCACGATGAGACGAACTCTTCGATGTCTCGTCGGTCAGGCGTGCACAAATAGAGGCGTCGCTCGGAGAGTTGATGACGCGGAGCTTTGCTCAATGCTTCGATGTGCTGCGACGAGTGGGCGATTCCTTGGGCAGTTGCGTGGCGGATCTCGCGGCCGTCTTCATGTCACGCTTGTGTGCACGCACCCGAAGAAGCGCCTCAGGACTGTCGATGTCCGCAACGGAAACGAAGGACCCAAGCTCACCGTAGGGACCTGCTGCTTTCTGCCAACCCTCAGGCGTGACCCCGAAGCGCTTTGCCAACAGAGCGAGGAAGATCTTGGCCTTCTGGTCTCCAAATCCGGGCAGCTTGCGCAGAGTCGAGAGCAGTTCGGCTCCGCTTTGTGCCGAAGACCAAATGCGTGCGGTGTCGCCGCCGTAGTCATCGAGAATGGCTTGCGCTACTTCTTGCACACGTTTTGACATCGCCGACGGAAAGCGATGCAGAGCGGGCTTGGAGGCAAAGATCGTCGCGAGTGCTGCGGGGTCCATTTCAGCGATAACGGACACGTCGAGTGTTCCACCGAGTCGCTCACGCAGTGCGCTCGGGGCGGAAAAGGCGCGCTCGAAGGGGACTTGTTGGTCGAGCACCATCCCGATCACAAGGGCGAAGGGATCACTCGAAAGCAGCGCATCTGAAGCGTCGTCCCCGGTCAAATGGAGTGTCATCGTGTCGCTTCGGCCTCCCGTCACCACGCGTCGAACTTGATGGAACGCTCGACGACAGCTTCGAACCTACGCCTCTCGCGGGTCGACGGCATCGGGGTCGATGCCGTAGGTGTCGATCGCGCGATCGACGTCATCGCCTTTTGCGCGACCTGATGCCGCAAGTGCTGCGAGCACGGCGACGACGATGTGCTCCGCATCGGTCTCGAAGTGCCTGCGAAGCTCCTCGCGGGTGTCGGATCGGCCAAAGCCGTCCGTGCCGAGGGGGATAAAGGGCGCGGGGACGAATCGGGCAATTTGGTCGGGGATCGCTTTTAGGTAATCGGTCACCGCGACCACGGGACCGGGCGCCGAGGAAAGCGCGCGCGTGACGTAGGGCTCTCGCGGTGCTTTTGAGGGGTGCAGGCGGTTCCAGCGCTCGACTTCGAGGGCGTTTTCGCGGAGGGACTTGTAACTCGTCACCGAGAACGTCTCGGTCGAGACGTTCCATTCGTCGGCCAAGAGGTCCTGCGCGCGTATGGCGGCCCGCCACGACGTCCCCGAGAACAGGATCGTCGCCTCGCGATCCGCCGCCGCGTGCTTGTCCTTGTTCTTTGTAGCCGAGCGTTCGTTGTAGCGGTAAAGGCCGCGGATGATCCCTTTGCGTAGCGCCTTGATGTCTGTTCCCTCGGGTGGGGCAGGCATCGAGTAGTTCTCGTTGTACAAGGTGAGGTAGTACATGACGTCGCTCGCGTCTTTTCCGTACATGTCCTCGATGCCGTGTTCAATGATGGTTGCGACTTCATAGGCGAACGCAGGGTCATAGGCGCGCACCGTCGGCACGACGGACGCGAGGAGCAGGGAATGACCGTCTTCGTGCTGGAGCCCCTCGCCGCTCATCGTTGTGCGACCCGCCGTGCAGCCGAGCAAGAAGCCTCGACCCCGCGCATCGGCGCACTGCCAGATGAGATCGCCTACTCGTTGAAAGCCGAACATCGAGTAGTACATGAAGAACGGGAGCATCGGACGTGACCACGTCGCGTAGGAAGTCGCCGCGGCGATGAAGGCTGCCATCGACCCCGCCTCGGTGATCCCTTCTTCGAGGATCTGGCCGTCGGGGGCTTCGCCGTATTGGAGGAGGAGCCCCGCGTCGACCGGGGTGTATTTCTGTCCGCCTTCTGCGTAGATCTTGACCTCGGAGAAGAGCGCGTCGAGCCCGAAGGTTCGTCCCTCATCCGGGATGATCGGCACGACGTACTTCCCAAGGTTCGGGTCACGAAGGAGGTTTCGCAGAATCCTCGCAAAGGCCATGGTCGTCGAAACGGATTGGCCACGAGAACCTTTCCAGAACTCCGCGAAGGCCTCCGGTTGTGGAGCCGCGAGACCGACTTTCCCCTCGCCCCGAACGACGCGGTGTGGCAGCGAGCCGCCCAAGACCTCTTTTCGCGTCATGAGGTACTCATAGACCGGAGAGCCCTTCGCGGGTCGGAAATACGGTGGCTCCTCGGCTTCGAAGGCCTCGTCGGGAATGTCGTTGGACAAACTCAGCCGATCGCGGAGCGCGCGCAGCTGGTCGCGGGTCATCTTCTTTATCTGGTGAGAGGCGTTTCGCGCCTCGATATCGGGACCGAGCTTCCAGCCCTTCACCGTCTTCGCGAGGATCGCGGTGGGTGCTCCTTTGTGCTCAACGGCAGCCGAATACGCAGCGAAGAGCTTGCGGTAGTCGTGCCCGCCGCGCGGTAGCGACTGGAGATCTTCGTCCGAGAGGTGTTCGACGAGCGCACGCAGTCGCGGATCAGGGCCGAAGAAGTGCTTTCGGATATAGCTTCCCGACTCCGTGGTGTATTTCTGGAAATCTCCATCGACGGTCGTGTTCATCTTGTTCAACAAGACCCCATCGACGTCTCTTGCCAAGAGCTCATCCCAACGAGAGCCCCAGATGACCTTGATGACGTTCCAGCCGCTACCGCGGAATTCCGCCTCGAGCTCTTGGATGATCTTGCCGTTGCCGCGCACCGGTCCGTCGAGGCGCTGCAGATTGCAGTTCACGACGAAGATGAGATTGTCGAGGTTTTCGCGTGCGGCGAGGCTGAGGCTCGCTTTTGACTCTGGCTCGTCGAATTCGCCGTCTCCTGCAAAACACCACACCCGTGACCCGGAGGTGTCGAGAATCTCGCGATTTAACAGATAACGGTTGAAGTGCGCTTGGTACACGGCACACAGGGGTCCAAGCCCCATCGAAACCGTCGGGAACTCCCAGAAGTTCGGCATCAAGCGCGGATGGGGGTAGCTCGAAAGCCCGTTGCCCGCGACCTCGAAGCGGAAGTTGTCCAGTTGGGTTGCGTCCAGGCGACCCTCTACGTACGCGCGCGCGTAGATGCCTGGCGATGCGTGTCCTTGGAAGTAGACCTGGTCGCCCGGGAGCCCGGATTCCTTGCCGTGGAAGAAGTGGTTGTAGCCGACCTCATAGAGCATCGCGGAGCTTGCGTAGGTGGCAAGGTGCCCTCCTATGCCCGCGTAGCGAGCGTTCGCCCTCGTCACCATCACCGCGGCGTTCCAGCGGATGTACGCGCGGATGCGCTTTTCTAGGTACTCATCGCCAGGGAACCACGGCTCTTCACTGGCGGGGATCGAATTCACGTACGGCGTCGACACCGTGGCGGGAAAGCCGACCTGCAGCTCCCGTGCGCGCTCGAGCATCTTCATGAGGATGAACTGCGCCCGTGACTTGCCGCGTGCACCGACGACCGCATCGAAGGACTGGAGCCACTCCTCGGTCTCGCCGGGATCGATGTCTGGGACCTGGTGTGAAAAGCCGTCGATGATCACAATCTCGTTAGTTTCGCACTCGTACTGCTCGGGGCGGTAGTCCGCCCGACGACGAAGACCTGTCGGGCCGAATACGGCCTTGGACATCTGATGGGGCAGACTTGGCCCATGGAAGGGGCAAACGTCATCGAGGACGCGATAGTCGTCTTCACCGACGGCGCGTGCCTGGGCAATCCCGGGCCCGGCGGTTGGGCGTGGGCGGTGAGCAGCGAGCACTTCGCGTCGGGGGCCGAGGCCTCAACGACGAACCAGCGCATGGAGCTCACCGCCGTGCTCGAAGCGCTCCGCCAGATGAAAGGGCCGCTCGTCATCGTCAGCGACTCGACCTACGTCGTAAACTGCTTCAAGGACGCCTGGTGGGAAGGATGGCGGTCCCGCGGATGGAAGAACGCTCGCCGCGAGCCCGTCGCCAACCAGGACCTGTGGCGCCCGCTCATCACCGAGGTGATCGACGTGCGTGGCGGTGGCGTCACGTTTCGTTGGGTCAAGGGCCATGCCGGAGACCCGATGAACGAGCTCGTCGATGAGCTGGCCGTGGGCGCGGCCCGCACACAGGTTCCGTTGCAATCGCCCGCCTTGGCATAGGGAAGCGGCCAGATGACAAGGGCTGATGATTCATACGGCGAGACCAGGGAGGAGTCGCAATTGTTGACTAAACTCCTCATGATTCTATGACCTACCAGCTCACCCACCTCGAATCACTCGAATCCGAGGCGGTCCACATCATCCGCGAGGTCGTCGCGGAGTTCGAGCGGCCCGTGCTGCTCTTTTCGGGCGGGAAGGATTCCGCGGTCTTGCTCCACCTTGCGAGGAAGGCCTGCTGGCCCCAGCAGATTCCCTTTCCCGTCTTGCACGTCGACACGGGCCACAACTTTCCCGAGGTCCTGGCGTTTCGAGACCGGACGGTCAAGGCGCTCGACGTCCGACTCCTCGTCGCCTCGGTCCAAGCGGCGATCGATCGCGGCGATCTCGTCGAGGACCCGGCGCCCGACGCGACGCGGAACCGCCTCCAGACGCATTCGCTCCTGGAGGCGATCTCCGAGCACCGCTTCGACGCGGTGTTGGGGGGAGGGCGTCGAGACGAGGAAAAGTCGCGCGCGAAAGAGCGGATCTTCTCTTTTCGCGATGAGTTCGGTCAGTGGAATCCGAGGGGTCAGCGGCCCGAACTCTGGAACCTCTTCAACGGTCGGCACCGAGCGGGCGAGCACTTCCGGATCTTTCCTCTGTCAAATTGGACCGAGCTCGATATCTGGCAATACGTCAGCGAAGAACACATAGAGCTCCCGTCGATCTACTACGCACACTCACGAGAGGTGTTCCGGCGCGACAACATGTTGCTCGCGGTCGGCCCGTTCACAAGGCCTCGAGGTGACATCGCCGACGAGGAGCCCTTCCTTGCGTTGGTTCGTTACCGCACCGTCGGTGACATGACCTGTACCGCAGCCATCGAGTCGAGTGCCAAGGGGCCCGATGAGGTCATCATGGAAACTTCCGTCGCGCGGGTATCTGAACGTGGGGCGACTCGTGCCGACGATCGGTTCTCCGACGCCGCGATGGAGGACCGAAAGCGCGAGGGATACTTCTAATGGAGCTGTTGCGCCTCGCGACGGCTGGGTCCGTAGACGATGGGAAATCGACGCTCATCGGTCGCCTTCTCTATGACTCAAAGCAGATCTTCGAGGACCAGCTCGATGCCGTTGAGCGTACGAGCTACGCGCGCGGGGACGAATACGTTGATCTCGCGCTTCTGACCGATGGACTGCGCGCGGAACGCGAGCAAGGCATCACCATCGATGTCGCACATCGATACTTTTCCACTCCGCGACGCAAGTTCATCATTGCGGACACCCCTGGACACGTCCAGCACACGCGGAACATGGTGACGGGTACTTCTACAGCAGATCTCGTCGTCATCTTGGTCGATGCACGAAACGGAATCACCGAACAGACGCGCCGTCATGCCTTCATCGCCTCGTTGCTTCGCATACAGCATCTCGTGATCTGTGTGAACAAGATGGACCTCGTCGATTACGACCAACGCGTGTTCGAGAAGATCCGTGAAGAGTTCCAGGACTTCGCAACGCGCCTTGAGATCGCGGATCTCACCTTCATCCCGATGTCTGCGCTGCATGGGGACAACGTTGTCGAGCGATCCGGCGAGATGGCCTGGTACGAGGGATCTTCGCTTCTTCATCACCTAGAAGAGGTTCACATCGCCTCGGATCGCAATCTCATCGACATGCGCTTTCCCGTTCAATGGGTCGTGCGACCTCGCGCGGAAGCCTTCCACGACTACCGGGGCTATGCCGGACAGGTCGCGGGGGGCGTGCTCGAAGTCGGAGACGAGGTCGTCGTGTTGCCGTCTGGGATCTCGACGCGGATCGAAGCGATCGACACCGCCGATGGTCCGATACGTGAGGCCTTCCCGCCGATGTCGGTCATCGTCCGTCTCGCCGACGGTCTCGATGTCGGACGCGGCGACATGATCTGCCACGCGCGAAATCAACCCTTCGTCGGCCAAGACCTCTCCGCGATGATTTGCTGGATGTCTGACAACCCGCTCCGACAAGGCCAGCGACTCTCCTTGAAGCACACGACGCGCTGGGTCCGGGCGGTCGTGAGCGAACTGCACTACCGCCTCAATGTCAATTCCCTCCACCGTGATCAAGACATCGAAACTCTTTCGCTGAACGACATCGGCAGAGTCGATCTGCGCACGACGGTCCCGCTCTTTTATGACGAATACCGACAGAACCGCACGACGGGGAGCTTCATTCTCGTTGATGACGCGACGAATGCGACGGTTGCAGCGGGGATGCTCCGCCAGCCCCAGCGCTGACGATGGGAGAACCGACTGCCGCGCATGGAGCGACGTTGTGGCTGACTGGGCTTCCGGGTGCGGGAAAGACGACCGTCGCGCGAGCTCTTTGTGAGCTCTTGGAAGGCCGCCAACTACATCCCGTCGTCCTTGACGGCGACGACCTGAGGAGAGGCCTCAACAGCGACCTTTGCTTCTCGGCGTCGGATCGCGCCGAGAACGTACGACGCGTGGGCGAGGTCGCGCTGCTCTTTGCGCGCGCGGGCCACCTGTGCATCGCGGCGATCATCAGTCCCTATTCCGCCGACCGAGATGCCGTTCGAAAGCGTCATTTAGCATCCGGGGTGCCCTTCGTCGAGGTGTACCTCTCGACTCCCCTTTCGATCTGCGAGGAGCGCGACATCAAGGGCTTGTACGCGCGGGCCCGCTCGGGCGAGCTTCCGGGCTTCACCGGGGTCTCGGATCCCTACGAAGCCCCCCTTGCTCCTGACCTCTCACTGAACACCGCGGGCCGAACGCCGCTCGAGTCGGCTCGCGAGGTGCTCTACGGGCTCGAACACTTGGAATCTGGCCCGCTCGTGTCGCGTCTCGGCGCGCTTTCATAACCCAGAACCCGACCAAGAGCACTGCGCGGCCACCGTGGTCATGGAAATGAAGGCAGGTCCAGCCTGGCTAGTCTTGTGCGTTGAGATCGGGCGGGAAGCCCCGTGAGGTCACGACACGGATCGCCCGATTCTTCTTGCCAAGAGGTTCTGACTCGAGGACATGGAGGTGATCGCGACGTCAGCCGAATCCCCTGTGGATGAGCACTACGACGTCGTTGTCGTCGGAGGAGGACCGGGAGGGTACGCGACGGCTTTGTACGGCGCGGCGGCGGGCCTTTCGATCGCGATGGTCGAAAAGGACAAGGTCGGCGGAACCTGCCTGCATCGTGGTTGCATACCCGCGAAGGAGTTCCTCGAGACCGCGAGCGTCTACCGCACCGTCGCGAACGCCAAGGAGTTCGGCATCCAAGCAGGACAACCGAGCGTTGAGTTCTCGGTCAGTCTCGACCGAAAGGCCAAAGTCGTAGAGCAGCTCTTCCGCGGGCTCGTTGGCCTCTTGGCCGGGCGCAAGATCACGACTATTCCCGGGAAGGGAAAACTCGAAGCCGATCATGTCGTCAAGGTGACCGCATCAGATGGCACGGTGCGATCGCTCTCGGGGACAAGTGTCGTGCTCGCCACCGGTTCCGTGCCGCGCTCGATCCCGGGCTTTGAACCAGACGGACAACTCGTGCTCACCTCCGATGACGTATTGGAGCTTTCGTCACTTCCAAAATCCGTGGCGGTCATCGGAGCGGGCGCGATCGGCTGTGAGTTCGCATCGATGATGGCCGATCTCGGTGCCCAGGTGACCTTGCTCGAAGCGCTCCCGAACATCTTGCCTGGATGTGATCAAGATGTCGCTGAGGTTGTCGTCAAGTCCTTCAAGCGCAGAGGGATCGAAGTACGAACGGGAGTCGCGGTCAAAGGCCACGAACCCCGTAAGCGCAGGACGTCGGTTCTCTATGGGGACTCCGAGCGCGAAGATGTCGATGCTGTTGTCATCTCCGTTGGGCGTCGGCCGTATTCTGATGATCTCGTCGACGAAGACGCGGGCGTAAAGATCGACGAGCGAGGCTTTGTCGTCGTCGACGAGTGGATGCGTACCTCGGCGCCGGGCGTCTTTGCGGTCGGTGACGTCGTAGCGACGCCGCAACTCGCACACGTCGGCTTCGCAGAAGGCATCCTCGTCATCAAGGAGATCCTCTCTGAGCCCGCGGTGCCCGTCGCGTACGACAAGGTGCCGTGGTGCATCTACTGTCATCCCGAAGTGGCCTTCGCGGGGATGACCGAACAAGGCGCAATCGACGCGGGAATCGACGTCGTCGTGAAAAAAGATCCCTTCGGTGGGAACGGAAGGGCCCGGATCTTGGGGGAGACCGACGGGCTCGTCAAGGTCATCGCCGAACGCGGTGCCGACGGCCGAGCGGGGCGCCTCCTTGGCGTGCACATGGTCGGGCCGTGGGTGACCGAACAGTTGGGTCAGGCGTACCTCGCGGTGAACTGGGAGGCAACACCTGACGAGATCGCGCAATTCATTCAACCGCACCCGTCTCTTTCGGAAGCCTTCGGAGAGACGGTTCTTGCGCTGACAGGAAGGGGCTTGCACGTTGGCTGATATCACCATGCCACAGCTTGGCGAGACGGTGACCGAAGGCACGATCACCCGCTGGCTAAAGCAGGTTGGAGACGAAGTCGCGTTGGACGAGCCGCTCTTCGAGGTTTCGACGGACAAGGTCGACTCGGAGGTGCCCTCGCCGAGCGCGGGGATCGTCACCGAGATCCTCGTGAAAGAAGGAGAGACCGTCGACGTGGGCGCTCGTCTTGCGGTCTTGAGTGCTTCGGCCGCGCCGTCGAGCACGCCGCAGCGACCAGCAGAAGTACCCGTCGCGCAGGCACCGCCTCCTCCGCCTCCTCCGCCTCCCCGGCCGGAGCCGCAAGCTCCTCCGATCGCCGTCACTCCGGCACCAAAGGTGGAAGAGCCCGTTGTGACGACGGCTTCGCCCGGGCCCTCACAAGGTGGGGAGAGCCCGAATGGGAGCGGGACTCGCGGAGCTCTTCTTTCTCCTGTCGTTCGTCGCCTCATCGCTGAGAACGGCATCGATCCGGCGGTGATCCCAGGTACCGGCCTCGGTGGGCGCATCACCCGCGACGATGTTCTCGGCTACCTCGATGTGCGCGCGACCTCGAAGCCCTCGCAGACGGCCGTCGCAGTGTCGACGCAGGTACCTTCGTCATCTCCCGCCTACAGTGCGCCACATCCCGCAGGTTTGTCGGTACCACCGTCACCGCTTGGCGTGCGAGATGAGGTCATCCCCTTTGGCGCGATTCGTCGTGTTACCGCCGAGCACATGGTCCGATCAATAGCGACGTCCGCCCATGCGCTCGTTGCCATGGAGACCGACTTCGAAAATGTCGATCGCGTCCGTCGCGAGTTCAAGGACCGCTTTGTCGCAGAAGAGGGTGTGAGCCTTTCGTACTTGCCCTTCGTAGCGCGTGCGGTCATCGATGTGTTGCATAAGTATCCGCATCTCAACGCGTCTGTCGGTGATGACGCGTTGATCGTGCACCACGACATCCATCTCGGCATTGCCGTCGATCTCGCGCTCGAGGGTCTCATTGTCCCCGTCGTGCACAATGCAGATGGCCAGTCGCTTCGTGGATTGGCTCGCTCGATAGCGGACCTCGCCTCTCGAGCTCGGTCTCGCAAACTTTCTGCCGATGACATTTCAGGCGGCACCTTTACCATTACGAACCCCGGTCCGTTCGGCACGTTCATCACCGTGCCGATCATCGCCCAGCCACAAGTCGCCATTCTTTCGACCGACGGCGTGACGAGAAAGCCCGTCGTCGTGTCGGTGGACGGAATGGAGTCGATCGCCATTCACTCTGTCGGCACGCTCGCGCTTTCCTTTGACCACCGCGCCGTAGACGGTGCTTACGCCGCGGCGTTCCTGAAAGACGTCGCTGTGATCATCGCGACACGCGACTGGAAAGCTGAGTTCTGAGCCCAAAGATGAGTGAGGGCCCGCTCAGGGTGCGCGTTCTCGGACGCGTCGGGTACCGGGACGCGCTCGCCTTACAGCACGGGCTCTTTCGACACACCAAAGAGGACTATCTCTTGTTGCTCGAGCACCCGCACGTCTACACCCTTGGTGTTCGCGCAAAACCCGAGAACATCCTCGTCGACCCGGAGCGCGTCGGCGCGGAGCTCGTCCGTGTGGACCGCGGCGGAGACGTCACCTACCACGGTCCCGGCCAGCTCGTCGGCTATCCGATCTGCTCGCTTCAGATGGGACCGCGAGTGGTGCCGACATACGTGCATGCGATCGAGTCCCTCGTCATCGATGCCGTGCGCGACCTCGGTCTCAAAGACGTCGGGCGCTTCGATGCGTACCCCGGGGTCTGGGTCGAACCCTCAGGAGCGCGCCCGAGAAAGCTCTGCGCGATCGGAGTGCGCGTCACACGTGGCCGCACCATGCACGGCTTCGCGCTGAACATCGATCCCGACATGACCATGTTCGATCACATCGTTCCATGCGGGATACCGGAATACCCCGTGACGTCTCTTCGTAAAGAGGGCCTCGACGTGAAGATGGCCGACGTCATCGACGCGATTTGCGAGCGGGCAAGCGTCACGCTCGCGTTCGGGGCCAAAGCATCGAGGCGGGAAGTGGAGCGCCAGGAGGTCTCCTTCGCGCAGCTGAAGATCCCAGACGGTCCCTTAGTAGAACAAAAGCCTCTCATGCGCCGCCTTGTCGCAGCCGGGGTCGATCCGACAAAGGGACTGGGCATCACCGAGCGAAAACCGACGTGGCTCCGTGTCGAAGCGAAGATGGGAGAGGAGTACCTGGGGCTTCGTCGCACCATGCGCAGCCACGACCTCGTCACCGTGTGCGAAGAAGCAGGGTGTCCGAACATCTATGAGTGCTGGAACGACGGGACCGCGACCTTCATGATCAACGGCGAGCGCTGCACACGTGCGTGCGCTTTTTGTCTCATCGACACGCAACGTCCCCTGCCCATCGACAAAGACGAGCCGCGACGGGTGGCTGACGCCGTTTTGCGCATGGGCCTTTCACACGTCGTCATCACCGCGGTAGCGCGCGACGACCTAGGAGACGGGGGCGCTTCGGCCTTTGCCGAATCGATCAGGGCCATTCGCGCGATTCGCCCGCTGACGAGCGTCGAGGTGCTCATCCCCGACCTCAAAGGAGACGACGCATCCCTACGGGCCGTATTCGACGCTCGGCCGGACGTCTTGAACCACAACCTCGAAACGGTCCTCCGCCTGCAGCGAGCGGTGAGGCCGTCTGCGTCCTACGCGCGAAGCCTTTCTGTGCTCAGTCGAGCAAAGGCTGCAGGTCTGACCACGAAGTCCGGCATGATCCTCGGGATGGGCGAGACGAAGGATGAAGTCGTTGGTGCCCTCGTGGACCTCGCTGGGGTTGGGGTCGACATCGTCACCCTCGGCCAGTATCTGCGCCCCTCCGAAGCGCACCTTCCCGTTGCGCGCTTTTGGCGACCGGAGGAGTTCGCATCCTTGCGGGAAGTCGCGTGCGAGATCGGGTTCGCCCACGTCGAGGCCTCTCCGCTCACTCGCTCGAGCTACCACGCACGCCAGGCGATCGAATCGGCTTCCACAAAAGCGAATATTGCGTGAGCCCATCAGGCGTAGAACGGGCACGTGGCCGAAAGGCGCCGCCGGAAGACCTGGGTCTCATTCGACGGGACCGCCTCGATCGCATTCGAGCATCCATGGAACGCTGCGCAATTGACGCGTGCCTTTTTTCTCTTGGAGCAGATCTCCCGTGGTGCAGCGGATATGAGGCAATGCCACTCGAGCGGCCGACGGTCCTCGTCCTACCGAGAGACGAAGAAGCGACGCTCGTCGTGCCGATCCTCGAAGCACCCCGTGTCCGCACAGACGAGCGCCTCTTTACACTTAGGAGCTGGGGAGAGACCGAAGATCCGATCGCGATCGTCGCAGGTCTCATCGGCAAGCGTCGTTCGCTTGCGATCTCAGACCGCGCCCATGCGTCCTTCCTCCTTTCCATCCAAGGCCAAGTGCCGGACGCGTCATTCCGGCCGGCATCAGATGTGACGGGACCGCTTCGTGCGGTGAAAGACGCCACCGAGCTCGCCGCGCTTTCTGCCGCGGGCCGTACGGCCGACGTCGTCGGCGCGGCACTTCTTTCCGGGGAGATCGCTCTCATCGGTCGGAGCGAAGCAGAAGTCGCACGAGAGATCTCGGACCGCCTTGTTGCCGAGGGGCACGCCAAGGTGAACTTCGCCATCGTCGGTTCCGGCCCGAATGCCGCTAGCCCTCATCACATCCCGGGAGCACGCATCATCAAGAAGAGCGAGACCGTCGTCTGTGATTTCGGCGGGACGTTCCATCTCGGCGACGACATCGGCTATTGCTCGGACACGACTCGTACCGTCGTCACTGGCCCTCCGCCAAAAGAGGTCGCGAACGCGTACGACGTCTTGGAGAGAGCCCACGCGCTCGCGGTCAAAGCGGTATCACCGGGCGTTTCTTGTGAGACCATCGATCGGACGGGACGCGACGTCATTGCGTCCGGCGGATACGGAGCGAACTTCATTCATCGCATCGGTCACGGCATCGGGGTGGAAGAACACGAAGACCCCTATATCGTCGAGGGCAACGCGGATCTCCTCGTCGCGGGCAACGCGTTCTCCATAGAGCCTGGCATCTACGTGCAAGGGAGCTTTGGGGCACGAATCGAAGACATCGTCGCGGTAACAGACGACGGAGTCGTGTCCTTCAATCACACCGAACGTGCGCTTCACGTCGTCGAGGCCTGAGAGATCCGGCCGTGGACCTCGGGATCAATGGGCGTGTCGCGCTCGTCACCGCATCGTCCAAGGGACTCGGTCGCGCGTCGGCAATCGCTCTTGCACAAGAAGGCGCGTCCTTGGTCATCTGCGCTCGAGGCGAGGAAGCACTCGAGCAGACAGCGTCTTTCATCAGGGAGATCGGCGTGGACGTCCTCGCCATAGCCGAAGACGTCACCGATGCCGCAGCGCCACGTCGTCTCGTCGATGCCGCGATCGAGCGGTTCGGTCGCCTCGACATCATCGTCGCGAACAACGGGGGGCCGCCCCCTGGTCGCGCGCTCGAAGTCGACGATGACGCGCTGTATCGCGCGATCGAGGCGAATTTCATGACGAGCGTCCGCCTCATCCGTCTCGGCGTCAAGCACATGGTGCCCGCCGGCTGGGGGCGGATCTGCGCGATCACGTCGTACTCGGTTGTGCAACCCATCGACAATCTCGCGCTCTCGAATGCCGCCCGGACGGGTCTTTGGGCATGGGTAAAGACCGCCGCGTTGGATCTCATGGGAACGGGGGTGACCTTGAACATCGCGTGCCCCGGCATGCACCTGACCGACCGTATCAAGTCACTCGGAGCACCTGAGCGGGAAATAGGCGACCCAGTCGATTTCGGAAAGGTCATCGCCTTCATGTGCTCGGCGCCTGCCGGCTATGTCAATGGCGCTGCGTTCGTCATAGATGGGGGAGAGACGCTCGCACTGTGATGTGAAAGCGCGAAGCGTTGGTGTGCCGCGATCACGATGATGTCCACACAGGTGTCAGCTGGTATCGCGGTCGCATCCAGCATCACGTGGTAAAGCTCAGGGTTCTTCGGGTTGCAACCGTAGAAGGCTTCGACGTAAGCGCCACGGGCTTTGCGGGTGTCGTGCTCTTCGGCGCGCGCCGTCGCCTCGTCGATGCCTAGGTTCGACATCGCCTGTTTGATGCGAGCTTCGGTCGGTCCGTCCAGGCGTACCGAGAGAACACTCGGTCGGTCCTTGAGCACGATCATTCCGCCGCGACCGAGGATGACGCCGCCATTCCCGTCGGCGATCTCCAACATGACCTCTTCGGTTTTCTCCTTGAAAGTCATTGGGCTGTCGTCGAAGTCCGAGTCGCCGCCTCCCAAGGGGAAAGAGAGCTGTGCAAGGGCGTTGATGAGCTTCGCGAACTTGCTCGGTGCGCGCTCATCGGCATCAAGGGCCTCGCCGACGTCTATTGCGAGCTTTTGGGCGACGACGACCGGGATAGCGCGGTCATAGAACGGCAGGTGGAGCGCGCTCGCGACCTTCTTCGCGATGTAATTGGCTCTCGTCCCATAGGTCGATGAGATCGTCACGACGCTTCCCATGAACGCTTCCTCCTGCACGCGACATGGTATCCACCGAGGGGCACATCGACATGATCGCTGGACAAGGCGCGCCACCCTCCAGAAGCTGGGACGAAAGGACTGCCCATCTATGCCCACTAGCGTTCGTGACGTGTTGCATGCGAGCGCCCCTCTTCGTTTGGTCAGCGTCGGCCCCACGAGCACTTCGAAGATCGCACCCTCCTTCGTTTCAAACCTCGTTCGTCCCATGTCCCTTCTGAGAGCATCGGCGCAAGTCTGCGTTCCATGAACACCGAGGACGCTCCGGTGTGCGCCGTCATCTTCGACCTCGACGGCGTCATCGTGGATTCCGAGCCGATTTGGCGAGAAGTCGAGATCGCGATCTTCGATCGATTCGGCGCAGACATTCGCCCCTTCATCGGGAGCGGTCACCTCATGGGAATGCGCGTCGATGAGGTCGTTGCCTACCTTTGTGAGCACCTTTCCATCGCGCAAGCATTGGAGGACAAGATCGTCAATGACGTCGTCGAAGGTGTCGTCCGGGGAATTAAGGGCTCCGCGACACTACTCCCGGGAGTGTTCGATGCGCTTTCCTATTGTGATGAGAACGCCTTGTTGGTGGCCATCGCCTCTGGCTCTGTCCCTGTGGTCATCGACACCATTCTCGAGCGCTTTGACCTAAAGGGGCACTTTTCCGTCGTCCACTCATCCTCGGACGAGCAATTCGGCAAGCCACACCCGTCGATCTTCTTGCGTACGGCCCTCGAGCTCGGCGTTGCACCTGAGGAATGTGTGGTCATAGAGGACTCGATCAAAGGATGCATCGCCGCGAAGGCGGCGCGCATGCGCGTCATCGCCATGCCGGAACGCAGGTTCGAACACGACCCTCGCTTTTCGATCGCCGATATTCGGATTACTTCGCTCAAGGATCTTCGAAGTGGACCAGTCGCTGAGCTCTTGGGATTGCAAGTGCCACTCGCGTAGAGCTTCTCTAGGCGAAGCTTTATTTGTCCTCAGCGCACGACGTTTACGAGCCTCGGTGGTTTCGCGACGACGCGCTTTGGGGCTTCTCCCTTGAGCAGCTCCATGACTTTCTGAGAGGAAAGCGCAAGTTGGATCGCGTCTTCCTCTTTGATCTCGGCATCGACTTCGATGCGATCTCGAAGTTTCCCATCGACTTGTATGACCATCGTGACGTGCTGGCGTGCGATCACGGATTCGTCATAGGTCGGCCAGGGCTGCTCGTGAAGCTGCGTCGAATGGCGGTGTTCCCATGCCTCGCTCGCGAGATGCGGAGTCATCGGCACGAGCAGCTTCAACAAGGTATCGACGGATTCGTCCACCGTTTCATGATCGACGCCGTCTTGTCGCGCCTTCATGATCGCGTTGGTCAGCTCCATGCACGAAGAGACAGCGGTATTGAATGAGTACGTGTCGAAATCTTCTGTCACCTTGCGAATCGCTTCGTGCGTAGCTCGTCGCAGTTCGTCTCGTGAGGATGTCACATCGTTTGTGTCGCGCGCCTCGTAGTCCTCGAAGCACAGCCGCCAGACGCGCCGCAAATAGCGGCTGCAGCCATCGATGATTTCGTTCGTCTGGTCGTTCCAGTCGATGTCGTCTTCTGCTGGGCCGGCGAAGAGGTGGAACAACCGGAGCGCGTCGGCGCCCACGGTCTCGAAGTATTCATCGGGAGAAACGACGTTACCCCGCGATTTCGACATGGCACTCCCACCGAGTCGGATCATTCCTTGGCAAAACAGCTGCATGACCGGCTCGCGGATGTCCTTTGGGCAAAGCCCGACCTCACCGAGAGCCCGTGTGAAAAAACGCGCGTACAACAGGTGCAAGATCGCGTGGGTGATCCCTCCGACGTATTGGTCAACGGGCATGAAGCGATTGGCCGCGTCGAAATCGATCGGGACATCGGTCGACCAGGGCGCACAAAAGCGGAGGAAATACCAAGACGAGTCGACGAAGGTGTCCATGGTGTCGGTCTCTCGCCTTGCTTCACGACCGCATCTTGGACACGTCGCTTTCATGAACGCGTCGTTGTTTTTGAGCGGCGACTCTCCTGTTGGGAGGAAGGAGACGTCCTCAGGGAGCGTCACGGGGAGCTCGTCGTCAGGAACGGGAACGATCCCGTCAACCGGGCAATAGATCACCGGGATGGGACATCCCCAGTAGCGCTGCCTGCTGATCAGCCAGTCCCGCAACCGGTACTGGGTCGAACGTGCGCCGATTTCGGCGTCTTCGAGCCATTCGATGGCTCTGTCCTTGGCGGTGTCGACGTCGAGACCATCAAGAAAACCACTGTTGATCTTCCTTCCCGGCCCGGTGTACGCACCGCCCTCGAAACCCTCGGGCGTAGCGACCGTACGGATGACGGGAAGGTTGTGCAACACGGCGAAGGCGTAGTCGCGCTCGTCTTCTGCGGGCACCGCCATGATCGCACCCGTTCCGTAGCTCGCTAGCACGTAGTCGGCGACATATATCGGGACGGGTTCGTTGTTGAAAGGATTCCTCGCGTAGCTGCCCGTGAACGCACCTCTCTTTTCTAATGGTGCTTCCGTCGAGAGTCGCTCGATGTCGTTCTCGCTCGACGCTCGCGCGACGAGCTCAGCGACGCTCTCTTTGAATTCGGGCTTTGTACAGCGTGCGACCAGGCGATGCTCGGGAGCAAGCACGACATAGGTCATGCCGAAAGCGGTGTCCGGGCGGGTGGTAAAGACCTCGATCGCAACGTTTGGGTCATCGACAAGCGCGATGTTGAAACGCGCGCCTACCGAGCGGCCGATCCAGTTCCGCTGCATCGTCTTCACGCGTTCTGGCCAATCGAGCCCATCGAGCGCGGTGAGCAGCTCGTCCGCGTACTTCGTGATCTCGAGAAACCACTGTTCGAGCATGCGGCGTTCGACGAGATCACCAGATCGCTCGCACGTTCCGTCTCCGAGCACTTGCTCGTTGGCGAGAACGGTCTTGCATCCGGGGCACCAATTCACCGGAGCCTCGTCGCGATACGCAATCCCGGCGTGTAGAAAGCGCGTGAAGATCATCTGGTTCATGCGCATGTAGTCGAGATCGTGGCTGCAAAGCTCACGGCGCCAGTCGTACACGGCACCGAGGCGCAAGACGCTCTGCTTCAGCTCCTTGATGCGAGCTTCGGTGTACTCACGTGGGCTCTCGCCGCCTTTGATCGCCGCGTTTTCTGCTGGCAAACCGAAGGAGTCAAAACCGAAGGGGGACAAGACGCCGTATCCCTGCATCGTGCGGAAACGGACGATCGTGTCGCCGATGGTGTAGTTGCGGACGTGGCCCTGATGGGCCGGTCCGCTCGGATACGGGTACATGGAGAGCACGTAGTAAGGCGGGCGGGGATCATCATTGTTGATCTCGTAGGTGCCCCAGGTTGCCCAGCGCTCCTGCCAGCGCGCCTCGACTTCTCTGAAGTCGTACTCCTCGACCATCCCCGTAGGCTACCTATGGAGAAGAGCTTCCTCGATGGGATGGCGACGTGCAGGCCCGTGGCAGTTTTTGTGACTCGACTGCTAGCATGCGCGTCATCCCGGGGGCGTAGCTCAGCTGGTAGAGCGCTTGACTGGCAGTCAAGAGGTTCGAGGGTTCAAGTCCCTTCGCCTCCACCGCAAAATACCTTGTCAATAGCACAAAATGCTTGGACAGCTTAAAAATTCGATAGCCGAAATCCCACACTGATCCCACACAAAGGATTTACCGCGTAGAATTTGTGTGGTGGCTACGCGGACGACCACACCAATTTCTGCGCGACGGAACGGATCGCCGGGCCGCCGCGCTTCTGTCGCGTCGGAACCTTCCCCTGCGCGACGCAAGGGCGCGTCGCGCAACGGGATACGCCCAATGGGTCGCGATGTTTGGGAGATTCGCTACATCGCCGGTCAAGACGTCTTGACCGGCAAGCCTTTGCGGCGCTCGGAGACGTTCCACGGCGGATATCGCGAGGCCTTGAAGCGCCGATCTGAGCTCATTTCTGAGGTCCAGAAAGGGCAAGGTGGCGGACTTCGCTCGACTGTCGGTGCTCTGCTCGATGCTTGGCTCGCGCGAAACGAGGAACGGAACGCCAATGGCGATCTTGCCGACAACACGCTTGCCTCTTATCGCTATCAAGTGAAGAGGCTGAAGGAATTCGCGCCCGCGTTCCTCGCATTGCGATTGGACCGCCTTGAATCGGCAGAGCCGGTTGAGGATCTATTGCGCGCCTTGCGGCTCGCTGGGGTCACGCCAGCCGGAGTCGTGCAGACCCATAAAGCCATCCGAGCCGCATTCGAATGGGGCATCGGGCGGAGGTGGCTGAAATGGAACCCTGCCAAGTACCTCGATGACAATCCTTCACCGCCGAAGAAGTCGACACCCAAGATCACTGTCGACCAAGTGAAATTGCTTGTCGAGACTGCACCACAGGTCCATCCAGACTTTCCCGCCTACTTCCTCGTTGCTGCACTCACTGGTTTGCGTCGTCAAGCTTTGTGTGGCCTCATGTGGTCGGACATCGATTGGAAAAATCAGATGTTGACGATCAACCGCGTGCGGAACCAGGTGTGGGGTAAGACCGTCGAGGTCGAATGGGCGAAGCACGGTCGCGGCAAACCGAAGCCTCAGAACTGGCTAGATCCGGTTGCCGTCGATACCCTCACAGCGCTTCAGAACGCGCAGCTCCGTCGCTGCCATGACTCAGGGACAACTCCTCCAGCGGACGGCTGGGTGTTTTCGCTCGACGGGCTTGGCTTGCAACCGATGAGCGGCGACTACGTGCAACGCCGCGTGAAGCGAATTGCCGAGTTGGCGGGGTTACCGCATCGTTCGCACGATTTGCGGCATCACCGAGCGACGGAGCTCGTCGCAGCTGGTGTTGACGTCGCTCGCGTCGCGCAGGAACTTGATCATCAAGACAAGTCGTTCACTCTGAGAACGTACGTTGGAGCGCGTCCTGTTGGTGAGGGGCCGATGGCATCCCTTGGTCAGCAGTACCTTCCGGACACGAAGCGCGACAAAGCACCGCGGCGGCGAAGGTCACGAAGCGCGTAGAGCGCGCGGCGGAGCTGATTTCTGCACGCTTTCATCGCTACATACTTCGACATCGCTGACTGTTGCGAGATATCGCCGTAGGGGTTCGACACTTACAAGATGTCGACGCCCAAGGCGAAACGCCCCCGGCAGTTGCTGCCGGAGGGCGAGCTTCCGCGCGTGTTCTGGACTAATTCGGAGCATTCGGGCGGCTTCACCAAGAGTGAGAACGACAGGTGAGTCCGAGCCATTTCGAGCCTGCGTATCCAGATCCTCGTCCGGTCGGAGAGCTCCAGTCATCGCCCGAAGCTCCGCGATGGGGTTGGTGGCGGGGTCGGGGCCATAACGCGCTGGCTTATGTATTTGCGCCGCCAAAGCAGCGGTTCTGTTGGCGAATCAGCAGGCAGATCGGACTGTTCGAGCCCCAGATCACGTCTGATCGTCGTCAAACTCGCAGTAAGTCGCCGTCGCCGCCTTTCGTCCCAGCCCTCGAGACTTGGACCAAGTGCGCGTACCCAAGGGTTCTCGTCGCCTTCCACCCGTGCCACACCGACAGACCGACGCCAATCTTCGATCTCTATAAGTCCTTGTCGCCATCGAAGCGCGCGGGCGCGATCGCTTGGCAGTTCGCCGAGCAACGCGGTGAGGTACTCCGGTGGCGAGCTTGAGGTCTTCGCGATCGCCCGCTGTCGCGCCGACGAGAGCGCCGAGTCGACCAGTTCCAGTCGGTCGAGTGCTCGGCGCACATCCGAGCCACACTCGCGCCGGACACGCGCTCGCTCGACGATTGCGGACTCAGCGGCGGTCATGGCGATTGAAGCTTCACGCGTCTCGCGTTCCGTTGCGGCGCGGATGCGACGCGCATCTCGGAATGTCTGCAGCGCATCGACGCGTTCTGTCTCGACCGTCTCGGCTGCGAGGCGTCCTAAGGACATCTCGGCTTCGATCGCCTCGTCGCGCTGCACGAGCGCGGCGCCGAGCCATCGACGCGCGTCCTCCTCTCGCCAGCGGACGTCGGCCGCCGGTCCAGCTCCGATGAGGGCGACAAGCGTCCCGCGCTCCGCAGCCAAATTGTTTCGGGGCTCTTTGGCGAGTCGCGCGATCTTGCGTGTGGCCTCGATTTCTTCGAGCGCGAGGTGCCGGTGCTCGCCGCGCGCCCATGCGCGACCCAGCCGTTCTGCCTCAGCGGCAGGAGTCTGTGGGACCTCATCGGGGTCGACGAGTACGAACAGCTCGGTCGAGTCGGTCGCACGACTTGCTGCCACGAGAGCGGCTTCGGCGGTGAAGGACTCCGCGCCGAAGATGAAAGCGCGCCCGCGCTTGCGAAACTCCTCGTCTTCGCGGCGAGTGACTTGGCCAACCGTCTGACCCTGGCCCTTGTGCAGCGTCCACGCGTAGCCGTAGTCGGTGAAGCGCCGCACATACTCCGCGGGCAAGATGACTTCGCGCCCGTCGCGCGTCGCGAGGGTGAGCTCACCAGATAGCTCATCGATCGCGACGACCTTTCCACGTGTCCCGTTGCGCACGCCGCGACCCGAGGGGTCGCGCGTGGCGCCGAGGTGGGAGCGGTTGCGGAGGCAACACAGCTCGTCTCCGGCGCGGTAGGTGCGGTTGGCGAGATCGCCTCGTGTCCATTCATCGACGTTGAGCTCGGGTCCCGCGAGCCTGCCCTCTTGTTCGGCACGTGCTCGTGCCATGCGGTTGAGGACGCGCGCGGCCTCGCGTGCATAGGCGTAAAGCACAGCGTCATCACCTGAGGCCCGTGCCGCCCACCACGACTCGACCATCGTCGTGAGCAGCTCATCGGGTGATGTGGAGCAGTGGATTCGGCCATGGCGGAAATAGGAACCGGCGGCCTCTCCCGTTCGTCCCTCGCGCAGCGCTCGCAGTGTCTCGCGCTCCCAGGACTCCACCTGGCGGGCGTTGTCGGAGAGATGACTCGCAGGAAGCTGGCGCGCGAGCGCGGCAAAGCCACCGCCCGCTTCGATCGAAGGGAGCTGTCGGTCGTCTCCCGTAAGGACGACCTTCGCGCCGGCGCGCGCCGCATGCTCGAAAAGGCGCGCCAGGCGTCGGGTATCGATCATGCTCGCTTCGTCGACGACGATGACGCTTCGGCAATCGAGCGTCGTTGGTCCCACCATTCCGTGTGCGAGCGAGCACTCGTAGAGGAGATGGTCGAGTGTCGACGATGCGATCTTCGATCCGGCTTCGAGCTCGCTCGCAGCCTCCGCAGCAAGCGCAGCGCCGATGACGCGATAGCCCCCGGCCCGCCACGCGGCGCGCGCTGCTTCGAGAGCGAAGGTCTTTCCCGATCCAGGCACACCGACGACGACGCTGACCGCGTCGCCCGAGGTACAGATCCCCCGCACCATCTCTTTCTGCTCGTCCGAGAGGTACCGCCGTGGCCCGAGGATCTCCTCGACTTCGCGCGAGCTGACGCGCCCCGTGTCGCTTTGTCGTCCGGCGTGCGCGATCGCAAGGACGCGTTCTTCGGTGGCGAGCAATTCGGTTGTCGAATACCGCGGCTCACAGACCAGCATCGAGGTCCCCGACGCCGGCGAACGAACGAGCCGCACGATGCCGGCGTGGAGCGGGCCACGTGCCGTCGTGAGTGGCTCGCCCGTCTCATCGGCGACCACGAGCGGCACGATCTCCTCGCGCCGCAATGTCGCGTCGGTGAGCCGATCGAGTGTGGCAAGCCCTGTTCCCTGTCGGTGTGCCTCGGCCCAAGCAACGAGCGTGTCGTCTCTCGTGAATGCGGAGTGTTCGCGTGTGAGCCCGCGGGGACCGAGGAGCTTGTTCTCGTGTGCGTGCGCGCACTTTTCATCGAGCGGTGCTCGCCGGTCAGTCCCGTCCAAGAGCCGCGCGACGCCCTTCCGCTCCCAGCCGAGCTCTCCCGCGCGCGCTGCCCATGTCGCGCGGAGCTCCTTGAGTTCGACTTCAACTTTGTCGTGGCGCGTTGCGAGACACGCTGCCTCGCTCGCCGCGCGCCCGGACTGCCCGCTTTTCTCGAGAGCCGCCTCGATCGCGCTGCGACGCTGCGAGAAGGTGCGCAGTGTCTCGGGCGCGAAGCCGTCGAGCTCTGAAAGGCCGCGACGATCGAGAGCTGCCCAACGCCCGCCGAGGGCGGCCACCCGGTCGCGCAGCTCGGCACGGTAGATGGCACCCGCGGCGCGCCGGTGGAGGTAGATCGTGCGCGAGTCGAGCGCGGTCCAGCGTGCGTCTTCACCGTGCGCGATATTGAGCACGATCCCGTGCGTATGCAGCTGCGGGTCGAGCTCGCGTGAGGCTGGGTGTGTGAAGCACGCCACCGCCAAGCCCGCCTCGACGTGGCCATCTCGACCCCCGAGGCCGCGACGCGCCCGGCCGCCAACGCGCTCGAGGAAGGAGAACGCCGCGGTCGCTGCCTCCCGATGTGCTGACGCGAGAGAGCGGCGCAACGGCTCATCGGCGAGCGCCCAGGCGAGCGAGACCGACTTCGGTGCAGAGAGCGTGAGGTCCCATCCGGGCGTGCGGTCCGCTGCGACCCGCTCTAGCAGTCGGCCCCCGTCGGGCGCCTCTCCGCGAGACAGCGCGAGGAAGACTTCGGGCACGACCGCGCCAGTGAGCCCGAGGTCCGCGGCCCCCTGGCCGACCCAGAAGGTCTCCGCTCCTCGTCCCGCGTAGCGGATGTAGTAATCGATCTGGGCGTGGCCAATCTTGTGTGCGCTCAGCATCATGCGTCGTCCGGTTCCGGCGTGTGTTCGTCAAGGCGGTGCGCTCCTGTCCGGCTCACGCAATCGGACGCGACGAAGGCGTCGAATCCGTCCGCCACTTTCCAATCGCATGCCCCGCCGTCTCGATGCCCGCGCTGCGCGCAGCCAAGTCGGTCCCACTCGGTGATGCGGAGTCGGCATTGCGCGAAACGCTCGTGCCAGGTGAGCGGAGCGTCGGGTGACGCCTGCGCGTCGAGGTAGCTCGCGGTCCACGCCGCCCAGAGCGCTGTGAGCTCTTCGGTGATCGCGCCGTGCGCCCACCAGCACGCGGGTACGAAGTCGCCGAGGTCGTATCGGGCGACGAGCCAGTCGACGAAGCTCGAAAGCGCGCTCCAGGTGTCGCGTGCCATATCGGCATCGAGGACGCGCCATGCCCAGGGTGCGACGTCGCTCACGGGTGGACCTTCTCCTCTCGGTCCGTTCGACACAGCCGATCCGCCTCCTTGAGCGAGCGACGTACGACTGGCGCGCAGGGCCGTTCCCACCACGGGTCGAGGATCGCCTCGATCGGTAGCGTTCGGCGATGGAGCACGAGGGCGCGCCCCGGCTGAAGTGAGCGGATGCGTTCGAGGGGCAACACGGCGCGCGATCGCAATGACGTCGACCACGTCGTTCCGCCGGCGCCGCGGCTTTGGCTGTCCACCTCCTCATCGATCTCGCCGGCGAGGCGGCTAATCCGCGTGAGGTCATCGGCATGTCCGAGCCCGCCGAGCACGACACGCACCGTTGAGGCGTCCCAGATCGCGTCGGCTCGGTCGACTCCCCAGCGGGCGCGTGCCTGGGCGAGCGATTGCAGCACGACGAGTGTGCAAATACCTGAGCCCCCGCCAGCGGAGAGCAGGTTCGGGAGTGACGCGAGCGGCGCGATGTTCGCCGCCTCGTCGAGAAAGAGTGCGAGCGGTGGATCGAGGCGCCCATGTGCGGAGCGCGCCGCGATCGACAGTGCCCGCTCGGCGAGGTCCTCGATGAGGGCGGTGATCAGCGGCGCGACCGAGAGCTGCGCGCCGGACGACCCGACTATATATAGGGTCCCTCTTTCGACGAGAAAGCCCGTCGGGTCGAAGGCGCAGCTTGTTTCCGGGGAGCACGTGGCAAGCACGCGCGGATCAGCGAAGCAGTCGAAGGCCCGCCGAACACCCGCCCATACGCCATCGCGCGTGCGCGGGTCCGCCGCGGCCTGACTCGCGAGATCGTCTGCCCAGCCCGGCGCAGCCTCTCGCGCGCCACGCAGGATACGGATCGGCTCGTTGTCGGCTGGCCGTCCCGCCCAGGAGACGACGTCGGTGATGCTGCGCTCTTCGAGGGCGGCCGCATGCAGATAGGCGCGGATCACCGCGGCGGCTGATGCCGTCCAGAAGTCTGCGTCGCTCGTCGTCCGCTCGAAGCCCGCACCAGCGGCGAAGCCCCGCGCGCGAAGGATCGCGGTGAGTGGGTCCTCACAACCCGTGACTGGCGACCAGCGAAGTCGACTCGGCCACCCCGATGCCCCTTGCGGGTCGAAGACTTCCATCGGCCCCTGGCGTGCGCCGGCGGTGTGACGCAACACGTCAGGGCGCGTCGAGGTGACGACGGCCGCGCCTGGCGCGTCGAGGACCCCGGGGATGACGAGGCTCACACCTTTTCCCGAGCGCGGTGGGCCGAGGATCAAGAAGCTGTCTTCGAGGCTTGCCCACAGTGCGCGATGGCTCGCAACGTCGCGCCCGAGATGAATCCCGACTTCGTTCGGCGCGACACGGCGCGATGCAACACTCGGGCGTACCTGTGGAGCGCGGGTGCGCACGGACGTGACGGAGAGGTTCTTTTTCACCTCGACACTCGAGGCGAACCCGGCGCGCTGGCGAGCCTTTGCGCCATGGCGCACGACGGCGAGACCGAACGCGCCGAGTCCAACAAGGAGCGCGAGAGCAATCGGATAGACGACGAGAGCGCCGGGGATGAGTGCATGCATCGCAGCGGGCCATGCGAGAGCGGGATGTCCGGGGTGGCGCGCGATCCGAAGTGGGAGGGTAACGACGTCGCGCAGCGGAGCGGTCGCGAACCTTCCGTGGAGGACGAGCCCAGCGAGTCCACCGGCGACAAACAAACACAGTCCGGGTGCGAGCAGGAACACCGTGAGGGAAAGCGCGACGAGCTCGCTGTTGCCGGCGGGATTCGGGCGGACCCGTGCGAGCCGTCGCGAGCCGTATTGCATTTGTGCGCTCATGGTCGAAGCTCGCGTCGCGCCGGTGGCTGTTCAACCGATGTGCATTGTGCGAGGCGTGCGGGGAGGATCGGCGCGCGTCGCGCCCGGTCGAGCACTGCAGCGTCCGCACGTGTATCCGATGCCGAGGAAGACTCAAGGGATCGATTGCGATGACGCGCGCTCGTGGGATCAAAAGGGTGCTGTGACGGCTCCATCCGCCGCGGCTGGCGCTCGCCAGCGACGAGCCCCGAGGTGATCGTCCGCGCCGCCTCTCGCTCTTTGAGACCTGAGCGCAGCGCTGCCTCGATCAGCTGGGTGCGCGCCTCTTCGGCATCGAGAAGGTCAGCACCGATGAGTGTGCCGAGCGCGAACGCGGCACGGTTGAGCCGGTCGTTGCGCGAACCTTGCGGTGCGTTCGCAACAGCAGCGCACTCGGAGGCGAGCGCGGCGCGCGCGTAGTGCGCGCTCTGCAGTCGGACGGGCGGCGCATCATGCTTAGTCGGCTGAGACGTCGCGCCTAGGGCATCGACGAGCCATGCCGGAGCGGGCCTCAGCTGACGGTCGGGTAAGCGGCTCGAGCTCTCGCCGGTCTCTGGATCAACGAACACGTAGCGGTGCCCGCTTGGATGCATCGATGGCGGGGCGACGACATAGCCGCCAGCTCCGCGAACGTCGACGCCTTCGAGCACGCCGGCACGAGAGGTCAATCCACTCGACGCGAACCACCAGTGCCAGCCGCGCGCTGTGCGAACGACGATGCTCGGGATGAGCGGAGTTTCTACGAGCTCCTCAAGCGAAGCGCGCGCCGAGGCACTGTCTACATCGACGACGTCGAGGCCTGCGCCTGTGCGTATGCCGACGTTTGCTCGCGGCGATGCCCGCCACCACGCGCGGAGCTCGCTCTCCTCGAGGCTCGCGTCGTTGAGCCCGTGCGGTGCGAGCCGACCGTCGGGAGCCTTGTCTCCGCGTCGCAGCGGGACGACGGGCCACCCGCGACGCGCATAACTGAGCGCGGCTAGCAGCAGCGGGTTTGTCTCATCGGTAATCGCTGGCCCTACATGACGTTCGTTCATCACAGACACCTCCTCGTGGTGCGCGTTGATATGTGCCGTTGTTGCGCGGTTCGTCTCATGCCAACCTCGCGTCGGTGTTGGTGAAGCTCTCCTCGTAGGGAGAGCGGAGATGGCGAACGAATGACGCGCGTCCCCGCACTCGCCACAGTGCTGTCGCGCGCGGGAGATGGGGAAGCGTTGTCGACTCGGCGTCCGTGAGACCGAGCGCATCCCGTGTGTCTTGGAGCACGTACGGCGCGGTCCGGAAGCACACTTGGGTCTGCGCGTCGGCGATGAGTCCGTCGGCGATTTTTGCGGTCGCAGAACCGGAATCGGCTTGCGCGCTGAGGTCGGTGACCCGGTGGCAGACCGCGACGTTCGCGACGCCGCGAGCGCGAGCGAGCTTCCAGTTCTCCTGCAAGAAGCGCGCGGCTTCTTCGGAGCCGAGCATCGACCAGCACTCGTCGACAACCAAGAAGCGCCGCGGCACCGACCACTCGTCGTCTGCGTCGCCGACCAAATAACACGCCTGGAGTACGGAGATCGCGGCGAGCATGACGAGACGGAGGAGGGCTTTGTCGGAGAAGACTGCCGAGACGTCGAGCACGATCCCAGTTCCTGATGTGGTCAATCCGCTGAGCGCCTCACACCCGTCGAACATCCCGGCGAGATCGCGGCGGACGAGCTTGTCGACGAGCATCCACAGAGGCCGCGATAAGACGGTGATCTCCTCGCCAGCGATCCCTCCGCGAGCGGCCATCGATGCGGTCGGTCGCTCGAGCAACGCGGCGAGCTCGAGGAGCGATGCATTCGGCGCGCTCGGGCGGTTCGTCTCTGCTTTCCCGAGATCCTCGAGTGCCCAGCCAAGGACCGCGTCCTCCTCGCGCGAAAGCCCATGGCCTATGAGCGAAGCGAGGAGCGCGTGCATGAGGCGGTGTCGGCGGATGAGCCGCTCGGCGGAAGACTCCGCCGAGCCAGGGAGAAAGCCAAGCGGGTTCATCGCGTGTGGACCGCCGGGCCGCAATTCGAGGCGCGTCATCGAGAGCGCGTCCGCGAGCCCGGCGTACTCGCGCTTTGGATCGACGATGAAGGCCTGGCGTCCGACGCCGGCACGTCCCAACAGGCCGATGTGACGCGCCAGGAGACACTTCACCGCGGCGGACTTACCGCTACCAGGCTCGCCGAAGACCATGACGTTCGGATTGTCAACGAGGCCGTCCGCGTAGAGCGCGAACGGGTCGAAGCAAAACGGTGCGCCGGAGGGCCACGTTGTCCCCACGAGCACGCCCCGCGCCCCGAGTCCCTGCTCAGTCTGGAACGGGTAGAGCGAATTGCACTGTGCCGTCGTCATTCGTTGCTTCGGCACGCGCGCCATATGGGGTTTTTCGCTCGCATCAGTCATCGCCATCCGATCGAGCCGCGGCGCGGCGGCGGAGGCTTGGTGAGCGAGATACGCGGACAGGGTCATCGCGCCCTCCCGAGGACGGCGCGTCCGAGGGGGAGTGACGCGAGGAGGGATGCGCCTTGGCGAAAGGTGACTGTTCGGAGTTCCAGGCCAACGGTCGCTGCGGCCTGGCGCACGCGTTCGCACGCGCTATCGAGCACATCGATGTTGGGCGCGGCGACGTCGACGAGGCCACAGACGAGCTCCATTGCCGCGCCGCCCTCGAGCTCCTCGTCGAGCGCCTCGGCGGCCTGGTGCGCGCGTCGTTCCTCCGCCCCGACACGCCGCCCCTTGCGGGCGCGTTCGTCGAGATTTGCGCCGACCCGCGTTGCGACGGCAAGCGCCTGACGCCGTGCGATCCGACGAGAGAGCGGCGTGAAGATGACCGTCACCGAGCGCGTCACCTCTCCGGCACAGAGGAACGACGCCAGCCAGTCCGCCGACACCGCGGATCGCGGCCACTCCGCGATCCGAAACAGTCGATGGACGCTCTCGTCCACGGCGATCGACGATGCCCGCTCCTCGATCGCGAGCGGGAAGCCGTTCTCGATGCTCACGACGCCCGAGAGGTGATGCGTTCGCCGTTCGAGGTGCGAAGCGGCATCCGGATCGAGCCGTTCACGCAGCGCCCGCGCGATGACGCCGGCCGGCAATGGTCCAACGACGACGAGACCGGCCCGGGCGAGCTGTCCAGCGAAGAGCTTCGCCTCGTCGAGGAGCTGTTCGATGCCGGCATGGAGACGCTCGGATTTCCCGGGTGCCGACGTGCGGACGCGCGCCAGGCTGACGGTGAGCGTGACGAGTACTTCGGCTGATGTGGCGATACGCGCCGCGTCGGTGAGCAACGTCGCGTACGCGGCGGCCATCGCTTCGTCGGGGTCGGCGCGCGCCGTCTGTGCGAGGTAGGCGCGGTGCGCCGCGAACGACGCCGGAGCGACGTGCTGTGACCATGAGACCCGGGTCACCGCGCCGTCCTCGCGGGCGATGCTCGCGAGCGCGTTCCCGAAAGCGGAGAGCCGGTCGTCCTTCTCCGATCCGTCCGCGAGGAGGAACCCCTCGCCATGGACGCGCAGCACGATGGACACCGAACCATCCGCACGATCCGTGATGACCCCGACCCTCCCGCCGCCGTTGTCTGCTGCCGGACGCTCGAGGAGCGTGATCCCAGCAAACGCCGGAGGGAGCTCCGGCCCGTCCCACGCCACAAGCGCGGCGGCCCATCGATGGCGGCCGAAGAGGCGCGCTTTCGCATAGAGCCCAATCGGCGCCACGAGATCGACGAAGTTCTCACCGCCAGGCGTGCGCCCGGCCCCGAAAGCGACGACGAGTACACCGCCCAACGCGAGACCGACGCGTCCGCCCGCTCCGGCGGCGCGGATCACGACCGCGAGGAGGCCGAGCCCAATGCCGCCGCATGCGATGGCGAACTGCGCGGCCGAGCGGTGGCGGACGAAGCCGAGACCGTCCGATCGAGTGAGGCGGTAGCTGCGGACGTCGGAGAGTTCCGTCATCGCTGGTTGTCCTCGTCGCTTCGGCGCTCGTCGCGCGAGGGTGGGAAGAGGATCGGACTCGCGGGTGGGTGGCTCGCCGGTCGTGCGGTGTCACCCGTCGGTGCACTCCCTTGGACAGAAGAACCGGGCGTTCCGCCTGACGTTGGCGCAGGAGGGGTGACGACCGAACCCACGCCTGCCGACGAGGCTGCGGAGCCCGCGCTGATGAGTCCTCGCGTCATCATGGCGAAGCCCCCGACGGCGGATACCGCCCCGATCGCGCCGAGTGCGGCGCGCGCCGGTCGTCGCTCGAGACCCTCTGCGGCCACGATCCCTTCCGCGCCGAGGAGGAGTTTCAACAAGACGAACGGCGCAAACGCCGCGATCACAAGGATGGCGAGCGCTTCCAGGAGAGCGCCGGTCGCCGCGGCGAAACTGGGCGATGACCCGAGACCCGAAAGCATTGCCGAACCAGTCGCGAACGCGAGGGCGATGACGATCTTCGATGCGATGAGAGCGAGTGCTCCTTCGACATAACGACGCTGCAGGCCCCGCACCGAGGGATGGACGCTCGCCGCGAAGATCAGCGGACCCGCCATCACCGCGAGGTAGATGAGGGCGCTGCGGCACAAGAGCTCGACCCACACGACGAGCCCGGCGAGCACGACGAGGCCGCCCCCGATGAGTCCGACGATCCCCGCCCCGCTGATCGCCGTGGCGAGACCGCTCGCCGCGAAGGTCGCAAGCCCCTGCGTCGCACCGCTCGCGACCTCAACCGAGATTTCGTCGCTCGCCGCAACCAGCGCCGCGGTCACCCCGACGAGGAGAGCCATCGCAATCACCGCGCACGGGAGGCGAATTGCGGCGCGCGCCAAGAGCGCGTGGTCGGCGGAGATGAGCGCGGTGATGATCGAGCACATGAACGCGAGGGCGAGGAGCGAGGCAGACACGGCGACAACACGCGTGAACACGGCCTGACCCGACGCGCTCCACCACCCGCCAGAAAAGCCCGGGTCGCTCGTCGAAGAGACGAAGCCCAAGAGGGCGCTTACGAGCGCACTGGCGCCGCTCCCAAAAAGATCTAGTGCCGCGGTGAAGAAAGCATTCGCGATGTCCTTGGCGAGGCTCAGCGCGTTAAGCGTGATCCCGAGGAGACCGAATACCGGAGCCGTCGGCACCTCAGTGGACCGCCGTCAAGCCATTGACGATCGTCGGGGTGAGCCCGAGGCCGAGCGCGCCGACGAGGCCCAAGATCGCGACGGCCTTCCCGTGGTTCGCGCCTTGGTAGCTCTGCTGGGTGTGCGAGATGCCCATCTTCGCGAAGCCGAACATCGACGTTGCCGCGCAGGCGATCGCTCCGCCATAGAGGGTCCAGTTCAAAAGGTCCTGCAGCCCGGCGGCGCCGGGCGGCGCGTCAGGCGTCGCGGTGATGTCCGCGAACGCCACCCCTGACCAGAGGATGGCGGTCCATGCGGCAAGGACGAGTGCAACACAGATCCGTTGGCGAATGCGCCCCGACTCGATGAACCCGGTTTGCCTTGTCGCGCTTCGTAGGAATTTCGCCATCGGTCACCTCCTTCGTCGTTGCGCCGATCTGGGGCAACGGGCGAAAGTGTGAATGACCGACTTACATTTCAAACGCGCTTTTAAACGACCAAAACGCGATTCACCTCACTTTTCGTGAAGTCAACGCGCTTTTAAACGCGCATCTCTCCTCCTCATTCGCGCAACGTCCACAGTGAAATCACAGGATCACGGTCTCAATGTGGGTATAAGAGGCGGGACATGCCGCGCACGGGGGGTAGATGCATGAGAGTGGGCATCTACGCATCGGACTGCGGATCGCAATGGACGGTGGAGATGGGCTTGGTCTACAGCGAGTTTCCGACCTGCCCCCATTGCAATCGAGCAGTGAACTTCACCTACGTCGGTCCGTTGCCTTAACCCGTCGCGTCGTTCGAGAAGGTCGTCGCTTTCAGATCGAGGAGCTCGCTGTCGCTCGGTGCGAAGAGCCGCCCCTTTGCGATCGCCCACGACACAAGCTCCGGTGATGCGGATGCTTGTCCGAGATGAGCGAGCTCGCGGGTGGCATGGAGAACCGCAGCGGCGATCTGATCGAGCGTACCGTCGACATCGAGCCAGGAGAACCGTCGTGAACTGAGACCCGGCACTCCCTCGACGAGCGAGAGCGCGGCGCAGAGCGCGCCGCGGCGTGTCAAGGGATCCGCACCGTTTTCCTCCGCAATCTCACAAAGCGCACGGAACCTCGTCCAGTCACACGTCACCGAATCCGACAGGCGGTAGATCTGATGTCCTCTCGCGACCGGTATGTATTCCGTTCCGAGGGAGCGTCGTGCCGAAGCGGCGGAGTTCCACGTCATCCGATCGGATTTCGACTCGCGGGCCCGCGCAGTGCCGAGTGACTCTCTGAGGCGCGCCGAGGTCGCGCGGTAGTTGTGCATCGCGAGGTAGGCGACGAACTCGACGGCTCCAGGGCTCGGTATCTCATGGAGCGCTCCGACGAGGTCCGGCTGCTCGCGCAGGATCCGGACTTCGACCGGCCCGCGAGGAACGAACTCATCCGGCGTTGGCCGATGCTCAGTCTCCTCGTCGCTTGAGCTGTCGGTGAGCTGCGAGGAGACGACAGCCGCTGGCGCAGGTTCTTCGACCATCGTCCCGACCGACGGAGGCGTGGTTGGCAGGGCTTCCTCACCAACGCGGTCGAGCAAGAGACCGAGGGGTTCAACAAGGACCGTGCTGGCGTCTTCGATGAGGACGAGCGGCGCGCCGAAGCTCCGCGGCGCTCTGTTGTCGTCCTCTCCGATCGGATGGACGCTCTCGTAGCACGGAGCGCCTCCATCGACCTCGGTGAGGCGGTACTTCGGGACATCGAGCTCGACCGTGAAGAAGTCTGACTCCTCGTCAGAGCCGATCAAGGTGAGACGAGGCTCGCTCTCTGGCGCTGTGGCCTCGGGACCGATGAGGTCGTCGAATTCGACCGAGGGGTGAAGCACCCAGAGGACGCCGCCTGCACACACGTCGAAAATCGTCGGTGCAACACAACAGGGGGCATGCAGTAGCAGTTCGACACCGCGTTCGCCGGCTACCACCGTGGCAATTTCCGGTTCGAACAGTGACGCGTCGCGCGCACAGACTGCGAGCAGCGCGTCGTACACCGCTTCGGCCCAGCGCGCCCGATCGACTCGCGCAATCGCTCGCGGTGGTGGAGGTGCCTCCGTGCTGCGTGCAGCGGCGCGACACAGGGGAGCTTCGAGGACCGCGGTGAGGCACATAGTCACCACAGCTGCGGTGGCGCAGCACACGAGGGCGACACCGACGCCAAGAGCAACGTCGCGCCCCGTCGTGCCCGGTCGATATCGCCAGAGCGCGACGACACACGGCGCAACGGTCGCACAGGCGATCCGGAGCGCCAATGGAGCATCGAAGAACCTCGCAACGACATCGAAGGCGCTCCTCGCGCCGGCGCGCATCTCCACTCTGTCGCTTTGCATGACGAAAGGCTCCTCGGGCGATCTCCCGTTCCGCCTCCCGCCATCGGGTCTTCGCACGACCGGAGATGCGGTGTCAAGGGTCGCTGCGGGCCTCCGCTTCGCTCCGGTTCTCGCTCGGGCTTCGCCCGTCCCCTGACTCCGCTCTCCGCTCGTGCGCGGGCTCTTCGAGGCCACCAAGACGGGCTTGGTGGCCGACGACGAAAGGAGAACCCGATGGCAGGAAACGACAGGTTGACAGAGACGCACGAGCGGCTCGTCGAAGCGATCAGTGCGCTCACGAGTGGCGAGGACTGGCAGCGGATGCTGGACCTCGCCGGGCGCTTCCACCGCTACTCAACGGCGAACATCATGCTCGTCTTGGCTCAGCGTCCCGACGCTTCACGCGTCGCCGGGTACCGGATGTGGCAGTCCCTCGGACGTCACGTCCGCAAAGGTGAGCATGGCATCATGATCTTTGCGCCGTGCGTGTCACGCACCCGGCCCGTCGACGAGCACGACGAACGTGACGGTCCCGAGCTCGTGCGCGTCCTCCATGGTTTTCGTGTCGCGCACGTCTTCGACGTCGCGCAGACCGATGGCGAACCGCTCCCCGAGGTCGCGCCGGAACTCTTGCGTGACGATGCGCCGGCGTCGCTCTGGGACCGCCTCGTCGCGCAGCTCAGCGCTTCTGGTTTTCAGCTGCTGCGCGAGGACTGTCGACCGGCGAACGGTGTGACGCATCACCTCACGAAGACCGTCGTCGTCCGGCCCGACCTTGCGCCGGCACAGGCGACGAAGACCCTCGCCCACGAGCTCGCCCACACGGTCCTGCATGACGGGAGTTCGTATCGAGACGGCTGTCGCGGACGCGTCGAAGTCGAGGCGGAATCCGTTGCCTACCTTGTCTGCTCGGCGGCAGGACTTCCGAGTGGGAGTTACAGCTTCCCGTATATCGCGAGGTGGGCGGACGGGGATGTCGACGCCGTCCGGAACACAGCGGAGCGCGTGATTGGTTGCGCGCGGCGCATCCTCGCAGCGGCCGGCATCACTGACGGCGCCTCGCTCGGGAATACTCCCGCCGATTGAGCATCGAGGAGGCGGCCGGGATTGATCGGCCGTTGATGTTCCTTCGTCAGTTCCAACGCGACGTGCAAATCGACGCCCACGTGTCGCGCCGGAGCTCCACCCTTGCGAGTTCCGGAAGCCGTTCGAACGGATTGGTCGCCAGTGCGATCGGTAATGCATTGTGAACCAGCGCATAGGTGGCAAAAGGCGCGTCACAAGACGAGCAGCCATTCGAGAGATACCCGCCTCCGGTTCGCCTTTCCTGCCGGCGTTTCACCTCGCCGATCGGCCATCGTCCGCGGGCGAACGCGGGGAACAGCTCCCAAGCGAAGGTGAGCATCCGTTCGTCTCCGACGACGACAAAGTCGGCGGAGAACAGATCCTTCCCCCGTTCGAGCATGCCGATCAGTGGCGTGGAGAGCTCGTCGCATCGCCAGCAGTGATAGCGGAGGCCGATCAAGCCGACCGTTGTCGCTGCTTCAGCTGCAGGCGCAATGGGTGCCTCCCTGCCCCTGCCCCTGCCCTCACTCGCCCTTCTCAACCTCAGCCACCTCGCCATACCCAAGTGCTACCAGCTGGCACATTCACTCGCGCCGCGTCCGCCATCCTGGCTTTGACGCTTGGTCGAAGGTTCAGCCGCGCCAAGGCATTGCACCGGCAAAATCGTCGGCGACGACCGATGCGAGGCCCGACACGATCGCGGAACTGCTCGTGATGATGCCGAGCTCGCGATTGTGGATGATCGACGTGATCGAGAAGTTTTGCGAACCGACGAAAGCCCTCGCGTCGGCCGTTCCGGCGTCCGCGACGACCGTCTTCGCATGGATATACAACGGAGCGGATTCGGCGTAGGTGCGGACCGCGACACCTGCCTTCGCGAGCGCGTTGAAGGCGGAGTCCCACGAGGACGACGCGGTCATCACGACCTCGACTCGTACTCCTCGGCGAGCGGCAGCTTCGAGGGGCGTGGTGATGTACGGGTCTGCCATCTCCTCGTTCTCGAGGAGCAGGCTGTGGTGTGCCCCGTCGATGACACCGACGAGAGCGGCTTCGGCACCAGGGCTCCAGACGAGGTCTGCTCCGGTAAAGGGTCCGACGGGTACCTCGTCCCAATCGGCAATGAAGACGCGCTCGATCGCACCGATATCTGCGCGGTCAGTGTCGACGACTGCGAAGTCGCGCGTGCTCGCGTAGTCGTCGGCGACGAGGTTGAGCGTCATCACGAGAGCGGTCGTGTTGTCGATCACCGCCGCCTTCTCGTGCGTCAACTCAATGCCGGGATCGGATGCCCATCGCACCGGCACGTGGTGCGCTTCGAGGTAGGCGTAGGCGGCGGCGTTTTGCGATTCCTCGTTGTCTCGGTCGAGGAGGACCCGTACCGCGACTCCTCGTGCAACGTCGGCAGCGAGGATCGCCTCTAAGTGTGGGTCGGCGAGCTCGTAGACGACGAGGTCGACCGAGCGTTTCGCACCGGCAAAGAGCGCATAGATCGGGGCGATGCCTGCGTTCGGTTCGGTAAGGAGGCGGAGAGCCGGCGCCGCGGTGGCGGCAGCGCCCGGTGCTGGCAGCAGGCCTCTGAGCAAGACCGTGATGGCCATCAGCAGGGCGGTGAAGGCACATCGCATCGGACGCATCACCTTTATCGAAGCACTCGGCTGCCTCGCTCGGAGCGCGCTGCCGGAGCCGTGCCGTCGCGTCAAGCGCCGGTCTCCGGGACGCCGGCACGGTGGGCGTCCCTTCGGGCCGGCTCGTTCCTCGCCTCGCCCACCGGCCTCCGTTTCCTCGCCCACCGCTTGACCCGCCGCCACGCCCCCGGCTTTTCGGCCTTTAGAGGCCGACGCCCGGGCGTCGGCCTGGGCCGCAACCAAGAGAATGAAAGGAAGCAGTGAACATGACCATCACCGAAACAACGAACAAGCAGCAGTCAGGCGAGCAGGAGGCTCCGCAAGCAGCGGTGCTATTGCAGCTTGACCCGAACGTGCTCATCGGCCACCCGAGCAACCCGCGCACCAAGCTCATCGGCATCAAGGAGTTGGCGCAATCGGTGAAGCTCGTCGGCGTCGTCCAGCCGCTCATCGTCACCCAGGACGACTCGGGCTACCGCATCATTGCGGGTCACCGTCGAGCGGCAGCGGCCATCGAGGCGGGACTCGCGACGGTGCCGTGTGTCCTCGATACGAGTTGGTCGGAGAGTGAACTGGCTCCGCTCACGGCCTTCGTCGCGGAGAACGTCAACCGTGAGGGGCTATCTACTTCCGAGGAAGCCGAGGCGTACCGGCAGATGCAGCTGCTTGGCATGCCGACTGCCGACATCGCGAAGGCAGCGGGACGGAAGAAGAAGGATGTGGAGCAGGCGATCACCGTTGCAAAGAACGAGGTGGCGATGGCACTCACGGCTCGCCACGACCTCACCTTCGAGCAGGCCGCGGCGATTGCGGAGTTCTCCGAGGACAAGGAGGCGGTGAAGGAGTTGACGGTGCTGGCCGTCCGTTCACCAGGGAGCTTCGACCACAAGCTCTCGCGTCTCCGACAGGATCGCGAACGAGAGACGCAATACCAGGAGCTGCTAGCGGACTTCACCGCCCGCTGTGTCAAGGTGATCGAACGCCCCGAGCGGGACAACAAGACCGTTGTGCGCGTCCATGACTTGTTCGACCACAAGGGCAAGGCCGTTGACCCGAAGGCCCACGAGGACTGCCTCGGGTCAGCAGTCGCTATTGAGTCGGACTGGTCGGGCGATCTCCACGTGACCGCGTACTGCACGCGGTGGAAGGAGAGCGGCCACCAGCTCCACCCGAAGGCCGCGGCGAGCGGACCCGAGGCCAACGAGGCCAAGGCGAAGCGGCGTGAAGTGATCGAGAACAACAAGGCGTGGCGAGCTGCCGAGCCGGTGCGCCGCCAGTTCGTCATCGATCTGCTCGCTCGCAAGTCAACGCCGAAGGGCGTACTGCGCTACGCCGTGGACGCAGCACTATCGGACCCGAACGGGTTCGGGCGGGCCAACGAAGCGATGATCGCCACGCTTGGCAGCATCGACCTCACCAAGGGCGAGTCGCGGGGACCGCGAATCGGCCACCTGCTGGTTGAGCGGTCTGCGGATGTTCGGCTTCCACTCGTTCTGCTCGCGCAGGTGGCGTCGGCGGTCGAGTCACAGATGGGCGTGCACACCTGGCGCAAAGTGAAGTTCGCGGAGCGCGAGCGGGCGTACCTTTCGTTCCTCGCGACGCAGGGCTACACGCTTTCTGCCATCGAGCAGCAGGTCGTGGATGGCGGAACAAAGTCGAAGGCTCGGCGCCGCCGCTCGTCCACAACGGGATCGGCTGAGGCTCCCGCTGTGACTGTGATCCATGGCAGTGACGATGGCGCCGAAGGCGACTTGGCCGAGGACGGCGAGCCAGACGACGTGGCGTAGGCGTTCGTTGCGGCATCCCGAAAAGGCCCGGGCACGCGCCCGGGCCTTTTCGCGCGCTTCATCTTGCCGAGACAACATCTTCAACCTGATGGTCGCTCTTCGAGTATTTCTCCGAGTCGCACCAGCAGCGCATCAATCGTGGTTGTGCCATAGCCACTCTTTTGAAAGGCATACCTCGCGAAGTACGTCGTATAGAGCGTGCCGAGACTGAGGTGAATTTTGGGCGTGAGGCCAACGGGTCCAGGATTGGTTACAAAGCGGAAGATTCCCCCCTCGACTATGGAGTAGCGGAAGCTTGCCCCGACTGGATGAACGTCGAAGGTCGACGAGTGCCGGTACATCGAGTCGTAGATGCCTTTGGCATCGCTCACGAGTTCACCCTCGGCTGCGAGCATCGATCCGAGCTCTTGGGCCACTTGCTCGACGACGACGGTTGCCTTGGGAGTAATCCACTCAGCAATCGCCTCATTGAGGTCATCGTCGTCCATCTTGGAAACGAACGTCTCAACGTGTCGGCGGTGATCCCCTAGGAGTTCGAGTTGTGCCGCCTCTCCACCGAGGAGCGCGTAAAGCCCGAGGATGTCTGCCTCGATGCTTCCACGGAAGAGAACACCGCTCAGGTCGTCACGCGTCCCCAGCAGTGCTTGGATGCCACGAAGGAACGCGATGCTGCGAGCCAACATGCCAATCGGGAAGTGCCGATACGGGTTGGTCGCGCGAGTAGTGAAGCCGCCGATCCAGTTCTCGATGAAGTTGAGTGCCTCGTTTATGGCGGCTTCGATGTCGTCTGGCACAACCAAATCGTCTCACGGCCATGCAGCTCGATCCCCTACCGCAGTCAAGGCGTCGGCGCGGACGGCCCGCTTCGTCGGTGCCGAGCAAGGTTGGGACAAAGCGTTGACTCGTGGGTTCTCAAGGGGCGCACTGGGCAGCACACCTTATGCACAAGAGTGCCGAGCGCTCGGCGTCCTCCGCGCGGTCATGGCGCGATGGCCGCGACTCACCTGAGCAGGTGACGGTTCAAACCTCCGCAGCTAACGAACCTGGGGATAGAAGGCTCGTGGGGGCTACGGTCGTTGCATGTCGTTGGGAGAAACTCTTCACGCCACGGGGTCAGATGGCGTCCAGCGCGCCAAACGGTGGCTGGAGCTGACCGGTCGCGCGCGAGTTCCTTGGCAGCGTTACGAGTCGCTCCATACTCCCTATCTCACCTTTGCCAGGCCGGGCGGCAATGAGTTTTCATTTGACCTCGGCGGCTACCTCACCGGTGACCCGTTCAACAATGTCCAATTCCTGGCGGAGGTCAAGAAGTACCAAGAGGCTGGCGACCAGCACGTCCTCTATCAGGAGTACCTTGCGAAGTGCTACCGCGCAGCCTCGATACGCGGTCCCTTCGAGTTCATGTGGATCACCTGGCACCCCTTCCAAGTCGGCGAGTGGCGCGACCTCTGCGGAGCGGCGAAGGTCCGAGCCAGCGTCGAGATGCACCGCTCCGCATATCTTGAGGAGGGTGAAGGTCTGGACGAGTCGTTGTGCGCTGGCATCGCCGAACGCCTTTGGCTCATCGTCCTCTCCGAGAAGCAGGAGAGCCTCTGTCTAACCTCCGAGATGATGGCGGTCATCAGGGGCGAGGAAGAGCGTCGGGCCGTTAGATGAGTCGACTTGCGGAGATCGCTCGGAGCGCGCTCGACTCGAAGCCGCCGCGCGAAGCGATAGACGACATCACTGACGAGGCTTGTCGGACCATCGAGCGGGTCGATCCTGACGCCCGACCGCGTCGGACCGGTCAGTTCAACCACACTTTCCTTCCCGATGTCGTCGTTAGCTGGCCGGATTCAGCTAGGCGCCCATCGAGGTCCGTCTTCCTGCGTTTCGACCTCGGTCAGGAGCTCTCCGATGATCTCGAGCTGCTCGGGCGCGACGGTCCGATGTTCCTCGCGCTCTCCGACTCCGGGTCCACTGAGGACCAATCGCGCCGCGGGTCTCGCGAGCAGCTGACCGTAGGCCTCTCGGACCAGGTCAACGCGCTCGCTGCTCGGCCTGACGCGCTTGACGCAATCGCCAAAGGACCTCATACAGATCTGATGACGCAGTTCGTACGATCGTCGATCGTCGGCGGCGGGCGAGGTCTCCTCGAGCAGAACGACGCTCGCACCGTGCTCGACGCTGCGTCCGAAGCATACGCGGGCGCGCAGGAGCTTTCTGCCGCCACTCTGCATGCACCGTTGACCGTGCTCGGACGGTCTTTCGTAGGCCGGGTGACCTCGGAAGCGTTCAAGACCCTCCAGATGCTGTGGTGGGCGAGCGGTGGTTCTCCGGAAGCGTTCCCCGGTACGTCCGAGTCCATCTTCGACGTCAGCGATGACGAGATCGCCCACTTTCTCGACTACCTCTTCGGCAGGCCGGAGATCGAGGACGCGGCGTTCTGGCAACGCCTCGGGCAACGGATCTCCCCGACGAATCTTCTTTCCCTCGTTTCGGCCGGCCCGTCGCCCAATCTGCAGCGGCTCGTCGAGAACAGCCTCGCGCGGCTCCGGTTCAAGGGCGTGATGGCAGACACGATGGCACCCCGTATGCCACCCGTCGCACAAGACTTTTGGTGGTCCATCGCGAGAAGCACGCTCGTGTTGTCGGGTTCGGATTTCGAACTCGCCTTCGTCGACGATGGGCGCCACTTCGGAAGCCGCTCTGGGGGTTTACCGCTCACCGTTGACGAGGTGCGCCGCAGAGTCGGAACCTTGCCCGTCGAAACTGTCGAGGTGGACGATGAACACCGAGTCAAGGACATCCGCGGGAAGGCGGCGGACAACGAGGACGCCCGGGCGGTCTCAATAGACGCACTTCTTGCCGGTGAGCAGGGTTCGATCACTGCGGTGACCGTGCGTCTTCCCGACGGGCCACGGCTTCGCTGCAACTATGAGCGGTCGACTGCTTTGATCGACGAAGGGGACACGTCGCTCGCGCTCTTGGCGAGGTTCTCGTCCCAGCTACTCCTACGACTCGGGGACCAGCAGGCCAAGCTGGTTTTCTACGTGACGCCGCGGCAGAACGTTATCCGGGACGAAATTCGCTAACCATCAACTCAATTGGATCGCTTGGAGGTGGAGACTCATGCGCTGGGGAGTACTGCCGGCGTCCAGTCCACAGGCAGACAGCCGTCTGGCATCGAGGCGCGCATCGCCGCTTGGTCCAGTCCATGCACGGAGTTCACGCTCGTCCAGTAGAGCGGTCCTTTCGTTGCGAGCCATCGCGAGAAAGCCTGGTAGACGACTGCCCGCTGCCAATCAAAGCCATTCGTGCCGAATACAGTCTTCACGGCGTAGCGATCCATCACTGGCCAGACTTGTTCGTCGAGTGTGCACAGAATTGCTGTTGCCATTGGGTAGCTGACGCCGATGAGCTTCATGAGGCCAGACTTCGGCTCAATGTTGCTCCCGGCGGCGGATCTGGTAGCGATGAGCCACCTCTCCCAGAATTGGTCGTCATCGAGCCCAAGTAGGTTCATCCCGCGCAGCGGCTTCAGGTTGTCCATCGCTTGGCAGGTCGTCGAGATGAAGTCCGTCTCCGAGTTGAGCGTGAGCCAGCCCATCCCTTTCACACTTTTCCAAGCTGCGATCCGGAATATGTCGTGCGCTGTGAGGTGACCTCGCTCCCAAGCGTCGTGTGCGAGCGACGCGGGCGGTGGATCTTGGTAAGGGCGACGGGTGTTGGCCACGGCTCCCCATCGTCGCCCATATAAAGCAGTCTTCGCACCTCAGCCGTTGACACGTACCAAAACCTTCAAGGCGATGAGCGACCGGAAGTGCGCGTCAAGTTGGCGAGGGACATCACCGCCTTCGACGAGCAAGCCCAGCTCCATATTGTTGGTAAGGGCCTGACCGGTGAGGTTTGCGCTGCCCACCAGAGCAGTGTGATCGTCCGCAACGGCTGCCTTAACGTGCATTCGTACCATTCCCGCGTTTGGAAGCACGGTTCCGGCGGATGGCCAGAAATAAATCTCGGCCGCGTCAGCTAACGCTGTGAAGGCTTGGGCGGCATCGGTCCCCTCATCGATGACGACGGCGATTTCTACTGAGCGTCTGGCCACCATGAGCATTGCTTCAACGATCTGGGGCACCTTGTATGCAGCAAAACTCACCACGATCAGACGCTCTCGGGACGCCTTTATGACTTGGAGGAGTACGCCGAGCGTTTGGCGAAGTGGAATTGCTTTTGTGGTAGGTCCAGTCCACACCGTTTCGATCCGCTCCTCGTTCCGTGCCCGGGTGACAGCAAGAGCTGTCGCCCGCAGGGCAAGAGCAATGGTTTCCCCACGCACCGGAACATTTTTGGACCAGGCGCGCCCGAGGGTTCCCGCCTGCGTGGCGAAGCCAGAAGTGGGGATGAGGTGGCGAAGCTGATCGATTGCCGTGTTGGTAGGCCCAGTCGATCTATCGAGGAATGACGCGACCATCTCAACCTGGTCGAGCGGAAGCGTCCGAGCAACTTCGGCAATCACCTGGTCGAGGTGCGCCTCTGTCATCGCGTGAAGAACTCGAGGCTGTATCGAGCGAAAGTTTCTACGGCCAGTGACCGGTCGAGGTATCGATTGGAGCGCTCGCAAGACGTTTCTGGAGCGAAGAGACATGCGTGGCAGGCCGCAGCGTGGAGCGCATCCTCGTCGACCGACGGCTGATGCTCGGAGCAAATTGGGTCCGAAGAGCAAAGCTTCGCGTGATCCAGTGCTTGACCGAGGAGTCGGTCGAGAGTAACGGGATCGCCGAGACTGACGAGGCCACCAAGAGTCCCCTCGCTGTCAGGAGCTGCCGTGTACAAAAGAACGCCGGCCATGGCGATGGAGTCGTTGCTGGAGTAAATGCGCTCGCTGATCGATGCCGAACCGTAGCCACACTCGAGCGCCAACTCCCGCATGAGTAGGTGGCTTGCAGTGTGGAGTAACACGTACCGGATCCCAGGCCAGCTGAGGCTCGGATCGAGATGCCGCTTTTCGCGCCAATCACGGTGCGCCTGCCACATTGCTTCAACTTGTGGCGATTGCTCAATACGCGACTCCCAATCTTGGAGAGCCCGCTCATTGAACTGGAGGAAGATCCCCTCGCCACGTACCTCGGCACAGGGAACCCAGGTTGGCAATCCCCGGCTGAGTGGACCGACCTGGGCCTCACGCCCGTCGCGGTCCGGCTCCCCAGGCTGATCCACTCGTGTGAAGCCCGTGAGGGCCACGACCTCCCGCAACCGCTCGGCGAGCACGACCCGTTCGAAGAGAGACGAGAATGTTTTGGGCGAGTCGACTTCTCGAAGCCGAAAGTCATCACCGTCCATAGCGCGCGCCGGGGCGGAGAACTGCTCCCATTCCGGTGCGAGAAGGTCTTCCTCCTCCTTCTCGTCTTCCTCGCCTCCGCGACGCTTCTCGATTTCGGCCCACACGTCATCGCGGTCGAAGTTCTTGAGCTCTTTGAGCGCAGGCATGTTCTTCACCGCAAAGTCGAGCGTCGCCATCGAGTCGATGTCCTCGAGCGTCCGCCACATATCGTCCACTATTTGACCGAGCGATGTGCCGGCAGTCGGGAGCGCCAGCACTTTGATTGTGGTCGAGAACCACAGGTTGGAGGCGCCAAGCAGTATGGCCCGGTTCTGCTCGTCGCACTTTTTGTCTTCAACTAGTCCGAGCTGCGGGTGCCGCCCTCGACAACAAGGCAAGCTACCCGTAGCGTTCTCGCCGAAGGCATCGACAAGCGAGCGCGAGGGTAAACCGCAACTAATGCACTTGACGAACACGTCATCGGGCCCGGTCCCCTGGCCGAGCTCAAACATTTCGAGAATCGGCGACATGCACTGCTGACCTCGGTGGGCGAATTGAACCCACGGAAAGTCGTCGAGGTGCCCATTGCGGCAAGTCAGCAAGAAGCGGACGGGGAGTGACGGCGGCGCTTTCCCTTTCGCTTTTTGGCAATTGGTATGGATGTAGCGCGACTGCTCGGGTCGGTAGGGCTGTTGCTTGAGGTCCCAAATCTTGCTTGAAACTGGTGCGATGCGGTCGCACGCCGGGCACCGCAACCAGGTTGGAAACACAGTCACTGGCACTCCGGTTCGCGCCCAGTCGCCGAACACGTCGTTGGGTGACTCCGGCAAATGCGGCGGTGTGCGCAACAATTCAACTTGCGGGCCAAGTTGGCGACGTACGGCGGCCACAAGGCGCTTTTCGGGAAGTACCCGTGTGTTTGCGTCATCGGCGGCCCAGAAGTTGAGTCCCATCACCAGCACCGAGAGGTTTGGCAGATCCACCATCGACCCGGGTCCGTAGGTGTAGAGCAGTTGACTAGGCCGAACCTGCCCGACACGCCCGCTCATGACGGCCTCACGGGAGGTGGCGTCGCGCGTGCTGCTGTGACCTCCAGTTCGGTCAGCACTACCTCATCGACCTCAGATGAAGTGTCGCGCTGTTCGCCGCCAGGAAACTCGAATGGAAGGTCGTATTCGTCGACGTAGTCGGCGAGGAGAAGGTTCACACCAGGCTCTACTTCGCGAAGCGACGTCGGGCAGGTCCACAGTCCCCAGGGACCCTCGCTCGGCTGGTGCAGCAATCCGACAGTCTTGCCGTCCTGCTTCTGACGGTAGCCGAGGATCTCGCCGGCTCGACCCTTCTGATGCAACCAGGCATCGGCGCGGATCTTGATGTCCTGGGCGATGGCCATCCCGATTTCGGCATCGCTGGTGAGGTCCTCAACTCGCGAACGGATGAGATCAACGAAGGGCTCAATAGCGTCCTGTGGGTCGAGCGTTTGTGGTGCAGAGTTGCCGTTCGACGCATCGTCCTGCTGGCGGACGAGTGAAGCGAGGATCGCTGACAGTCCTCGATCAAGCGAGCGAGGTGCAAAGGGCGTCACGGACAGTGCCTCGACGTGCCGGTAGAAGGTGGCGTGAAAGTGCTCGAAGGTCTCGAAGTGCGAGAGGTCGCGCGGTCGCGCCCAGTTCAGCGCGGTCACGACAAGACCGGGACCGGCGATGCTCCGTCCAACACGGCTAGTGGCCTGGATGTATTCGGCCGTCGATTTCGGCTGACCCCCCACGACCATGAGACCCAAGCGCGGAACGTCGACGCCGACCGAGATCATGTTCGTCGCGAGCAGCACATCGATCGGTCGCTTGGACTGGTCGCCTCGTTCCTTGCGCTTCGTTTCGCGATCGGGGTCCGCATGATCTTTAGGGAACATGATGCTGAGTCTGTCGAGGATCTCGGGAATCTCGCTTGAGTCGATACGGGAGGTGAGCTCTCGATAGTCACGGATGAAGCGCCAACCGAGTCCGCGATTACGAATCGCTTTGGTCGACAATCGGGTCGAGACGTCGTCTCGAACCAGGCGACTCATGCCTGCCAGTTCTCGCAGTGCACTGAAATAGCCGACGAGAGTCATCCATGGATCGACGGCATCGCCATAGGTTTCGAACAGCTTCTGCGCGGCGCCCATGAGCGCCACGTACAACCGGATCTCGACCACCTTCATTCGCCGGCCTGGGGCACAGACCCCGAGATACCGTCGACCAGGCGCCTGCGAAGGATCCCGTTGGAGCGCGAAGAACGAGTCCCCAGCATCGAGCGCTGGTGGTGGAAACACCTCGAGGCCGCGCCAGAAGACCTGGAACGCCTGCTCCTCAGCGCGGCGCACCGTGGCCGTTGACGCCACGACTTTGGGTCGCACTGGTCGACCGTTCAGCTCCCAAGTGCACAGATGATCGATGGCAGTCTCGTAGAGACCCATCAAGCTGCCCAAGGGTCCAGCGATTAGGTGTAGCTCATCCTGAATAATTAGATCGGGAGGCCGCAGCGGCAACACATCGATGGTCTTTGCTGCCACGGCAGCACCACGTTTCGGGTGAGAATCGCTCTCTTTCATCTCGCTGTCGAGATCCGGATGCCGATAGCCGTGTCGTTCACATCGGCGAGTGACGCGTCCGAACAGTGCACGAGTTGGACCACGCCATGGCACTTGGGCGAACTTGTCCGCGGTGGCGATCACCATCGCGGGCACGAAGCGATAGATCTCGGTGTCAACCGTGATCAATGGCAGACCTTCATTCGGGGCGTTGCGTCGGGTGAATGGGCAGCGCCCAAGTGGATCACTGCAATACACGAGGGTTCGACGTTGGATCAGGTCTGCTTCGGCGTCCCGCTTCGCAGTGATCCCCGAGCCGCACCAGGGGCACGATGTCACTTGTACGGCGCTCGCGTTTCCGCTACCCCAGCCACCGCCTCGCTCTTCCTCGATGGCGATCTGCGCCTGCTTCTCATTCGAAGGTGTGACCGTGAAGCCAACCCACAACCCGAGCCGGAATGGCACCCCACCCCACCGATGGTCGCCTGCGATGGCGGCATCGCGCCGAATTTGCTCACACGCACACATCAGACCGGCGGCTCGCTGAAACTGCTGCACCGTCAACAGCCGAAGCGTGTAGCGCATCAAGACCGCCACGCCATCACTGCCGTCGTAATTGCCGATGACCCCTTGGAGTCGACGAATCGCCATGGTGAACGCTGAAAGGCCGAGGTACGCCTCAGTCTTCCCCCCACCGGTTGGGAACCAAAGCAAGTCGACGAGGCCCGCCCGACCGGGTTTGCGTTCTTCATGGCTGGGGTCGAACAAACTAGGGAGATTGAGCAGCACGAACGCCAACTGGAAAAGCCGCCAACAATGGTTTGAGGGAATGTCAACGGCGGCGATTGCGTCGGCCAATGTGAGTTTCGGATCATTTCTCCGAGCTTCAGATGCCAGGGCATGTACACGCTGTTGCCACATTGCGCGATTGGCGAATTGGAATGCTTCGACCGCGAGCGGTTCCGCTTCTAGTAGTTCGATTCCCGCCTCGATCCGCAACGCGACATGGGCGCAACGCGCGAGCGCGTCTGTAGCCGTCTGTTCGAATCCGCCGAGTCGAGCCTCCGAGTCACCGATCCGTGTCTGCTGCACCTCGATCCATGTTCGGTAGGCATCGACCAGAGGGCGCAGCCGATCGATTAACGCGTCTCGCTCGAGTATCGCAAGCTGAGCCATGTCGAGCTCGACATGGTCTATCTGTGGGATGCCGGGGAAGTCCGATGAGGAGGGCGGATCGGTACGGGGTACTTCGTACGACGGCACAGCAGTCGTCTCGACGCGGACGGCCTGATTGGGATCGGCGGCGCTGCAACTTACGTGCACGCCGGTTCCATGTCCTACCGCGAACTCGACATGGTCTCGGTACGCCATTGCAAGTGCTGCAGCCTCATTCTTCTCGGTTGTGAGAACCTCGCGGCTTGGACGACGAAATACAGCTGACAAACCGTCACTAGCGCAAGCACCAAGCTGTACCTGGAACAACCACGCTTCGTCCCGTCGCTTGCCCTCTTCCTCTTGCGCATTCACTAGGAATGCCGTGACCATCCAGTCGTCACCGTTTCGCCGGACGCGCCCTCGGAGGATGACCTCCGGTTGATCCGAGTCTGGAACGAGTCCCTCGAAGACTCCGTCGACAAGCGGAAGCGACACCGCTCCGCCCATCGGGAAGCGCCGCCATACCCGCCGCGCCCTTCCCTCCTCGTCATCGAGTTCGAGCGTCACTTTCTCGTACCGACCCCAATGTGCGTCGAGCAAGATGGTGCTCTGGTTGTCCGCGACTCCGAAGGTCATCCCTACCGATGAAGGCAAGAGGGACGTAGCGGTCGGCGCCGAGATGTCCGGCGATTGACCATCGGCGCCGCCGTCGCCGTCAATGGCTAGGTCGTCCTTGTCGTCCAGTTCGATCAAACGATGCATGGGGGCAAGCATTCCGACGAGGTAATAGTCAGAGACGGAGCGGACACTTCGAATATCGAGTTCTTCTTCTTCGCCGCCCTCAGGTCCCAGGATGTTCTTTAAGAAGAGCTGCTCAAGTTCGTTGCGAATCTGGTCAGGTGGCGGCGCAACCAGAACCGGTGATGAGATCACGGACTCAGTCATGCATCCACCTCGAACAAAGCCGGAACATTCGACGATGGCTGACGTTGACCCTCGCGCGGTCGACGACCGTTTTTAGAATGCAAGCCCAACTCCATCTCTTCGGCGTAGCGGGCGTGGTTGAGCTCGAGAAGTCGGTCGAGTAGCTCGACACGAGCCTCTGGACCGACAGTGAAACGCACACCTTGTCGGGTATCCCAGAAATTGTGGTCAAGTTCAAGGTCCTCCCAGCGGTATGCGACCGCAACCGCGCGGTCGAGTTGGACATGAAGTTGCCGTAGCTCGACGATGTCGGCGGCGTCTTCTTTTGAGTTGTGCACCCGGTTATACGTGGTCGTCAACCCTTCATGTCGATCGAGCATGAGTCCTCGTCGATGGGCGTCGAGGGCGGCGCCCGCAATTTCAATCGCGTTAGTCGTCGCTGGTTGCGCGAAGGTCTCGAAACAATCACTCGGTGTATAGCGAATATCCGTCCTCATCGTGGATGCTCGAGTAACTGCCCACCAATAGTGGAAGGCGCTCGTGAGAAGTCCGAAGTGTGCATCATCGTCATATGCGAAGACACCGAGCGAATGGGAGAAGACTTGACCATTGGGAACGAACATAGGAGTAACCGTCTTGCTTGTGAGAGCAATCACGAGGACCCGCTCCATACCTTCAATGGCCGCGTATAGCTCCAGTCGCGCCCGCTCGTATTGCCACCAATGTCGTTTCGCATGTGTGCTGTAGCGGTTGGTGTCGCGTTCAGGCTTCACCTTCTCGCGCACAATCGAAATGCAGTCCGCGTACTGTTCCGCCCGCTCCAGCGGCCAGTCAAAGAAGTTGATAGCCCATCGACTGGCAGTGCCGTCAGGCTGCGAGTTGAGGTCCTCGCCATTTAAGTAGGGAAATAAGACTTTGGCGTTGCGAGGATCGCGTTCGATGAGCATCTTCGCCTCGTCGGGTTTGAGAATGTAACCGAGGCCGAGGACAGTTGACCCCTGAAATGATCGACCTCTATTCGCAACTAGACGAGACGCCAGGCCACTTACTCGGCTGCCAGGATCGAGTGCGCTCGTAATCAGGTTGACCGGTCTATTTTCAAGCGTCATTTGGCCATTCCACATTCCGCTATGTAGCCACACTTGCGCTACTTCCAGATTGGCGTCGCCGGGCCATGGTCGGCTTTTCACCGCACGGGGGATCGACCAGCCATTCGTCGTCAGCCAGTCCAGTCCGACTTCGCGAGTGTCTCCTTGCGCAATGGTGTTCGTTGCAAGTAGGGCGATGCTGCCACCCTCTTTGACTAGTTGGCCAGCTCGGAGCAAGAAGTAGGTAACTAGGTCGGCACTACCCCGGACTCCATGACCTATGTCCGCCACTAGGTGCTCTCGGTACTCGGTCCCGAATGACGTAGTGATCTTTTGGCCACCCTGGAAGGGCGGGTTGCCGACGACAGCATCGAAACCTGCCCTATCGCGACCTAGGAAGATCTCCGGAAATTCAAGCGGCCAGTGGAGGCATTGGCGGTCCGGCGCTATGGGTGGCCGCCCGTCGTCGAGCCAGTACTCGGCACTCGATCGGAGGTCTTGGATCCGAACGCCTTGATCGTCTGCAGACTGGCTTGGCGACAGGGCTGCGCGGACTTCAGGTCCGATGCGAACCAAGCGGCGCTCCAGGGCATCTTGCGACTGCGTGGCAGTGGAGAGCGAAGCACCGATTACAACATCACCAACCACTCTTAATCGCTCGAGGTCCATTCGTGCCTCATCGAACAGGCGGCGTTTCGCTTCGGCATCGGTGACGTCGAGAACAAGGAAGGATTCGAGTTCACGGCGTTTGCGGATCGCGTCGTCGACGAATGGGCCTACGACCGCTACCGGATCAAAGAGAGTTCCACCGTGTAGCTTCGCGCCTTTCTCCGGATCGGGATGGAGGTATTCCAACTGGGAGAGCGATGTGACTCCGAGGAGCGAGTCTCCGACTCGGAGCGCGTGGTCGACAAAGCCAAACGGCCTGTCCTTTGCCAGCGTGACAAGCCAGATAGACAGCTTCGCCATCTCGACCGCCATGGAATTTCGGTCAACGCCGTAGAGACAGCGATCGGCGACGAGGCGCATCGCTAGAACATCTCGATCGGTCTCGCCGCCGGGCATCGGGACTTGCGCACCCGCCGCCGGCCCGACCAGATCGCCCGGCGCGATCGCTTCCAATGTCCAGGCCTCAACCAGACGGGCGGCGAGGTAGCGGCAGGCGGCGACGAGGAATGCACCCGATCCCATGGCTAGATCACACACGCGTAGGTCGAGCAGCTCGGCAGCGGGGCGGAGCTTCCAATGATCCGGCAGAGTTCCCTCGGCGGGGCCCGGGTGGTACACGAGTGGCTCCAGGGCGTAGCGCACCATCTCCTCCGCAAGGTTGCGAGGCGTGTAGTAGGTGCCCGACGTACGGCGGTCGCTCGATTGAGTGACATAGATGCTGTCGGGCAGGTATACGACCGGCAGGTCGGCTAGGTCGAGGCGCAAGAGGCTCAAGTAGGGCGCGATGCGGTCCGCAATTGACCGATCGTTCTCGCAAGCGCTTGTGAGTCGTTCTAGGTCATGCGCGCCAGGCTCCGTGGCGAGGGCCTTCTCGACTGCCTTTATTGATAAGCCCGTGAGCTCGACAAGGTAGGCGAGCAGCTCGGTTGAGCCTCGCTCGGCTTCAGCCTCGATGAGCTCGAGGGCTATTTCCGGTTCGTTTTTGCCGCCAAGGCCGATTGCCACTTGATCAACGTGGACTGCGGAGTGGTCAAGCAGGCCCTCGTAGACGTGGCCGATCTGCTCGACATCGAGTGCTCGGAACGAAAGCCGACGAGCCTCTCTTACACCGCGACGATCCTTGAAGGTGAGGATCTGAAGGGCGCCGAGAATGTGGAGCATTGTGCGGTTGTCGATCGGAAGCGGGATAGACGCGGTTGAGCGCCATGGGCGATCGGACTTACGGCCTTCGAGGAACGGGAACCGGTCAGGATCGAAGAGGCTTCCACCGTAGGCGGGAAGGCGGAGGTTCTCGTGCTGAGCACCTCCAAACACCATGCGGAATGTGGCGAGAAGCCGGTACCACGCGTCAGTGCGCCGGGCGATCACTTCCTCCCCATAAGTGTTGGCTTCTTCTTCGAGCTGAGCGCGCAACGTCGAAACGGCGTAGGTCGAGTCGTAGGTTTCGTCGCCGAGCAGGAACAATCCTCGCTCCTCAGCGGACAGCAGGAAGACGAGGCGCATCATGACGGTGACGGCCGCTTCGTAGACCTCGGCAGTAGAGATGTCGTCAAAGAGATGTCCGCCGCTGTCGCGGTTGGCTCGGCTCATGGCATCAACTAGGAGCTCGACGGCCGCTCGAACCTGCTTGCCTAGCTGGTCGGTGACCTCGGCTTCCGCGCCTGCACTTTCGGCGAGCATCGCTTCGAGAGTGTCGGTGTCGGCGACGGAAAAGAACCGGCGAACGCCGAGGAGCGTGGTGAAGGCATCGAGCGTCAGACGCTCCTCCAGCCACAGACTGGCGTCCCATGTGGCGACGCCTGTCGCGCCACCAACCGGAGCATCAACAATGGCCCAATGTTCTCCGTTAGTGACGAGTCCAAGGCGCACCCCACTGCCTCGACAAAGCTCTGCCATCCGATCGACCGCATCGGCCGACCATTTTGATTCGACGAGCCGCTCATCAAGCTTGGTGCCGGTGGGGAGCGTGGTCATGAGCATGCGAGCCGGCGGTCCGTCATCGGCGCGATCCGGGTCGACAATGGCAAAGTCAGGCCGCAATACCGTGCCATGCTCGGGAACCGTGTAGGTGAGTGCCGGCCCGATTTCTGTACCTTCCTTGACCACCTCGCCCGGCAGCTCGAGGAGGTCGTGGAGTACCCAGCGGATCCAACGGGGCGTCAGAGAGTCATCGTCGCTGACCTCATTCCATGCGACACGAAGGTCGTCGACCAGCGCTAGAGGCGTCGGATCGAGACCCAAGGGCAGCGCGCGCTTCAGTACTGGGAGCGTGAGAAATGGGCCGGAGATCTCAACAAGCGATAGCCACTCGCTGTGCTGGCCGCTCAGTGATGTGCTCATCGAGCCTTCACGAACCTCTCGGGTACCAGGAACTCGACCGCCGCCGGGAAGAGTCTCGGCGTGGGTTCGGAGTAGCGCCTACGGACGGCCGCGCTCTCGGTCTCGATCTCGGCGGGAATCTGGTCGAGGCGGTGGCGCAGCGCGTCGACGTCGCGGTCGTACTGGGTTCGCTCATCGCCGAAAAGCTCGAGCTGACGAAAGCCACCATCAAAGTCGTCGAGCTCAGCCTTAATAGATCGCCGCAGCTCTTCCAGCACCGTACGGATGGCGGTGGCATCCTCATCGGCTCGTGCGCTCAGTTTCGTCGCAAGGCTCTCGGCGCGGTCCTGCTCCCGACGGTTCAACGATGTCAACAAACCCTCGCTTACCGTGTCCCAGGCGTCGACGAACGGCTGCACAGCCGCGATTGGCGGAATACCGAGGGTCGGAGTATCTGCCAGCTTGGTGGCGTCCCCGACCGCGGTGATTCTCGCGAAACGACCATTGCGGACTCGGCCTCCGGCGACGATGACTTCCTCGTGCAGGCGGTGGCCGGCTGCGCCCGTAATGACCAGCCGTGCATGGGCAAGGGCGATGAGCTCATCAGCTGCATCGTCGCTCACTATGCGTGCCGTAACGCGACTCAAATTCGCGTTGCCTTCGGATGACCAGATTTCCGCTCTGAGCAACCAGGTCGCTTGCTGCACAAGCCGGTGCCCGAGATGAGCGAGCACCACGTCGTCGTGCGCGGCCGCAACTTGGTTGTCGAAAGTGACTGGCCGTTCCCGTCCGGTGACAGGGTGCAGCAGGCCCTCTCGGGCACGAGCCCAGCTCCCCGTCAGCCGGGGCAATAAGAACACGCGCGGGCTGGTTCCCCCCGGTCGTGCGAGAGATATCTCGTCGAGTGCGGGTTGGTCCGCCAATTTGAGCGCGGTTGACACGACACGCTCGACGTTGCTGGGCGCGACGTGTAATTCGGCGATGCTTTGGTCCAGCTGCTCGCGCAGCCGTTCGATCCGTTGGCGAATGTCGCGCTCGATGCCGACCAACCGACCCCGAGGAGCAGATACGTCGATTGCAAACTCGTCAAGGGCCTTGCGCTTCCCGAGCATGCGCTCTTCGACCTGGGCGGCAATGACGGGACCGGCCGAACCGAGATCCTCTCGTATGGTGTCAACCTTGCGGGCAACAATCGCCAGGAATTCGAGGTCGTCCGCAAAATTGTCGCCGGAGGCGCCCTCGTAGCCCGCCCCGACGAAGTGATAGACGAGCGGCTGCTTGGTCTGGCCGTGACGATCGATTCGACCATTGCGTTGCTCGAGCCGGTTGGGGTTCCATGGAATCTCGTAGTGAACTAGGCGGTGACAATGCAGTTGGAGGTCGATGCCCTCACTCGCTGTGTCGGTGGCGAGCAAGACGCGCACTGGATCGAGCGAGGGGTGAGCCTGGAACACCGCCTTGACGTGCTCGCGGTCGTCTTCGTCCATCCCGCCGTAGAGCTGGGCGAGCCGGTCCCCGCCGAGCCCATGGCTATCGAGCAAGTCGAATAGCCACTTCTGAGTGTCGCGGTACTCGGTGAAGATAATGATCCGCTCGTCGTTCCAGCGGCGTTCACCGTCGGTTCCCGTCGGTCGAACTTGATCGTTGACCCAGTCAAGTAGAGCCTGAGCTTTTGAATCGGCGCGTCCTCGGTTCCGTTCCGCCCACGCCCGCATCTCCGCGAGCAGTTTCTTCTGGTCGGCACTGATGGGCTCGGTGAACTCGGCGGAGGTGGTGAGTGCTTCGCGGACGAGCTCGGCCCGTTCTTCCTCGTCGCTTACTTCGTCCTCGGTGCGTGCCACCGCAGCAGTCAGCACGCGAAGCGTCGGTGACTTGTCTCTCTTGCGCATCGGATTGGTCGCTGTCTCAGTGTGCACGGCGAGCGTATTGCCGAAGGCGACCGGCGAGGAGAAGAGGCGCTTCTTCAATAGCTTCAGGGTGAAATCGAGTGCAGTGCGACTGGCTTCGTCGTCGGCGTCTTTGCGACGGCTCTCCGCGTACTCTTCGAGCAGGCGATGCGCCTCGCGTTCCTCGAGTGGGTACTCGACCGCAATCGCTTCGATTATCCGTTTGGGGAATCGCTCTGTGCCGTCGGCCAGCGGAGGGAGTTCGGACTTCAGTCGACGCACCATGATGCTCTGGAGCTGTCTCGGATCCGGTTCGACATTCCGAGCAAACCGTTGGGAATCCAGCAGTTCAAGCAGAGCCGTCCAGGATTCGCGGTAGCCATTATGCGGCGTGGCCGAAAGAAACAAGCGGTGCTCGAAGTGCGGAGCGACGGCCCGGACTGCTTCAGTGCGTTGGGAGTCGGTGGCGTACTTCCCTCGGCCGGACGGGGCGACGTTGTGAACCTCGTCGATGATCAGCAGATCGAAGGTACGAGGGTATGCGGGGGAGCCATTGACGGTCTCACCAAAAAGCTTCATTGGTCGGTCGCGCTTCAACCAGTCGATCGAGACAATGAGTCGCGGGAAGTGTGTCCACGGGTTCGCGCGCAGGCCGCGGCTGCGGCGTAGTTCTCGAAGGAGCTCAGCGTTAACGATCCTGAACTCAAGGCCGAACTTCTCGGCCATCTCGTCGCGCCACTTGACGCACAAATTCGCAGGACAGATGACGAGGCATGTCCGCGCCCGATGCCGGAGCAGAAGCTCCTCAAGGACCAGTCCTGCCTCGATGGTCTTGCCCATGCCCACGTCGTCAGCAATGAGAAGGTTGACCCGTGGCATGCTTAGCGCCCGCACAACGGGGTCGAGCTGGTAGTCCTCGATGGAAATGCCAGCACGGAATGGTGCTTGAAGTGCGGTGGAGTCGGCGCTGGTGATCGCCCCCCAGCGGACGGCGTCGAGGAACGCTGCCAAGCGGGCCGGATCGTCGAGCCGCGCAAGATCAGGAGTGGGAAGTGTCGCCTTGTCGAGGATCCACCTCCCGGCTTCGAGTTCCCAGATCACACGGATGGATTCGTCGTAGCGATCGTCTTCTACTGAGGTCAGAGTGACGAGATGCTCAGGTCCAAGACGGTCACCGAGAGCGTCGCTCGGAAGGTTCGCTCGCGAGATGTCGGCAACAACCCAGTGCCGTCCTCGGACGCGTACGAGCTGCCCAGGGTCGGGCACACTCCCAGTTTCCAAGACCGAAGCTTCCACGCGATTCCCAACCTGGTCGGACACGTCATTCTGGCGCATGGGTGTCTTGGAAGCCGCCGGGTGTGATAACGGTCAGCTTCGGTCTAATTAGTGGTGTGAATGTGTGCGATGAGCACTAAGTGCCTGGTCACAAAGGCAACTGCTTTTTGTTTTGCCAAGTTGAGGGTCGAGGCTCGACTGGCCGAGCCAGCCCTATATGTCCAGGCCTATATATGGCCTATATATCTATATATGGCCTATATATATAGAGGCGAGGCCCGGGGCGTGGTAGAACGCGATTTGTGCCGCTCACTTGACGGCCTGCCTTTGGGGTCGCATTCCTAGCAGGCATTTTGTCGCTGGAGACGCTCCCAATAGGCGCCGAGACACCTAGCAGGTACCTTCGGTGGAGACTGACCGAGGTCGAGAGAAAGACCGCCCACTACCGGGTTGATCACCAGGTCAAGGTGGAGATCGAGTACGGCGGACTGAACTTCGAACTGACGTTCAATTGAGCCCTACTACTGACTCGGTTCAAGGGAGGCACGAATGGCGGCAGACGAATACCTCGGCCAGGAACAATTCGAGATCGCTGTTGCGCCCGCACGGGTCGCTTATCTGATCACACAAGACAGTGAGTCGGGGTTCAGACGTGCAATCCAGGAGGCGAGCACGCGGTGGGGTGGAGCGAGCGAGCCGATCGTCCCTGTCGACGAAACAGGTGTCCTCGAGGAGGGTTTGGGGGGAATTATCGATCTCCTCGACCTTCATGAACTCGTGAATGTCGATGCGGAGCCGGCGATCGCGGAGAAAGTGGCCTCGGCGCTCGGACTGCCACTCGTCTCAATAGAAAGAATTGATGATGAAGGAATTGGACAGTTTACGTGCCACCCGAGCGTTGTCACGCCGCTTCCTCCTCCGGCACCACAGCAGTTTGGAATAAGTGACCAATTCGCGATCGCGATGAATCCATGTATCTACGCCGACGAAGCGCTGGATCTCTGGGCAATGACTGCCAGCGGATCGCTTTCCGCTGAACATGTAGCCATCATGGCTTCGGCGGGGGATCCGATCATTGGGATGAAGGACGAATTCCAGATCGCGCTCGCTCAGATTGGCGGCAGGACGGTTCTGGACCGGACGACGCATCAGATGATGGAGAGATTCTCATCGAATGGTCCGCTTCCAGCTCCCGCAATTATTTGGCTTACTGAGAATGGTTCGTACGGGGATTGCTTGAACTATTGGAACCTACGCGCGTTACGTCCCATGGCGGCCTTCGGACGAATACCGATGGCGATCTTGCCTGCAGATCGAGTGGACGCATTTCAGATGTTTGGCCAGCAAATTCGCAACATGCTTAAAGGTCGACCGGACAACTTCGCTCCGGATGTCGCGTTTGTTAGTCGAACGGTCTCACAGGAGAGAATGCGAGAGATCGGATTGACATGGGGGCTTGAAGAGACGACCGGCGACGTACGAAGCGAGATATCAATACCACCTCCACCAGTTCGCACTGAGCCGTACACGTTCCGTGTGGACATCAACCCCATCCGCCTCTTCCTCTGGAAGCGAATCTATGGAGCCGTCACCAACCGACCAGTCCAGATCTATCGGAATAGAACGGTGGTCGAATTTCAATCTCCGGTGGAGTTTGTTTCCAATATCGGCGGATTCCTTGGGAATTTCTCGTCACCGACGCTGGGGAAGTTTCCAAAGAGAGACTGCATTGCGCGATTGATCGCACCAGAAGGGAGATGGCGCAACACTGGGATCGAGAAGCCGTTCCAAGTGTGGCCGACCTATTCGCTTGATGTGCGGATCCCCGACCTGAGAGACGTAGTCACAACGATCATCAATGCAGCGACGACGACCTCGGAGTTATCCGACAAAGGGAGGATCGGAGAGAGCCTTGCCTCCGCGTTCGACATCAGCCATTTGTCTAACCCAGGGGTGCTGAAGACCATTTCGGAATTGACAACTCGGCGATCAGCGCGACTCGCGCTGGAAGTCAGGTCCGAATTTGCAAGAGATCCATCGTTTGACGTGGAAGCCTTTGCCGCGAGCATTGGGGGTCGTATGGAGCGTCGGAGCCGATGCGCAGACGACATTCATGGAGTGGCGCCGGAAATTCGGGTAGCAGCACTTGAATCCCTCGTGGCGATTGGCTGGGCGGAGCGAGGGCTTCGCATTGTGTGCAAACGTTGCGGCGTGGCGAGCTTTGTCCTGCTGGCTGACGCCACAGATGACGCTCGATGTCCCGGGTGCAGGGGAACTCAGCAGTACGAACGAAGCGCGAAGAGCCCGACGATCTTCTATCGATTGAACTCTCTCGTCGATCGAGCTAGTGACCAAGGTGTCTTGCCACATCTGCTTATCGCCGCTGAATTGGTGTCTCGATCAGCCAACACCTATGTCATCCCCGGTCTCAATGTCTCCTTCGACGATGGACTGGCCGGCGAACTCGACATCGTTGGAGTGCACGACGGAAAGGTGATCGCAGGCGAGATCAAGACTCGAGCAGCTGAGTTCACTGAAGAGCAACTTCTTCACGACTTTTCGCTCTCGAGACATATCGGGGCTGACACCCACGTAATGGGTTGCCTGGAGAAGCTCACTCCGGATTCTGTGTCGACAGCCCAAAATATTGCAATTAACGATGGCCTCGAGTTGCTACTTCTGGGTGGAGAGCAGCTGAAAATCTTGGGGTTAAGCGATGTAGGTGCTGTGACAGCGACGGCTGGTCGGATGGCTGATTTGGAGGTGCGACGATCGTCACCATGACAAAGCTCTACAGCTATCAGAAATGGCAAACCGCACGAGTCTGGCCCGGTGGTGGCTGGGGAGAGGCCTTGGCACAAGTCCGCAAGGACCAGCACCTGACGCAACGAGATGTAGCTGAATACATAGGAGTGGGTCTAGCCACCCTACGGAAATGGGAAGACGGTCTGGCACTACCAGACCGTTCACTATGGCCGAAGCTGGAAGAGGCCATGGGGATGCCAGTTCCGGACCCCAGGGTGCCGGACCATACGCCAGCGGAGCGAGAGCTCATCGACACGATATTGGTCATGATCGACGAACTCCGATTGCTGAGGGATCGCCTGGCCGAAACACCAATGTTCGGAGCAACCGTTCCGATCAAAGCGGATGATTCCAAAATGCTGGATGTCAAAGGAGCGGCCTGCTACCTCGGCGTATCGAGCAGTTTCATCCGCAACTTGGTCGCACAACGAAGTGTGGTGCACTACAAGCTCGGGGGAAGAGTGATGTTCCGCCGGGAGGACATCGATCGGTTCGTTGACCAAAACAAACGTGAGCTTCCTGACGCCGTTGCTTGGCAACTGAAAGGTCGCCGCGGTAAGTCTCCGCGTACCCCGGCTCCATCAGCCGCCAAACCAACCCGTTCGGTACGAACAACACCGCCAAAGATGTCGAAGGAGGAAATCGCCGAGAAGCAAACCACGATTGCTGAATTCGGTGAGCGTTGGCATGGACTTGACTCGGCAACCTCGCTACTCAAACGCGCTGACATTGCACTGTCAGAGAACGCCACCGGGCAAGCAACGTTTCGCTACGGTGATCTCACTTCGTGGATAGAGAGCAACAAAGCCGAGTTTGAAAATTGGCTTGAGGAGTTTGACCCGATCCTCAAGCGCCGTCGCGACGAAGATGATCTCACTGCTGACTGATTCAGGATGTTGGCATGAAAGCCGAATCGATCAGAATCGTTTTCGCGTATCGGCGATCTATCGAGCGGACTTCTTCGCAGCCTTGGGCCTTGTGCGTCCCGACTTCTGTGAGTGGGCGGCTATCTGAGTTGATGTTCGTGATGCCAAGGAGGAAGCAGCCACCGATCGGTGAACAACTCTGGTCGTAGAGACTCGCTTGCGTTCGATAGGAGTGACTTTGGCCACAGCCGCCGGCTTTTCCACCAATTGCCACGAGCAACCCATGACGTCCGCGATTCGTGCGAGCGTCGACTCGTTCGGAGCGATGACGCCCCGCTCAATGCGGGAAAGGTCACCTTGGTCGATATCGGCCTTGTCGGCGAGCTGAGCTTGAGTCCAACCCAGGTCCAGTCGTCGTTGCATCACCTGAACGGCAAGTCCATAAGCACGTTCGAAGACTTCAGCCCTGCCGCGCGCCTTTGGGGAGAGGCGTGCCCGCCGCTCAGCACTTGCGTCCTTGTAGTTACGTGCCATACAGACAGATTATGGGCTTTGACCCATAATCTGTCAACCTAGGTTTCCAGGGCTTGCCTATCGCCTACCGCCATGACCAGGGAGTTTCTTGCTCGCCGCTTTTGACCGACGTTCCTGCAGCTTCCATTGCTTGAGATATTTCCGAGCCTCGGTAATCTCTCGCTGCTGGCGGCGCTCGCTGGAGTCATCACCCTTGTCGTAGCCAGAGAGCAGAAGAATCACCCGCTGCCCGAAGAAGTGAACGAAGACCCTGAGCAGGATGTCAACGTGTCTTTCCTGAACCTTGGACGCAGAGCCACCAAACATGTGTCGAATCTCGTCGGCTGTGTGCCGCAAACGGAACTCGTAGAGCCCGTCACCGAGCGCCTTGAGCCACTCTGTCTTCGCGAGCTCCAGACCCATAACGGCAAGAACTTGCTTCAGGGCGGCATCGAGGGCTGCGAACTCGTCGTCGGATAGTTCCTTGTCAATGAAGCGTGTGAAGGGCTCGGCGCCATCGTCAGTCTGAAAAACCTCGAGAGTCCACTGCGCATTCGCCACATCAAGTGAAGTTAGTAGTGACGGATTCGCTGAAGCGGGCACTCAGACATCCGCGCGCGATTATCAAAGCGTGCCCCAGCCCCACTCGCTCCTCATCGTCGAACAGAGCCAGCTCCAACCTGGCCAGTTGTGGCGTTTCGGCCGAGCCGACGCGCCCCTTTCAACCTGGGGACTCATCCAACGCAATATCACTGGTGGCTTGGATGTCGTCAGGGAGCAGGCCGACGTCCCGCTGAGCGATTCCCCAACGGCGCTGTGTCTCGTGTCGCAACGACCCGACGAGCAGTGGATCGAATACGACGTGGCGCGGCGACCGGCAGAGCCGGTGGTGCGTTACGAGGCGATGTTCCGTGCACCGGCGGAGCAGACGCGCATGACGTTGGGCGAACGGGCGGCGGCGGGTCGCTTCAAGAAACAGACAAAATACCAATCAGCTGATCCGTTATCGATGGCTAGCCGAAAAGACGCTTGAAGTGGAAGATGGTGTTCACCACATATATGGCAATGTGTTCGTGGTAAACCCTAGAGCCGCTAAGCAGGCTCGTTTTCAAACACCAGGGTTACAGCCGAACCGTAATTGCCCTTGAGATTTGGCACCTCAGCGTGGCAAACAATCTCAAACTCGGTCCGGTTCCTGTCCAGCGGGCAGGTTCGCAGGATCAGTCCAAAGACGCCATTAACGGTGCAAGTCACACTCCGCGCCTGTTGTTTGGTGGTCAGAAAATCTTGAGGATTGACGCTTTGCCACGGATCAATTAAATGAAAGTTGCCATCTAAGTGGACATTCATTGTTCCCGGGAAAATTGGCATTCCAACGACCCATTCGATCTGTGACTGGCAATAAGCGAAGTACGCAGCCGCGCCACCTCGACCCTGTGTTTGGGAACCTACGCCTCCCATCAGTGTGGCCTGGAGAGTGACTAGTTCCACGTCAGGTGAAAATGCCGGGGTCTTGATTTCTCGGGGTGTTCTTTGTGGCGATGTCGCAAGAAGGCTGTCTAGCTGCTCTCGCAGATCGTCTTTGATGATCAGCGGTTCTCTCACCTAGGCGGCTGGAGACTCCGCCCACTGGTAGCGACAGGTTCCACAATGGCGGTGCATGTGTTCTTCTCTCGTGACGATGCAAATACGAGCCCGTCCCTCGATCACGGGCCTGTGGTAGCTGAAGTCTGCGACTCCACCACACTGCGGACAGCGACTTGGATCGTTCTTGTTGAACTTGTCCATTGACCTAGCGTCCCGACTTACGGGTTGACCGCTTTGGTGCTCGCTGCGACAGAGCGCTAGCTGCGACACTTTTCACGGTCTTCGATGACTTGGGGCTTTGGAGCACCTTGGACGCTTTCGAGGCGACCCTTGCACTGGTCTTTCGTTGTGCTGGCATTTCATCCCTTTCTATTGCCCATCACGACTATTTAGCACTCTCGCGCCGAGAGTGCTAAATGTCAAGAGGGTAGTTCCAAACGTGCAATTACCACCATATATTGTGTCTACTCATCCATAACAGGCTACATCATGTGGTTTTGAAGAGGAAGTGTCCGTTTTGGGTTTGTCAACGGACTCATCGCTATATATAGCGATGAGTTGGGAAGAAGGCCGATCTGCTGGGAAGTGGACCAGTTACCGTGGCTAGCGCTCAAGGTGCGGAACGCTTGACTTGCCGTCAAGCGTTTCGACCTCGCGTCTCATCGTCGTTCGTGTCCCACAAACTGTCCCACCAAACGGCATTCTCGTCACCTGCTCTCTCTCAAACCGGTCTAGGAATGAGCAGGTCAGATGGGATGTAATGAGTTGGAGTTGATCTAGTTGGAGGCTGTTTCTGGACTGGCAGTCAAGAGGTTCGAGGGTTCAAGTCCTGACGAGGAAAGCTAGACGTGCAAGCAAGGCATTGACCACGCAGGCGAGGTGTTTCATCGGACAAAACGTTCATCGAAAACGACATGGTCAAGTCAGGCTGAGATACCTCATTCGACAGGTGACGATTTCGTGTTGGCCATCTATTAAGACTCCGTGCTCCCTTGAGCAATCCTGTGGCGTAATCGACGGGGTAAATCTCGTGCCGAATCGTTTTGGTTTCATCGATTCCGTTGCCCAGTGAATGCCGAAGGTCGGCGTGCGCGACCGTACCCTTCACAATGCAGTCTCGGCCGAGTATCTGTCGCGAAACACCGACGCTACGAGAGCGCAGGCTGTTCCTGCCGCTGCCCACACGGCGAGAGTCAAAGTGGGATCTACGATCTCGCGACCCCCAAAGTAGTTGAGCCGCATGACGATGGTGAGCGAAGCACCAGCTGGGATCGCCTGCGAGATGACCCGGTAGAAGGCGGGTAGGAAGAGGTACTGCAGGAGGCCACCGGATGCAGCGATGCTAACTGGCACAAACCAAATTATTGCGAGCGGTATTCCCGCCGGCCCGATGATGCAGATCACGGCCCGAATGACCATGACAATTGAAAATGTAAGTAACGCGCCGATTGCCGACTCAGTCAGAAAATGTCCCGGGAGCACACCTAACAGCAAGTCGACCGTTAGCGCACCCGCAATTCCGGCGAAAACGGAGAAGAGAGCGGCAAGTCCAACGTGACGGTATCGTCCGATCGTGCGTGCGCGTAAGTACAGCATGACGGAAAATAATTCACTTGCGATCGTCAAGCCAAAGATGAGAAGAAATGCAGATAATCCATCTTCGTCGCGCATCGGGAAGGGCGCGATATCGCGCACCGCCAACGGCGTCTTTGCTGCGGCGGCGCCAAACTCCTGGCCGATCACGCTACTCGCTGGTAACCCCGTCGCCTCGGTGACGAGCAGTGTCGGGGCGGGTTCAAGAACAAGGGCGCCATAGACGTGCTGGTTTCTCAGCGCGGTCGCGGCGGCAGCTGCCGACGGGTACTTTTCGACGAGAAAAGCCCCTGGCTCAGACGTCTCAACCTTCTCCGCAATCCTCAAGAGGATCGGACTCCTGCTCTCAAGGGCAATTGGGACTTCATGAGGTGTAGGAGACTTTATGGCTGCGCCGAGGATGCCGATGAAAATTATGGGGGTAATGGTCCCCGCGAGCATCGCGGGCCATATCGTCGTAGCGCGCGAAGATTTCTCTTTCCTTCGTATCCGCATTGATCACCTCGTTCGTAACGGACAATGAGAGTTTCACCGGTTTGGCAAATGTCGGGACATCTCGGCGCAAAGCGAACCGGTATTCGCGGACAACTAGATCCTGCGGGAGACCATATCTCGTCTGCCAAATAAGAGTTCGCGACGTCTGGGAGGGTCCCACCGCCTTGTTGACCCGAGATCCCTTTGAACCAGGCAGCCTCGCCCATGATGGCGGCGTACAAGTGAAAGACATCGTCGAGATCGTCGGTTAGTCGATAGGCCTTGCGTACCTGTGTGCCTCGATTGGAACGTGACGTGCGATTGTCAGCGTAGCGGCCGTAGTGGTTTTCCAATCGAAATAGGAGTCACGGGCGCGCCGGATTTGCTAAGAGGATTCGACCGATGTGGACACGGATCGGACACGAAAACAATTGCACCGCATGGACGCAGTGGCTCGAGACGGATTGGCGGCACTCAAACGTTCTGTTCGAGACCATTCAGCATACGCACGAGCACGCCATGGACGACCCGAGCGAATTTGCCGAAGAAGTGTTATAAGTACCACTGATGTCGAAGAGCCGAAGTCGACACTACTGGATGAAGCGCGCTGCGCCGAGATAATCCTGGCCACCAAGAGCTTCGCGGGATATGACAACTTTTTCTCCTGGGATGGTCACATCCCATGTGTGGACATCCTGTTGCGTTCCACCAGCACTGATTATTTGAAGGTCGCCATTGGTTAGGCTCTCGACGATGCCGACATGATGGGCATTTTCCAATTCCGGTGCAGTTGAGCTCTTTCCGAAGAAAAGCACGTCGCCTGGACGAAGCCGTGCGTTGGGATCAAGCATCACTTTGTGGTCGAGCGCGTACTTGTACAAGCTTTTAGCTTGCGGCCGAGGGTTCTGGCTCCATGTGACACCGGCACACTTGAAGGCGAAGTCGACCAGCCCCGAGCAGTCAAAGCCGTGGTGAATCGACTCCCCGCCCGATACGTAAGGTTCGTTCTTAGCCTTGAGCGCACATGCGGCGATACGGTCGCCAATCGCGTTCCGGTCCGTGCCGGGAGGGATTGTCAACGTAAGGTCCGGCACGGCGGGGTCGGGGACCTTACTCTTTGTCCGATGAGTGACTCTTTCTCTCTGCTTGGGACTCGCCTTGGTGAGCGGCATGACAACAAGGGGACTGAGGAGGATCCAGCTGCCAAGGGCGGGCCAGAGCCATCCCGGTACGCCCGCGTGCAAGGGCGTCTTGTGCACGTTCACCAGTATCAGGACGAAACCAACAATCCACGCCAGCGCGAATGGACCATAGAGAAACGCCATCCAAGGCGGTAGCGTGGCGAGCACTGTGACTCGAGGCGGCCCGTTCGGCTGGGACGTACGGGCCTGCACGGCGGCTCGGTTCGCGGCCGCTTGACGTGCCATTGCCAACTGTTCCATCTGGATCTGATACTGCATGTACATCGGCATGTACACCGGATCGGCGTATGACATCATCGATTGGTCGCCCACGGGCACGCACATAGCGCCGAAGTTCGGGCCGGGGCCCGTGTACTGGCCGACTCCTTGATCCGGGTCCCAATTAATCTGGCCGCTGCCATCGCTAAAGACAGTCATGACGACTCCTATACGAAGATTTTGTAGTGTTGAGTATCCCTCGATCCTCGGGACAGGTTGGATGAGTTGATCATGCCGCAAGTGCAGCAGCGGTATGACGAGATTCGAATCCAATCGGGCTGAGGTGGTCGATTGAGAAGTGACGTCGCAGCCTCAATGGGAGTCCTTCGCTGCTTCTGAATTTCGAAACTATCTAGCCATTCGTGTAGACAAGCGCCTGGATTTGTGCCTACACGAGAAGATCCGTATGGAGAAAACTGAAAGTCAATGGCCGTGTCTAGACCCCTGCAGACGCCATTGGCGCTCCTGACAGTCAAGAAGTTCGAGGGTTCAAGTCCCTTCTCCTCCACGAAATTCCGACGAGATGCCTGCACGCCAACGCGAGGAATGCGACGGTGACGGCTCTCCCTAGCGTCTGCGCCACATGGCCTTGCGATCTTTCGTCTCCGTACCATCCCCGAGACGCGAGCACGGCCAACGGACGCCCGCGTCGAGGCCCGGGGAGCTGGCCGGAAGCTCGCGCGAGAGGCCTTAGGTCCCTATGACGCAGATGAGGAGGGAACGTAGGATAGTCCCAGGAGGCCGGTATGGATCAACGGGTGCCACCGACGTGGGGGTCAACGAAAGGCCCCGGGCGCTTCCCCTATCTCCTCGTCGAAGACGACGACCCGGTCTTAGCCCTCTCTGATTTCCGCCTCTTCAAGTCCGCGGGGTTTTCCGTCGCGCACTGCACGGGTCCCGGCGCGAATCCAACGGCGTGCCCGCTCTTGTGCAATCAGCTCTGCTCGCTCGTCGATAGCGCTGACGTCGTGCTGCATGGGCTCGACCCCGCTCTCGACCTCGCTGCGGCGATCCGCCACAGTCACCCGCACCTAGCTGTCGTGTCCGTCGCGCGCGGTCGCTACGAAAGGTCCGATGCAGCGCGCGGTGTGCTTCGCGA